>Ga0209096_1000066_pt1 | contig 168383 bp, 149 predicted proteins | sample AD_UKC034_MetaG_FD_184407 | JGI IMG/M metagenome (GOLD analysis project Ga0209096, IMG submission 184407) | Active sludge microbial communities of municipal wastewater-treating anaerobic digesters from USA - AD_UKC034_MetaG (SPAdes) (version 2) | ecosystem: Engineered > Bioreactor > Anaerobic... | reverse complement strand
GCTACCCAAACCTTACCGGAGTCCTTCGATGACCACCCGATCGCGCCCGCCCGGTAGGCCCCGCATGCGGGGCCTACCGGGCAACACCAGGCACTTCAGCTCTTACACCACTTGGTGGGACACTGCCTGCCTTGTGAACGCAGGCGATGAAGGGTATCCGAATCCGGCGTTGGAGTCCGGCGTGCTGGAGGATCAGGCAAGAACACTGCAGAAACGTTCTACCGGTCGGCGGGGCGGGAGGGAAGAATGCGCGGCATGCATCAAGAGGCGCTTCGCGGCCAGCCGCCCGGGGCGCAAGACGTTGAATCTTCTGGAGCTGCCCCCATGAGCACATCCCTGTCTCGCAAGCGTTTTCTTCAAGGTTCCGCCGCTGCCGTGGCCGCGGCGCTCGTCGCCCCTCGGTCGGCAGTTGCGAACTTCGCCGCTGCATCAACCGGAAACCGTGCCATGCAACTGACCCAAAGTTGGGACAAGACTTTTCCCAAGAGTGCCAAGGTCGATCACCGCAAGGTGACGTTCAGGAATCGCTATGGCATCACGCTGGCCGCCGACCTCTACGTGCCGAATGGCGCCACCGGGCGCAAGTTGGCAGCGCTGGCTGTGTGCGGCCCGTTCGGCGCGGTGAAGGAGCAGTCCTCCGGATTCTATGCGCAGACGATGGCCGAACGCGGCTACGTCACGGTTGCGTTCGATCCATCCTTCACCGGTGAGAGCGGTGGTGAGCCCCGCCACGTCGCATCGCCCGACATCAACACCGAGGATGTCAGCGCCGCGGTGGACTTCCTCGGCTTGCAGCCGGTCGTCGACCGCGAGCGCATCGGCGTCATCGGCATCTGCGGCTGGGGTGGCATCGCGCTGAACGCGGTGGCGGTGGACAAGCGCATCAAGGCCGTGGTGGCCAGCACCATGTACGACATGTCGCGCGTCATGTCCAAGGGCTACAACGACACCGTCACCCCGGCGCAGCGTGCACAAACCCTCGAACAACTCGGTCAGCAGCGCTGGAAGGACGCGGAAATAGGCGCCCCGGAAATGCTGCCGATGTTCAACGTGCTCAAGGGCGGCGAGCCGCAGTTCATGGTGGACTACGCGGACTACTACAAGTCGAAGCAGCGCGGCTTCCACCCGCGTGCGATCAACTCGAACGGTTCGTGGACGGTGACCAGCGGCCTGTCGTTCATGAACGCACCGCTGATGACGCATATCGCGGAGATTTCGCCGCGGCCCATCCTGTTCATTCACGGCGAGAACGCCCACTCGCGCTACTTCAGCGAAACGGCCTATGCGGCCGCCGCACAGCCCAAGGAGCTGATGATCATCAAGGACGCCAGCCACGTCGACCTGTACGACCGTCTGGACAAGATCCCGTTCGATGCGATCGCCGGGTTTTTCGGCAAGAACCTGAAGGCATCGGCCTGATGGACGCCGAAAGATGCGGTGGTCGACGTTCGTCCTGGTACTGGGTGGTACGCTTGCCACGGTGCTCATCGGAACTCATTGCAGCCGTGATAGGCCGCGTGGCGTCGCCTCATCACCACCATTCAACGCCCAACCTCCATCGGTTGGGCGTTTTCGTTTGACAAAGCCGCTGCAGAGCTGGACCGCCACGGGGCCGGCCGATGCGCTCCCGTAGGCACAGGCCAGGATCTCGCCACGGTGGTATCGGCCATGCCGCGGACCGGCCGGGTTCGGGCCTGAGGCGGCGCCATGGCGGATTCGCATCGTTCCGGCCTCGCTCGCTATCCATCCATGCGCCCGGCACGTCGATACGATCCATCCGCCGGTTCCAGCCTGAGGATGGCCCCGTCGGGATCGTCGGTGAGCAGATAGAGAAATCCGTCTTGGCCCTGGTTCACGTCGCGTATGCGCGCACCCATATCGATGCGCCGCTCGTCCGTTACGCGCTGTCCGTCGAGCGTCAGGCGCACCAGTGCCTGCGACGAAAGTCCGCCGATGAGGAGATCCCCACGCCAATCCGGGAATGCCTCACCGGTGTAGAAGATCATTCCGGAAGGCGAGATGACCGGGACCCAGTAGTAAATCGCATCCGCCAGCTCGGGCCTGGTCGGCGGGTGCGGGATGGCCGTGCCATCGTAGTTCCTGCCCCAGCTCACCAGTGGCCAGCCGTAGTTGCGCCCAGCCTTGGAGATGTTGAGCTCGTCGCCGCCAAACGGGCCGAACTCGTTCGTCCACAGCACACCGGTCTCCGGGTGGATGGCCGCACCCTGGACATTGCGGTGGCCGTAGGACCAGACCTCGGGTTGCGTATTTGCCCGATCGACGAAGGGGTTGTCACGCGGTATCGAACCGTCTGGATTGATGCGCACGATCTTGCCCAGGCCGCTCGCGAGGTCCTGCGCGGGCTGGAACTTGTATCGTTCTCCGGTAGTGATGAACAGTGTGCCATCTGGGGCGAACACCAGCCGCCCGCCGAAGTGGTTCGACCCTCCGACCTTCGGCCGCTGGCGCCAGATGACCGCGACGCCCTCCAGCGCGGTGGCCGTTTCATTCAGCCGCCCGCGCGCCGCGGCGGTGCCGGCGGTACCGTTCTCGCCCGGTTCGGCATAGGAAAAGTAGACAAGGCGGTTGGATTCGAATTTCGGAGCCAGAACGACGTCGAGCAATCCACCCTGGCCGGATGCGAAGACCCGCGGAATTCCACGGATCGGCGGCGAGACCTGCCCGTTCGGCGCCACGAGCCGCAGTCGGCCGGTCCGCTCCGTCACCAGCATGCGCCCATCGGGCAGGAAGGCGAGGCCCCAGGGATGTTCGAGGCCAGTGGCAACCGTGGTGACGCGAATCGACGCCTCCACGGGCGCAACGGCCCGCGGAGCGGGCGAGCGCCGTGCCTCTTGGGCAGACGCCGACATCATGGTCGCAAGGGCCAGGCTCAGGATGATGAGAACGGAATCACTGCGCTGCATGGGCACTCCCGGAATCCTGGAATTGGCGCGGCGCGGGGCAACCGCAACGTAGCGGGCGATGACGGGATCTTGCGGGACATCGGGCTGCCCCGCTCCACTCCGCTACCGGCCCTGTCATATGGCTCAACGAGTTAGGGCAGCCATCCCCGCAGCGGCCAACTCCCGCAGCCGTGCGATGTCCCGCGCGGGTGGTTCCCCGTACTGGCGCTTGTAGTCGCGACTGAAATGCGACTGGTCTTCATAGCCGACGCGATAGGCCGCCTGCCCGGCGTCGAAATCCTCACTGAGCATCAGGCGCTGCGCTTCCTGCAGGCGCAGCTGTTTTTGGAACTGCACGGGCGACATGTTGGTGGCGGCCTTGAAATGGGCATGAAAGCCGGACACGCTCATTCCCAGCTGGTCAGCGAGCGCCTCGACGCGCAGCGGTTCGGTGTAATGGTCCGACAGCAGCTTCACCGCCTGCACCATGCGGTGATCCTGACCACCGAAACGTGCCAACTGATTCAGGCGTACGGCTTGGGCACCGGTCAGCAGGCGATAGATGAGCTCGCGCAGGATCAGCGGCGCCATGATGCGATACTCCTCGGCTGACTCGGCGGCGCGCACCAGGCGCAGCGCGGCATCCAGCATGTCCACGCTGAGCGCGCTGACATCCACGGCCTTGGCATCGCTGGCCTTCTCGGCTTTCTGCCGAATGATCCCGGATTCGAGGATGACCGCGGTCACCACGGCCGGGTCGAGCAAAAAACGCATGCTCAGATAGGGCTGCTCCGGGGTGGCGTGAACGATACGGGCAAAGGCCGGCACGCCCATGGTGGCAATCAGGTAGTGGGCGGCGTCATACACGAAGGATTCCTCCCCCAGCATCACCTCCTTGCTGCCCTCGGCCACCACACAGCAGGACGGTTCAAGCACACCGTGCACGGCATAGTGAGGTGAAGAAATGCGGTTCAGGTACAGGCCCGGCCGCACTTCCACCTGGCCTTCGTTTGGCTGCGCGCGGGCGATGCGCTCGGCCAGCTCCGCCCGGCCGGCTTCCAGCCGTCTTTGGTTCCAGTCGTGCATGACGCTCTCCTTCATGCTCATGCGGGGATGCTAGTTCGCCGATCAAGTCGGAGTCCATTGATTTTCTGTCGCCTTGGAGAATTTGCCAAACGACTTCAAGAATCGTGCAAGCGCTAGCCGGGGCACGAGGACTAGATTTGCATCCGTAAACCATGACGGCTCACAACCACCTTCGGGCTTCGGCCGAAGGACGCTGAGACTGCCAATCCTCCAAGGAGATAGCCATGAATGATCGCAAGACACCCCGCCCGAAGCTCGCCAGCAGCAGCCGGCGCACTTTCATTTCAGGACTTGCCGCCAGCGCCGCCGCTGTAGCTGTGCCTGGCAGCGTTTTCGCGACCGGGAGCAGCGCTGGTGCCCCATCTGCAGCGGCAAGCCGCCCAGCGTCCAGCGCCGGCAAAAGCCCCATGGTCAAGCTGAACAACGGCGTCGAGATGCCGGTGTTCGGCGTGGGCTGCTTTGCCCTGCCGACCATCCAGACCGCCGATGTCATCGACTTCGCCCTGCGCAATGGCTACCGCCTGATCGATACGGCCAAGAACTATGGCAACGAAAAGGAAGTGGGCGAAGGCATCGTTCGCAGCGGCGTGCCGCGTTCGGAGCTGTTCGTCACCACCAAGCTGTGGATCGAAGATTTTGGCCATGACCAGGCGCTGCGTGCTTTTGACAAAAGCATGAATGCGCTGGGATTGGATTACCTGGACCTGTATCTGCTGCACTGGCCGGTACCGACCGACTTCGATAACACGCTCGCCGCCTGGAAGGCGCTGGAAAAGCTCCACGCCGACAAACGCATTCGCGCCATTGGCGTGAGCAACTTCCAGCCGGAGCACCTGAGGCGGCTGCTGGACAACACCGATATCGTGCCGGTGCTCAACCAGGTGGAACTGCATCCGTATTTTCCGCAGCAAGCCCTGCGCGCAGCCCATGCGCAGCACGGCATCAAGACCCAAAGCTGGTCGCCCATTGGCGGCGTGTTCACCACCCTGCCCAAAGACCCCACAAAACCGCTGCGCCTGCTGGAAGATCCTGTCGTGGTGGGACTGGCCCAGAAGCACCGCAAGAGCGCCGCGCAGATCGTGCTGCGCTGGCATATCCAGCATGGCCTCATCGTGATCCCGAAGTCCCAGCACTACGAGCGCCTGCTGGCCAACATCGACATCTTCAACTTCGAGCTGGGCGCCGAGGACATGTCCGCCATGGATGCGCTGGACCGCAACCTGCGCGGCGGTCCCGACCCGGAGCTGTTCGATGTGCCGGCCTTTAAGGCCATTGTCGAAAGACGCAAAGCGGGTGTGTAACCGGCCCGACAAGACAGAGGAGATCTCTCATGAGCAGACAAGCACTGGTGGCGATTCTGACTGCGCTGTTCGCGGCCGTAGTGCAGGCCGATTCAACGCCGGCCGACGCGCCAGACAAGGCAGCGCAGGTGCTGTACCCGGCCGCGCCGCAGAACGCGCAGAAAGGGGCGCCCGAACATTTTACCGGCGAAGTCCGGGTGGATCGCCTGTTCCCGGCCAATGACAGCGCCCACTACTCGGGCGCCTACGTCACCTTCCGGCCGGGCGCGCGCAGCGCCTGGCACCTGCATCCTGCGGGGCAGCACCTGATCGTCACCAGCGGTATGGCTCTGACCGGCACCCGCGACGGCAAGGTGATCCGAGCCAACGTTGGCGACACCGTGTGGTGCCCGCCGGGCCTTGAACACTGGCACGGTGCCACGCCCGATGCAGCCATGACGCACCTGGTCATCACCGGCGTGCGCGATGGCAAGAACGTGGTCTGGCAGGAGCATGTGACCGACGCGCAGTACCGGGGGCAGCCATGAACACAAGACGCTGGACAGTCGCCGTGCTCGGCATCGCCCTCGGATTTTTCCTTCAGGGAGCCAGTCTCGTGAATGCACAAACCTCATCTGCTGCCTTGACGGTCCAGGAAACCGCTTTGGTGCAAATCTTCGCGCACACCGCCACAGGCGAGCTACCAGCGCTGGATGGTGCGCTGCGCGCCGGGCTGGATGCGGGGCTCACCGTCAACCAGATCAAGGCCGCGCTGGAACAGCTTTACGCCTATTGCGGCTTTCCGCGCAGCCTCAATGGCATCAACACACTCAGGACGGTGCTCGATGCCCGCAGCCGGCAAGGCATCAGAGACGCCATCGGCCAGACCTACCAGCCCATTGAGGGTGGCGACCGCTATGAGCGAGGCCGCGCGACACTGGAGCGACTCACCAAGGTGGCGCAAGCCAAACCCGCGTCCGGCTTCGGCGAGTTCAGCCCGGAGATCGACCGCTTCCTGAAGGAGCACCTGTTTGCCGACATCTTCGACAACCCGGTGTTGACGCACCAGCAGAGAGAACTGGTCACCATCGCCGCACTGGCATCCATGAGCGGTGTCGAGCCGCAGCTCAAGGCGCATGTCGGCATGGGCAGGAACACCGGCATCACCAACGCGCAGCTGGCACAGGTCGCCGAACTGATCGAGGCGGCGGTCAACCGCACCCAGGCCGATCAGCTTCGTCAACTGATCGGTCAACAGGAGTAAGCACCGTGCGCGCAACCATCATGTACCAGGCCGGCGACGTGCGGATCGAGCACATCCCCGACGCCCGCATCCAGCAACCCACCGATGCGGTGATTCGCGTGACCCGCGCCTGCATCTGCGGCAGCGATCTGTGGCCCTACCGGCTCAAGCAGGCCGATGGACGCGGCCAGAACATGGGCCACGAGGCCATTGGCATGGTCGAGGCCATCGGCCCGGAGGTGCGCAGGATCAAAGTCGGTGATGTGGTCATCATGCCCTTTGCCTGGTCTGACGGCAGTTGCGACTTCTGCCATGAAGGGCTGCACACCGCCTGCAGCCACGGCGGCTTCTTCGGCAACGCCGAGGTCGGTGGCGCCCAGGCCGAGGCGCTGCGCATTCCGCAAGCCGATGGCACGCTCTACCCATTGCCCGTGGGTGAAGACCACGAGCTGATGGCGTCCCTGCTCACGCTCTCGGACGTGATGGGCACCGGCCACCATGCGGCGGTGGTGTCCCGCGTCGGCAAGGGCAAGAAGGCGGCGGTAATCGGCGATGGTGCTGTGGGCCTGTGCGGCGTGATCGCTGCCAAGCGCCTGGGCGCCGAGCAGATCATCCTCATGGGCCGTCATCCGGACCGCATCGCGCTGGCGCGCCAGTTCGGTGCCACCGACGTGGTCAGTGAACGTGGCGAGGAGGCAGTGGAGCGCATCCGTGAATTGACCGCAGGCCAGGGCGTGCACTCGGTGCTCGAATGCGTGGGCACCGAACAGGCCATGGCGACATCCATGGGCATCGTGCGTGCCGGTGGCGCGGTGGGCCGCGTCGGCGTGCCGCATTACGGCGTCATCCCCGATGCCCAGCCGATGTTCTACCGGAATGTGCTGGTGGGCGGTGGCCCCGCGCCGGTGCGCGCCTACATCGACGAACTGCTACCCGATGTGCTTGAAGGTCGCATCCAGCCCGGCCTGGTGTTCGACCGCAGCGTGACGCTTGATGGCGTACCCGATGGCTACCGCGCCATGGATGCGCGCGAAGCCATCAAGGTCATGGTCAGGCCATGAACATACACAGCAGTTGCAACATGCAAACCCGCAAACTTGGAAATCTCGAAGTCTCTGCCCTGGGCCTGGGCTGCATGGGCATGAGCTTCAGCTATGCCACCAAGCTTTCCACGCCCGAAGGCGTGGCACTGATCCACGCCGACGGCGATCCCGAGACCTTCACCGCCGACAACTGCCCGACCGACGTCGACAAGCAGTGAATCTCATCGGCACCATGGAGAACACGCAATGAAACCACGAGTCATTTGCCACATGACCAGCAGCATCGGCGGCCGTACGCTGGGCGCCGAAGCATCCCGCAGACGTTGTTCTCGCAGGGCGGTCGACAAAATCGCCGATGCCGTGCTGCGGCTGCACAGCGACTGCGCCGGCTTTGTAGTCGGTCAGTCCATTGCGGTGGACGGCGGGTCCACCATAGGAGGAATTGCCAAAAGTACAGATCACCCGGGAAAAAATGGAAGCCAACATGAAACGAATGAATCCACAGAGTAACGTCTGCCACAGCCATGCCATCAACCGTCGCGACTTCCTTGCAGCAGCAGCTACGATGAGTGCCGCCATGTATGTTGCACCGGCCCTCGGAAATCCGTCGGCCAAAGAGTCTGCCCCCGCGCAACCGGCTGGCGCTGCTTCCCGATTGCTCAGCCAGAGCCGCACGCTTGGCTCGGGCCAAAGCACGATGGAAGTGTCGGCGCTTGGCTTCGGGACCATGGGCATGAACTACCATCGCGGCGCGCATCCCAACCGGGAGGCGATGATCAGGCTCGCCCGTCAGGCGGTGGAGCGTGGCGTCACGCTCTTCGATACGGCCGAGACCTATGGTCCGTTCATCAACGAAGAACTCGCGGGCGAAGCGCTGGCCCCGTTTCGCAACCAGGTCATGATCACCACCAAGTTTGGTTTCAAACACGCGGGGAACAAAAACGTCGGCCTGGACTCGCGCCCGGAGAGTATTCGCAAGGCGGTCGAAGGTTCCCTCCGACGGCTGAGGATCGAAGTCATCGAGTTGCTCTATCAGCATCGTCTTGATCCGCAGGTGCCGATCGAGGATGTCGCGGGCACGGTCAAGGAACTCATCGCGGAAGGTAAAGTGAAGCGGTTCGGCATGTGCGAGGTCGGGCCGGGCACCATCCGCCGCGCCCATGCCGTGCAGCCTCTCACGGCGATTCAAAGCGAATACCATCTGATGTGGCGGGAACCCGAGCAGGCAGTTCTGCCCGTGTGCCAGGAGTTGGGAATTGGTTTTGTTCCTTACAGCCCAGTGAACCGAGGCTTTCTCGGAGGCGACCTCAATGAATACACCCGGTTCGATTCCGGAAATGACAATCGCAACACCCTGCCCCGGTTCACACCGGAAGCGATGCGGGCCAATCTGGCGATTGTGGAAGTGCTCAATCGCTTTGGCCGCACCCGGGGAGCGACCTCCGCGCAAGTCGCGCTGGCCTGGCTGCTGGCCAAAGGGCCTTTCATCGTTCCCATTCCGGGCACGACCAAACTGGCGCACCTGGAAGAAAACCTGAGAGCAGCTGACCTCAAATTGTCACCCGTTGAAATTGGCGAAATCGAGGACGCGGTAGCAAAGATCGAGATCGTAGGCGCTCGCTATCCCGCAGAACAGCAAAGGCAGATTTCGCGCTGAGGCGGAAGGCCGCATGCGTGCCATCGACGCTTACAGTCGCGGCCTGCACGGCGGGACAACCTGGTAATCTGCCGCGCCCTGTATTTCTCCTCTGGCCGATCCTTCAGGTAGCCGATGACGGCGTTGGCGAGATTTGACTTCATTCACATTTCTCCCGTGTCATCACGCACGCGCCCCGGTCTGTGATGGTGCCTTCGGCGGAACCGCGCCCGGCTGATAGGTCGCATCGAACACCGTGTCCGTCAGCCAGCGCTTGAAATTGGGGTTATCGCTGAATTGCTTGAACAGCTCGGTGTGGTCGGACAGCAACTCCAGCACCACGCGGTTGAGTGCCTTGTCGTGCTCCAGCTTGGCGTTTTGTTTGTCGGAGTTCGCCTGCGCGTTCTGGTAGGCCTTGTCCTGCGCCACCCGCGCCGGGATCTCCTCCGCAATGACCTTGCGGATCTTGTCCTCGTCCTTCCACTCGATGTTGCCGAACAGGTCGTTGAAGGTCTTGATGATCGCGGAGAGTTTGTCGATGTCTGCCTCGCCCTTGCCGCCACCGCCTCCCGGTGGCACGGACTCGACGGTGGCGTCGGTGTCGGCCATCGCCAGCTTCAGCGCCGCCTTGGCCTCCACCCGGTAGCTGTCCATGTCGATGGTCTCCAGCACCCCCTTGGAGAGGTCTTCCTCCTTGGGCGCGGGCAGCTTCGGGATGAGGAAGTTCAGGAAGATCGACAGCTTCTCCCATGTCGGATGGCCGTAGCTCAGGATCGCGGCAAGAAAGCCGTAGCTGCGCACGAAAGCCTTGGCTTTGCCCTTGAACTTGACCTGATCGTCCTCGCCGAGCTTGTCGGTGTATTCGGCCACACACGCATCGAGGATGGGGTCGAGTTTGTCCCGGTCTGCGCCGCTCAAGTACAGCGCCACCAAGTCTTCTACCTGCTGCCAGCTGTACACCTGCTGCCCGTCGAGTTCGGCCTTCAGGTCGTGCAGTTTGTTGGCGTCGGTTTCGCCGGTCTGGATGGTGGCGCGGTAGTAGTCCTGGAACGCCGCCTTCACCGCATCAAAGTTGTCGGCGAAGTCGAGCACGAAAGTGTCGTGCTTCTGCGGATGCGCGCGGTTCAGGCGTGACAGGGTCTGCACCGCCAGCACGCCCGCCAACGGCTTGTCCACGTACATCGTGTGCAGCAAGGGCTCATCGAAGCCGGTGACGAACTTGTTCGCAACGATCAGGAAGCGATACGGGTCTTGCTTGAGATTGGCCGGAATATCCTTGCTCGGGAAGCCGTTGAGATCGGCCTCGGTCTTTTTCTGGCCGCCGATCTCGAAGTCGCCCGAGTACGCCACGATGGCCTTGTACGGGCTCTTGATCTGCGTGAGGTAGTCCGACACCTCGCGCCAGTAGTCGATGGCCCGCGCGATGCCGTTGCACACGATCATCGCCCGCGCCTTGCCGCCGATCTTTTGCTTGCCCGCGACCTGTGCGATGAAGTGATCGACCATGATCTCGGCCTTGCGGCGGATGGCCTTGTCGTGCGATTCGACGTAATGGCGAATCTTCTTCAGCGCCTTCACCTTGTCGAATTCCGGATCATGAGCCACCGTCTTGGCCACTTGGTAGAAGCTATCGTACGGGGTGTAGTTCTCCACTACGTCGAGGATGAACTTCTCCTGGATGGCCTGCTTGGTGGTGTAGGTCAGTTCTTCGGGCGAGCGGAACTGCACCTTGTCACCGATGAGCGTCTTCTCGCCGAACAACTCCAGCGTCTTGTTCTTGGGCGTGGCAGTGAAGGCGAAGTAGCTGGCGTTGGCCAGCAGCTTGCGCGAGGCGATGCGCTTCTCGATTTCCGCGTTCACCGCATCCTGCGTGCTGTCCTCCTCGAACTCCTCCTCGGCCACCTTGCCGTTGGACTCAGGATCGGCGGCTTTGCCGCCGAGGGCTTCGTGCATCCGCGCCGTGGTCTTGCCGCCTTGGCTGGAATGCGCCTCGTCGATCAACAGCGCGAAGCGCTTGCCGGAGAGGTCGCCCAGCTCATCGAGGATGAACGGGAATTTCTGCACCGTGGTGACGATGATCTTCTTGCCCCGTTGCAGGAAGCCACGCAGCTCCTGCGCGTTGTCGGAGTGGCCGAAGATTGCCGCCACGTGGTCGTAACCTTTGATGGTGCGGGCAATCTGTGTGTCCAGCGCGCGGCGGTCGGTGATGACGATGATGGAGTCGAACTGCGCTGTCATCGGATCGTCTTTTCGCCGCAACTCCACCAACTGGTGCGCCAGCCAGGCAATGGTGTTGCTCTTGCCGCTGCCTGCCGAATGCTGGATCAGATAGCGCTTGCCCACCCCGTCGGCATGGGCGCGGCGTAGCAGGGCGCGCACCGTGCGCAACTGATGGAAGCGCGGGAAGATCTGCTTGCGCTTCTTGCGTTTCTTGCCGCTGGCATCCGCTTCTTCCTCTTCCACCACCTGCGCGTAGCTTTCAATGATGTTGGCCAGCGATTCGCGGCTCAGCACCTGCTTCCACAGGTAGTCGGTCTTCAGGCCATTCGGGTTGGGCGGATTGCCCGCGCCGCTGTTCCAGCCCTGGTTGAATGGCAGGAACCACGAGGCCTTGCCCTTCAACTCAGTGCAGAACGCGACCTCCGCGTCATCCACCGCCATGTGCGCCACGCAGCGACCCAACTGGAACAGTAGCTCCTGCGGGCTGCGCGTGGTCTGGTACTGGACGATGGCATCGGCCACCGTCTGCTTGGTCAGCGAGTTCTTCAACTCGAAAGTCAGCACCGGCAGACCGTTGATGAAGATCGCCAAGTCCAGTTCGTTGCCGCCGTCGTTGCCAGTACTGTTGCTGTAGCGCAGCTGCCGGGTGACGCTGAAGATGTTCTTGCCGAAGGCATCCGCTGCGGCAGCGTTGCCCGGCGTGGGCAGCAGCTTGTAGAGATCGACGTGTACCGGCCCGTGGCTTACGCCCTTGCGCAGCACGTCCACCACGCCGCGCTTGGTGATTTCCCCTTGCAGTCGGTGCAGAAACTGGGTGCGCTTGATGCCGTCCACCGCCAGCTCCAGTGTCTCCACCGCCCTGGGCTGGGTGGCCTGCAAGAAGGCCAGCAGCTGCACCACATCCAGCGCCACGTCACGGTTGTAGTCGCTCGCCCGGCCCAGCACATAACCTCCGGGCGCGAACACGGCCTGCGGCTGCTGCACCGTGTTCACTGGAACAGGCGGGTGTTCACTGATGCCTGCCAGATGGCGCACGATCAATTGTTCCAGCGCTTTCTCGCTGGTGTCGGTAGGGCGAGTCATGCGTCACCTCTCTTTTTCGACTTTGGCAAGGCTTTTCGGCCTTTCTCCAACTGCTTCACCGGCTGCGCGATGGCCGCCTCGAAGTCCTTTTCTACCTGTGACGGCAGGTTGCGCACCCGCGCCTGATACTCGGCAAAGGCCGCTTCGGCCTTGGCCAGTGCCGACTTGGCCGGCACCTTGCCAGCGTGGGTCAGGATGTCCTTGCGGGTCAGGCGCAGAAAGTTATCCAGCTCGGCAGCCCAATCGCGCATGGTCATGGGCTGATGCGCCTGTGCCTGCAATTCCGCCACCTCGATATAGGCCGTGACGATACGGTTGAGCGTGTCCAGTTCTTCGGCATTGAGGCAGTTCTTGGCGATACCCACGTCGGCCTTGCGCACCGGCCCGCCCTTGCTGGCAGCGGCCCAACTGGTCAGGCCCATGTTCGGTGCTTGTGCATCCACGCGCTGCACGATCAATTCAGCCGCTGTGTGGCCGTGCGCCGCCCAGTGCATCTTGTTCTGCACCGTGGCAAAGAACTGCTGCGAGGTTTCGGTGTGTGGGTCGTAGTCCAGGCTGGTGGCGTAGATGTCCAGCACCTTGCGCCAGAACACCTTTTCCGACGAGCGAATGTCGCGGATGCGCGCCAGCAGCTCCTCGAAATACTCGGCATCGTCACCCCGTTTGAAGCGCTCATCGTCCAGCAGCACGCCTTTGCGCAAATAGGTCTTGAGCTGCTCCGTGGCCCAGCGGCGGAACTGGGTGCCCCGGTGCGACTTCGCCCGGTAGCCGATGGCCAGCGCCACCTCCAGGTTGTAGTGCTTGAGGCTGCGGCTGACCTGCCGACCCCGCTCCTGCCGAACTTGTAAGTACGGCTTACAAGTTGCCGCCTCCTGCAATTCCCCGGTCTGGTAGATGGCGCGGATGTGCTGGGTGATGTTCTGTGGCGAGCTTTGGTAGAGATCGGCCAACTGCTGCTGGGTCAGCCACACGTCGCCCGCCTCAAAGCGCACCTGCACGCGGGTCTGGGCGTCCTCGGTCTGGTAGAGCAGAAACTCGCCTTGCCCGGTGGTGGGTAGAGCGGCCATTTGTCCCGCAGCTTGCTGGGTGGCGGATTGTGTCGACGGTGTCGACACAATTTTGGGGTCAGCTTTCTTCGCCATCGGCATCCTCCAGTGTGGGCAGCTGCTTGTGGGGATCAACCGTCGCAGCCCGTTCTCGCGCCAGCGCCACGGCGCGATGCAGCTGCGCCTGCAAGACCTTCATGTCCGGTATGTGGGCCAGATACTCGGCCACGCGGATATTGGCGGAATCCATGTCCAGCAGTTCGACCTGTTCGGCATCCTTGCTGGCGCACAGGATCAAACCAATGGGCGGCTCCTCGCCCGCCGCGCGGTCGTGCTTGTCCAGCCAGCGCAGGTATAGCTCCATCTGCCCCTTGTGCGCGGGCTGGAACTTTTCCAGCTTCAGTTCCACCGCCACCAGCCGTTTCAGATGGCGGTGGTAGAACAACAGGTCGAGATAGAAGTCGTCCGCGCCAACGCTGATACGCTTTTGCCGCGCCACGAAGGTAAAGCCCACGCCCAGTTCCAGCAGGAAGCGCTCCATTTCGCGCAGGATGGCGTCTTCCAGATCGCGCTCGCTGTAGTCGTGCGGCAGGCGCAGAAAGTCCAGCATGTATGGATCGCGGAAAACGAGGTCGGGCGTCATCTGCCCGCCCGCGCGCAAGTGGCCGACTTCTGCCTTCACCACGGCTTCGGGTTGCTTGGCGACGGCGGTGCGCAGATACAACTGGCTGGCGATGCGTTCGCGCAGGGTGCGCACACTCCAGCGTTCCACCCGGCACAGCTCGGCGTAATACTCACGCTCCAGCGGCTGCTTGAGCGGAAGGATTTCAATGAAGTGGCTCCAGCTCAACTGCTGCGACAGCGTCGCAACCATGTTTTCGTCGGGAAACGCTTCGGCGAACCGCACCATGCGTGCCAGATTTCGGGCGCTGAATCCTTGGCCGTAGTCGCGCACCAATTTTGCCGACAGCGTCGGCAAAATCTCCTCGCCGTACTCCGCACGCTCGAATTGAAGCACTTCGCGCTGGATGCACTGGCCGACATGCCAATACAGCATGGTCAGCGTGGCATTGGCGGTCTGTGCGACGTGCTGGCGGGCAGATTCGATCAGGCCGCGCAGTTCGGTCAGCAATGCAGTGGAGGCCAAGGCATGTTCAGTTTCCTTCGCCATCGGCATCCTCCTCGACGGGTTCGGCTTCATCGTCGCCCAGCGCGGCCAGATCGTCGTCGCTGACGGCATCGTCCGGGCCGGGCTGCCAGCCACGCACGTCCACTTGCCCCGTGACCACATCGGCAATCAGGCGGTCGCGGTATTCGCGGATCAGCTTGATTTCTTCATTAGCACGCTCGATGGCCTCATCGATTGGTTTGCAATGCTCTTTGAGTGCTGAAAGAATTTCATCCTGCTCATTCAAGCTCGGCAAAGCGATGCCGAGCTTGAAGTACGCGTTTGAATCTAGGTTCTGAATACCCGTGGTCTGCTTGACATACGGAATGACGATACGCCTTGCATGAAGGTGATTCATTACAGTGAGAAGAAACCCAGAACGGACAATTTTGGTATTCGGAACCAGTCGAGCCAAGAAATTTGAACAAACCGATACCTTGTCCAATGTGAATGCGACGACGCGACCAACTGGTGTTTTCTCTCCGCCGCCAGATTTTTCAAGAAGGATGTCGCCAGAGCATAAGAGTCGGCCGCTACGTTCGCTTTGACTTACTGCGCGTATAGTCAGCTTGCTTGTCCCGACTGCAAGTTTCTCCATATCGAAATCTGCAACACGAACACAGACCAATTGATCGGACAGGTTTTTGTCCGAGGGGTCTGCCCCCCAAACACCTGCACGATTAGTCCAGATGCAAGCGCCAAGCCTAGAAACCTCCCAATGCTCCGGCACCTCGCCCAGCCATTCGATGCCGGACGGCTTCATCGCCACCGAGGCATCGAGGCCGCGCGTAACGGCGTGGTCGATGATGCGCAGCTTCTGTTCGGTGAGCAGCTTGATGAGTTCGCGCTTGGCCTTGATGAAGCGGGCGATGTGCGCGTCCTGCGCGCGCAGGTAGGCGACGATCTGGTCTTGCTCCGGGCGAGGGGGCAGAAATAGCGGAAAACGCCCGAGCGTGCTGCGATTTGTTGCTGCAAGATTTGTGGTTTGCTTGGCTGTAATCCGAAAATACGTGCGGCCATGAGGGCTTTCTAGAAGATATGCGAGAAACTGCGGTGTAAGTGCTTCAATATTTGGCCTGACTGCAAAAATATGGTTTTGGTGAATGCAGCCATCAATTTGCCCTTGCCAAATTGCACCACGCCCCAATTTGTCGATATCACCACCTTCGGTTATCACCACATCATTCGGTTGAAGCTCACACTTCAAAGCCTCGCTGCGTGGAACATCAATTGTTTTTACGTGTTTAAGGTCCAGAAAACCGCTCTGCACGTTTGCCACGCGTAGGTAATGCCGGGTCTCAAGGATCGAGTCATACACCTTTCCAAGGGTGACACCAGCCTGAATTATTGCGACCTGCTTCAGGCGGACTCTTTGCCAATGACCCGGCATCAAAGGCAGCCACGACAAATCCGTGCTGCAATACTCTGAAAATCGCGAAAACTGCTGCATCACGCACCCCCCACGATCTTGTGCAGCAAGCCTTCGCTCTGCTGTTCCAGCGCGAGGATGTCGGCGCGGATTTCCGCCAGCGTGCGCAGCGGTGCGGGCTTGTAGAAGTAGCGGGCAAACGAGATTTCGTAGCCGATCTGGGTCTTGTCCGTGGCGATCCAGGCGTCCGGCGCGTGCGGCAGCACTTCGCGCTCAAAAAAGGCGTCGATGCCGCCCGGTTCCTTCAATGGCACCTGCTCGGTATCGCGCAGTTCGCTGTCGGGCTCGTACTCGACCATGAAGCGATCCTTGCCCACGGTTTCCAGGTAGGCACCATCGAAGCCGGGCTCGAAGTGTTCGCCCGCCTTGAGGCGGCTAGCGCGGGCAATGACCGGCGGTGCGGCTTCATCACGCCAGCTCACGGCCTTGTAGATGGCCTTTTTCTCCGGCGCACCGAGCTTGTCGCCCTGCGCCTTGAGCGCCGCATCGAAGCGGGTGCGGAACTCATTGTGGTCGTCGAACACGGCGCTGCCCAGTGCCTGCTGCGCCCGCTTCGCCACCTCCATCAGCCATTTGTCGCGCTGCCAGGTCGAGGCGTCGAGCAGCTTTTTGCGGCGCTTGGCGGGCACGGCCTTGCGGGCGGTGGAGGCTTCGCCGTCATCGCCGCTGTCGCTGTCTTCGCTGTCGTCGTCTTCGCTTTCGTCCTCGCCTTTCAGCCACGCCTCGATGACCGGTTTGCGCTTGGCAAACTCGCTGTACAGCGCCTCGCCGTGGGCGGCGTAGATCTCGGCGCGCAGCGCCTCGTCGCCGGTGGCAAAGCGCAGGGGCTCGATGCGTTCATCGGAGAGCTGGCTTTTCAGGCGCAGCGGGCGCTCGACGGTGATCTTCCAGTAGCCGAAGTCCTGGGTGTCGAACCATTTGCTGTTTTCAGTTTCTTGGGCGGTTTCCTGCGCCGTGCCCAGATACAGGTCGAGGATGCGGGCAATGTCGGCCTCGCCCAGCTCGCAGTTCTTCTTGCCGAGGTTGCGGCGCAGCGGCAGGAACCATTGGGATGCGTCGATCAACTGCACGCGGCCTTTGCGCGCTTCGGCCTTCTTGTTGGCCAGCACCCAGATGTAGGTGGCGATGCCGGTGTTGTAGAAGATGTTGAGCGGCAGGGCGATGATGGCTTCCAGCCAGTCGTTCTCCAGCACCCAACGACGGATGTTGCTCTCGCCCTGGCCGGCGTCGCCGGTGAACAGTGCCGAGCCGTTATGCACCAGCGCGATGCGGCTGCCCAGCGGGGTGTTGTGCTTCATCTTTTGCAGCTTGTTCACCTGGAACATGAGCTGCCCGTCGCTGGAACGGGTGAGGAGCTTGAACTCGTTGTTGCCCGCGTGGCTGACGATGAAGCGCGGGTCGTTGAATTCCTTCTTGCCGCCCATGCGCTCCAGATCGGTCTTCCAACTCTTGCCGTAGGGCGGGTTGGAGATCATGAAGTCGAATTCGCGCGAACGGAACTGGTCGGCGGACAGGGTGGATTTGTCCGCGCCACCGACGATGTTCTCGGCTTCCGCGCCTTCGCCCTTCAAGAGCAGGTCGGCCTTGCAGATGGCGTAGGTTTCGTCGCTGATCTCCTGACCGAACAGGTGGATCGACACTTCCTTGCCGTGCTGCTCGGCCAGTTCGTGCAGTGCTTCCTCGGCCACGGTGAGCATGCCGCCGGTGCCGCAGGCGCCGTCGTAGAGCGAATAGGTGCTGGACTCGATGCGCTCGGCCACCGGCAGGAACAGCAGCTTGGCCATGAGCTGCACCACGTCGCGCGGGGTGAAGTGTTCGCCAGCCTCTTCGTTGTTGTCTTCGTTGAAGCGGCGGATCAACTCCTCGAACACCGTGCCCATACCGTGGTTGTCCAGCGCGGGCAGCTTGATGCGGCCGTCGGCATCCTTGACAGGCAGCGGCGCGAGATTGACCTCGGGGTCGAGGAAGTCGTCGATCAGGTAGCCGAGGACGTGGGAATCCACCAGCTTGTGGATTTGGTTGCGGAAATTGAACTTGGTGAGAATCTCCTGCACGTTGGGCGAGAAGCCATCCAGATAGGCAATGAAGTCATCGCGCAGCCGCTGCCCAGCCGCGCTGGCTTTGAGCTTGGCCAGGGTGAATTCGGAGGTGTTGTAAAAGGCCTGGCCTGCCGCCATGCGCAGCGCGCCGTCCTGATCCATCACCTTGTGGGTGTCTAGAAACTTCTTGCGCTCGAGCACTGCGTCCTTGGTGGCTTCGAGTACGGCATCGAGCCGTCGCAGCACGGTGAAGGGCAGGATCACGTCGCGGTACTTGCCGCGCACGTAGACATCGCGCAGGCGGTCGTCGGCAATGTTCCAGATGAAGTCGGAGATCCACTTGATCTGGCTTTGGTCTTGTTGTTGTTTCTTCTGCATCGATACGTTCCTCAACTCGCCGCAGCGCCTGTGGCGACGGCGAGATTCCAATGGTCTTTGAGGACGCCCACGAGGCGTTGCTGGCGCTCTGCCAGAAGCGTGGGTGTCCACTCGTTTTCCGATCTGACTTCCTGCGTCAGCACGAAGGGCGACGCCTTGCCCTTGCCCCTGAAGTAGGCGTCCTTCTTCTTGGCAAAGTCGTAGTTGCTGGCAGACGAGTTTTTGTTCCTATCCAGCGGAACCAGATTGGCCAAACGGTGCGTCCAGCCATCGCGCTCGTCTTCATCCGGGAACCACTTGATCCAGTCCGAACCGTCGGGCGGTGTTTGCGGCAGGACGTGCTCGAGCGACACGGCATCTTGAAGCTGCACTCCGGGGGCGCGCACCAAGGACTCAAGGCGCAAAACCAGCGCCATCCTGGCCTTGGGCAGATCGTCGTAAACGTCGCCATCGAGTGCCGCGACGAACTTACGCTTTTGCGCGTCTGTCAGGGCCAGCGTGGTGAGCGTGGCCAGATCTCCCTTGAAGGTCTCCAGTTCGATTTCCTTGGTAAGCGCAGCGTAGGTTTCGATGCGCTCGTTGATGCCCACCTTGGTGACCAGCAGGAAATAGGTCAGGCGTTCCAGTGACTGGAAAAAGTCGGCAAGCCGCTTTGGCTGCTGCCGGAAGCGCTTGAAATAGACCAGTGCCGGGGGCACCCAGTCCTTGAAGTCCACGCGGTTGAGCCAAGACAGGTGCTCGTTGATCGTCTCGGCGTGCTCGGTGGCTTCGAAGTCGGCATCGCGCACGAAGTCCCACACCTCGGCGTAAGGCTTGATGACCTTGTCGACGAGGTCGATGGGGGCTTTGTACTCGGTGACGTGCTCCTGGAATTCCTTGACCAGCGTGGCCCGCTGCTTCTGCTTGGCGTAGATGGTGCGGATGTGGCCGAACAGATCGCCGAAGGCATCGCGGCCCAGTGCGCTTTCGATGCGGCTCCACTCCTTGGCGTAGGCGCGGCTCTTGACGTCGCCTGCCGTGGTGCGGATCAGGCCGAGCACCTGTGCCTTGATGATGTCGATAGGCGCGAGGTCGAGCCCCCGGTTGTTGAGCACGGAGAAGATGCGGTACGCGGCCTCGAGATCGGGCGTGGAGATGACGACCAGCGAGCAGTCGTTGGCGAGGAACTGCCACAGCGCGATCAGGTCGGCGGGCGGCAGCGCCTTGGCCTTGGTAAGCAGCAGCGTGGCGTTTTCGCGGTAACGCAGGCGACTGTCCTCCAACTTGTCGGTGCTGGTGACCAACTGCGCGATGCCACCTGGCTCCTGAATATTGGTGCGGAAGAAGTCGGCATCTTCCTCGCGGGCGGTCAGCCGGTATTCGTTTTTCTCGCCGAGGCTGACTTTGCCCTTCTTGTAAAGGAAATCGGTGATGTCGTCGGCGGCGTGCGGCATGGCCTCGCGCAGCACCGCGAACAGCATCGTCAGTGTGGACAGGCGCTGCTGGCCATCGACCACCGATGATTTCGGCTCCCGGTCGTTTTTGATCAGAACGATGCTGCCGAGGAAGTATTGGCTGGTCGCACCGGAGACACGGGCGTCCTGCATCGCCGAGATCAGATCGTCGAACAGCTCGCCCGCCTGCTCGGTCGTCCAAGCGTAGGGGCGCTGGTAGTCCGGAATCTCGAATTGGTAGCTGCCCTCGAAAATCTCGCGGATCAGCTTGTCGTGGGCTTCAAGTGTCTTGGCCATTGTGCTTTTCTTTCCCTATCGATTCTTTGAGCTGGTCGGCGCTTGGTAGCCAGGAGCCAGCTTTGCGTTTTCCACCCCGTACAAAGCCAGTGGATCACTGAGCCATAGTCGATACTGCTCCTCTCTGAGGCTGTGATCGGACGAGCAGTCAACACTCCAGCGAAGTAGCATGTAGCCAGCCACAGCGGCGCGAACACGCATCCGTATCGACCCGCCCGTCATCGCGTAATCCATTTGAGTGATCTCTGGACGGGGCTGATCTGGATGCGGAACCAGCTCTAACTCGACGATCCGGGTCCACTGGATGTCTTGGTCGCTTCTTTCATGGGGTAAAACCGGTTGCCCCTTGAGGACGACAGGATTCTTGATTCGGGTTATGACGAAATCCCGGAACTCCTGCGACTTCCGGTCGAAGGCGCGTACATGCCAACGCAGGCCGTTATCAATCAACGCGAAAGGCACAATTTCTCGCCCGGACTTGCCGCTTGAGATTGAGTGATAGTCGACTGCCAGTGCGCATTCCTGATGGATTGCACGAGTCACGCTCGCCAACACATCCAGATCCGGGTGCGTAAGTCGTGATGGACTCTCGCTGACCACCCATGCCTTGAGCCGCATCGGCTCGCCGTCACCAAAGCCTTGCGTTAGCCACGACAACACCCGCTCCGGGGGGTAGTCGAACACGGGCCGGAAGTCCGGCCCTAGGACGTAGGCCTTGCCTTTGGGGTCATAGTCGATGTTGCCTGGAGACAACTCCTTATAGAGCGCCAAATCCCGGGTTGCCGCTGCGGACTGGATGCCAAACCGCGCAACCAAGTCCTGCCGACGGATCTCCCCCACGAAGCGCACACGAAGCTCGATGAACGCGAGCCGGTCGCGCTGAGGCTGGGTCAGTTCTGCAAGTTGGTCTTTGGGCATTCCTGAGTGCTCTATCGGGTTAACGAATGCTTGTGCGGATTATTGCGTGAAGTATATAAGCTGCTCTAGAATGTGGCAATGCAATGCTTTTGATTCTTGTATGTGGTGCATTGTGATTACCACATGACGGGCGATGCCCACACTTTGGAGCATGGGAGTGAAAGCAGACAAAGCCATCGCGACCTACCGGCGCATGCGGGCGCAGCCGCTGTGGCGTCTGCTTGCCTCAACTACCGGGCCCACCGTCATTGGCCTGCTTCAATCTCATCTGTATGAGGGCGAGCGAAGCCTCCCTGCCTCCATTTTTCACGAACGCATCGCAAGGGATCTGGAAGAGCTGCGCGCCCAAGGCGAAGACTTTCCCCAAACGGCACAGGCTTATGTCGCCAGCTGGCTCGCCGATGGCTACTTGGAACGGCGCTTCCCGGCTGGGGCTTCAGAAGAAGAATATGAACTCTCCACGGCGGCCGTCGAAGCCATTCGGTTCGTATCTGGACTGGCACAGCCGCACTCAGCCGCGACCGAAAGCCGCCTGACCCTCGTTATCGAGGCCTTGGCCCGACTTGCCGAGGACACCGACACCGACAAGTTCCGACGCATCGACCGGCTCATGGCCGAGCAAGCCCGCATCGACAAGGAGATTGACGCCATCCAGAAGGGGCAGATGCGCGTGCTACCCCATACAACGGCGCTCGAGCGCACGCGGGAGATCATCACGCTGGCCGACGATCTGGCCGGTGATTTCCGTCGTGTCCGCGATCAGTTCGACCAATTGAATCGCGATCTCCGTGAACGCATCATGGACAACGATGGCAATCGTGGGGATGTGCTGGATTCGCTATTCGCCGGAATCGACCTGATTTCAGAGAGCGACGCAGGCAGGACTTTCTCCGCTTTCTGGCGATTGCTTACGGACCCGGAGCAGGCGGCCACGCTTGATCAGGCGCTTGATAGCGTCATGTCACGGGAGTTCGTGGGGCAACTCGATGCCAAGGAGCGTCGATTCCTTCTGCGGCTGACGCGCACCCTTCTTGAGCAGGGCGGCATGGTTCACGAGGTGCTCCAGACCTTCGCGCGCAGCCTGAAGCACTTCGTCCAGAGTCGTGAATACCTCGAGCAACGGCGACTCAATCACCTGCTGAAAGACGCTCAGCGTGCAGCACTGAGCCTGAAAGATGAAGTCAGGGCCACTGAAACGCTCCAGTACACATTGGAGCTCACGAGCAGTCGACTGCGATCCTTGTCCCAATGGGTGCTGCACGACCCGTCCCTGCAAGCATTGCCCGGGCAGATGGCAGAAGGGGACGCGCCGCCCATCGATTTGGAGTCTGTGAGCGAACTGGTCGCTCAGTCCGAGATCGACTTCCGAACACTCAAGGCCAACGTGCTGGCTGTCTTGGAGCAACGCTCCCAGGCATCCATTGCCGACGTACTGGAGCAGTTCCCTGCTGCACAGGGGTTGGGCAGTGTCGTCGGCCTGCTTGCGTTGGGCAGTCGGCATGGGTTCAAGGCCGACCACAGTGAAACCGTAGGCTGGGTTGGAGGCGACGACGAGCGTCGTAGCGCCCGAATTCCAAAGATCTTCTTTTTGAGGGAGCGGGCCGATGAACTGGTCTGAGAACGACGAAGCGGCAATGCCAGCCGAAGCACAGGTACAAGATGCTGCTCAGGCACCTGCCAACACCCTGTTCCTGGGTGACAGCGGTGAGTTGGCACTGGATACTCGGCGCGCCCTGGTGCAGCTACTGGCAGGGCCATCGCTCGACGGACGTCGGCATCCAAAACTCTGGCCTATCTTGGTACGAGACGAAGCAGTGATCCGTCGGCGTCTTGCCGAACTGTTTCTCGAACTGGTTATCGACCGGGATGTACAAGTGGCTTTCACGCGCCAGGCAGATACCGGTGACCTCGAAGTGCCCCTCCTGCTGCGTCGCGCCCAGCTGACGTTCATTGACTCCATTCTGCTGCTCCACCTACGCCAGCGATTGACCCAAGCCGATTCTCACGGTGACCGCGCCGTGGTTTCGACAGACGAGATCACGGAGTTTCTCTCCCTTTATGAGCGCGCCGCAAACACCGACCGTGCAGGGTTCGTGAAACGGGTTCACGCCTCCATCGAGAAGATCAAGAAGCACAGCATCCTGCAGAAAATTCGCTCGAGCGAGGATCGCTTCGAGATTTCGCCGACGCTGAAACTCCTGTTCTCAGCCGAGGAAATACAAGCGCTGACGCACCTGTATCAGCGCATGGCCGCCGGAGAGACGCCAGCGCAACTGACTCAGACCGACGCTGATGAGGAGGTCGACCAATGATTTCGGAACCCCAAACCGCCTCCTTGTTTGCCCGCGAGCAGTTCCGGATGACTCGCCTGCAGGTTTACAACTGGGGCACTTTCTCCGGCTTGCACGATGTGCCGATCAGCGAGCGAGGCTTTTTGTTTGTGGGTCGATCCGGCGCTGGGAAGTCGACGCTGCTCGATGCATTTTCGGCGTTGCTGACGCCACCTCGCTGGATCGATTTCAACGCTGCAGCGCGCGAGGCGGACCGCAGCGGTCGTGACCGGAACCTCGTTACCTACATACGTGGTGCGTGGGCTGAACAGAAGGATGGGGAGTCAGGCGAGATCGCGACCCGCTACCTGCGCGCGGGGACGACCTGGTCAGCCTTGGCGCTGACCTACCAGAATGCCTTGGGCCAGTCTGTGGTGTTGGTTCAGGTGTTCTGGCTGCGCGGTAATGCAAACGGTAGCGCCGACGTCAAACGCCACTACCTTGTCATGGAGCGGGCCTTTGACCTGCGCGAGCTGGAGGACTTTGGTCAGTCAAACTTCGACATCCGAAAGCTCAAGCAGTCCTTCCCGGAGGCATTCGCTCGCGACGAATTCCGCCCCTATTGCGAACGGTTCTGCCGTCTGCTCGGCATCGAGAGCGAAATGGCGCTGCGTTTGCTGCACAAAACCCAGTCGGCCAAGAACCTCGGTGACCTCAATACCTTCCTGCGCGACTTCATGCTCGACAAGCCCGAGACCTTCGAGGTAGCGGATCGCTTGGTTAGTGAATTTGGCGAACTCAATGCTGCCCACCAGGCGGTCGTCACGGCCCGCGAGCAGGTTCAAACGCTCGCGCCAGCACGGGAGCAGCATCAGCGTAGGGACTCGTTGATGCTGCAACGTAATGGACTGGAGGAGCTTCGGTTGGGCGTTGACGGCTACCGGGAAACCCGACGCATTGAGCTTCTCAAGGAGCATGTGGCAGCCCTGGAGGTGCAAGCCAACGGCTCAGAAGGTGAAGTGGGGCGACGTCAAAGCACCTTGGATAACCACGCCGCAATCTTGCGCGATCTGGAGCGACAGCACCGTGTAGCAGGCGGTGATCAGATCGAACAATGGGAAGCCGAGAAATCGGGGCTGGAGGGCCAGCGCACGGATCGCCTGCGCAAACGTGGTCAGGCTGAAGAGGCGTGCAAGAAGCTGGGCTGGAATCTCCCGGATTCGCCTCAAGCCTTCGCGGAACTGTTGGGCAACGCGCGGCAGGAGGTCGAAAACTGGGAGCAGCGCAGCAACGATAGCCGCGCCGAGCAGTTCCGCCTGGACAGAGAAAAGAAGGATGCTGAGACCGCGTTTTCGCAAGCACTGAAAGAGGTGCAGGCACTCCAGCGTCAGCCATCGAACATTCCAGCCGACATGCTGGAAATGCGCCGAAATATCGCCACCGCCATCGGGATATCGGAGTCGGCACTTCCCTTTGTTGGCGAACTCGTCGAGGTGAAGCCTGACGAGGCCGAATGGCAGGGGGCCATAGAGCGCGTACTGCACGGGTTTGCGCTCTCACTCCTGGTAGACGAGCGCCAGTATTCGGCATTGGCCAATCACATCAATACCACCCACCTTGGGCAGCGCTTGGTGTATTACCGGACTGGCCGTCAGGAGACGTGGCAGGCCAAGCCTATCGGTGCTAACTCGCTCGTACTCAAGCTGAACGTCAAAGAGGGGGCCTACGCTGATTGGCTCCAGGCCGAACTGCGGCAACGCTTCGATTACGCGTGCGTCGATTCCATTCAGTCGTTCAGGAGCGCAGATCGCGCCATCACCCGTGAAGGCCAGGTCAAGCACAGCAAAACCCGGCATGAGAAAGACGACCGCAGAAGTGTCGGCGACCGCAGAAACTGGGTGCTCGGATTCGATAACCGCGAAAAGCTCGGGCTCTTTCAAGCTCAGGCGCAAGAGCAGGCTGACGCGATTGCGCGCCTCGGCGGAGAGATCGAAAAGCTCTCCGACCAAGACAAGAATCGTGCGACCCGAGCGATGCAGTGCCAAACCCTGGTGAATCTCCAGTGGCAGGAAATCGATTTGCTCCCATTGCTGGATCGCATTTCCACCATTGAGCGGCAGATCCGCGAAGCTCGCGAGGGCAACACCACCCTACTGCAGCTCAGTGAGCAGATCGAGAAGCAAAAGAAAATCGTCGATGATGCTGATAAGGATCTTCGGCAGGCCACGCGTGCGCACGACTCGATTCTTGATCAGATCAAGACCAGTACGCAGAAACTGGAATCGCTTCTGCAGGACGCTTCTATCGTTCCTTTGACGCCCCACCAGGTTTCGGGACTCGAGGAGCGCTTCGCCAAGCAGTCAGATGCCGTCCGGCTCGACAACCTCGACAAGGTGACAACCTCTGTAGAACGCGCACTCAATGCGGAGATCGAAGAGGTCAACCGTGGGATTGGTGCCTGCGAGAAGGAAATAGAAGCGCGCTTCGCCGATTTCAAACGTCAGTGGCCCATGGACGCTGGCGACATGGACACGAGCCTCGCCAGCGCGCCAGACTTCTTCACCAAACTGGTTCGGCTGGAAACGGATGGTTTGCCTGCCTATGAGCAGCGGTTCTTCGAGCTGCTTCAAAACCAAAGCCACCAGAATCTGGCAGCACTTTCCACTTACCTGAACGATGCGCGTAAAGCCATCCTTGAGCGAATGGATCTGGTCAACGATAGCCTTGGCCAGGTGCCGTTTAACCAAAGCGCCAATCAACGCACCTATCTACACATCGATGCCAGCGACCGGCAGCTTGTCGACGTCAAGGAATTCAAGCAGGAGATCCAGCAGGCGCTGAGCCATGCGTGGACGGAGGACCGCGAGTTTGCTGAGGCACGGTTCCTTGCCCTACGCCGACTTGTTGATCGACTCGCCAGTCAGGACCCCGAGCAGAAGCGTTGGCGTGAGACCGTGCTCGACGTTCGACAGCATGTTGAGTTCATCGGGCGGGAAATCGATGAAAGCGGTGTCGAGGTCGAGATCTACCGCAGCGGAGCAGGCAAGTCTGGCGGTCAACGACAGAAGCTGGCCACCACGTGCTTGGCCGCTGCATTGCGGTATCAGCTGGGCGGGAACGACCACGGCGTGCCGATGTACGCGCCCGTCGTGCTGGATGAAGCCTTCGATAAGGCCGACAACGAGTTCACCGCTTTGGCGATGAACATCTTTACCAATTTCGGATTCCAGATGGTGGTCGCGACACCGCTGAAGTCCGTCATGACCCTTGAACCATTCATCGGTGGTGCCTGCTTCGTGGATATCAGCGACCGGCGCGTCTCAGGCGTCCTGCTGATCGAGTACGACGGTGACCGTCAGCGGTTGAAGCTCCCAGAGCACGCACGAGAGGAGGCTAGCGTTGAAGCTTCCTGAAGATGTCCGGCAGACCCTTGTCCGTCGCTTTCAGAGCAAGCACCGCGAGTGGTTGATCGGTGATGCGGGCGAAAGCCTGTGGCCGCTGGAGGTTGCGCTCGGTGCACCGACGGAACAGGCTGCGCTGAGACAAGTCGATGGTGTTCGTGCTTGGGTGAGCGCATGGCAAGGCTGGCAAGGGGTCGGCACACTATCCTGGTGTGACCGGCGGTGGAAGGCGCTTGGTGTCCAGCGACTGCCGGAGAAACTAGCGTTGCGCGGTCCCGAAGACGTTGCCATGTGGATTGGTGAATCCGCACGGTGGGAGCGCGCCCAGTCTCGTTACCGGGCGCTCATTGCCCGCTGGCCGGTACTGGCGCAACAGTTGCCGCGATATTTTGATGTCCTCGCAGACTACGGCGATGCCGACTATCAAAGGCTGACAGAGATGCTGGATTGGATTGCGAGCCATCCGAACTCCAACCTGTATCCCCGCCAGCTGCCGGTATCAGGACTGGACAGCAAATGGCTTGATGGGCGCAAAGGGCTGCTGACGGATCTGGTGGCCGCAATACAGGAGGACTCATCCAGCGACCTGGATTTTTACCAGCGGTGTGGCCTGAAGGCTCTACCACTCCTTGTGCGCATGAGGGTGCTGGATCAGTCGTTGCGAGCTCATGTCGGCGGCGTGGGTGACATCACTGCGCCGGTTGACGACCTCGCAGGTATCAGTTGGCCTGTCTCGCATGTGTTCATTGTCGAGAACCTTCAAACGGGACTGGCAATGTCCGACATGCCGGGCGCTGTCGTATTCATGCGGCTTGGCTATAACGTCGAGGTGTTGGCCCGGCTACCTTGGCTTGCCCGTGCGAGGTGCATCTACTGGGGTGACTTGGATACCCATGGATTTGCCATTCTGCATCGCGCCCGTTCATACATTCCAGAGTTGCAATCCGTGCTCATGGACGAAGAAACCTTGCTTCGACACAAGGCACTGTGGGTGGACGAGGCGGCGCAGCATTCAGCAGCGGAACTGACGCTCCTGACCAAGGATGAGCAGCAACTTTATCGGGATCTCAAGCAGCAGCGCTGGGGACAAAATGTTCGCTTGGAGCAGGAGCGAATCGACTGGACTACCGCATGGAACGTGTTGCAACGGTCATTGGCCTAGAGCCAGTGGCCTGTAGTAGTTAGCTGCCGATGGCGACACCTGATCAGCGCAGCGCGTTCAACACTTTTTCGGCTTCTGGCCATGGCAGCCGTCGCTTGCCCAACTTCATTCTGTCGAGTGCCTTGAAGGCGTCGTCGACCGTCAGCAACTGGTTTTCGATCATGGCGCACAACAATCCGATGGTGCCCATGACGTTGACCTGCTCCTTGCTGGCGACAACCCGCAAATTGGTGTCGCACACGTGCATCTTTGCAAGATCGACATCTGCCCCGTTGGCATCACGCAGTCGCTGTTGCTCACGATTGCGCTGCACGTACTCGGGCCGGTCTTCGCGGTAGTTGCGCCAGTAGTCCTGATTGCGTTGTGACCACGCCTGCTGAGCGGCGCGCTGGTTGATCCGGTAGTCGGGATCGGACTGGTGCTTGGCCCGTTGCCACTGGCGCTTGCGGGCACGCTGGCAGTCGGGCGCTGAACAGTAGGCTTGATCGGGAACTTGCGGGCGGGGTTCGAACGGTCTGCCGCAGCAGGCGCAGTGTTGGGTCATCGTCGGGGTCTCCATGCAAAATCCGCATGGAAGCCGCGACCGACTGTGGCGTTGGGCGCGTGCTCGTTGCGCCTATGGAGCAGCCGTTACCGAGCAGCCTGGTGCAACGCCGGTTCCAAGGCCGCCCGCAGTCGAACCACGATGGCAGCCAGGGGTTCGGGGGCAAGTTCGTTCTTCTTGAGGAATGCCTGCCACAGTGCCTGCCGTGATGTGTCGTGAGCGAATTCGTCGGTCATGCCGATCGGCAGTGCGGCGGGTACGGGCATGCCGCGCCGCTCGAAATTGGCCTTCACCGCTTGTGCCAGCAGATCGATGTCCAGGGATTCGCGCTCCAGCAGCACAGACAGGTCGAGGTAATCCTTCATCCGACTGTTGGTCATGCCCAGAAGCGCGATGGCGTGGAGCTTTTCCGCGATGACGGTGTAGACGGGATAGGTGCGCAGGCGAGGGGCAGGCAGGTCATCCAGCAACACCGGATAGATCGAGTCCACCGGAGCCGGTGTGACCGCATCGCCGAAGCCGACGTCGATCTGCGTCTTGCATCGCGCCTTGGCCAGCTCGCCGCCGATGAGGATGCGCGCCCCGGCGTATCCGGCGTCCTTGCGAATTTCCTCGGCGACGACCGAGGCTGGGTCGAGCACGATGCCGTCGTCCACGGCAACGCTGGCGATGTCGCGGAAGGTCTGGGCCACGGATTCCAGATCGCTTGCGCCGAAGCCCAGCAGGTCGGCATCGCGCGTGGCCCGGTGCGGCATGTCGTACCACAGTGTGAACAACAGCGCGCCCTTGAGCAGGAAACGATCCGCGTGCTCGGATTGGCAGAGGCGATAGAGGATGCGCTCCAGCGCGAAACGCACCAGCACCTGATTGAAGTCCACGCCCTGCGCTTTGGCGATGTTGAGCAGGCGGGCGCGCACGGAAGCCGCGACGTTGCTCATTCGACGGCCTCCAGGTAGGGGCGCATCACGTTGGCCACGCGGCAGATCTTCGCGTAGCGCCACAGGTCGTCCGCCGTTGCCTTGCGCTTGGCGCGAACGTCCTTCAGCGCCTCCAGCGCCACGTTCAGGCCGATTTTGTTGCGGTGCTTGAAGCAGTCCACGACCGTCTTGGCCGCGCCGTACACCCGCAGCTTCACCCCATCGCGCAGGTGCTCCTCGACGCCCGCCGTGTAGACGTCACCGGTCATCTGAACCATCTTGACCGGCGGATAGTCGATCCGGGGCACGTGGCTGCCGCGCGGCATGGCGATCCAGATCTGGCGCGGCAGTTGTGTGGTCAGCTCGTGGAATTGCAGCGCCGTGAGCAGGCAGAACACGGCCTGCGGTACTTTGGTGGCGATGGCCGCCAGGCTTTCATTCTCCGAGCCCGGATGGCTGGGCAGGCGGTACAGGCCGCGCCCGACCCTGTCCAGTAGGCCAGCGGTGGTCAGGCGCGTCAGAACGACCCGGGGCGCTTCGATGGCGTTCAGATCGCTGGCGCGCAGCAGACCCTTCTGGCTGGCCAGATCGAGGACGCGCTGGGTGTGGGTGTCGGCGAGCATGGATCGAAGTATGTTCCGTTTACTCGTTCAATGCAAGATTTCGACGACAAAACGGAACTCAGGCAACCCGTCCATGCAGAGGCTGGCATACGCGATTCCACGCCGATTTCCGTCTGCTGGTTGTGGGTTTTTACATGGCGCGCAAGTTCCGATCTGGCCCCGTGCACGGTTTGGGCGGCAATGCCTGCAGATCCACAATCGAGCAGCTTATTCGATCCATTCGCATCCCAAGTTGGCGTCCGTTTATTTCCTGTCGGCTTGGAGAATGTGACCAGCCGCCTCCTTGCGTCGCTCGTCCTGTGCCTGAAGAATCCGCGGCAGGCTGGTTTCGATCCAGTCCGCCAGGCCGCGTACCTTCTCGGCGGCCTCCCGCCCCAGCGGGGTCAGGCGGTACTCCACATGTGGCGGCACCACGTCATGGGCGATGCGATCGACCAGGCCATCGCTCTCCAGCCATTGCAGGGTCTGCGCCAGCATGCGTTCGCTGACGCCGCCGATGGTGCGGCGCAGCTCGCTGAAGCGGTGCATGCGCGTTTCCAGCACTAGGAGCACCAGCACGCCCCAGCGGCTGGTCATGTGCTTGAGCACCTCGCGCGAGGGACAGGCGGCGGCCAGCAGCTGGCCGCGCTGCATTTGCTCCAGTAAGGGGGATTCAGTGGCGACGGCGCTTGGTGCCGGGGATTGTGACAGAGGTGTTTTCATGCTTACCTTTATGTGCGTACTTCTCAAAAGTAAGTAACGATCCTAGACTTTGACACTCCACCCGTCAATCGAAAGGAAACCATCATGAAAATCGCCATCACCGGTGCCACCGGCCAACTGGGCCACCACGTCATTGCCCAGCTGAAAAACAGAATCCCCACTGATGACATCGTCGCGCTGGTACGCAACCCGGCCAAGGCGGCGGATCTGGGGGTGAGCACCCGCGCCTTCGACTACAGCAAGCCCGAGCAACTTGAACCGGCGCTGGCCGGCATCGATACGCTGCTGCTGATCTCCAGTAGTGAAGTGGGTCAGCGTGCAGCTCAGCACGCCAACGTCATCACCGCGGCGAAGCAGGCCGGGGTCAGGCAGATCGTCTACACCAGCCTGCTGCATGCCGACACCTCGCCCTTGAACCTGGCAGCGGAGCATAACGAGACCGAAGCCGCGCTCAAGGCATCGGGCATTCCCCATACGCTGCTGCGCAACGGCTGGTACACCGAGAACTACACCGCTTCGGTACCGGCGGCGCTGGCCAATGGCGCTTTCTACGGCAGCGCCGGGCAAGGACGCATTGCCTCTGCCCCCCGCGCCGACTATGCCGAGGCCGCCGCCGTGGTGCTGACCAGCGGCGGCCATGCCGGCAAGGTGTATGAGTTGGCCGGTGACGCTGCCTATACGCTGGCAGAGCTTGCTGCGGAGATTTCAAAGCAGACGGGCCGCGCCATCCCTTATGTCAACCTGCCCGAAGCAGAGTATGCCGCTGCACTCAAAGGTGCCGGCCTGCCCGAAGGCCTGGCGGAGGGGCTGGCCTCCTGGGATGTCGGCGCGTCGCAAGGTGGCTTGTTCGATGACGGGCGTCAGCTCTCGAAGCTGCTGGGCCGACCGACCACGCCCCTGTCCACCCTCGTGGCACAGGCGCTGCAGGCGTGAGTTAGCGCAGGCGGGCCATGTACCGCAGATGCGGTACATGGCCTTCCATTCCAGAAAACTTGCGCTTCCGCTTCTGATCCATGCTTCCAGAGGTTCGTTGCAGTTCCTCACACGGCATCGACCGGCACGGGCTTCCAGGCGGATCGTCGCTTGGCGCCGATGAAGTCACGGGCGATGGATGGCTTCACGTCGAAGCGCAGATAGTCCAGCCCGGCGCGGTCGTGCCGCGGCCACTGCGGCAGCGCATCGGTTTGGGGCGAGCCCGTCCTGGCGAACGCGATGAAGCTGTCGCGCATCCGGTCGGACACGGCCCTGGCCTCTGCAGTCCAGTCCACGGGAAACGGCGCGCCTTTCGGCTGGCCGAAGGTGAAGGCGATGTCGCTGGCGTGCGCGGCGCCGAGCAGCGACGCTTTCGGATAGTCGAAGCGATAGCTCCAGACCGGCGCACCGAGCGCGACGAGACCATCGGCCAGACGCAGCGAGGGGATGCCGGTGAACATGTCGCTGAACAGGTCCACCGTCGGATCGCGCTGCGGACGCGGTGTGCTGGCGTAGGCGGCCGTCAAGGTCTCCCAGCGTGCCGCGCCCACCAGCGAGCGGACCTTCTTGGGTAGCCCCTCAATAAGAGTCGTGACCTTGGCGAAGGTCACGCCTTCGTTCTCGCAATGGCCGATCATCGTCGGCACCGGCGCCAGCGCCAGCAGCGGATGCTGCGGAAGGACGATGCCATCGACCGCAGGGTGGAACGCCTCGCCACCCAGCAGCGCCGTGTTAGACGCGGCGGCCAGGGCGTTGAAGATACGGTGGAGCTCGGACGCCGGAAGCGCCAGCAGCTTCTCGTCGTCGCCGGGAGCCAGGCCCGCTTCGCCCAGCGCCAGCGCCATCACCTGCCGCGGTTCGTCGGGCAGGAAGACGGGACGCGCGCCGCCACTCTGGATGATCGCGCGGTGGAACAGCCCGCGTGACGCGGGTACGCCGAGCAGGCAGCCGATCGACATGCCGCCGGCGGACTCGCCCATGACCGTGACGTTGCCCGGATCGCCACCGAACGCGGCGATGTTGTCGCGGACCCAGCGCAACGCGGCAATCTGGTCGAGCAGACCCAAGTTGGCGGAAGCCTGGTCACGCGAGGTCTGGAGATAGCCGAAGCCGTTCAGCCGGTAGTTGAAGGTGACGAATACGACATCGCCACGCTCGGCATAGCCGTCGCCGTGATAGCTCTCTTCCGAGCCAGAGCCGAATACGAAGCCGCCGCCGTGGATCCAGACGATCACCGGGCGCGGCGTGGACGCTGGTCGCTCCGGCGCCCAGACGTTGAGGTAGAGACAATCCTCCGACCCCTTCATCGCCCCGGTGCCTGGCACGAGCGATTGCTGGATCGCCTCGCTGCCGAACGCGGTCGCGTCGCGGATGCCGGACCAGGCCACGGCAGGCTGCGGCGTGCGCCCGCGCAGCGGACCCACCGGCGGCCGGGCATAGGGGATGCCACGCCAGACGCGGGTGCCGTTCGCCTCCCGCGTGCCGGCGATCCGGCCATCGCGAACCGTGATCACGTCCGCTGGCGACCGTGCGTCGAGCGCATGCGCCAAGGCCCGGCCTGCCGGTGAAACGGCCGCTCCCATTGCGATCATTGATCTCATGAAATCGCGACGTCCGATCGTATCCATCACTGCGCGTCCTCACTGTTTGCCTAGCGGGTCATGACCATCGAGTCCGCACGATGCTCGCCATGAATCTGGCCGCCGCCGGAGCACTGGCGAAACTCTTCATCGACACATCGGCGTTCGCGATCGACCGCCAGTGGACGATGATCACCCAGCCGAGGCCGCTCTGTTTCAGGTGCGCGTCGGTCAACAGGTGGTCGCCCGACATGCTCGCCGCCGTCAGAACGGATAGGCGCGCGGTACACGCTGCACGCTGATCCAGTGGTCAGTGGTGAACTCCTCGATCGCCCAGTCACCGTTGAAGCGGCCGATGCCGGAGTTTTTCTCGCCCCCGAAGGGCGCGTTCGCTTCGTCGTTGACGGGGATGTCGTTGACATGGGTCATGCCTGCACGGAGGCGTTGCGCGAACCATGCGCCGCGCTCGAGGTCGCCGGTGAACACCGCGCTGGACAGGCCGTACTCGGTGGCATTGGCCAGTTCGAGCGCGTGCGCCTCGTCCCGTGCGGCGCTGATGCCGACCAGCGGGCCGAAGACTTCGTTGCGGAAAAGCTCGGCATCCGGCCGGACGTCGGCGAATACGTGCGGCGGCAGGACCTGGCCTTCGGCAGGCGCTTCCAGCAGGACACGGGCACCATCGGCCTTGGCCTGCGCAATCTTCTTCTGCAACCCCTCCAACTGCTTGGCGCTGATGACGGGACCGATGACGGTATCCGGCAGCGATGGGTCACCGACAGGCAATCTGGAGACGCGATCCACGAACAGTTCGATGAAGCGCTCGTACACGGGCTGCTCGACGATGATGCGGTTGATCGCCATGCAGATCTGGCCGATGTGCAGGAACTTGCCGACGGCGGCGGCATGCGCGGCCTGCTCCAGGTCGGCGTCGGCCAGCACCACGAAGGGTCCATTTCCGCCCAGCTCCAGGGCTACGTGCTTGAGGTGCTGTCCACCACTGGCAATGCGGCCGATGCCACGCCCCACCTCGGTCGAGCCCGTGAACGAGATCAGCGCTGGCACCGGGTGTTCGACGAAGGCATCGCCGATTTCCGAGCCGGCGCCCACCACCACGCTCAGCACGCCGGGCGGCAGACCGGCCTCCTCGAAGATGCGGGCGAGCAGCAGGCCGCCCGTTACCGGGGTGTCGCTTGCCGGCTTGACCACCACGGCGTTGCCAACCGCCAGCGCCGGCGCAAGCGAACGCTGGGTCAGGTGCAAGGGGAAGTTCCAGGGGCTGATGATGCCCACCACCCCCAAAGGTTTGCGATAGACCCGGCTCTCCTTGCCGGCAATGCCGGACGGCAGGATGCGCCCCTGCACGCGGCCCGGGAAGCTGGCCGCTTCCAAGGTGATGGCGCGTGCCGACGCCCATTCGATCCCGGCCTTGATGCGCGTGCTGCCCGACTCGCGAATCAGCCAGTCGACGATCTCATCGCGGCGATGGTCGAAGATGGCGACCGCCCTCAGCAGCACGGCCGAGCGTTCGGTCGGCCCAGTGGCCGCCCAGGCCAGCTGGACCTGCGCGGCGCATGCATAGGCGTCATCCAGGTCTTCGCGACTGGCCATCGGTATCGTGGCCAGCAACTGCTGGTCGTAGGGCGAGCGGTCTTCGAGCGTCCGCCCCGAGCGTCCTGGGCGCCACTCGCCGGCGATGTACTGCAAATGCAGGTTCTGGTAGGCGCCCGGTTGGCTCATGGCACGAGTTTCCTGGTCAGACTGAAGAAATCCGCACGATCGGCTTGAGGGTGATGCCTTTGCCGAACGTGACGCCCACACTTTAGGTTCGCAAGTCATTCTCCGTAAGTACTTACACGGGGGTAAGCCATGAGCGACACCCTCGAAGGGTCAGGCAAGTACGGGACTTCCGCCTCTCGCTCCAAAAGCTTCCACTGAGAAGTCGAGAAAACTCCTGAGCTTGGGGGTGATGCGCCGATCCGGCGCGTAGAGCAGGTGCATGGGCCGCGACGGGGCTTCGTACTCCGGTAGCAGGCGCACCAAGCGGCCATCGTCCAGCGCCGCCTGCACCACGTCCTGCGGTTGCAGCAGGATGCCCATGCCGGCGAGCGCGGCGCACAGCAGGGTTTCATCATGGTCCGAGGCCAGCCGCGAGCGCACCGGCACTGTGACACGCCCCGACGGCCCATCGAAGGTCCACTGGTTGCGCAGTTCCGTGTACGCGAAGACCAGGCATTCGTGCTGCGTCAGATCTTCGGGCTTGCGTATGGGCGGACGGCCTTCGAGATAGCCGGGCGCGGCGCACAGGACAAAGCGGTAGGGCGCCAGCGGCCGCGCAATCAGCTCGCTGTCGGCCAGTACGCCGATGCGGAATACCAGATCGTAACCCTCATCGACCAGATCCACCGCACGGTTGCTCAGACTCAGTTCCACGTCCACTTTCGGATGGCTGCGCAGGTACTCCGGCAGCCGGGGGGCCAGGGTCTTCATGCCGAAACTGACCGGGGCATTGATGCGCAGCCGCCCACTGGGGATCGCCCGTGTCTCGGCAGCCAGACTCTCGGCGATCTCGACTTCCGCCAGAACAATCTTCGAGCGCTCATAGAAGACACGGCCAAAGTCGGTCAGGCTTTGCCGGCGCGTGGTGCGGTTGAGCAGCCGCACTCCCAGGCGTTGTTCGATTTCCAGGACATGCTTGCCCACCAGTTGCGGCGACATCTCGAGCGCCTCCGCTGCCGCAGTGAAGGAGCCGAGATCGACCGCCTTCACGAACACCGCCATGCTGGTCAGTCTGTCCATTAGAAATCTTTGGTTTGTAATTAAGAAATATTTAAATCATTTATCCGTTATTTGATCAAGTTTAGTCTTCGTCTTACCCCAACCCCACATGGAGAACAGTCATGAAAGTCGCAATCATTGGTACCGGCAACATCGGCGCGGCCTACGCCCGCGCCTTGGCACAAACTCCTTACGAAGTCGTCATCGGCGACCGCGACCCCGGCAAGGCGGCCGCGCTGGCGCAGGAGATTGGCGCCCAGGTCGAAGGCGGCGGCATCGCGGCCGCCTTCAAGCTGGCGGATCTGGTGATCCTGGCCGTGCCCTATCAGGCCACGGCGGGCGTGCTGGCCCAGGCGGGCGACGTGAAGGGCAAGGTGCTGGTGGACGTGAGCAATCCCGTCAGCGCAGACTTCAAGGATCTGGTCGTCGGCCTGACCACCTCTGCCGCGGAGGAAACCCAGGTTGCGGCCCCCGGCGCCCATGTCGTCAAGGCGTTCAACACGATTTTTGCCGGCCTGGTGGCCGCGCAGGCCCGCGAGGGCCGCAAGCTCCAGGTGTTCGTGGCCGGTGACGATCCAGGCGCCACGGCTCAGGTACGCGCGCTGGCGCAGGCGCTGGGCTTTGTCGCCGTCGATGCCGGGCCGCTGCGCAACAGCCGCTTCCTCGAGCCGGTCGGGATGATGAACATCCAGTTCGGCTTCTTCCTCGGTGCCGGCCCGGCCACGGCCCCGTCGTGGGCACACGCCTGAGACCCCAGGCAACGAACCCCGGCAGTCCCGCCGACTCGAGAAACTACCGGGAACCGACCAACCGCACTCCAGCGCGGAGGATTTCATGAAGAGCCACAAGTACCACATCAGCGTCACCCGGGTCGAAGACAAGGATGGCCATGCCACCGACGGACCGTCGATCACGTTTGCCTCGTTCAACCATGACGAGATCATCGAGATCGTCCGCCGCATACAGGGTGCCGGGGTATTCCCGGCAGACGAAGCCGCGTCCTTTGCCGTCGGGCTCAAACTGTTTGGTGAGGCCATGCTCACACACAAGGATTCGGAACTGTTCACCGAGCTCAGGCCGCATTTCATGGCCTTCATGAAAAAACTCAAGGCATCCCTGAAAGACGGCTGATCATCGAGGGGAAACGTCATGAACAAACTGGGCGCCATTTGTCTGGCATTGAGCGCTGCGTTCAGCCTGACTGTCGAGGCATCGGCCACGGATAGGCCGCAGCAGCCCATGGTCCAGCGGTCTGCGGCCCTGCCGCCTGCCGCCGTGCAAGCCGCGCAAACCATGCTGGCACGGGGATCGGGCGGCTTCAGCGTGGGCACCGGTGTGCGTGGCCAGGAAGTCTCGTTGACCCGCTTCGGCGACATCGAGGCAGACACGCAATACCCCATTGCCTCGGCCTCGAAGTTTCTCGCCACGGCCACGGTCATGGCCATCGTGGACGAGGGCAAGCTGCAGCTCGATGCCCCCATTGCCACCTGGCTGCCCACACTGCCGCCGGCAGCGGGCCAGCTGACCCTGCGCCAGTTGCTGTCACAGACCTCGGGACTCGCGGGGGTAAATGGCGAGTATTACGACCTCGCCCAGGACCACCGCATTACGCTGGAGCAATCCGCCCTGGACGCAGCCCAGCGCCCCTTGGTCAGCGTGCCGGGCGAGGTATTCGCCTATGGCAGTCCCGGATTCCAGCTCGCCGGCGCCGCGGTGGAGGCCGTCACCGGTCAGCGCTGGGCCAGGGTTTTCCAGGACAAGATCGCCAGGCCGCTGGGCATGACACACACGTACTGGACGCATCTGCGCCTGGATTCGGCCGACGAGCTGTCGGTGGACGAAACGCTCAACCCCGTGCTGCAGGGCGGCGCCGTCAGTACGGCGACCGACTACCTGCGCTTTCTGCGCATGATCGCGCAGGAAGGCATGTACGAGGGCCAGCGCGTGCTCTCGCGCGGCAGCATCGACGAACTGCTGAAGGACCAGACGCCCAAGGCGCACATGACGCCCGCGCCCGAGAACCCCATCCAGGGCGGGCACTACAGCCTGGGCAACTGGTGCGAATCCCCGGACGCCGCGGGCGCCTGCCTGCGCAACTCCAGCATCGGCGCATTCGGCACCTACCCCTGGGTGGAGCGCAAGTCGGGCCGCTTTGGCATCGTGTTCATCTACCAGCGCGAGAACGCCTTTCGACTGTGGCCACAGATCCAGGCCATTCGCGATGCCGTCGATGCAAATTAACGGGCGACCATGAACGCCCCCTTGAACGAGGAAGTCGAGCATGCAAAACGAAATTTATTCCCTCTACCACCTGAGTATTGATCCGGCCAACTACGATGCGCTCAAGGCGCTGGTCGACGAGCTGGTGGCCGCCACCGCCAAGGAGTCCGACACCATCGCCTACGAATTCCTGGTCAATGCCGATCGCACCAAGGTGCACATCATCGAACGCTATCGCACCCAGGGCCTGCTGCCGCACGTGCGCCAGACCTTCTCCCCCTATGCCGAGCGCTTTCTGGCGCTGGTGAAGATCGATCAGCTCTACGTCTACGGCGACACCACGCCCGAGATCCGTGAAGTGCTGGACGGATTCGGCGCCATCTATCTCACCTCGTTCGCTGGCTTCACCCGTTGATCCCCGCGCGCCGCGCAGCCCGGCCCGCGCGTCTTCTCAGCTGCTGCCTGGAGAGAGGCTCAGTCTGGCTGGAGCTATCTGCACCTGTTTGCCGATGAGCACGGCGTCTCCCGCGTCAAGCAAGGCGCAGATCTGCAACTGCAGGTGCTGGCGTTCGTGCCACCCGCACCGCCCATGCAGGTCTCTGCCGCCGCTGATGCCCCGGCACTGGTGATGGTCGAGTTGCCCATGGGTTGGCAAGGCGGCTGGCACCCCAGTCCCCGCAGGCAGTGGGTCATCTGCCTGCGCGGACGGATGGGCTATGCCGCCGGGGATGGCACACAATGCACCCTCACGCCCGGCGCGTGCATCCTGACCACCGGCACCTGGGGCAAGGGCCATGACAGCTGGAACACCGGCAGCGAACCGGTGCGGCTGGCGCGGATGCAGTTGCCTGTGTAATTCATCAGCATCCACAGGCACTCCAGCAGGCGTTGGAGGATTTGCCAAAACTCCCGGGGCTTCTTTCTAACCCCGCAGCGCGTGGGTACCTAGCATGGGTCGCATGGAACAGGGGCCATTGGGCCCGTCACTTCGACGACACTTTTCAGGGCACTCACATGCATATCGATTTTTCAGGCAAGACCGCGCTGATCACCGGCGCGGCATCGGGCATCGGCCTGGCCACGGCCATTGCCTTCGCCGAATCCGGCGCCGCCGTGGTGCTGGCCGACATGAACCTTGAGGCGGCGCAGGCCGAGGCACAAAAGCTCGTGGCCGCCGGGCACCAGGCCATTGCCGTTCGCTGCGATGTCACCCAGGAAGCCGATGCGGCCGCCGCGGTGGCCGCGTGCGTGGAGCACTTTGGCAGCCTGGACTTCGCGTTCAACAACGCCGGGCTGCACGTGCCGGTTGCCAACACTGCCGATGCCGAGGCCAGCGACTTCGATCTGGCCATCGCCGTGAACCTGCGCGGCGTGTGGAATTGCCTCAAGCACGAGCTGCGCCAGATGCGCGCACAGGGCAGCGGCGCCATCGTCAACTGCTCGTCCAACAGCGGGCTGGCGGGGCTGGCCAATCTGGGGGCCTATACCGCCTCCAAGCACGGCGTTGTCGGTCTGACCAAGAGCGCCGCGCTGGAATACGCACCGCTGGGCATTCGCATCAATGCCGTATGTCCCGGCCCGGTGGAAACGCCCATGGTGCAAAAAGCCCTGCGCGATGCGCCGGAGCATATGGCGGAGGTGATCAAGGAAATCCCTGCTGGACGTTTGGGCAAGCCCGAGGAGCTGGCCGGTGCCGTGCTGTGGCTGTGCAGCTCGCTGGCCGGGTTCGTGATCGGCCAGGCCATTGCCGTCGATGGCGGCTTCACCACCAAGTAAGCGAGTAGACGATGAATCCATCCTCCTCACAAACAAGTGGATCCTGGGGCGCGGTGCTGTCGATCACCGCCTGCGTGGCGGGCCTGATTACGGTGGAATTTCTGCCCGCCGGCCTGCTCACGCCCATGGCCGAAGGCTTGCGGATTTCGCAAGGCATGGCGGGGCAGACGCTGACGGCCACAGCCTTTGCCGCCATCTTTGCCAGCCTGTTCGCATCCCGGGCAACGCGCGGTGTGGATCGCCGCAAGGTGATCCTGGGCTATTCGCTGCTGCTGATCCTGTCCTGCCTGCTGACGGCTTTGAGCACCCGCTTTGCCGTCTTGCTGCTGGGTCGGGTGCTGCTGGGCTTGGCGCTGGGCGGGTTCTGGGCCATGGCTGCCGCCATCACCATGCAATTGGTGCCCGCCAAAGACGTACCCCGCGCGCTGTCCATCGTCTTTGGCGGGGTGTCGGTGGCGCTGGTGCTGGCGGCACCGGCGGGCAGCTTTCTGGGCGAGATTGTCGGCTGGCGCGGGGTGTTCCTGCTGGCCGCTGGGTTGGGCTTGATATGTCTGATCTGGCAGGCGCTGGTGTTGCCCCAGCTGCCTGCACGTGAGCATCGCCCGGCACTGGCGGCGTTTTTGGTACTCAAGCGCGCAGGCGTGCCGGCAGCCATGCTGGCGATCTTCGCCGTGTTTGCCGGCCAGTTTGCCTTTTTCACCTATCTGCGGCCGTTCTTCGAGGCGGTGCCGCACTTCGATGTGCAGCAGATTTCGGCTGTGCTGCTGCTGTTTGGCGTGGCCAACTTCGTCGGCACTTCGCTGTCGTCCTTCTTCCTCAAAGGCGAGCTCAAGACCACGCTGGCATTTGCGCCGCTGCTGTTGGTGGTATGCGCGGCGGTGCTGATCACTGCCGGACACCTCCCGCTGGTGACCACCCTGGTCGTCGCCTCCTGGGGCATGGTGCTGGGGGTAGTGCCGGTGGGTTGGTCCACCTGGGTGGCACGCAGCCTGGCCGATGACGCGGAAAGCGCTGGTGGCCTGCAGGTGGCGGTGATCCAAGTGGCCAACACCTTCGGTGCAGCTTTTGGCGGCTACCTGCTCGATGCCAATGGTCCGCAGGCCATCTTGATGGCCAGCGCGATTCTGTTTGCACTGTCGGCCATCACCGTGCTGGCGGCGGTGCGGGTGCGCTCAAGCGCTCCTGAATCTACCGGCGACAAGAAGCAGCCGCTGAATACCTGCGAGGCCTGCTCATGAAACGCGTTTTGATGCTTGCGCTCGCCCTGCTGCTGGCGCTGATCGTCGGCGCGTGCGCCTATCTCGAACCCCGTCTGGGACAGTTGCCGCAGGACGAGCGGCTGCAACGTGTGCATGCCTCGGCGCAATACCGTGACGGCGAGTTCCGCAATGAGCTCGCCACGCCGCAGCGTTTGAAGGGCATCCAGTTTCTGATGGCGGTCATTCGAGGTCGCTTTGAATCACGAGACCGGCCTGAGCCGCCGGTGGCACTGCCGGCCATCAAGACGGATCTGTCGGCCTTACCGGCAGATCAGGACGCCGTCGTGTGGCTGGGCCATTCGTCCTTCTTTGTTCAGCTTGGCGGCCAGCGTGTGTTGATCGATCCGCTGTTCAACGACCACGCTGCGCCGCTGCCCTGGATGGTGAGGGCGTTCGAGGGCACCAGCCTTTACCGCGTGGAGGATCTGCCGCCCATCGATGCCGTGCTGATCTCCCACGACCACTATGACCACCTGGACTACGCGACGATGAAGGCGCTGCAGCCGAAGGCTCGGCTGGTGGTCGTTGGCTTGGGCAACGGCGCGCACCTTGAGCGCTGGGGCTATCTGCCGTCGCAGATTCGTGAAGTCGAATGGGACGAGAGTGTGACGCTCGGGCTCGACCTGCAGGTCCACGCGCTGCCTGCCCAGCACTATTCGGGGCGCTTTGTGCAGCGCAACCAGAGCCTGTGGGTCAGCTTTGCGCTGGAGTCCCCGCAACGCCGCCTGTACTTCAGCGGCGACACCGGCTTCGGGCCGCATTTTGAGGCCATTGCCCAGCGCTTCGGTGATTTCGATCTGGTGGCGCTGGATGCGGGCCAGTACAACGAACGCTGGAGCGATATTCACATGACTCCGGAGGAAGCCAGCCGCGCGGCGCAGATCCTGTCGGCCCAATCGCTGCTCACCGCCCATGCCGGGCGCTTCAGCCTGGCGCGCCACGCCTGGGACGAGCCATTCGAGCGCGCCGTCGCTGCCAGCCACGGCCAGCCATATCGCTTGCTCACGCCCCGCATTGGCGAGCCGGTACATCTGGAAGAAACAGCGCAGCCGTTTGACCTCTGGTGGCGGGGCATCCAGTAGCGACGACCCTGGCAGCCGCGGCGAGCCAAGGAACAAGCCGGTGCCTACGGCTGCAGATATCGGCGCCTGGCGGCGCACGTCCGTTTCCGACTCGGTCTTTCGAATGGAACTGCTGTCACCACCAAGACCCGAGAGGAAATGCGCGGAGGCGTCCCGTTTTCCCTCGGATGCGCGACCTGTGTAGAACAACACCCACGGTGGCAGTGTCCGTGCGGCAGGATAGTTTCATTTGCCGCGGAACTACACCACCAATCACAAGGGTCTGGATAGCCTCCAGGCCCTTTTTCTTGCCTGAAATCACCACGCCACGCGGGGCTGCGGCCATCACTGCTGCGGGTGGCCACCAGCCGAAACGCCCGAAATCGGCCACTTTCTCGGCCGGAGCCGTCTCTTTTCTCTGTTTGGTCTGCGGGTAGGCGCAGATGGCGACCTTGCAAAATCGACAACTTACGCTCGATGGTTCATCGTCAACCAAGACGAGCGGTCAGGCATCGAACCCCGCCACCACCGCCCGCTGCGCCGCCCAATGCACCGGCAGCGGATTGCGCTGGAAGCACAGCAGGCTCATACAGCGGGGCTGTTGATAGCATCCGATTCGGGCATCTTGTCGCAAGACCATAAAAAGACTAAATTAAGTCTTTGTCTAATCTAGAGCACTGCCATGCGCTACTCATCACAGGTCAAGCCGATCAGCTATCTCAAAGCCAATGCAGCCGAGGTTCTGACGCACCTCGCGGAGCAGCGAGAACCTATGATCATCACTCAAAACGGTGAGGCCAAGGCTGTCCTGCAGGATGTAGCCTCGTTCGAAGAGACGCAAGAAACGCTAGCGCTGCTGAAAATCCTCGCGCTGGGCAATCAGGACGTGGCCGCTGGCAAGCTCAAACCCGTGGCCGACGTTGTCACCCGCCTCCGCGCCAGGCGAGCCTCCGTCTGATGGCTGGCACGTCAGCCAAGTTTGAAGTCCTGCTTACCGAGGGTGCGGAGCAAGATTTAGAGGCCATCCACGACTACATCGCCGAATTCGACTGCGTGGCCAACGCCAACTATGTGTTGGATGAGTTGATGAGCGTTGTGGAGAGCCTGTCCAGGTTCCCGGAACGCGGTAGCTATCCGAAGGAATTGGTCGGCCTTGGCATCAAAGAATACCGCCAGACCTTCTTCAAGCCGTACCGCGTGATCTACCGTGCCACAGGCAACCACGTCATCATCTACCTGATTGCAGATGGGCGCCGTGACATGCAGTCAGTGTTGGCAAAAAGGCTGCTTGGCGCTTGAACTGCGACAACACGCAGCAGGCTTGGACAAATGACCACGAAAAAGCCGCCACAGGCACGAGATTCGCCTCTCGGAGCGCAAGTTTTACCAGAAGATCACCGACATCTACGCCACGGCCATTGACTACGATGTGACGGCGCAGGCCACCAAGCGCTTTTTTGCCACGGTGCAGAACAAGCTGCATGGGCCATTCACGGCCAGACAGCAGCGGAGATGTCCAGGTAGACGGGCCGCGCCATCCCTTATGTCAACCTGCCCGCGACAGAGTACGCCGCCGCACTCAACGGTGCCGCCCACAGTCCGAATCGCGGCACCGGATCGAGCGCTTCGATGCGAACCCTCAGCGCGCGGTATAGCCGCCATCGGCGACCAGGGCAGCACCCGTGATGAAACCGGCGCCGTCCGACAACAGGAAAGCCACGGCATGCGCGATTTCATCGGCTTGCGCCAGGCGGCCGATCGGATGCTGGTCGACAAGCCCTTCAAGCGCCTTGGGGTCGACCGTGTCCAGGATCGGCGTTCGCACGCCGCCGGGGTGGACCGAATTGATGCGGACACCCTGACTTGAATACGCCAGCGCCGCCGACCGTGTCAGCCCGGTGACGCCGTGCTTGGAGGCGACATAGGCCGGATCGGCAGGGCTGCCGACCAGGCCCATGATCGAAGACGTGTTGACGATGGCGCCGCCGCCGCCGGCGAGGATGGCCGGGATCTGATGGCGCAGGCCGTAGGCCACGCCGCTCAGGTTGACATCGATGACGCGCCCGCCAGTCCGCCGGTTCCAGCTCGCCTACCGCCGTCGCAGGGCCGACGATGCCGGCATTGTTGACCGCGAAATGCAGGGCGCCAAAGGCCTCGATCGCGCGATCGACCGTGGCCTTGGCATCGGCGGCGCTGGAGACATCGGCAACGTGCCCCACGGCACGCCCGCCGGCTGCGGTGATCGCAGCCACGACGCGCTCCACCGCATCGGCCTTGAGATCCGATACGACGACGGACAGACCGTTGGCCGCAAGCAGGCGGGCGGTGGCCTCGCCGATGCCGGATGCGGCACCGGTGACGAGAGCGGATTGGCCACGGAACGAATAGCGCATGGGTTGTCTCCTCGGTGGGATGAGGGAAACGTGATGCCGATCAATCGAAAGGATTCATGCCGCTGCCGCCGCCGCGATCAGGTCGAGCACGACCGTGCTGATGCCGGTGATGATGAACTGCGTGCCCATGCAGACCAGCAGGAAGCCCATCAAGCGCGAGATGGCAGCAATGCCGCCGCTGCCCAGCCGTCGCTGGATGCGCTTCGATGCCCGCAGGCACAGCCAGAGGATGAGGCTGAAGGACAGAAAGACCAGTGTTGGCGTAACGGCCAAGACCCAGGGCGTGACACTGGTGCCACTTTCGATCTGGGCGGCGGCGCTGATCAGCATCGCAATGGTGCCGGGGCCGGCGGTGCTCGGCATCGCCAGCGGGACAAAGGCTATGTTGACCGCGCGCCGCGCGTGCTGGTCGTGCATCTGCGCAGCCTTTTCTTCGGCCTCGGCGTCGCTTCTGGACTCCCGGGGCGAGAACAGCATCTGCAACCCGATCAGCCCGACGATCAGGCCGCCCGCAATGCGCAACCCGGGAATGGAAATGCCGAAGACGCGCATCACCATCTGACCGCCATAGAAGGCCACCATCATGATGATGAACACGTAAATGCAGGTCTGCACGATCTGGCGACGTTGTTCCTCTTCGGGCATGCCATGGGACAGGCTCAAGAACAGCACCAACGTGGTCAGGGGGTTGGCCAGGGGCAGGATCATCAACAATCCCAGGCCAATGAGTTCCAGCAGTTCCAGCATCAGCAGTCGTCCGGGGAAATCGTGCGCACGCGGGCGCGAAGCGCTGGCGGGCGGCGCGCCAATCCGCGCTGATGCTCGACATGGCGCGTGGTGTGCAGGCCCGCAGTCGGGAAGTTCACGGTCACAGCCAGCACGTCGGCATGCAGACCGCCTCTCATCGACGGCCAGCGGCACCTCATCATTCGTGTGTTCATGACTGGTCGCGTATCGTTCCTGGCTGTGCTGACGCGGCGGGAGAAACCGCGTGCGTCGCTGGCACCGGAAGATGCGGACTCGGCGGTCGCGGCGCCAGCAACAGCGGCACGAACTCGTGCAGCGTCGACGTCAGCAGTTCGCGGTCGAGGTCAGGTTCACGGGTCTCGCGGATCTTGAGTCCTTCGAACAGGCACTGCAACAGCAGTGCGCGGCCTGCAGCGGCGGCGGCCGGCATGCCCTGTCCGCCGCTGGCACGGTCGCGGGTCAGCCAGTCGACCAGCGCTGCACGCAGGGTGGTATCGAAGCGTTGCAGGGCGGCGGCCACTCGCCGGTCGCGGGTGGCCTCGGCGGAAATCTCCAGCAGCAGCGCTGCATTCATGCCCCCGCTGTCGCCTTCGTTCGCGCGGCCATAGTTCTGCGCCATTTCGCTGGCCAGGTCGACCTGGCGATTGAGCTTGATGTCCTCTCGCAGCAACTCCAGTTGGTGTTCGACGATGGCCAGGATGATGTCACTCTTGTTGTCGAAGTAGCGATAGATCAGTCCCGCACTCATGCCGGCGGTATCGGCGATGTAGGCCATGCTGGCGGCATGGAAGCCGTGCTCGATGAAGCAGCGCCGCGCTGCATCGAGGATCCGGTTGCGTTGTGCCGTGGCACGTTCCTGCGCCTTTTTCGACACTGCTGTTTCATGCTTGCCGCTCATATGCCCCCCTCTCTCCAGCCACCTCCCAAGACTTTGTACAAGGTGACGCGATTGGCCTGTTCCGCCAACTGGGCCGCCACCAGCGACTGCCGTGCCGAGTACAGGGTGCGCTGGGCGTCGAGCAGGACCAGGTAGCTGTCCTGACCGGCCTCGTATCGGGCCTGCGAAAATGCGTGCGTACGGCTGGCCGCGGCGAACAGTGCCTCCTGTGCACTGCGTCGGGCAGCCAGCGTACCCGACAGCGCCAGTGCATCGGCAACCTCGCGGAATGCGGACTGGATCGCTTTCTCGTATTCGGCGAGGGCGATATCGCGGTTGGCCTGGGCCACGCCCAGCGCCGCGGTCAGGCGCCCGCCCTGGAAGATCGGGATATTGATCCGCGGCACGAAGCTCCACACGCCGTTGCCGCCGTCGAACAGATCAGAGAGTTCCGCACTGCTGCTGCCGATGTTGCCGGTCAGGGTGATCGACGGGAAGAACGCGGCGCGGGCGGCGCCGATGTTGGCGTTGGCCGCACGCAAGCCGTGCTCGGCAGCCAGCACGTCAGGCCGGCGCAGCAGCACCTGCGACGGCAGCCCGGCTGGCAGATTGGCGAGGCCGCTGACCTGCGGAGTGAACGCGTCCGGAAGCAGCGTCTCATCCACTGGAGCGCCGACCAGCAAGGTCAGCGTATTGCGGCCCTGCAGCACCTGGGCTTGATAGCGGGCCACGTCCGAACGCGCGGTTTCGACCACGGTGCGCGCCTGGCTGACGTCCAGCCCGGACACCGCGCCCTGCGCGTGGCGCTGCTCGGTCAGCCTGAATGATGCCATGTGGTTGTCCAGCGTCGCCTGAGCGATGGTGAGCGACTCCTGGTCGGCGGCCAGCGCCAGCCAGGTGTCGGCAACTTCCGCGATCAGCGCCAGCTGCGCGCTGCGATGCGCTTCCTCGGTGGCGAGAAACTGCTCCAACGCCGCCTGGCTGAGGTTGTGCACGCGACCGAACAGGTCCAGCTCGAACCCCACGACACCGGCGCTGGCGGTGTAGCTTTCGGAGACGGCCAGGCTATCGCCGCCACTGCGGGTCATGCTGGCCTCCGCACCCAGTGACGGCAGACGGTCGGCGCGCTGGATGCGGTATTGCGCACGCGCGCGCTCGACTTTGAGCACCGCCACCCGTAGGTCACGGTTGTTTTCAAGCGCCAGCGCAACGAGTTGGTCCAGTCGGGGATCGGCGAAGAAGTCGCGCCAGCCGATATCAGCTGTTGCCGTGGCGTCGCCGACCGTCTGCGGTGTTTCCGCCGGCAGCGGCCAGTCGGCCGGAATCGCCGGTTTGGCTTCGGGCAGCGGCGGCTGCAGGTTGGCGCAACCGGGGACGAACAGGGCCGTGGCCAGCGCAAGGCTGGTGATCAGGGGGCGAATCATTGTGAGGCTCCTTCCGGCTCCGCTACGGCCGGCGTGGTGGTGGCCTGGCGCTTGCCGAACAGGCGCTGCACGACCACGAAGAACAGGGGAATGAAGAACACGCCGAGCAGAGTGCCTACAGCCATACCGCCGACCACGCCGGTACCGATTGCACGCTGCGCACCCGAGCCCGCGCCGCTGGCCAGCGCCAACGGCAGCACGCCCAGGCCGAAGGCCAGCGAGGTCATGATGATGGGGCGCAGGCGGTCGCGCACGGCCTGCATGGTGGCCGCGATCAGGTCCATGCCGCTTTCAAGGTTCTCCTTGGCGAACTCCACGATCAGGATCGCGTTCTTGCTGGTCAGGCCCACCGTGGTAAGCATGGCGACCTGGAAATAGACGTCACGGTTCATGCCCATCAACGTGTTGGCCAGCACCGCGCCGAGGATGCCAAGCGGCGCCACCAGCAGCACCGCCGTGGGCACTGTCCAGCTTTCGTACAGCGCCGCCAGACACAGGAACACGATCAGCAGCGACAGCGTGTACAGCAGTGGCGTCTGCGCACCCGACGCACGCTCCTGGTAGGACACCGCCGTCCACTCGACACCAAAGCCGGAAGGCAGTTGCTTGGCCAGGCGCTCGATCTCGTCCATGGCCGCACCCGAGGATACCCCCGGCGCGGCCTCTCCCTGGATCTCCAGCGACGGCACGCCGTCATAGCGCTCCAGGCGCGGCGAGCCAAAGTCCCAACGAGAGCTGCCGAAGGCGGTGAACGGCACCATCTCGCCGGCATTGTTCTTCACCGACCACAGATTGAAGTCATCCGGGGTCATGCGGAACGGCGCATCGGCCTGCAGGTAGACGCGCTTGACGCGGCCGCGGTCGATGAAATCGTCGATATACTGGCCGCCCCAGGCCGCCGCGAGCGTGGCGTTGATCGCGTCCAGCGACAGACCCAGCGCACCCGCCTTGGCGACGTCGACGTCGATGCGCAGCTGCGGCGTGTCCTCCTGGCCGTTGGGACGCACGTTGGCGAGCAACTTGCTCCCCGCCGCCAGGCCAAGCAGCTGATCACGGGCGGCGATCAACGCCTCATGACCCTTGCCGGCGTTGTCCTGGAGGTAGAACGAGTAGCCGGTGGCGATGCCCAGCTCAGGCATCGCCGGCGGCGCGAACACGAAGGTGACGGCATCCTTGATCTGGCTCATCGCCGCCATGCCACGCCCCGCGACCGCCTCGACGCTGAGTTTGGCATCGCCGCGTTCGCCCCAGTCCTTGAGCTTGACGAAGGCGATGCCGGTGTTCTGGCCACTGCCCGCGAAACTGAAGCCCTGCACCGCGAACGTGGATTCAACCGCGTCCTTCTCGTTCTCGAGGAAGTGCTTCTCCAGCTTCGCGATCGACTGCAGCGTGCGCTCCTGGGTAGCGCCCACCGGCGCCTGGATCGTCGCCATCAGCACGCCCTGATCCTCGTTGGGCAGGAAGGCGCTGGGCAGGCGCGCGAACAACAGCCCCATCGCCAGCGCCAGTGCTACGAAGATCGCCATGAATCGCCACGGACGACCGAGGATGCCGCGCACGCCACGCTGGTAGTTGGCGCTGGTCTTTTCGAAGCCGCGATTGAACCAGTGGAAGAAGCGGGCGAACAGGCCGCCGCTGCTGTCGTGGTGCTCGCCCTTCTTCAGTGGCTTGAGCAGGGTCGCGCACAGTGCCGGCGTCAGCACGATCGCGACCAGCACCGACAGCGTCATCGCCGACACGATCGTCACCGTGAACTGGCGGTAGATCACGCCCGAGGAGCCGGACATGAAGGCCATCGGCACGAACACCGCCGACAGCACCACGCCGATGCCGACCAGGGCACCGGTGATCTGGTCCATCGACTTGCGCGTGGCCTCGAGCGGGGACAGGCCTTCCTCGCTCATGAGGCGCTCGACGTTCTCGACCACGACGATGGCGTCATCGACCAGCAGGCCGATCGCCAGCACCATCGCGAACATGGTCAGCATGTTCACCGAGAAGCCGAGCGCGGCAAGCACGCCGAAGGTACCCAGCAGCACCACCGGCACCGCGATCGTCGGGATCAGGGTGGCGCGGAAGTTCTGCAGGAACAGATACATGACCAGGAACACGAGAACGATCGCCTCGAGCAGGGTCTTGACCACGCCCTTGATCGACACCTTCACGAACGGCGTGGTGTCGAACGGAATCACCGCCTTGAGGCCTGGCGGAAAGTACGGCTCCAGTTCCGCCAGCGCCTGCTTCACGCCGGCGGCGGTATCGATCGCGTTGGCGCCGGTGGCCAGCGAGATCGCCACACCGGTGGCCTGCTGGCCGTTATAGCGGGAATCGAACTCGTAGCTTTCGCTACCCATCTCCACACGCGCGATGTCGCCCAGGCGCAGCTCGGAACCGTCCGGGTTCGAACGCACGATGATGTCGCGGAACTGCTCGGGGGTCTGCAGCCGGTCCTGGGCATTGATGGTGGCGTTGAGTTGCTGACCCTTGACCGCCGGCGCACCACCGAGCGTGCCGAGCGCGACCTGTGCGTTCTGAGCCCGGATCGCGGCGGTGACCTCGGGAACCGACAGCTGATAGGTCTGCAGCTTGTTCGGATCCAGCCAGATGCGCATGGCGTACTTGCCGCCGAACACCTGGATGGTACCCACTCCGGGCACACGGCTGAGCGGGTCGACGATGTTGGCACCGACATAGTCGGCGATGTCGGTCTTGTCCATGCTGCCGTCTTCGGACACGAAGCCGACCACCTGCAGGAAGCCCGCCGTCGACTTGCTGACGCTGACGCCCTGACGCTGCACCTCCTGCGGCAACAGCGGCATCGCCAGCTGCAGCTTGTTCTGGACCTGGACCTGGGCGATGTCGCCGTCGGTGCCGGTCTCGAAGGTCAGGGTGATTGTCGCCATGCCGTTGGACGACGACTGCGAGGAGAAGTACATCAGGCCGTCGAGGCCCTTCATGTTCTGCTCGATGATCTGGGTCACCGAGTCCTGGACCACCTTGGCGGATGCACCCGGGTAGGTGGCGCGGATCTCGACGCTGGGCGGTGCCACGATCGGGTACATCGATATCGGCAGCGTGAAAATCGACAGTGCGCCGGCCAGCATGATGATGATCGCGATGACCCACGCGAAGATGGGCCGGTCGATGAAGAAACGTGCCATGGGGGCCTCCGCTTACTTCTGCACGGCGGTACCGCCGGGAGCAGCGGTAGCGGTGGGACCGGCACCGTTGATCTCGACAGCCTGCACGGGAACACCCGGCCTGATCTTCTGCAGGCCCTCGACGATGACCCGGTCGCCGGTCGCAAGCCCGGACTCGACCAGCCACTTGTCTCCGATCGCCTGGCTGACCACGACCTGACGCTGCTCGGCCTTGCCGTCCTTGCCCACCACCATCGCGCTGGTATTGCCCTTGGGGTCGCGCGCAATACCTTGCTGCGGCACCAGGATCGCGTTTTGGCGCTGGCCGCTGCCGAGCACCGCGCGCACATACATGCCCGGCAGCAACACGCGGTCGGGATTGGGCACCACCACCCGCAGCGCGTAGCTGCCGGTGGATGGGTCCACGGTGACTTCGGAGAAGGCCAGCTTGCCCGCGTGCGAAAACTCGCTGCCATCCTCGAGCACGATCTTGACCGGCAACCCTTCGGTGCTATCCAGCACGCCCGATGCCAAGTCCTTGCGCAGGGCCAGCAGTTCGCTGCTGGACTGAGTCAGATCGACGTAGATCGGATCGAGCTGCTGCACCGTGGCCAGTGCCGTGGCCTGTCCCGCGGTGACCAGGGCGCCCTGGGTGACCGTGGACTTGCCGATGCGCCCACGGATGGGCGAGGTGATGCGGGCGTAACCCAGGGTCACGCTGGTCCCGTCTACCGTCGCCTGCGCCGCCTTCACGTCGGCTTCGGCCTGCCGCAGCGTGGCTTGAGCGTTGTCGTTGTCCTGCCTGCTGACAGCGTCGATCTTGACCAGCTCGGCGCTGCGCTGAGCCTGGAGCCGGGCGGTGACCAGTGCGGCCTCGGCACGGGCCAGCGCTGCGCGCGCACTGTTGTTCTCGGCACGGTAACCGGCGTCGTCGATCTGGTAGAGCGGCTGCCCAGCCTTGACCTCGCCGCCTTCGGTGAACAGGCGATTGCGCACGATGCCCGAGACCTGCGGGCGCACTTCGGCCACCAGGAACGGGCTGGTGCGACCGGGCAACTCGCGGGTCAGCGTGATCGGCCCGGATGTCAGCGTCACGACGGACACCGGCACGGCCTCACCCTGCGTGAGCGGTCCTTCCCCGCCGGAACAGGCAGCGAGCGACAGGGAAATTGCCATGGCAGAGACTATGTATTTGAACTTAGAAGACATTTCCTCACCCATCAGAAATTCGGAAGAAGTTCGATGAGCGAAGAATGAACGATCATTCTCTTTTTGTCAAGTCGTCGATACGCGAAGCAACCCCGCCCCGGCCGAACTGGTAGGCGTCGTTGCCGTTGGCGTAGAGGGTGGGCGTGGTGTTGCGCAGGACCCGGTACTGGCCGTTCTCGTAAATCCAGTTCCAGCCGGTGGCACCGATCAGCGTGTCATTGCCCGCCTGGCCGGTGATCGTGTCCCCGGCGGACGAGCCGTGGATGGTGTCGTCGCTCTCGGTGCTCGCGGCCACGGTCGCACGCAGTGCGTCGTCGTGGCTCCACACCGTGCCGTCGTCAAACACATACTGGCCGACGCCGTTGCTGCCCCACCACCAGCCGCCGCGCGGTATGGAAAGCGTCTCGCCCGTATCGACGATGGTGAAGATGAGGTTGTCGTTGTAATCCGCCGTGACGCGGATATCCGCCGGATTCAGCCCCGAGAAGCGCACGATGTCGCGCTGGGTGCCCGATTCCACCGCATCGCGCACCGTATCGTTGCCAGCTCCCCGACCAAAAATGTACGTGTCTGCTCCGGCGCCACCGCACAAGTCATCATCCCCCCGCACCACCGTCGAGCACGTCATTGCCGGAGCCACCGATCAGGGTGTCGTTGCCGCCAGGCGCGCCACCAGCGTGCCGGTGGGCCGCGCTTCGAAGTACGGCAGCGGCAGGTGCAACAGGTGCTTGAGCACCTTCTCGCCCAGCACGGCATCGATGCGGCTGCCGGTGTGCAGCACCAGGTATTGGCGCAGCCAGCTCATGCCGCTGGTAAAGAGCATGCACACCACCAGCGCCACGCCCAGCACGATGAGCGTGCTCTCGGAGTGATGGGCGATGACCTTGTCGATGATGACCTGGGTGAACAGCGGCGTGGCCAGGCCTACAAGCTGGATGGCGAGGCTGGCGAGCAGCACGTCGCGCCAGATGCGTTTGTGGTGCAGCAGTTCCGGCACGAACCAGGAGAAGCCGAAAGGCTTTTTCTGAGTTTCAGGCGATTCGTTTTTGCTGACCGATTCGGAAACAGGTGGTTCGGCCTGCGCCACCAAGAGCAGCACCGGTGCGGCTTGGGCGCGGGCCGCATCAAGCGCCACGGTTTCCGGGGCCGACTGGCCGGGTTTGACCCAAGCCAGGGTGTCGTCACCATGTTGGACGATCAGCGCCGGGGTGAGTGTGGTGCTGGGTGATGGTTGGTGAGAAGCGGCACTTGCATCTTCGCCAGAGTCCGCTTGCGAGGTTTCAGTCGTGGGCGTGGCCAGCAACGCCACGGCGGGCAGCGGCAAAGTCGACAGCCCCGCTTCGGGCCAGTGCGCCAACCCGGCCTTGAGGCCGAGCGCGTCCAAGGCCTCGATCAGCGTGGGCAGATCGATCGGCGGCGGAAAACGCTTGATCACCAGCTCGGCATCAAAGGGCTGGCGATAGAGGCCGGCCAGGCTCGCCAAGAGCCACAGCGCGGCCTGCGTGCCTACGTGCCCTTCCGGATCGGCAACGGCGTTGTCATGCACTCCCTGCATGCATTGTTCTTCTTTGTCATGGGTTATTTATGTCAAGCGCATTGTGTGACACTGGCGGGGAACCATCCATGCCGAGGCGATATTCGGCACAGGGTTTTGCTGAGCTACCACAGCCGTGGCACGTATCGCCACCCACGCAGCCCCAGGTGAGCATATGGCCACAACGGGCGACCGATCATCCAGCATGCACGGCCACGGTGCTGTGCAGCGCGGGATGCTTGCAAGCCACAGCATCCCCTCCACCGACGGGGATAACCGCTTCGGTTTGCTGTTAGACTGCGGCATCCATCTTTCCTGCCCAGCCGTGCCGGCTGGGCAACCATCCATTTGAGGTTCCATCCATGACCGACACCTGGCTGCCCACCCTCATCACCGATACACCTCAGGCCGGATTCGAGCTGGCCATCACCCTGAGCCGCCGGGGCGTGAAATACACACAGCCCGATCCCGAGGTTCTCAAGAAGCTCAGGCCCGTATACGCGGAAAGCGCGGATGCGCTGATTGCCTCTTCGCAGGTGGTCGCCATCAATTTCCAGACCATCGCGGCCGCCAACGATTACTGGCGCAAGTAGGCGAGCGGCACCCGGACTGCACGAAAGGGAAGATCACCAGGCGGGCAGGCCCGCCCGTTAGCCGCAGGGTCATGGCTGCCGGCCTGGCTTCAATCACTGGCCGGTGCGATGCGAAACTCGTGCACCGTACCCAGGGCGTGCAGTGCTTCGGCCAGCCGCGAGATGCCGGTCCGATCCGTGCTGCACAGCACCATGCTGTGGCGCCGCAGGCGCTCTTCGCCATCCAACCGGTAGCTGAAGTTGGCTATGCTGAAGCCGAAACTTTCCACCAGCTTGCGCAGCGTGCCCTCCGTCATGCCGGAATCAGGTGTGTAGCGCACCTCGAAGTGGTAATACGCCTGTGTCGGCATGCGTGCCTCGATCAGGCGGAACAGCGACAGCATGCCGAGCGTGAGCAGTACGGAGACGACCAGTGGCAGGTAGAAGCCAATGCCCGCCAGGATGCCAATCGCCGCCGTGATCCAGACGGAAGCGGCGGTGGTCAGGCCGCGCACCGACAGCCCCTCCTTCATGATCGCGCCTGCCCCGAGAAAACCGATTCCTGTCATGATGCCCTGCGCCATCCTGGTTGGGTCGAGGCGCACAAGCTCCGTGGCCGTATTCACCCACCGCGCTTCATAGGCCGTGACCAGCATCAACAGGCTGGAGGCGGTACAGACCAGGGCGTGGGTACGGAAGCCAGCGGGCCGTCCATGATAGGAGCGTTCGTAGCCGATGAGCGCCCCGGCGACCATGGCCGCGCACAGGCGCAGCACCATTTCCAGGTCGTCGCCGCTCAGGGGCATGGCCGCCCGTCCCCGCCTTCCATATTCCGACCCACATGATAAGTCAACGGGTGCCCGCCTGGCCGATGCGGGCGCCCACGGAGCCACGTCGGGCATGCCGGTCTCCCGCGCGTGGATATCCCGTGCCGCCGCCTCATGTCATCCTGGCCGCCGATCGCGCCGGCTGGACAGACGCGCACACTCCACAGCCGGCATCCTTGCGCAAGCGCATGTCCCGCCACTCCCCGGCCAGTGCATCGTAGAGCAGCAAGCGGCCCGACAGGCTGTGCCCTGCGCCGATGATCAGCTTCAGGGTCTCGGCGGCCTGCATGGCGCCGATTACGCCCACCAGGGGCGCAAACACGCCGAATTCCGCGCAACGCATCTCTGCGTCCCGGGCCTGCTCTGGGAACAGGCAGGCATAGCAGGGGGCGTCGTCATGCCGCAGGTCGAAGACGGCCACCTGGCCGTCGAAGCGCACGGCGGCGCCCGACACCAGGGGTTTGCGATGACGCACGCAGGCCCGGTTGACGGCCTGGCGGGTCGGAAAGTTGTCGCAGCAGTCCAGCACCAGGTCCACGGCCTGCACGGCCCGATCGAGCGTGTCACCGCACAGTTTCTCCTGCAGCGGATGCACCCGTATGCCCGGGTTCATGGCCTGCATGCGGCGTGCCGCCGAGACGGCCTTGTTGACCCCAAGGCTGTCCATGTCGTGGATGACCTGACGCTGCAGGTTGGTCAGCTCCACCACATCGTGGTCTGCCAGGCTGATCTGCCCCACACCGGCGGCGGCCAGGTACAGGGCCACGGGCGATCCCAGTCCCCCCGCGCCCACCACCAGGACATGGGCACGCAGCAGACGCTCCTGACCTTCGATGCCGATCTGATCCAGCAGGATGTGACGGGAATAGCGCAGCAGCTGAGCGTCGTCCATGGGAGCGACCGGGGAGCGGGGGCCATGCCCACCTGTCATCTATATTGCCGCCACTCTTCGGGCGTGGCGTCGTGATCCCCATGGGGCTGGTGCTGCCAGGCCTGCGCGAAGGCCTTGTAGTTCTTGGTGCGCGGTGTGGGCAGGCCCAGATTGTCGCGCTGGATACGTTCGCAGTGGTAGGCCAGGGCACGCCGGATGCGGATCAGGACCGTCGCCTCCAGGTGAAAACCCCAGGAACCCAGAAGGTTCTCGAGTTCCTCCAGGGTGTACTCGCGCACATCGTAGGCCAGTTGCAGGCTGTATTCGCCCGTGCTGCTCACTTCCAGCCCGGGCAGACCGGACAGCCTTTCCAGCGCGCGCACGGTCTGGCCGGGAGGCAGGGGCTTGAAGATCAGATCACGACGTTTCCAGATATCACCGGGCGCCGTCATCCCGTCCCATCCTATTGCTTGCGGTCCTGCAGCAATGCAAGGCCTTTGAGCAGGGTCAACGCCTGATTGAACTGGAAATCGTTCTTGCGCACGATCTCCCGCCCGGTCTCGCCTTCCTCGGGCTTGACGTCCTTTTTGCCTGAGGCTTTGCCCTTGGTATCCCTGTCTGCCTCGGCCGGCGTCTTTGTCACCTCGGGCTCCTGGCTGTTGCTCAGGTGCTTGTCCAGGTCCGCCTCACGGATTTCCAGCCCCCCGGTCTCGCCCGTGCTTACCGTGCCTTCCTCCACGACGATGTCTGGCGTGATGCCCTTGGCCTGGATGCTGCGACCATTGGGGGTGTAATAGCGTGCCGTGGTGAGCTTGATGGCAGTGCCATTGTTCAGGGGCAGAATGGTTTGCACCGACCCCTTGCCGAAGGACTTCGTGCCCACGATGAGCGCGCGCCTGTGGTCCTGCAGGGCACCCGCCACGATCTCGGAGGCGGAGGCGGAGCCGCCATTCACCAGCACCACCAGGGGCACGCTCTTGCTCCAAGCCGGCAGGCCCTTGAGGTAATCGCTCTCCCCCAGACGCAGGTAGTTTTCCCGATTATTGGTGAGACGCATCTTGGCGTCTTCGGTACGGCCGTCGGTGTACACCACCAGTTCTCCCGGCTTGAGGAAGCTGCCGGCCACAGCCACGGCGGTGTTGAGCAGACCACCCGGGTCGTTGCGCAGATCCAGCACCAGACCCTTGAGGCTGCCCTTGTTCTGCGTGCCCAAATCCTTGAGGGCCGCCACCAGGTTCTCGCCGGTGTGCTCCTGGAACTGTGTGATGCGCACATAGCCGTAGCCGGGCTCCACCAGACTGTATTTCACGCTTTTGATCTTGATGACCGCCCGGGTGAGGGTAATGACCAGGGGCTTGGCTTCCCCTTTGCGCACGATGGTGAGGGTGATGCCGGTGCCCGGTTTGCCGCGCATCTTCTTCACCGCATCGTTCAGGGTCAGCCCCTTCACCGGGCTGTCGTCCAGCTTGATGATCAGATCACCGGACTTCACCCCGGCCTTGAAGGCTGGGGTGTCCTCGATGGGGGAGACCACCTTGACGAAGCCATCCTCCATGCCCACCTCGATGCCCAGGCCGCCGAATTCACCCTGGGTACCCACCTGCAGGTCCTTGAATGCCTCCATGTCCAGGTAGGAGGAATGCGGATCCAGACCCGCCAGCATGCCGTTGATGGCCTCGGTGATGAGCTTCTTGTCCTCCACCGGTTCCACATAGTCACTCTTGATCTTGCCGAAGATCTCGGTAAAGGCACGCAGATCCTCGATGGGCAGCGGCTCGGGCTCCCGATCGGCGATGGCGGAAAAGTTCAGGCTGAGGGCGGCGCCGAAGACGATGCCCAGACCGATCAGACTGAATTGCTTGAGTTTGCCAGACATGGTGCCTCGGAGTGTTGCGGAACGGGTGGGCTCAGCTTGCTGCAGCCCGGCTCATCGGACCCAGGCCATGGGGTTGAAGGGTTTGCCCTGGCGGCGCAGCTCGAAATACAGACCGGGCTCATCCTGCCCACCGCTGGCGCCCACGGTGGCCACCACGTCGCCGGCCCGGACCGGGTCTCCTGCCTGTTTATACAGGCTTTCATTATTGCTGTACAGGCTGAGATAGCCGTCCCCATGGTCGATGATGAGCAGGTTGCCAAAGCCGCGCAGCCAGTCGGCAAAGGCCACCTTGCCGGTACCCACGGCGCGCACCTCCTGACCCTGGCGGGCACGGATGAACAACCCCTTCCAGGCTGGGCCGCCACCGGGGCGGTCCTGGCCGAAGCGGTGCAGGATTTCCCCGGCCACCGGCAGGGCCAGCTTGCCCTTGAGACGGGCAAAATCCAGGCCGGCCAGGCTGGCATCCGCCACCCGCTCCACCTTCTCCCCGGGCCTGGTCTGCACGGGTTTGGCGGCCTTGCGCGCGGCCGCCAGACGGGCCAGTCGCTCGATCAGCTGGGTGAGGCGTTTCTCGTCCCGTTCCAGGGTGCGGATCTCGTTGCGCTGTCGGCGAATCTGGCTGGACAGCTTGAACAGCACCTGCTGGCGCGCGGCCTTTTCCGTTTCCAGGCTTTTCTTTCGTGCCACCCTTTCCTGCTTGGTCTGTTCCAGGCTGGCCTGTCTTTCCCGTACGGTGGCCTGCAGGGCCTGCATGCGCGCCAAGGAACCCTGGTAGGCGCGAATCAGCTCCCGTCGGGCACGGCCTATGTATCCGTAATATTCCAGGCTGCGCGCGGATTCACCGGGGTTCTGGCCGTTGAGCATGAGCTTGACGACATCGTTGTCGCCGTGGATGTACCGCTGCCGCAGCAGTTCCGCGAGGCGCTTGCGCTGTGCATCGATTTCCGTGCGGGTGGCTTCGGTGTCCCGCGCCAGCTGCTTGAGATCAGCGGAAAGTCCACGCTGTCGCTGTTCCAGCTCCCGCAGACCACGGTTCATGTCGGAGATGCCACGCTCCGATTTCTTGAGCGCATCCGCAGCCTCGCTGCGATCCTCGGCGGCCTGCTCCACCTCCTTCTGCAGGGCCCGGATGCGGGTTCGCAAGTCATCCAGCTCCTCCTGGCGGCCATCCGGCGCGGCCTGCGCCGCCGCCACCCAAAGGCCGAAGCACAGCCACAGGAAACCACGCAGCAGGCATGTGCACACGGAGCTAATCGAATTCGATGAGCGGGTGACCCGTCATTTCCATGGGTTGTGGCAGGCCCATCATGCGCAGCAGGGTAGGGGCCACATCTTCCAGGGCGCCCTTTTCGGCAATGTGCGCCGGGCGGCCAATGTAGAGGAAGGGCACCAGGTTGAGGGTATGGGCGGTGTGTGGCTGTGCCTTGTCCAGATCCATCATGTTCTCGGCATTGCCATGATCGGCGGTGATCAGCACCTCGCCACCCTCGGCCAGCATGGCCTCCACGGCCCGGCCGACGCACTCGTCCACCACTTCCACCGCCTTCCTGGCCGCCTCGAACACGCCGGTGTGCCCCACCATGTCGGAGTTGGCGTAGTTGCAGATGATGGCATCGTACTTGCGGCTGTGGACGGCCCGCACCAGCTCGCCCGTGACTTCACGGGCGCTCATTTCCGGTTTCAGGTCATAGGTGGCCACATCGGGGGAATTCACCAGGATGCGGTCTTCCCCCGGATACACGGTTTCCTCGCCACCATTGAAGAAGTAGGTGACATGGGGATATTTCTCCGTCTCGGCGATGCGCAGCTGACGCAGGCCCAGGTTGGCGATGTACTCGCCAAAACCATTGCGGACGCGTTCCGGTGGGAAGGCCACCTCCACGTCGAAGTCGTCACTGTAACTGGTGAGCGTGCAATAACGGGACAGCCTGGGGGTGGTCTCCCGCTCGAATTCCACGAAATCCGGCTCGATGAAGGTGCGGGTAAGCTGTCGTGCCCGATCGGAGCGGAAATTCATGAAGACGATGGCGTCCCCATCCTGCATGCGCGCCGCTTCCTGGCCGGGTGGGACGATGACGGTGGCCTTGACGAACTCGTCGGTCTCCCCCCGGGAATAGGCCGCGTACAGACCCTCCAGGGCATCCCCGGCGACGAATTCGCCACGACCCTGGGTAAGCAGGTCATAGGCCGCCTTCACCCTCAGCCAGCGCCGGTCCCGGTCCATGGCGTAATAGCGGCCGATGAGTGTGGCGATACGGCCTCCGCCCAACCGGTCGATCTTCTCCTGCAAACGGCGCAGATGTGTATCCGCGCTCTTGGGCGGTGTGTCGCGTCCATCCAGGAAGGCGTGCACATAGACCCTCTCCAACCCGTGTCGCAAGGCAAGGTCCAGCATGGCGTGGATGTGGTTCTCGTGGCTGTGCACCCCGCCATCCGAGAGCAGACCCAGGATGTGCAGGGCGCTGCCCTGGACCTTGACCTGGGTTACGGTATCAACCAAGGCCCGGTTGAGGAAGAAATTGCCGTTGTTGATGGCTCGATCGATGCGTGTGAACTCCTGATAAACCACCCGGCCGGCACCGATGTTCAGGTGTCCCACCTCGGAATTGCCCATCTGCCCCGCCGGCAGGCCCACCGCTGCTTCGGAGGCCTGGATCAGGGTATGGGGATAGGCCTTCCACAGATGATCCCAGTTGGGTTTTTGGGCGCGGGCGATGGCATTGAAGTTGTCGGCGTGACGGCAACCAAAGCCATCCAGGATGATGAGCAGGACAGGTTTGAGGCTGGAGGGGGGCATCAGAAGATTTTATCTGCTTTTTTCATTACATTCCTCGTGGGTATTTTAGTATATTTGAATACGTGCGCACGTCACTGAGGGCCCGCGCATGCTTTCGAACGGTTCACCAGACTCACCATACCCATCACGGAGACGCAATGATTGACGAGTCCTTGGAACTCATCGACAAAGACGAGCACATCGAGCAGGCCTCCCGCGCCCTCAAGGCCATGTCCCACCCCCTGCGCCTGAAGATCCTCTGCGTCCTGGGCGACAAGGAGGTGAGCGTACAGGACATCGTCGAAAACGTGGGTACCTCCCAGAGCAACATCTCCCAGCACCTGGCCATCCTGCGGGACAAGGGCGTGCTGCGCACGCGCAAGGATGCCAATCGCGTCTACTACCGGGTGGGGGATACGCGCACACTGCAGCTCATCAGTATGATGCGCGACGTGTTTTGCGGTTTTGCAAAATAGTCGTGCGATTCGTCACCACAGCCTGTCTTATCTGGACATAAAAATATCTAATAGGTATATTAGCACCTACTGATTTTGCTGCCCCCCGGGCGCAACCCCTTTTCAGCTAGGAGTGTTGATATGCGCACTGCCAGGTTGGGCACCCTCACGGGTGTCTTGTTTTTGGCCTTGGGCTCGGCCCTGTCCGCACCCTTGACCCGGGCGGAGACCCTGAGCTTCCAGCAGGCCGTGGAAAAGGCCCTCAGCCAGAACCCGGACCTGGCCGTGAGCCAGGCCCAGATCCAGCAGGCCGAGGCCGCGTTGCGCCAGGCCGAAGGCAACCGGAAGCCGCGCCTCAATCTGTCGCTTACCGCCACCCGCAGCAACGACGCCCTCAACGCCTTCGGTCTGAAGCTGTCCCAGCGGGGGGCCACGTTCAACGATTTCGGTGCCGCCCAGTTTACCGGCCCAGCCGCCCTGGGCGTTGCACCCCACAACCTCAACCACCCCGATGCCGTCACCAACATCAACCCCCGGGTGGAGTTGCTCATTCCCGTTTACAACGGCGGCATGGTGAAGCGCTACGTGGAGCAGGCCCAGGCGTATGTGCGGGCCGCGCAATCCGGTGACCGTCAGGCCCGCCAGGAGGTCATCAAGCATGTGCTCATGGCCTACCAGGGCGTACATACCGCCCGGGCCTATGTCCAGGTGGCGGAGCAGGGCATCGCCGCCGCCCAGGAATACGTACGCATCACCGAGAAGCTGCACAAGCAGGGCATGGTGGTGAAGAGCGACCTGCTCTCCGCGCGGGTGAACCTGGAGGACGTGAAGCTCAAGCGAGTCGAGGCCAGAAACGCCGAGGCCGCCGCCCTGGACCAGTTGCACCTGCTGCTGGGCAAGCCCCTGGACGAGCCCCTGGACGTGGGCGCCCCCGTGACCCCCGGCATGCTGGCGGGCAGCGATGCGGACCTGCGTCAGCAGGCCCTGGACAGCCACGCCGGCCTGCAGGCCCTGCGCAGCCAGCTGCAGGGTGCCGGTGCGGCCGTGGCGGCCGCCCGGGCAGGGCACAAGCCCCAGTTCAACGTCATGCTGCGCGGCGACGTGAACGACGAGGCCCTGGGCTTCGGCGCCACCTCTTACACGGTGGCCGGCGTACTGTCCTGGGCCGCCTTCGACGGCGGTGTCACCAAGGCAGGGGTGGACCGGGCCGAGGCCCAGCGCACGGAACTGGCCGCCCGGCTGCGCCAGGCCGAGGATGGTGTGCGCTACCAGGTGGGCGACGCCCGTCGCAAGGCCATGGAGGCGGAGGAGAAGATCGCCGCCCGTCGGATAGCGGTAGAGCAGGCCGGCGAGGCCCAGCGCCTGGTGCAACGTCGCTACGAAAACGGCGTGGCCACCCTCATCGAGCTCTTTTCCGCCCAGGCCCAGCTGGACAAGGCCCGTGCGGAACTGGTGGCGGCTCGCTACGACCTGGCCGTCAGCCGTGCCGAACTGAAGCGCGCCGTGGGCGTGCTGACCCCGGAGCAACTCTGATTCAAGGTGAGCAACATGACCCGCAGTGCACAGACCAAATCCCTGCCCATCATCCTGTCCCTGGCCCTGTCGCTCGTCCTGGCCGGCTGCGGCAGTGGTGATGCGCAAAAGACCAAGACCGGTGCCGCCGTCACCGTCCAGGCCCAGATCACGGTCATCCAGCCTGTGGAGGCCACGCGCACCCACGTCACTCCCGGCAGCGTGGTGGCCCTGGAGTCGGTGAAGGTGGCGTCCCGCCTCATGGGCTACATCAAGGACATCGCCGTGGCGGAGGGACAGCGTGTAAAGGCCGGCCAGCGCCTGTTCACCATCGATCCACTGGACATCGAGGGTGCCGTGGCCCAGGCCCGCCTGGGCCTGCAGCAGGCCGAGGACGCCCTGCAGGATGCCAAGGCCGATTACCAGCGCTTCCAGGCCCTGTACGAGGACGAGGTGGTCAGCCGCCAGCAGTACGAGAAGATGAAGCTCAACTACGACATGGCCGTGACCCGGGCAGCCCAGGCCAAGGCCGGACTGGGTACCGCCCAGGGTCAGATGCGCTACGCCACGGTGAACTCCCCCATCAACGGCGTGGTGACCCAGAAGCTGGCCATGGAGGGTGATATCGCCGCCCCGGGCCATCCCGTCCTGCTGGTGGAAAACCCCGACAGGTTGCAGGTGCAGACCAGTGTGCCCGAGGCCGTGTTCAAGACCCTGAAGCTGGGCCAGACAGTCGAGGTGCAGGTGGATGGCCAGGAGCAAAGCGTGCAGGCCCGGGTGGCACGCCTGTCTCCCGCTGCCGACCCCATGAGCCACACCTACATGGTGAAGCTGGACGTGGCCGGCGCAGGACTGCAGAGCGGGGCCTTCGCCCGGGTGCTGTTCCCCACCGGCCGCCAGCTCATACTGACGCTACCCAGGTCCGCCGTGCAGGAGCGGGCCGGCATCACCGGTGTGTTCGTGGTGGATGACGCAGGCATCGCCCGCTATCGCATGGTGCGCACCGGTAACGAGATCGACGGCCAGGTGGAGATACTCTCCGGCCTGAACCCCGGTGAGCGGGTGGTGAGCGGCAACGCGGACGCCGTCAACAACGGCAGCAAGGTGCAGGGCTGAGCCATGGATAACCAGGCCCATGACAGCCCCATGAACCTGGCGGGCAAGCTGGCCCGTGCCTTTCTCACCTCCAAACTCACGGCCCTGACCATCCTCGGCGTGACCCTGGTGGGTCTGCTGGCCCTGGCCATCACCCCCCGGGAATACAACCCCCAGATCGTGGTACCGGCGGCCAACATCATCGTCGCCAAACCCGGGGCCTCCGCCAGCGAGATCCACAACCTGGTGGTTCGCCCCCTGGAAGCCATCATGAACGCCCAGTCCGGGGTGGACCACACCTACGGCTATGCCAGCAACGACTTCGGCCTGGTGACCGTGCAGTTCAAGGTGGGGGAGAACCAGGAAGAGTCCCTGGTGAAGATGTACAACCAGCTCATGCAGAACATGGACCGTATCCCCCCGGGTGCCATGGAGCCCCTGGTGCGCCCCATCAACGTGGACGACGTGCCCATCATGACCCTCACTCTGGCCTCCGCCAGCCTGGATGACTTCCGCCTGCGCGAGGTGGCCCAGCGCCTGCTGGAACAGGTGCGCAACGTGCCCGGCGTGTCCTTCACACAGATCGTCGGTGGCCGGGCCCGGGCGGTGAACGTGTGGCTGGACCCCCAGCGCCTGGAGGCCGCCGGCCTGTCCCTGAACCAGGTGGACCAGATGCTGCGCGGCACCAACGTCTCCGCCCCCCTGGGCGAGCTGGTGCGCGACAATCAGGCCACGCCTTTGCGCCTGTCCGGTTTTCTCGGCTCCGCCCGGGAGGTGGCCGACATCGTGGTGGGCATGTCCCGCCAGGGCCGTCCCGTGTACCTGAAGGACGTCGCCCGGGTGGAAGACGGCGCCGCCGAGATCGACGAGGCCAGCCGCTTTGCCTATGGTCCAGCGGCGCGGGCCAGTCTCCAGGGTGAGCACCCCGCCGTCACCCTGGCCATCGCCAAGAAGGCCGGTACCAATGCCGTGGTGGTGGCGGATGCGGTGCTGGCCAAGGTGGAGGCACTGAAAGAACAGGCCATCCCCGCCGAGGTGGAAGTGGCCATCACCCGCAATGATGGTGAGCGCGCCAACGCCGCCGTGAACGAGTTGGTGTCCCACCTGGGCATCGCCATCGGCTCGGTGGTGCTCATCCTGGTGATCTTCCTGGGTTGGCGCGAGGCGAGCATCGTCACCCTCACCGTGCCCCTGATCCTCTTCGTGGTGCTGGCCGTGGGTCTGGCCTTCGGGCAGACCATCAACCGCATTACCCTGTTCGCCCTCATCCTGTCCCTGGGCCTCCTGGTGGACGCGGCCATCGTCGTCATCGAGAACATCCACCGCCATCTGCACCACGGCGGCAGCCGGCCCTTCGGCGAGACCCTGGTGATCGCCACCAACGAGATCGGCAACCCCACCAACATCGCCACCATCGCCGTGATCCTGGCCTTCATCCCCATGGCCTTCGTCACCGGCATGATGGGACCCTTCATGGCACCCATTCCCTTCAACGTACCGGTGGCCATGATCGCCTCCATCGTCATCGCCTACATGGTGGTGCCCTGGGCCGCCAACATCTGGCTGGCGAAAAAGGCTGCGCGCCAGACCTCCGATGCCCAGGAGAACCAGGCACCCGACCTGCTGCAGCGCGCCTATGTGGCGGTGATCACCCCCCTGATCCATTCCGCCGGCAAGCGCAATCTCACCTTCCTGGTGGTGCTGGCCCTGCTGGCCGGGGCCATGCTCATGCCGGCCTGGCAGTTCATCCGCCCCGCCGGTCTGAATGGACCCCTGTCGCCCCTGGGGGTGGAGCTGAAGATGCTGCCCAATGACAATACCAACACCATGCTGCTGCAGGTGGACATGCCCGCCGGTACCGCCCTGACCGCCACGGACCAGGTGGCCCGTGCCGTGGGCGAGGTGCTGGGCAGACAGCCACATGTACGCGATTACCAGACCTTTCTGGGCATGACCGCTCCCATCGACTTCGCCGCCCTGGTGCGTGGCGACATGATCAAGAAGGGCCAGAACCTGGCCCAGATCCGGGTCAACCTGGTGGACAAGCACGCCCGCGGAGCATCCTCCCACGACATCGCAGAAGCCCTGGATGAGGCCCTGGCCGGAGTGCGCCAGGCCTTCCCCACGGCCAGGCTGAAGCTCTACGAGACCCCACCGGGGCCGCCGGTCCAGGCCCAGATCCTGGCGGAGCTCTACGGCCCGGACTATGACGTGTTGCGCAGTGCCGCGCCCCATGTGGACCAGGCCTTCGCAGACATCTACGGAATGATCAACGTCGATGACTCCGTCACCGCCAACCTGGACAGCTTCCACGTGCACGTGGACGCGGAAAAGGCCCTGCTCTCCGGCGTGGCCCCGGGTCAGGTGGCGCAGCTGCTGCGCCATTACGTGTCCGGCTTCGCCATCGGTACCCTGCACGCCACCGGTGCCCGGGAACCCATCGACATCCAGGTGCGTCTGCCGAGGGAGCTGCGCGCCAGCCCCGACACCCTGCTGGCCCTGCGGGTAAGCAACCCTCAAGGCATACAGGTACCCCTGTCCACCATCGCCACGGTGGAACGGGTCAGCGAGGCCAAGCCCATCTATGCCCGGGATCAGCACCCCATGGTGATGGTAGGGGGCGAACTGCTGAAGTCCAGCCCCGTATACGCCGTGCTGGCCCTGGACAAGGTCCTGGATGGCAAGCGGTTGCCCAACGGCGCCACCTTCACCACGGGCAACCTGGGCTTCACCGCGGCGTCGCCCAGGGATGTGGTGGACTACACCCTGCTGTGGGGTGGCGAGATGCGCCTGACCCTGGACGTGTTCCGGGACCTGGGCTCCGCCTTCATCGTCGCCATCATCCTCATCTATCTGGTGCTGGTGGGCTACTACAAGTCCTTCCTGCTGCCCTTCATCGTCATGGGCGCCATCCCCCTGACCCTGGTGGGCGTGTTCCCGGGCCACTGGGCCAGCAGTCAGGCCTTCACCGCCACATCCATGATCGGTGTCATCGCCCTGGCCGGCATCGTGGTGCGCAACTCCCTGCTGCTCATCGATTTCATCCTCGACTACCGCAAGCAGGGTTACGGCCTGGAGCAGGCGGTGATCGAGGCCGGCGCAGTGCGCTTCCGCCCCATCCTGCTCACCGCCCTGGCCATCATCCTGGGCTCCGCCATCATGATCACAGACCCGGTGTTCGGCGGTCTGGCTGTGTCCCTGATCTTCGGCACCTTCGCCTCCACGGCCCTGACCCTGGTGGTGATCCCTCTGCTGTACTTCCTCTGGCAGAGAAAGGCCGTCGGGGCGACGTAATCAGCCAATGAGGAACGGGCCCCCCACCCCCCTTTTCCCTACCCCTTAAAGGAGCTTCCATGTCCATCGAACGCATCGTCCGCATCGTCGCCGGGTTCTTCATCCTGCTATCCCTGACCCTGGCCCACATCGGCGGCCAGGCCGACCTGAGCCACATGAGCTGGCTGTGGTTCACCGCCTTCGTCGGCCTGAACCTGTTCCAGTCCGGTTTCACCAACCTGTGTCCCCTGGTGGGGATCCTCAAGAAGCTGGGGTTCAAGGAGGGTGGCACCTGCTGCAACTGACGGTAAACTCACCCGTCTCGCGCTCAGGCTTGGGGTTGCCCCATGGAATTCGTCACGCAAAACATCTGGCTCATCCTGCTGGCGGCCGTGTCCGGCTTCATGCTGTTCGGCGGCGGTCTGTTCAACCGCCTCTCCGGCATCCGGCAGATCGGCCCCCAGGAGGCGGTGCGCCTGTTCAACCAGGAGGACGCCCTGGTGCTGGATGTGCGCGAGCAATCCGAATGGGCCGACGGCCACATCGCCAGGGCCCGGCATGTACCCCTTGGCCAGCTCAAAACCCGGCTGAATGACCTGGAAAAGCACAAGGACAAGCCCATCATCGCCGTGTGCCGCAGTGGCAGCCGCTCCAACCATGCCTGCCGCACCCTGAAAAAGGCCGGATTCGAAAAACTGTACAACCTGGCCGGTGGCATGCAGGCCTGGGAACAGGCCGGTCTGCCCCGGGATCGATAAGGCCCCAGCCGCGCGGACCATGCAGGTGTCCTGCCGGACAACCTTGCCCCTTCACCCTCCAGCCAAGGAGTCGCCATGCCCCCCATCAAGATGTATTGCACCGCCGTCTGCCCCTACTGCGTCATGGCGGAAAAGCTGCTCAACAAAAAGGGCGTTACCGAGATCGAGAAGATCCGCGTTGACCTGGACCCGACACAGCGCGAGCACATGATACGTATCACCGGCCGGCGCACGGTGCCGCAGATCTTCATCGGCGAGCGGCACGTTGGGGGCTTCGACGACATCTCCGCCCTGGACGCGGCCGGCGAGCTGACTCCCCTGCTGACGGCTTGAAATCCCCGGCAGGCGGCGCCACTTCCTGTCGAAGTCCCGGTTCTTCAGGAGGAAGCCATGCAACTCGTCTGTCCCAGCTGCGGTACGGTCAACCGTGTCCCGCAGGAGCGTCTGGGCGATGCCCCCCAATGCGGCAAGTGCGGCAATCCCGTGCTGGGCGACCAGCCCGTGGAACTCAGTGCCGCCACCTTCGAGCGCTACATCGAGCGCAATGAGCTGCCCGTGCTGGTGGACTTCTGGGCCCCCTGGTGTGGCCCCTGTCAGCAGTTCGCTCCCGTCTTCAGTCGCTTGGCGGGTCCTTGGGCCACACGGGTGCGTTTCGCCAAGGTAAACACCGAAGCGGAACAGGCCCTGGCGGCCCGCCATGGCATCCGCAGCATCCCCACCCTGGCCGTGTTCAAGGGTGGCCGCGAGGTCGACCGGGTGTCCGGCGCCCTGCCGGCGCAACAACTGGAAGCCTGGCTCCGGCGTTTGTGACGCCAGGGAAAACCCGCCCCGTGCGCACGGCTATAATGGGCCGCTTTTTCACTTTCCTGCCGGGACCACCATGACCGATCAACAAGAGCAGCAAGCCTCCATGCCCGTGTTCAACATCGAAAAGATCTACATCAAGGATCTTTCCGTGGAGGTGCCCAATGCCCCCGCGGTCTTCCTGGAGCGGGAGGCGCCCCAGATGGAAATGCAGCTCAACACACAGAGCGCGCCTCTGGAGAACGGCATCTACGAGACCGTCCTGTCCATCACCATCACCGCCAAGATTCAGGACAGGACCGCCTTCCTGGTGGAACTGAAGCAGGCCGGCATCTTCCGCATCCAGAACATTCCCCAGGAGGCCATGGAGCCGGCCCTGGGCGTGGGTTGCCCCAATATCCTGTTCCCATATGCCCGGGAGGCGGTGTCCGACGCCGTGCTCAAGGCCGGCTTCCCGCCTCTGATGCTGCAACCCGTCAACTTCGAGCTGATGTACATGCAGCAACAGCAGCAGCTGCAGGCCCAACAGCCCAACTGACGCGGCAAGGGCCCGGCCTGGCATGAAATTCGGTGTGCTGGGGGCGGGTGCCTGGGGCACGGCCCTGGCCATCCGTCTGGCCCGCACCCGGCCAGTCACCCTCTGGACCCGCTCTCCTCGGCACGCCGACGACCTCAGGACCCGACGCGAGAACCGACGCTATCTGCCGGGCCATCCCTTTCCGGCAAGCCTCCAGACCACCGCGCAGCTGGACCGGGCCATCGCGGACGCGGACTGCCTGATCTGCGCTGTACCCAGCAACGCCCTGCGGGAGCTGGCCCAGACCCTGCGGCAGCGTGCCCCGACGCAACCCCTGATCTGGTTGTGCAAGGGCTTCGAGAGCAACAGCCGTCTGCTGCCTCACCAGGTGCTGGACACGGCCTGGCCGGAGCACCCCGCCGCTGCGGTGCTGTCCGGCCCCAGCTTTGCCCAGGAGGTGGCACGGGACCTGCCCGCCGCCCTCACCGTCGCCTGCCCGGACCTGGCATTCGCCCGAACCATGGCCCGGGCCATGCACGACCCCGGATTCCGCCTGTACGCCTCCACCGACGTGGTGGGGGTGGAGCTGGGAGGCGCCTTGAAGAACGTCATCGCCATTGCCGCCGGCATCTCCGACGGCCTGGGCTTCGGCCTCAATGCCCGCGCCGCCCTGCTGACCCGTGGCCTGGCGGAACTCAGCCGTCTGGGCAGGTGTCTGGGAGGGCGCGCCGAAACCTTCATGGGCCTGTCCGGCATGGGGGACCTGATCCTCACCTGTACCGGCGACCTGTCCCGCAACCGCCAGCTGGGCCTGCGCCTGGCCGCCGGCGAGCACCTGGAAGCCGCCCTGCAGAGTCTGGGACATGTGGCGGAAGGCGTCCCCACCGCCATGGAGGCCGACCAGCTGGCGAAGGAACTGGACGTGGACACTCCCATTACCCAGGCCGTGGCCCAGATCCTCAGGCAGGAAACGCCGCCCCACGAGGCCGTGGGCGGGTTGCTCTCCCGCAACCTGAAAGACGAAGGCCTGTAAGCCCTGGACCCTGATGGCGTTGGACCCCACTGCCTTCCACCTGCGCTACCGGCGCTGGCAGGACCTGCATCGACAGGCCGGTGCCGGTCGTTCCTATCCGCATGCACGGCGCTTGCCTGGGCTGGCCCGGCCCCTGGGTCCGGCCGGACGGCACACGGCGGAAAACGCCCTGGCTCTGGATCTCTACAGCCTGGGCCGTTTCCAGGAAGCCCTGGCAGTCCTGTCCCCGGACAACACCAGCCCACCGGCCGGAAATCTGCGGCAACGCCTCGCCCTGCTGCGGCACGGGGCCATTCCGGCGGGTGTGCAGCCCGGTCCGGCGCAGGCTGCCTATCTGGCCTATCTGGCCGACCAGCCCCGCACCTGCGTCCAGGCATTGGCACGGACGCAGGGCGGGGAGGCGGATCCGGCCTGGCTGACCGTGCTGGGGGTGTGGGCGCGGGCCCGCCTGGGCCAAAAGTCGGACCCGGGCCCCGGTCACCAGGCCCTGGCCAGCCTGCGTCGCCCGGATTCCGCCCTAGCCGCCCAGGCCGAGGCCCTGCATGCCGAGGCCGCCTTTCACCTGGGTGCCCGCTGGGCCGTGGTGTGGCTGGACCTCGCCCTGGAGCAGGCGGAGCGCTTCGGCCAGCACCACATGAAGGCCCGCTTGCTGTTCTTGAAGGCCTACGCCCTGGAAGCCGCCGGCGAGCCCGGGGAAGGGGCGCGCTTCCGCAACCTGGCCCGGTGCCTGGCGGAGCGCCAAGGGGCCTTCCTGTACCTGGAACTGTTTCTCACCCGCCGGTGACGGGCGGGAAGATGGCCACCTCGTCACCGTCCGCCAGGGCGGCCTCGGGGCCGGCGATGTCCTGGTTGACCGCCAGGCGGAAGGCACGGCCCTGGGCCAGCTCCTCGGCCCAGACCCCACCCCGGGTGCGCAGGGCCGCCAGCAGGTCTGCCAGGGCGGCGGGTGAGGACAATTCCAGGGCCTCCCGGTCACGGCCGAAGACTTCCCGCAGTCGCGCGAAATAAAGCAAACGTATGTTCATTGCAGCCACTCTCCAAGGGGTAGGAAGCGCACCGTATCACCCGGCCGTACCGTGGTGCCGATGGGAATGTCCACCAGCCCGTCGGCCCAGGCCAGGGAAGTGAGCACGCCGGAGCTCTGGTTGGCATACAGGGTCACGCCCCCGGCTTCCAGGCGGGCACGCAGGAACTCCCTTCGGCTACCCGGCCTCGGCCAGGTGAAGTCGGCCGGCACCTGGAAGCTCAGGGGCGGGCTGGTCGGGGCGCCCATGCGGGCCAGCAGGAAAGGCCGTGCGAACAGGGTATAGACCACGAAAGCGGAAACGGGGTTGCCCGGCAGGCCGAGGAAGTCCGCATCCCCCACCTGGCCATAGGCCAGGGGCTTGCCAGGTTTCATGGCCACCTTCCACAGATCCAGGCGACCCAGTCGCTGCACCGCCGCACGCACGTGGTCTTCCTCCCCCACCGACACCCCCCCGGTGGTGATGACCACATCCGCTTCGCGGGCAGCCTGCTCCAGGGTGGACACGGTGGCCTCGGCCCGGTCGGGTACCTGGCCCAGGTCCAGGATCTGCACGCCCAGGCGTGTCAGAAGGGCCAGGAGGGTGGCGCGGTTGGAGTTGTAGATGCGTCCCAGTGGCAGGGGCTCGCCCGGTGGGATGAGCTCATCTCCGGTGAAGAACACCGCCACGCGCAAGCGGCGATAGACCGGCAAACGGGTGCTGCCCACGGCAGCGGCCACACCCAATTGGGCCGGACCCAGCCGCGTGCCCTGCGCGAGCACGGCCTGGCCGGCACGAATGTCCTCGCCGCGGTGGCGCACATGATCGCCGGGCCGGGGAGGCCGGTTGATGCGTATCCCTCCCGCGCCGGTCTCGGTATCTTCCTGCATCACCACGGCATCGGCCCCCAAAGGCAGGGGAGCACCCGTGAAGATGCGTGCCACGGTACCGGCCTGCAAGGGATCTCCCAGGCTGCCCGCCGGGATGCGCTGACTCACCGGCAAGCAGGCCCCGGCCTGCCAATCCGCCGCCAGCAGGGCATAGCCATCCATGGCGGCGTTGTCCAGGGGCGGCACATGCACCCCGGATACCACGGGTTCCGCCAGCACCCGGCCCAGGGCCGCATCCGCCGGCACGGATTCTATTTCCACCAGGGGCCGCGCCGCCTGCATCAGGCGCTGCAGGGCATCATCGAAGGACAGCATGTCACTCATGTTGCATCCACTCCAGGATGAAGGCGGCCACCGCCGCCACATCGTTCAGATCCAGCCAGGGCAGGTTCCCCGGTGGGGCGGCATCGGCCGCCACGGCCATGATATGGGGGTCGTGGGGATGCAGCCAGGGGCGTGAATTCTCCTCACGCCAGACCTCGATCTTGGCCAGCGCGACATGACGGAAACCCTCCACCAACACCAGGTCACAGGTGGACAGCCGACCCAGATGGTCGTGCAGGCCAGGTTCGGCGGCGCCCGCCAGCTCGTGCACCAGCATCCAGCGGCGCGGCGAGGTGAGCAGTACCTCCCGGGCGCCGGCCCGGCGATGGCGCCAGGAGTCCTTGCCCGGCACGTCCACTTCGATATCGTGGTGGCTCTGCTTGATGACCGACACCAGCAGGCCACGATCCCGCAGCCGCGGCAGCAGCTTCTCCATCAGGGTGGTCTTGCCGCTACCGCTGTAGCCCGCGAAACCCAGGGCCTTCATGACCGGACATCCGGATGGCCGGCGACCCCATGCGCATGATTCAGGTCAAGGCATCTATACCGGACTATGCACAAGATGGAACGTATCATTGCTCGATCCTTCTCAAGGGCTCTATTGTGCCCCATGGCTAAGTTCATCACACCCCAGCTCGTCGACCGCTTCGGTCGGCACATCAATTATCTGCGCCTGTCGGTCACGGACCGCTGCGACCTGCGCTGCGCCTATTGCATTCCCGAGGGTTTCAAGGGCTTCGAAGAGCCGGAGCACTGGCTGGACTTCGACGAGATCGAGCGGCTGCTGGGACTGTTCGCCGGCCTGGGCCTGAAGCGGGTACGTCTGACCGGAGGCGAGCCTCTGCTGCGGCGCGATGTGGTGGGCCTCTGCCGCCGGCTGGCACGCCTGCCCGGCATCGAGGATCTGTCCATGTCCACCAACGCCACGCAACTGGCGGATGTGGCCATGGCACTGCGACAGGCCGGCGTGCACCGCCTGAACGTGAGTCTGGACTCCCTGCGCCGCGAGGCGGTGGCCCGCATCAACGGTCGTGACGTGCTGCCCCGCGTCCTGGCCGGCCTGGAGGCCTCCGCCGCGGCCGGTTTCTCCCCCATCAAGGTGAACATGGTGGTGATGCAGGAGAACGCCGCCGACGTGGACGACATGGTGGCGTTCTGCATGGAACGTGGCTATGTGCTGCGCCTCATTGAACTCATGCCCATGGGAGACACCGCGCGGCGTATGGGCTATGTGGACCTGCAACCCGTGAAGACGCGTCTGCAGGCACGCTTCGGCCTGGTGGACCGTATGCTGCCCGGCGGGGGGCCGGCCCGTTACCTGGGCAGTACGGACGGCCGTTTCAGCGTGGGCTTCATCACCCCGCTGTCGCAGCATTTCTGCGCCACCTGCAACCGCGTGCGCCTCACCGTGGACGGTGTGCTGCACCTGTGCCTGGGCCAGGAAGAGCGTCTGGATTTCCGTGCCCTCATGCGCGCCGGGGCCAGTGATGCCGAGCTGGTACAGGCCATTCACCGTGCCATCGACCTGAAACCCGAACGCCACGAGTTTCAGGAACAGCCGCGGAAGCTGGTGCGCTTCATGAACATGACCGGCGGCTGAGCCGCTTTCCTCGCAAGGCAAACCGGCTCCGCCGAGGCCAGGCCACCAGGGCCTGTTGCCAGAACTCCGCCAGACTGGCCACAGGTTCCAGATTCATGCCCAGGAATTCCGCCGCCCGCAGCAGACTGGGCAAGGGGCGAGCGTCATCCAGGGGAGTGGCGCGGGTCTGCTTCGAGAGCTTGCAGCCGGCTGTATCCAACACCACGGGCAGGTGCATGTAAGCCGGTGTGGCCAGGTTCAGGGCCTGCTGCAGGACGATTTGTCGTGGTGTGGAGGCCAGCAGGTCAGCCCCCCGCACCACGTGGGTGATGCCTTGGGCGGCGTCATCCACCACCACCGCCAGTTGATAGCTGTACACCCCATCCGCTCGGCGCAGCACGAAGTCGCCACACTCGCGCGACACCTCGCAAGCCACCCGTCCCAAGGCGCCATCCACGAACAACACACGCTGCGCCGGCACGATCAGACGCAAGGCCTTGCCTGGCTGGGGCCGCCTGCCACGGCAGGTGCCGGGATAGACCGGGCCCTCCACACCCCGCGGTGCGGACCCGGCCAGCGCCTTGCGCGCACAAACACAGGCATAGACCCGGCCCGCATGCACGAGTCCCTCCAGCGCGGCCCGGTAGGCCTCGTCGCGTCGACCCTGCCACATCACGGCACCATCCCACTCGAAGCCGTGGACCTCCAGACTGCGCAGGATGGACTCCGCGGCGCCGGGCACCACCCGGGGCGGATCCACATCCTCCATGCGCACACGCCACTCACCTCCATGGCTGCGGGCATCGAGACAGCTGCCCAGGGCCGCCACCAGGGAACCGAAATGCAGGGGGCCGGAAGGCGTGGGCGCGAAACGCCCACGGTAGCCGAAAATTCCGGCACCCGGGGAAACGCACGGGGTGGGGCAGAAGATCATGCGCGAGGACCGCCACGTCTCCGCCCGGGCGATGCCCATCCAGGACATCCGACACCCGGGTCGCCGGGCATCCCTTTGTTGACGCGGCAAAATGGGGACAATTATAGTGCCGGCATCATGCAGGCTGAACTGGACGCACTGGAGACCAAGCTCGCTCAGATCCTCGAGCGCTATCAGGCCATGCGTGGTGAAAACCTCAAGCTGCGTCAACAGGTCGTCAGCCTGGAAAACACGAACAAGCGTTTGCACGAGCGGCTCGAAGAGGCACGCACGCGCATGGAATCCCTCTACAACAGGTTGCCGGACTGACATGCCCGCCCATCCGCAAACCATGAGTCTGGACGTGGCCATCATGGGCCGGGAGTTTCGCGTGGCCTGCCCGGAGGATGGGCGCGAGGGGCTGTTGCAGGCGGTTTCCTACCTGGATCGCAAAATGCGCGAGATCCGCGATACCGGCAAGGTGATCGGGCTGGAGCGCATTGCCATCATGGCCGCCCTCAACATCACGCATGACTATCTCAGCGCCCGCCCGCCGGAGGCGGATACCTCGGCCTACCGCGAGCGCCTGAGTCAGATCACGAACCTGCTTGATCAGGCCCTGGCACAGCAGGATAATCTCTTCTGACAATCTCCCTGCTGCGTACGCGAGAGGCGCATATTTTTTGAGCCGATACGCACTGCGTAAGGTCTGGCAACAATGTCATGGGCGTGCGCGTGGCAATGTCCATGTGCCCGATGTGGCTGAACCGGACCGACCTTGAACCAAGGGGTTCAAGATAGCGTCCCGGACGGCGCAAGCGGGGGGACCCCACCCATGCAGGAAGCGCACGCCTCCCCTCCACCGCCTGACAAGTCGGACCTGCGCCGCCAGTTGCGCGTCACGCGCCAGACCGTGCCCCGGGAGGCCCGGCGCAAGGCCGGCAAGGCCTTGGTGCGGCATGCCCTGCGACACCATCTGCTGGCGGCAGGCAAGCGCGTGGGCTTCTACATGCCCACCCAGGCGGAGATCGATGTCCTGCCCCTGCTGCGGCGTGCCTACGTCATGGGCGTGCACTGCTACCTGCCCATCGTGCCGGGCCGCAACCAGCGCAAACTCTGGTTCACACACCTGGATCGCCCGATCCGTCGCTGCCCTCACTGGTATCTGAACCGTTTCGGCATCCAGGAATACCAGCCCCCGGGCCAGCGAAGGATACGTGGCGCCTGGCTGCGGACGGTCTTCATGCCTTTGCTGGGTTTCGACCGCCGGGGCCATCGCATCGGCATGGGCGGCGGCTATTACGATGCCAGCCTGGCCTTTCGCACGCGCCGCATGGCCTGGCATGGCCCCCGCCTGATCGGCGTGGCGTTTTCCGCCCAGGAGATCGGCTGGCTACCCAATGATGCCTGGGACGTTCCCCTGGATGGGGTGCTCACCGAGCGTGGGCTGTTGCGTTCCCGGAACCGGACCCCGTCAGCAAGCCTGGGGTGACACCGAATCATTCGCAGGCTGTCATTTCGAACGCGGTGAGGAACCTTCGGAGAAGGCACCCCTTCGCCGTGATGACCCCTGACCAGCCTTCCCAAGCCGGGGGCAAGCAGCACCCGCGTCGGAACGCGAGCCCATGGCCCATGCCGAACGTCGACGCAAAAAAAGGGTGGAACTCGCGTTCCACCCTTCTGCCTGCATGTGCCGCCGGGATTACTTGGCAGCGGGTGCCGCGGGCGCGGCGGGCGCCACGGGTACCGGGAAGAAGCCGGCGAGCGGGTTGGCGATGTTGCCGTAGGTAGCGGGGTTCATGAAGGCGCCCCAGGTGCCGTAGGTGGCGGGGTTAGCGGCCGCCGCGGCCCACTGGGTGTACAGGTTGGGGTTCAGGGGCGCCATCATCAGATTCATGTTGGCGGGGTTCAGGGGGGCCATGGCCCAGTTCAGGTACAGGTTGGGGTTCAGGGTGTTCAGGGCCATGTTCCACACGCGCGGATCCAGAGGCGCCATCATCCACTTGACGTACATGTTGGGGTTGAGGAACGGAGCCATGGCGGCCATGTAGAAGTTGGGGTCCATACTGGCGGCCAGCCACTTCATGGCAACGGCAGGGTCAGCGAAGTTGGCATAGGTCTTGAGGATGTCGGGAGACATGCCGGCCTGCAGCATCTTGGTGTAGGTGGCGGGGTCCATGCCTTTCTGCATCATGATGATGGAGGTGGCGGGATCCATCAGGTTGGTCATGGCGGCCACGGCAGCCTTGGGATCCTGAGCGGTCTGGGCAGCCTTGGCGGGATCCAGCAGGGCGGAGGCGGTGGCTTCGGGGGTGGGCTGATCGGCGAAGGCAACTTGCGCCATCAGGGCCATGAGGAGGGCGGAAAACTTCTTCATTTGGATGCTCCTTGAGGGGGGGTTGATGAAACGGTGAATTCGTGGAAGCGAATTATAGGCAACCGGATTTGCGGACCCATCAGTTTCGTGCTGGTTCTTTTGGGCCATCGCTTGCGCGTTGCGGACACGCAACATTGTGATCGAGCTCACTCGCCGAGATAGGCCGCGCGTATCCGTGTATCCATCGCCAATTCCGGGGAGTTGCCGCTCAGGCTGATGCTGCCGCTTTCCATGACATAGGCCCGCTGACTGATGCGCAAGGCCAGATGGGCATTTTGCTCCACCAGCAGGATGGTGACGCCCTCGCGCGCAACGGTGGTCACGGTTTCGTAGATCCTGCGCACCATCAGAGGGGCCAGGCCCATGCTGGGCTCATCCAGCAGCAACAAACGCGGACGGCCCATGAGGGCCCGGGCGATGGCCAGCATCTGTTGTTCCCCTCCCGACAGGGTGCCCGCCAGCTGATCCCTGCGCTCTTCCAGGCGCGGAAAGAGGGCGTGGACATGCGCCATATCGACGCGTATCGCTGCGTGATCGCGGCGACTGTAGGCCCCCATGGCCAGATTCTCCGCCACCGTCAGCCGCCCGAAGATCCCGCGGCCCTCCGGTACCAGGGCTATGCCACGGGTGGCGATTTCATGCGTGGCCCTGCCGGTCAGACAGGCTCCGTCGAAATGCACCTGGCCCTCATGGCCGACCAGGCCCATGAGGCCCCTGAGGGTGCTGCTCTTGCCGGCGCCATTGGGGCCGATGAGACACACCAGCTCACCCTGGGCGATGTCCAGGTCGATGCCACGCACCGCCTGGATGCCGCCGTAGGCCACACGCAGCCCCCGCACAGCAAGCAGGCTCATGCCCCGTCACCGAGGTAGGCCGCGATCACTGCCGGATCACGCTGCACCGAGGCCGTATCCCCCTCGGCGATCTTGCGGCCGTAATCCAGTACCGCCACCCGGTCGCACAGGCCCATGACCAGCTTCACGTCGTGCTCGATCAGCAGCAGGCTCAGGCCGCCATGTCGCAGCTTCAGGAGCAGCTCCCGCATGTGCTGGCGCTCGACGGGGTTCATGCCCGCCACGGGCTCGTCCAGGGCCAGCAGCTTCGGCTCGGTAGCCAGGGCACGCGCGATCTCCAGGCGGCGCTGGTCGCCGTAGGCCAGGTGACCGGCGATCAACCGTCCCTTGCCGCCCAGGCCAACGTAGTCCAGCAGCTCCCGGGCCCGGGCCCGGACCGCGGCCTCCTCCTCGCGCGTGCGGCGGCCGCGCAGCACTGCCCCCAGCACGCTGGCGCGCGAGCGGATATGACGGCCCACCATGACGTTCTCCAGGGCCGTCATATTGGCGAACAGACGGATGTTCTGAAAGGTGCGGGCAAAGCCCCGGCGCACGACCTCGTGGGGCTTGCGGTTCTGGATCGCCGTCCCCCGCAGCAGCACCTGGCCGGCGCTGACGCTGTACAGGCCGGTCATGCAGTTGAACAGGGTGGTCTTGCCCGCGCCGTTGGGGCCGATGAGGCCATAGATCTCGCCGTCATTCACCGTCAGGCTCACGTCCTCCAGGGCCGCCAGGCCGCCAAAGCGTTTGCATACTCCCTGCACGGACAGCAGAGGCGTCATGCTCAGGCCCGGCTGTCGTAGAGGCTGGCACGCTCCTGCTCGGCCACGCCGTCCTCCGCGGCCCACTCCCGCCTGTGTTGACGGGAAGACAGCAGACCCGTGGGCCGGAACAGCATCATGCTCACCAGGGCCACCCCGAAGAGCAGCATGCGCAGGTCCGTGGGTTCCACCACCACCTGGCCCAGCACCGTCCTTTGCAGATCCCCCAGGTAACGCAGGGCCTCGGGCAGGATGGTGAGCAGGGCGGCACCGAGCAGGGCGCCAGCCACGTTGCCCATGCCGCCCAGCACGATCATGCACAGCACCAGGATGGACTCCCACAGGGAAAAGCTCTCGGGGCTGATGAAGCCCTGGAAGGCGGCGAACAGCCCCCCGGCCACGCCGCCGAAGACGGCTCCCATGGCGAAGGCCAGCAGCTTGGTGTTGCGCAGGTTGATGCCCATGGCCGCGGCCGCCACCTCGTCCTCCCGCAGGGCCGCCCAGGCGCGGCCCACGCGGGAATCCTGCAGGCGCATGGCCACGCCTATGGCCAGCAGGGTGAAGGCCAGGAACAGGTAGTAATACAGGTAGGTGGGAGGCAGGTCCAGGCCGAGGAACCGCGGGGGCTCGGCGAAGGACAGCCCCGCGATCCGTACCGGATCGATGAGATTGATGCCCTGCGGTCCATTGGTGAGATTGAAGGGGGCATTCAGGTTGTTCATGAATATGCGGATGATCTCGCCGAAGCCCAGGGTGACGATGGCCAGGTAATCGCCGCGCAGACGCAGCACGGGGGTACCCAGAAGCACGCCGAACAGACCGGCGAAGGTGGCACCCAGGGGCAGGATGACCCAGAAGGGCAGGTGCAGGCCGAAGTGCGGGCTGGCCAGCCAGGCATACACATAGGCCCCCAGGGCATAGAAGGCGATGTAGCCCAGGTCCAGTAGCCCGGCGTAACCCACGACGATGTTCAGGCCGATGGCCATGAGCATGTAGAGCAGCACGAAGTCCAGCACCCGCACCCAGGAATTGCCCAGACCGCTGCCCACCAGGAAGGGCAGCGCGATCAGCAATGCCGCCAGCAGCGCGAAGGCCAGGCCGGGGCGCGCATGCAGAAAATCCAGGCCGGGAAGTCTGCGCACCGCCGTCCTGTCTCAGGCCCGGTTGGCGACCCGCTCGCCCAGCAGGCCGGAAGGCCGGAACACCAGCACGGTGATGAGCACGAAGAAGGCAAACACGTCCTGGTAATGGCTGCCCAGGAAGCCCCCCGTCAGGTCACCGATGTACCCCGCGCCCAGGGCCTCGATGATGCCCAGCAGCAACCCCCCCAGCATGGCGCCGACGATGTTGCCGATACCTCCCAGCACCGCCGCCGAGAAGGCCTTCAGACCCAGCATGAAGCCCATGTAGTAGTGTGCCAGGCCATAGTATGCGCTCACCATCACACCCGCGACGGCGGCCAGGCCGGAACCCACGATGAAGGTCAGGGAGACGATGCGGTCCACGTTCACGCCCATGAGCTGGGCCACCTCCCTGGACTGGGCCGTGGCCCGCATGGCCCGTCCCAGCCGGCTGCGCTCCACCAGCAGCCACAGGCCGCCCATGATGGTGAAGGACAACAGCACGATGAAGATCTGCAGGTCGGTGATCTGCGCACCCAGGATCACATACCGCCCCTGGGGCAAGAGGGGCGGAAAGGACACATACTGGCGCCCCCAGACGAGCATGGCCGCGTTCTGCAGCACGATGGACATGCCTATGGCGGTGATCAGGGGCGCCAGACGGGGGGCGTGCCGCAGGGGCCGGTATGCCACCTTCTCGATGCCGAAGCCCAGGAGCATGCAGGCGGGGATGGCCACCAGCACGCCACCCAGCACCACCACCAGGCCGGGCAGCTGCGGGAACACGCCGAGCAGGGCGCCGATCACCGTCAGGGCCACCATGGCGCCGATCATGGTGACCTCGCCATGCGCGAAATTGATCAGCTCCAGGATGCCGTACACCATGGTGTAGCCCAGGGCCACCAGGGCATAGATGCTGCCCAGGACCAGGCCATTGACGAGCTGTTGCGCGAGGATGTCCATGCGGCCATTCAGGGCAGGGGGCGGCCTTGCGCGTGGGTTACTGGATGACCTCCAGCACGCTCCAGGCGCCGTTCTTCACGCCATACACCGTCACCGCGCCACCCAGGGTGTCGCCCTTGGCATCGAACCTCAGCGGTCCGGTCACACCCTGGTAATCGGTCTGGCGCAGGGCGGCCACCACCTTGGCGGGCGCAGCGGAATTCGCCCGTTTCATGGCCTCGACCAGCACATAGACCGCGTCATAGGCATAGGGGGCATAGACCTGTATGGGGCCATATCGGGCCTCGAACTTGGCCTTGAAGGCCTTGCCGCCGGGCATGGCTTCCAGCGGCAGGCCTGGGGAGGAGGCCACCACGCCCTCGGCGTCGGCGCCGGCCAGCTTGAGGAAGTTGATGGTCTGCATGCCATCGCCGCCCACCAGCGTGGCGTTCAATCCCAGACGCTTCATCTGCCGCGCCATGGGGCCACCCTGGGGGTCCATGCCGCCAAAAAACACCAACTGCGCCCCCTTGCCCTTGATATTGGTGAGGATGGCGGCGAAGTCCGTGGCCTTGTCGCTGGTGAATTCCCGCGCCACCACCTCGACACCGGCGGCCCGCACCGCGCGCTCGAACTCGTCCGCCAGGCCCTGGCCGTAGGCGGTGCGGTCGTCGATGATGGCCACTTTCTTCGCCCCCAGGCCGTGCACCGCGAAGCGGCCCAGGGCCTGGCCCTGCTGGGCATCGTTGGCCATGACCCGGAAAGCGTTGGCGAAGCCCTGGGCGGTATAGGCCACGGCGGTGGCGGAGGGGGAGATCTGGGGTATGCCGGCGTCGTGGTAACGCTTGGAGGCGGGGATGGTGGTACCGGAATTCAGGTGGCCGATCACCGCCACCACGCCCGCATCCAGCAGCTTGTCGGCGACGATGGTGGCGGTCTTGGGCTCCGCCTGGTCATCCTCGGCCAGGAGCTCCAGCCGCACCGGCTTGCCCGCCAGCACCAGGCCCTTGGCGTTGATCTCGTCCACCGCCAGACGGGCGCCGTTCTCGTTGTCCTTGCCGATGTGGGTCTGGGGTCCGGTGAGGGGGGAAACGGAACCGATGCGGATCACCGTCTCGCCCGTGTCGTCGCCTTTCTGCCCGCATCCCGTCAGGATGCCGACCAGGAGCATGCTTGCAAACCATTTGTGGGCGTTCACCGGACTCTCCGATAGGCATAAAAATCACGCGGGTTTATATCACAGCGGCCCGAAAAACCGGCGGCCCCGGTTTTTTCGTTCCCGCGCCGCCCTACTGGGCCAGGACCCAGTGCACCAGCCTGCGTGCGTCGGCGTCGGATATGCGCGGCTGGGGTGGCATGGGGATATCGCCCCACACGCCCTTGCCACCCTGCTTGATCACCGCCAGCAGATGCGCCTCGGCCCGCGCATCGCCCCTGTATTTCCGCGCCACATCCCGGAAGGCGGGGCCCACCACCTTCTTGGCCGTCTGATGGCAGCTCATGCAGGCATTCTTCCTGGCCAGGGTCTCGTCGGCGCTGGTCAGGCCGGCGGACAGGGCCAGGGCAGCCACACCCGTGATCACAACGGCCTTCATGTCTTGTCTCCTCGTTTGCCCGATGCCGTGCACGGCCCGTGCCGGCATGGTACTGAACATCGCGGCGGCCAGGAACAACCCCGCGCGTGGCACGGACCGGGTGCCGCGCGCACAAGAAAAAGGCCGGGCGAACCCGGCCTTTTTCCGGCTGTGGCGGGATTTACAGCGACAGCACCCAGGCGGCCAGGGCCTTGGCGTCACCCGCAGCCTTGGGCTGGGGGGCCATGGGCACGGGACCCCACACGCCCTTGCCACCCTTGACGATGACTTGCTCCAGGTGCGCGGCGGCCCCGGCGTCACCCTTGTACTTCTTGGCCACGTCCTTGAAGGAGGGGCCCACGACCTTCTTGGCCACCTGATGGCAGGCCATGCAGCCATATTTCTTGGCCATGGCTTCATCGGCGGAGGCCACACCGGCGGTGAGGGCCAGGGCAGCGGCAGCGGCAATCACAACAGCTTTCATCTCGGATCTCCTTTTTGCAAAAAGGCAACTCTCGTTGCGAACGGGATGCTACGCAACATCCCCAGTCCTGAAAACATCCACTCACTAGGATGATTGGATCATTTCCGGCATGCAGGTAACGCCAGGGCGCAGCCGCGGGTTGACAGCCCGGTCCGGATTGGAGCGCGGAGAGGCGGCGCCGTGCGTGTGTCCACCGGGTTTCAGGAGCGGGCGGCACGCTCCAGGTTCAGGTCCAGCAGGCGGCGCAGGATCTCCGCGTCGGGCATGGCGGGGGTGTAGTCCGCCCAGCCGTAGGCGGCGGCCACGGCCGCGTCCAGGGCCTGGTGGACCTGGTCCAGCCATGCCGGGCGCTGGTTGTAGAGGTGGGTGAGGGTGCGCTGCTTCAGCTCCGCCTCGTGACCCGCCCTGGCCACGGGGCGGGCGGGGAAGCCGGCCTGTTCCTCCTCGGGCGTGCGCACCCAGTCCACCCACTCGGACGGGTTCAGCCAGTTCTCCCGCAGTTCGTCGAGGCGCCGGGCGGCGGCGGCGATGTTCGCCGCGACGATGGAGTTGGCCAGGCAGGTGGGGGAGGAGCGGTCCGCCGGGGCGGCCGTGTCCCGGGGCGTGAGACCGGCGGGGAAGGGGAAGGTCTCGAAGGTGGTGGTGGGGGTGTAGCGGGGCCGGTCCTCCAGGCTGGTGCCCAGGCGCAGGGACCAGATCTCGTGGAAGCGGGAATGGAGGATGCCGAAGGTGGTGTCGTCGGCGCGGGCGATGACGATCAGCATCTTGTCCGGCAAGACATGCGCATCCAACCAAACGAATACTCTGTGCTTGGATACGTGAGGTGTGGCGATATAGCGCTTTAGTCCCGACAAGTTTGCCCGCATTGCGACACGCGGTTCTCCATGCCGCCACCAATACTTGCGGTAAGCCTCTCGGTTATTTCGGTCACGTTCCGGTTTTACGTGCTCAAGGGCATACGCAAATGGCCTCTCATAAAGAGCCGATTCGGTTACAGACAAGGTTGTGCCGAAATCAATAATCCAGCCATCCCGAGGCGAACGAGTCACATCGATCCCGTTCCAGCTTGGCTTCAGAACCTCGCTATTGCTCTTGCCATGTGGGTTTGGCATTGGAAGCCATTGCCGCGCCAACTCACCAGGAATGTCGAAGGCACCGATTTTTTGGGATCCTTGAAAAGAAACACCCTGGTTCTCCAGCAATCCTCTGGCGAGAGTCAAATCCACCGTCTCGGTTTCCACCCCCGCCGTCAGGTCGGCGTGAATCAACACCACCGGCTCGCCGTCCAGTACGGCGGCCCTCTCCTCCAGCCCCTCCCCCGCATGCGGGGGAGGGGTGCGCGGCAGCGCGGAAGAGGGTGGTTTTCCGAAGCACAGCAGACTCACCCGCACCGCCGCGCCGTTGTTGACCCAGGGCTCGTCGCTCCAGGCGGCGAAAATGGGCATGGCCCTTTCCGCCGCCCCTTTATTCCCTTCAGGGTGCTCTCCCGCTTGCGGGAGAGGGGTGGAAAGGATACGTTCCAGCACCTTGCGGTTGGCGCCGCCGCGGATGGAGCTGGTGGCCACCAGGCCGGCCCGCTCCGCCTTGCCCGACTCGATCTGGGCGCGGGCTTTTTCGAACCAGTAGGTCACCAGGTCGGCGCCGCCGGGCACCCGGCCTGCGTAGAGCCGGCGCAAAGTATCCACATAGGCGTCACCCAGTTCGCCGCGCATCTTGCTCCCCCCCAGGAAGGGCGGGTTGCCGACGATGACGTCCACGGCGGGCCAGTCGGGCTCGCCGCCCTGCGGCGTGAGCACCGCGTCCCGGCATGCGATGTGGTCCAGGGGGGCGAGGATGGGGTCGCGGCGGATGGCGTAGCCGTGGTCCAGCATCCACTGGATCTCGCCGATCCACACCGTCACCCGCGCCAGCTCGGCGGCGTAGGGGTTGAGCTCGATGCCCAGCACATTGGCGGGGCTGGCCTGGATGCCCACCTGGCGGTGCAGGCCCAGGGTTTCCGCCTCCAGGTTGGCCCGGTGCTCCAGGTCCTTGAGGGTCTTCAGGGCCAGGTAGAGGAAGTTGCCGGAGCCGCAGGCCGGGTCCAGCACGCGGTAGTCCTTCAGCCGTTCCAGGTAGCCGATGAAGGCGGCGTTCTTCGCCTTGGCTGATTTGGCCTTGGCGATGGCGGCCTTGGCGGCTTCCCACTCGGCCATGAGGGGTGCCTCGATGACCGGCTGGATCAGCTTCAGGATGGTGGCCGGGTCCGTGTAGTGGGCGCCCAGCTGGCTGCGCATGTCCGGGTTGAGGCCGCGCTCGAACAGGGTGCCCAGGATGGCGGGTTCGATGGCGCGCCAGTTCATGCGCGCGGCGGCCAGCAGCTCCACCACGTCGGCGGTTTCCAGGGACGGCACTTTGATGCGGGCGAACAGGCCACCGTTGAACCAGGGGATGTCGTGCAGGGCGAAGTCGCCGCCGGCCTGCATGGCGTGGAACAGTTCCGCCAGGCGGCTCCGGGCCTTGGCGCCATCCGGGTTGGAGCGGTCCAGCACGGTCTCGAACAGCTTTTCCGGCAGCAGGCGGGCGTCCTCGGCGAACATGCAGAACACGCACTGGATGAGGAAGTGGGCCGTGGCCTGCGGGTTGTTGCCCCGCTTGGCGAGACGCTCGGCAATGGCGCCCATGCGTGCGGCGGCCTCCTCGGTGACGGCGAAGGTGGAACGCTCCGGGCGGAAGCTGTTGGGGGCGTCGAACAGGCGGCGCAGCTTGTCCAGGTTGGCCGGCAGACCGATGTCTTCCAGGGCGATGGTGTGGACCTCGGAAGGCGTGCCGGTGAAATGGGTGTGGATCTGGATGATCTCCCGGTCGCACACCACCAGCAGGGGCGGGTTGTCCAGGGCCAGGGCGTAGGTCATGAGCTGCTTCAGGGCCGCGCCCAGGTCCCGGCCCGGGGCCTTGTTCTCCCAGGCGAAGCAGCCCCGCTTCCACACGTCGGCCCAGCCCGATTTTGCGTTCACTCCGGCGCCGGTGCGCACGGCGCCCCGCTCGAAGCAGTAGTTGTCCGGGTCGTTGGGCTTTTCAACGCCCAGCAGCTCGCACAGGTCGTTGAAGAAACTCTGGGCACCGGCCCGCTCGGACAGCGGGTTGTGCCGCCATCTGGCGATGAAGGCCTGGGGGGTCATGGAGGTCAACTGCGTGGACTCCCTGGTGTGGCGAACAGGGGAGGGGGGTGCTCTTGGCAGCGCCTCACCCTGCCCGGCCGTCCGCGGCACTCAGTCGGCGTTGCCCCACAAACCGTCCGGCTGGCGGCAGGCGGTGCCGCGCACGTGCCGGGCCCCGCCGGCGCCGGGGACAGCCACCTCGTAGTCCCGGCAGTAGCGGCCGTCCGGGCGGTGCTCGATGGCCCCGGGGATGACGGCGTAGTCCCGGCCGCCACGCGGGTCCCGCCAGGTGACCTTCTGGCCCGTCTCGGCGAACTCCAGGGCGTGGGCGACGCAGGCCTGGTCCTGGGCGTCCATGTCACGGCCGATGGCGCCGCCCAGCAGCACGCCGGCGATGGCGCCGCCGATGGTGGCGACGCTGCGGCCGTCGCCCTTGCCGATCCGGCTGCCCAGCAGGCCGCCGGCCACGCCGCCGATGACCCCGCCGATCACATCCCGGTTGCAGCGGATGATGCCGCCGGAGGGGGGCTCCGCCACGGGGGGCGGCTCCCAGCCCGGACGGTACACCGGGCCGGAGGGTTCGCGCAGGATCCAGGGCGGCTGGGCGATCACCACCCTGGCGTGCCTGCCGGGGCGGTGGTCAACGGCCTTGCAGTCGATCTTCTCCTTGAAGCTGCCGTCGCGCTTCCACTTCCGCTCGATCTTGCAGGGGCCGTCACGGAACTTTTCCGTGTAGTCGCCGCGCGGGTGGCGATAGGGCCCTGCACGCACCCCCTTGCATTCCCGCTCCTCCTCGTAGCCGCCGTTCGCCTTGTATTCGCGCTCCACCCTGCAGGGGCCGTCGCGGAATTTCTCCTGATATTCCCCACCGTGGTGACCATGCCGGTGCCGGTCGTCCCGGTCGGCCCGGACCGCCGTGGAGAAGGCCAGGCAGGCGGCCAGCAGCATGAGGGTGCGCGGGTGTAGTCTCATGGGATATCTCCTGGACGATGGCCGGTCCCCGCCATGCGCGGCGCACCCGGCCAAGGGTGAATCGAGGTGCAAGGTATCACAGCCGGCGCGTGCCGGGCGTCCTCGGCCCTGGCCGGCCTGGGCCTGCGCCGGCCCGACAATGCGAGGCCGGGAAAACCCGGGCATCACGACGGTGCAGACGGAGACGCCAGCCCATCCATGGGTCGGCCACCCAGCATTCCCAGGCCAGCGGCCGTGCCATGCGCGCCGCGCGTCACCGTGGCGTGGGCGTGCAGTTCATGGCCGATGGCCTGCGGACATCACGGCCTGCTCAGTCCAGGAGCCGCCGGACCACGCTGGCCATCAGCCTCATCTCTTCCTCCTCGACCACATAGGGCGGCATGAAGTACACCGTGTTGCCGATGGGGCGGAGGAACAGGCCCATTTCCAGGGCGCGCCGGTGGAAGTCCATGCCGAAGCCGGGGGCGGCATCCCGCACGTCGAAGGCCCAGATCATGCCCAGACTGCGAAAATGTTCGACGCGGGGATGGGCCGCCAGCGGGGCCAGCAGCCCGGTGAAGCGGGCGGCCTTGGCGCGGTTGGTCCGGATCACATCGTCGGCTTCGAAGATGTCCAGCACCGCCAGGGCGGCGCGGCAGGCCAGGGGGTTGCCGGTGTAGGAGTGGGAGTGCAGGAAGCCGCGGGCGGTGGCGTCGTCGTAGAACGCGGCATAGATGTCGTCCGTGGTGAGCACGCAGGACAGGGGCAGGTAGCCGCCGGTGAGGCCCTTGGACAGGCAGAGGAAGTCGGGCCGCACCCCCGCCTGCTCGCAGGCGAACAGGGTGCCGGTGCGGCCGAAACCCACGGCGATCTCGTCGGCGATGAGGTGCACCCGGTGGCGGTCGCACATCTCCCGCGCGCAGGACAGGTAGATGGGGTGGTACATGGCCATGCCGGCGGCGCCCTGGACCAGGGGCTCCAGGATGAGGGCGGCGGTGGCATGGGCGTGCTCCGCCAGCCAGGACTCCAGGCTGGCGGCGGCGCGCAGGGCGCGGGCCTCGGCGCTCTCCCCGGGCGCGGCCAGGCGGGCGTCCGGACTCATGGCCTGGTGGGTATGACGCAGCAGGGTGGCATAGGTGTGCTTGAACAGGGCCACATCGGTCACCGACAGAGCCCCCAGGGTCTCGCCGTGGTAGCCGTTTTGCAGGCTGACGAAGCCGGTCTTTTCCGGCCGGCCCGCGTTGCGCCAGTAATGGAAGCTCATCTTCAGGGCGATCTCCGTGGCGCTGGCGCCGTCGGAGCCGTAAAAGGCGTGGGACAAGCCGGTGAGCAGGGCCAGGCGCTCCGACAGCTCCACCACCGGGGCGTGGGTGCAGCCCGCCAGGATGACATGCTCTATCCTGGCGAGCTGGTCGGTGATGGCCGCGCTGATGCGGGGATGGGCGTGGCCGAACAGGTTGACCCACCAGGAGGCGATGCAGTCCAGGTAGCGCCGGCCGTCGTAGTCGATGAGCCATGGGCCTTCCCCGCGGGCGATGGGCAGGGGCGGGACCTGCTCCAGATGCTTCATCTGGGTGCAGGGGTGCCAGAGGGCGGCGCGGGTGCGGTCCTGCCAGTCGGCGTTGGTCATGCCCCTGGAGTTTCCGCGTTTACTGGAAGAACCCCTTGGACAGCAGTTCCATGGTCAGCAGGCGGTAGTCGTGCGCCCCGGCCGACTCCGTGGCGTAGGTGAAGATGTCCAGGCCATGCGCCGGGCTCTCGGCCAGGGCGGGATCGTCGGTGACGCGGCTCTCGCACAGGCGCAAGCCGTAGCGCTGCTTCAGGCTCGCCAGGGCCTCCCGGCATTGTGGCCTGCCCTCGTCGAAGCGGGTGAGCACCACGGCGCGCTCGATACGGCGCTTGAGCGGCCCTTCCAGCACGTTGAGGGCCAGGTCCAGGCGGTTGAGGCCCTGGATGGACAGATAGTCGGCAGTGACGGGGATGAGCACCCGGTCGGCCGCCACCAGGGCGTTGAGGGACAGTACCCCCAGTGAGGGGGCGCAGTCGATGAGCACCGGGCCTTCCGCGCGCGCGGCGGATTCCGCCAGACCCTTTTTCAACAGACCCGCCACCCCGGCAGTGGAACCCAGCAGGGCGTCCACCTTGGACAGGTCCGCATGCCCGGGCAGCAGCCGCATGCCGCCGGACAGATGGCGCACCAGGCGGTCCAGGGGGACCTGTTCGCGAAAAAACGCGGCCGTCGTGACGCCCGCCGGCAGATGCCGCACGCCCAGGGCCAAGCTCACATGGGCCTGGGGATCCAGGTCCACCACCAGGGGCCTGCGCTCCAGCAGGGCCAGGGAGGCGGCCACATTGAGGCAGGTGGTGGTCTTGCCCACCCCGCCCTTCTGGTTGAACACCGCGATGACTGCCATGCCTACTCCACGGTGACGGACTTGGCGAGGTTGCGCGGCTGGTCCACATCCGTGCCCTTGAGCACGGCCACGTGGTAGGCCAGCAGCTGCAGGGGCACGCTGTAGACGATGGGCGCGGTGCCGGGGTGGATGTCCGCCAGGGTGAGGTTCTGATAGTGGTCCAGCCCGATTCTCACGTTGTGGTCGGAAAACAGGAACAGCTCGCCGCCGCGCGCGCGCACCTCCTGCAGGTTGGACAGCACCTTCTCCAGCAGGGGATCGTCGGGCAGGGCGCAGACCACAGGCATGCTGGCATCCACCAGGGCCAGGGGGCCGTGCTTGAGCTCGCCCGCCGGGTAGGCCTCGGCGTGGATGTAGGAGATCTCCTTCAGCTTCAGGGCGCCCTCCAGGGCGATGGGATAGAAGGCTCCCCGGCCCAGGAACAGGGCATGCTGCTTGTCACCGAAGGCCTCGGCCATGCCCCGTATGGCGTTGGACAGCTCCAGCACCACTTCCACCTGACGGGGCAGGGCCTGCAGTTCCTCCACCAGGCGGGTCTCCTGCTCCGGTGTCATGCCCCGGCGCCGCGCCAGAGCCAGCACCAGCAGGCGCAGGGCGGTGAGCTGGGTGGTGAAGGCCTTGGTGGAGGCCACGCCGATCTCCGGGCCGGCGCGCGTCATGAGGGCCACGTCGGATTCGCGCGTGAGCGAGGACTCGGGCACGTTGCAGATGGTCATGCTGCCCACATAGCCCGCCTGCCCGGCGCCACGCAGGGCGGCCAGGGTGTCGGCAGTCTCGCCGGACTGGGAAATGGACAGGAACAGGGTGCCGGGCGGTACCACCACCCTGCGGTAACGGTATTCGCTGGCCACCTCCACGTGGCAGGGCACACCCACTTCCTCCAGCCAGTACCTGGCCACCAGACCGGCGTGGTAACTGGTGCCGCAGGCGATGATGTGCACCCCCCGGGTGGCGTTGAACAGTTCCTGGGCCTTGTGGCCGAAACTCTCCTCCAGCAGGCGGCCCTTGTGGATGCGGCCTTCCAGGGTCTCGGCGATGACGGCGGGCTGCTCGAAGATCTCCTTGAGCATGTAGTGGGCATAGGGCCCCTTGTCCGCCGTGGCGGCGGACAGCTGGGAGATGCGTTCCGGTCGGGTCACCGGGTTGCCTTCCAGGTCGAACACGCGGATGCCGTCACGGGTGATCTCGGCGGTGTCGCCCTCCTCCAGAAAGACGAAGCGGTTGGTGACGGGCAGCAGGGCGAAGACGTCGGAGGCAAGGAAGTTCTCCCCCTGGCCCAGACCGATCACCAGGGGGCTGCCGGCGCGTGCCACCACCAGCCGGTCCGCGTCCTCCGGCGTGGCCACCGCCAGTCCGTAGGCTCCCACCAGGCGCTGCGCCGCGTCCTGCACGGCCTCCAGCAGGTCCGGCGTGGTCTCCAGGATGTGCGCCAGCAGGTGGGCGATGACCTCGGTATCGGTCTCGGAGCTGAAGGAATAGCCGCGCTCGGTGAGTTCGGCGCGCAGCTCGGCGTGATTCTCGATGATGCCGTTATGCACCACCGCCACCTTCTCGCCACTCATGTGCGGGTGGGCGTTGCGCTCCGCCGGCATGCCGTGCGTGGCCCAGCGCGTGTGGGCGATGCCCAGGTTCCCTGGCGCGGGGCTGCGCTCGGCCATCTCCTTCAGGCGTGCCACCTTGCCCACGGAACGGATGCGGCGCATGGCGCCATCCTCGCCCCGCACCGCCAGACCGGCGGAGTCGTAGCCGCGATATTCCAGACGTTGCAGGCCCTCCAGCAGGATGGGGACCACGTTGCGATGGGCGATGGCGCCGACGATGCCGCACATGAGCGAACTCCTCCGTTATTTCTTCTTCACCGGCCGCTGCCAGCCGCTCAGGGTGAGCTGCTTCACCCGCGAGAGGGTGAGTTCGCCCGCCGGTGCGTCCCGGGTAAGGGTGGTGCCCGCCCCCAGGGTGGCGCCCCGGCCCACGGTCACCGGCGCCACCAGCTGGGTGTCGGAACCGATGAAGACCTCATCCTCGATGGTGGTGCGGTGCTTGTTGGCGCCATCGTAGTTGCAGGTGATGGTGCCGGCACCGATGTTCACCTTGCGTCCCACCGTGGCGTCGCCGACGTAGGACAGGTGGTTGATCTTGCTGTTGCAGCCCACCTGGGCGTTCTTCAGTTCGACGAAGTTGCCCACGTGCACTTCTTCCGCCAGCTCGGTGCCGGGGCGGATGCGGGCATAGGGGCCGATGCTCGCCCGCGCGCCCAGGCGGGCGGATTCGATGTGGCAGAAGGGCTGGACCACCACGCCCGGGCCCAGCTCCACATCCCGTAGCACGCAGTTGGCACCCACTTTCGCACCATCCCCCAGGACCACACGACCCTCGAACACGCAGTTGACGTCGATGCTGACGTCGCGGCCGCACTCGATGTGGCCGCGCACATCCAGACGCGCCGGGTCCGCCAGGGTCACACCGGCCTCCATCAGGCCGCGCGCCACCTCGCGCTGATGGATGCGTTCCAGCTCCGCCAGCTGGGCCTTGCTGTTCACCCCCAGCACCTCCCAGGCATGCGCGGGTGCATGCGTCTCCACCACCACGCCATCGGCCACCGCCATGGCGATGATGTCGGTGAGGTAGTACTCGCCCTGGGCGTTGTCGTTCTTCAGGCCCTGGATCCAGGCCTTCAGACGGGCCGTGGGCAGGGCCAGGATGCCGGTGTTGACCTCGCGGATGGCGCGTTCGGCATCGTCCGCGTCCTTGTGCTCGACGATGCGGATGACCTGGCCGTCCACGCGCACGATGCGGCCATAGCCCGCCGGGTCATCCAGATCCACGCTGAGCAGCCCCACACGGCCGGCCCGGGCCGCGCCCACCAGGGGCTCCAGGGTGGACGGCCGGATCAGGGGCACATCGCCATAGAGCACCAGGGTCACGCCCGCGTCCACGAGCCACGGCAGGGCCTGACCCACGGCATGGCCGGTACCCAGCTGCTCGGCCTGGAGCACGAAGCTCAGGTCCTCGGCGGCCATGGCCTGGGGCACGGCCTCGCCGCCAAAGCCATAGACCACGCAGATGCGTGCCGGTCCCAGGGTCTTGGCGGTATGCACCACATGGGTGAGCAGGGGCTTGCCGGCCAGGGGGTGCAGGACCTTGGGCAGGTCGGAGCGCATGCGCGTGCCCTTGCCGGCGGCGAGGATGAGAATGTCCAGGGATGGGGCCATGATGGGTCGGGTTGAAGCCACGTTATCGAATCGGATCCTGCCAAAGGCGGCCAAGTATAGCGTCACGCGCGGTCCGTAAAGGCAGCCCGGAACGCGCGTCTGTCCGGCACCGGGGCCAGGCCGGCCAGCGTGCCGCCTGCTTATCGGCACTCGACCCGCCCGGCTTAAATGCCGCGGCGATCGTGCGCGCGGTTGCCGGGCTCAGGCCCTCCCTTGTTCCAGGCCGTGGCGGAAATTGGCCAAGAAGGTGGCGATGGACTCGATGAATTCCGGGTCACCCCGGGCCACGTTGATGCTGGCATGCAGGGTGGTCTCGCCGTTGCGCGTGGTCACCGTCCATTGCAGGGCATTGGGACACGAGAGCAGTTCATAACGCACGCCGTTGCGTACCGCCGTGCAGCGCGCATCGAACAGCCCCCACACGCAGCTGATCTCGCCCCGCTCGGCATCGCCCACGGCGTCCACCTCATGGACATCGGCGCACAGGGCCGGCAGACGCGCCAGCGTACAGCGTGCCCGCAGCTCCGCTTCCGGGATCGCAGGGGTGATGACATGCAGCCATTCCATGGGTCCACCTCGCGCATTACGCCCTGGGATGACCCGGCGTTTACAGATTGCTCCAGAACACGAACACCACCCCCAGGGGCGCGATGAAGCGCGCCACCAGCAGCCAAAGCGCGAAACCCGGCCGGCCCAGACCCAGTTCGGCCCGCACGCCCCGCTGGTCCAGCTTCCATGCGACGAATACGATGGCCCCCAGGCCTGCCAGCGGCAACATGAGCTTGCTGGTGACGTAATCCAGCAGGTCGAAGATGTTGAGGTCGAAGAGCCTGACCCCGCTCCACAGGCTGAAGGACAGCAGGGCGGCGATGCCCAGAGCCCAGCTGCCCAGACCTGCCGTCACGGTGGCGGTGGCCCGTCCCAGGGGGGTGCGTTCCTCGAGCAGTTCCACCACGGGTTCCAGCAGGGAGATGGACGAGGTCAGGGCGGCGAAGCCGAGCAGCAGGAAGAACAGGGTGCCGACCGGCACGCCACCCGCCATGTGCCCGAAGGCCAGGGGCAGGGTGACGAACACCAGGCCTGGGCCGGAAGCAGGATCCAGGCCGTGCGCGAAGACGATGGGGAAGATGGCCATGCCGGCGCATAGGGCAAACAGGGTGTCCAGGAACACCACCGTGCGCGCGGTGCGCAACAGGTCCACTTCACGGCCCAGGTAGGAACCGTAGGCCATCATGACGCCCATGCCCAGAGACAGAGTGAAAAAGGCGTGCCCCAGCGCGGCCAGCAGCACCTGGGCATCCAGGCGGCTCCAGTCCGGGGCAAAGAGGAAGCGCAGACCTGCCAGGAAGCTGCCCGTGCTCATGCCATAGCCCACCAGCACCAGGAGGATCAGGGCCAGTGCCGGCATCATCAGCCGGCTGGCGCGTTCGATGCCCGTGGACACACCCAAGGCCACCACACCCACAGTAAGGGCCATGAAGAGGGTGTGCCAGCGCAGCAGGTCCATGGGCCGGGCGAGGAAACGCTCAAAGTCACCGGCGATGGCCAGCTTGTCCAGGCCGTCGAAGCCCCCCAGCGCAGCCTTGCCGATGTACGCCAGAGCCCAGCCGCCGATCACCGAATAGAAGGACAGGATGAGAAAGGCGGCCAGCACCCCCATGCCTCCCACCAGGGCCCACTGGCGGCCATGGCCGTGCTGACGGGCCAGCCGCGCCATGGTGTGGACGGGATTGCGCTGACCACGCCGTCCCAGCATCCATTCCGCCACCAGAATGGGCACGCCGATGAAGGTGACGCACAGCAGATACACCAGCACGAAGGCCGCACCCCCGCTCTGGCCCGTCATGTAGGGAAATTTCCAGATGTTGCCCAGGCCCACGGCGGAACCGGTGGCCGCCAGGACAAAACCCAGGCGCGAGGACCAGTGGCCGTGGAATTTCCGACTCATGCCGGGCTGGCCCCGCGTGCCTCGGGGCGGTGCCCACGCCGGCACCGAGGGCGCAGACGCCCGCGCATGGCTTGCGGGGTGGTCCGTGGCGGCATGCGGCCGGTCCTTCCGCCCGAACCCGTGGCGGGTCTCAGTGCTTGATCTTGCGCAGCTTCTGGATGGTGGCCAGCTGGGCCACGGCCTCGGCCAGTTCGGCCTGCGCGCGCGCGTAGTCCAGGGAGGCGCCGCGGTTTTGCATGGCCTCCTCGGCCAGGCGCTTGGCCTCCAGGGCGCGGGCCTCGTCCAGGTCGGCACCACGAATGGCGCTATCGGACAGGATGGTGACGATGCCCGGCTGCACCTCCAGCAAGCCGCTGGAGACATAGATCACGTCCTCCTCGCCCTTGTCCGGGGACTTGATGCGCACGGAGCCGGGCTTCAGGCGGGTGAGCAGCGGGGTGTGGCGGGGATAGATACCCACCTCGCCCATCTCCGCCGGCACGATCACATACTCCGCCAGGCCGGAATAGATGGCGGCCTCGGCACTGACGATATCGACATGAATGGTCATTGCCATGTCAAATTTCCTGAAAGGGGGGAAGAGGCGAGGTGGAAAGACTGGTGGGCGTCCCGCTCTCCACCCCATGCCCCGCGCTGCGCATGCCTCACGGATTTACTGGATCGTCCGGGCCTTTTCCACGGCCTCCTCGATGGTGCCCACCATGTAGAAGGCCTGCTCCGGCAGGTGATCGTACTCGCCGGCGACGATGGCCTTGAAAGCGGCGATGGTGTCCTTGAGGGACACGTACTTGCCCGGTGCGCCGGTAAATGCCTCGGCCACGAAGAAGGGTTGCGACAGGAAGCGCTGGATCTTGCGTGCGCGGGCCACGGCCAGTTTGTCTTCCGGCGACAGCTCGTCCATGCCCAGAATGGCGATGATGTCGCGCAGTTCCTTGTAGCGCTGCAGGGTGGCCTGCACGGAACGGGCCACCGAGTAATGCTCCTCGCCCACCACCAGGGGGTCCAGGATGCGGGAGGTGGAGTCCAGGGGGTCCACGGCGGGGTAGATGCCCAACTCGGCCACCTGGCGCGACAGCACCAGGGTGGCGTCCAGGTGGGCGAAGGTGGTGGCCGGCGACGGGTCGGTCAAGTCGTCGGCGGGCACGTACACGGCCTGGAAGGAGGTGATGGAGCCGGTGCGGGTGGAGGTGATGCGCTCCTGCAGGGCGCCCATCTCCGAGGCCAGGGTGGGCTGGTAGCCCACGGCGGAGGGCATGCGCCCCAGCAGGGCGGACACCTCGGTACCGGCCAGGGTGTAGCGGTAGATGTTGTCGACGAAGAACAGCACGTCGCGGCCCTCGTCACGGAAGTATTCGGCCATGGTCAGGCCGGTGAGGGCCACGCGCAGGCGGTTGCCCGGCGGTTCGTTCATCTGGCCGTAGACCAGGGACACCTTGTCCAGCACACCGCCTTCCTTCATCTCGTGGTAGAAGTCGTTGCCCTCACGGGTGCGCTCGCCCACGCCGGCGAACACGGAGAAGCCGCTGTGCTCCACGGCGATGTTGCGGATCAGTTCCATGAGGGTCACGGTCTTGCCCACGCCGGCGCCGCCGAACAGGCCCACCTTGCCGCCCTTGGCGATGGGCATCACCAGGTCGATGACCTTGATGCCGGTTTCCAGGATCTCCACGGCGGCGGCCTGGTCGGCGTAGGCCGGGGCCTTGCGGTGGATGGGCATGCGGGTCTCGGCCTGCACGGGACCGGCCTCGTCCACGGGGTCGCCGAGCACGTCCATGATGCGGCCCAGGGTGGCCTGGCCCACGGGCACGGAGATGGCCGCGCCGGTGTTCCTCACCGCGGCGCCACGACGCAGACCGTCGGTGGAGCCCATGGCGATGGTGCGCACCACGCCGTCTCCCAGCTGCTGCTGCACCTCGAAGGTGAGCCGGGGTTCGTCCATGGTGATGGCGTCATAGACCTTGGGGATGGAACCACGGGGGAACTCCATGTCCACCACGGCGCCGATGATCTGCACGATTTTTCCTTCGGTCATGGTCGTTTCCTAATTTCCTGAAAGCGAATGCGGTACCTGGAGACTCATACGGCGGCGGCGCCGGCGACGATCTCGCTGATTTCCTGGGTGATGGCGGCCTGACGGGTCTTGTTGTAGACCAGCTTGAGCTCGTCGATCACGCTCTTGGCGTTGTCGGATGCGGCCTTCATGGCCACCATGCGGGCGGACTGCTCACAAGCCATGTTCTCGGTCACGGCCTGATAGATCAGCGCCTCGATGTAGCGCACCATGAGGCCGTCCACCACGCCCCTGGCCTCAGGCTCGTAGATGTAGTCCCAGTGGTGTTCGGCCTTTTCCTCCGCCTCTTCCGCCGACAGGGGTACCAGCTGCTTGAAGGAGGGCTCCTGTTTCATGGTGGAGACGAAGCGGCTGTAGATCAGATACAGGGCATCGATGCGGCCTTCCTTGTAGGCGTCCAGCATGACCTGCACCGGGCCGATGAGACGCTCCATCTGGGGCGTGTCTCCCAGGCCGGTGACCTGCGCGGCCACATTGCCCCCGAGGCGCTGGATGAAGCCCAGGCCCTTGTTGCCCACCGCGCAGACATCCACCTCCACCTGCTGCTCGTCCCAGGCCTTCATCCTGGCCAGCGCCACGCGCAGGGCATTGGTGTTCAGGCCGCCGCACAGACCCTTGTCGGTGGTCACCAGGATGACACCCACGCGCCGGATGCTGGCGCGGGGCACCACGAAGGGGTGGCGATACTCGGGGTGGGCCTGGCTGAAGTGGGCCGCCATGCGGGCGATCTTCTCGGCGTAGGGACGGGCGTGACGCATGCGCTCCTGGGCCTTGCGCATCTTGGCAGCGGCGACCATCTCCATGGCGCGGGTGATCTTGCGCGTGTTTTCCACGCTCTTGATCTTGGTGCGAATCTCTTTTCCGGCGGCCATCGTACAGTCCCGGTCAGTAGGCGGCGGAGGTCTTGAAATCCTCGATGGCGGCGGCCAGCTGCTTTTCGGACTCGCCGTCCAGGTCGCCACTGTTCAGGATGCGTTCCAGCAGGCCGCCATGCTGGGCCTTGATGTAGGACTGCAGGGCGGCCTCGAAGGCCAGGGCGCGCTTCACCTCCACATCGTCCATGTAGCCCATGTTGACCGCGAACAGGGTCACGGCCATCTCCGCCACGTTCATCGGGGAGTACTGGAACTGCTTCATGAGTTCCGTGACCAGCTTGCCGCGATCCAGCTGCTTGCGCGTGGCCTCGTCCAGGTCGGAGGCGAACTGGGCAAAGGCCGCCAGCTCGCGGTACTGGGCCAGGGCCAGGCGGATGCCGCCGCCCAGCTTCTTGATGACCTTGGTCTGGGCCGCGCCGCCGACGCGGGACACGGACAGGCCGGCGTTGATGGCGGGACGGATGCCGGCGTTGAACAGGTCGGATTCCAGGAAGATCTGCCCGTCGGTGATGGAGATCACGTTGGTGGGCACGAAGGCGGACACGTCGCCGGCCTGGGTCTCGATGATGGGCAGGGCGGTGAGGGACCCGGTCTGGCCCTTGACGGCGCCGTTGGTCAGCTTCTCCACGTAGTCGGCGTTGACGCGGGCGGAGCGCTCCAGCAGGCGGGAGTGCAGGTAGAACACGTCGCCGGGGTAGGCTTCGCGGCCCGGGGGACGGCGCAACAGCAGGGAGATCTGGCGATAGGCCCAGGCCTGCTTGGTGAGGTCGTCATAGACGATGAGGGCATCGCGGCCGGTGTCGCGGAAGTACTCGCCCATGGCGCAGCCGGCGTAGGGGGCGATGAACTGCATGGCGGCCGGGTCGGAGGAGGTGGCGGCCACGACGATGGTGTGACCCATGGCGCCGTGCTCTTCCAGCTTGCGCACCACGTTGGCGATGGAGGAGGCCTTCTGGCCAACGGCCACGTAGATGCACAGGATGCCCGTGCCCTTCTGGTTGATGATGGTGTCGATGGCCACCGCGGTCTTGCCGGTCTGGCGGTCGCCGATGATCAGCTCCCGCTGGCCGCGGCCGATGGGCACCATGGCATCCACGGACTTGAGGCCGGTCTGCATGGGCTGGGCCACGGACTGGCGGGCGATCACGCCGGGGGCGATCTTCTCGATGGGAGAGGTACCGGCGGCGCTGATGGGACCCTTGCCGTCGATGGCCTGGCCCAGGGCATTCACCACCCGCCCCAGCAGGCCTTCGCCCACGGGGACCTCCAGGATGCGGCCGGTGCATTTGACCGTATCCCCCTCGGAGATGTGCTCGTATTCGCCCAGCACCACGGCACCCACGGAGTCGCGCTCCAGGTTCAGGGCCATGCCCATGGTGCCGCCGGGGAACTCCAGCATTTCGCCCTGCATCACGTCCGCCAGGCCGTGGATGCGGACGATGCCGTCGGTGACGGAGACCACGGTCCCCTGGGTGCGCAGCTCGGAGCCGGATTCCAGATTCTGGATGCGGTTCTTGATCAGCTCGCTGATTTCGGACGGGTTGAGTTGCATGGCTACTCCGATTCTCTTTCAAGTCTCACGCCAGCCGGACCGGATGCCTATCCAGGACGGCGGCACGTCGCATCAGGCCTTCAGGGTGACGGCCAGCTGTTCCAGCCCGCCGCGCACCGACGCATCCATCACTTCGTCACCCACCTGGATGACCACGCCCCCGATGAGCCCGGGGTCCGTGGACTGGGTAGCCTTGATCCTGCGCCCATAGCGGCCTTCCAGTTTCGTCACCAGACCGGCCAGCTGGGGGGGGGTCAAGGCATACGCACTGGTGACGTGGGCCGTCAGCTCGCCCTCCTGGACCGCCTTCAGGGCCTGGAACTGGGCGGTGATCTCCGGCAGCAGGGTCAGGCGCCGGTTTTCTGCCAGCAGATGCACCAGATTGACACCCTCGGCACCCAGGGCGTCGCCGCACACGGCCAGGATCACATCCGCCACGCGGCTGCTCTCCACGCCCGGATTGGCCGCCATGGCCTGAATGCGTCCATCGCCCACCACGGCATCCAGCAGGGCCAACCGCCGCGCCCAGGGCTCCCAGCTGCGGGTCTCGGCCGCCAGCTTGGCGGCGGCCTCGGCGTAGGGGCGGGCTAGGGTCGCGCGTTCCATGATGCGTCCATCCCCTTCACAGCTCGTTCTGGATGGCCTGCAACAGGTCCGCATGCGCCTGCGCATCCACTTCCCGACGCAGGATACGCCCGGCACCGGCCACCACCAGCGCGGCCACCTCGCCGCGCAGGGCCTCCCGCGCACGGTGGCTCTCCTGCTCGATCTCGGCCTTGGCGGCGGCGAGCAGGCGATCACCCTCCTCACGGGCCGCGGTCTTGGCCTCCTCGATCATCTGGCTGGCGCGTTTTTCTGCCTGGGCGATGATCTCGGCGGACTTCTGCTTGGCCTCCACCAGGTTCTCGGTGGCGCGCCGGCTGGCCAGCTCCAGCTCGTGCCTGCCGCGATCGGCCGCAGCCAGGCCATCGGCGATGCGTTTCCTGCGTGCCTCCAGGGCATTGACAATGGGCGGCCACACGAACTTCATGCAGAACCACACGAAGATTGCGAACGTGATGGACTGCCCGATCAGGGTCAGATTCATGTTCATGAGCGGTCCTCGCGCAAAGGGGTCATGCGCACGGTTCAGGCGGCAACCGCGAACAGCACGTACATGGCCAGGCCCACGGCGATCATGGGCACGGCGTCCACCAGACCCATGACGATGAAGAACTGGGTGCGCAGCATGGGGATCAGCTCGGGCTGGCGGGCGGCGCCTTCCAGGAAGCGCCCGCCCAGGATGCCGATACCCACCGAGGCGCCCAGGGCGCCCAGGCCCATCATGATGGCGCCGGCGATGAACAGCAGTGCTTGTACTTCAGTCATGGTTTTCTCCTAGGGACGATGCACGAATACGAAATCAGTGGTGTTCCTGATGCGCCATGTCCAGATAGACGATGGTCAGCGTCATGAAGATGAAAGCCTGCAGGGTGATGATGAGGATATGGAACACGGCCCAGGCCCACTGCAGCACGCCACCCGTAACGGCCAGCACGACACCGCCGGAAAACATGATGGCGATGAGGATGAAGATCATCTCGCCGGCGTACATGTTGCCGAACAGGCGCAGGGCCAGGGAAACCGGCTTGGCGATGAGGTTTACCCCTTCCAGCAGCAGGTTGGCGGGCATGCCCCACTTGCCGAAGGGCTGCAGGGTCAGCTCGCCCAGGAAACCGCCTACACCCTTCATCCTGAAGCTGTAGTACAGCACCAGGGCGAACACGGTGAGGGACATGCCAAAGGTGGCATTGGGATCGGTGGTGGCAACCGCCTTGAGATAGGGCAGGCCCAGGAGGCCGGACAGACCCGGAATCCAGTCGATGGGCAGCAGATCCAGCAGGTTCATGAGGAAGATCCAGATGAAGATGGTCAGGGCCAGGGGCGCCACCATGGGATTGCGGCCGGTGAAGGAGCCCCTCACGCTGGAGTCGATGAACTCCACCACCCATTCCACGAAGTTCTGCAGGCCGCCGGGCACGCCGGAATCGGCGATCCTAGCCGCCTTGCGGAAAAAGTAGAGGAAGATGGCGCCAAGGACGATGGAAAAGCCCATGGTGTCCAGGTTGATGGCCATGAAGCCCATGTCCTTGGCTTCCTGCGGGGAGTGGGCAATGGTCCAGGTGGAGTGCCGCAGGACTTCACCGTCGCTGCGCGTATAGCCGGCGGGCAGCTGACCATAGGTCAGATTCTGCAGGTGGTGCTTGATGTATTCCGTCGAGGTGTGCGCTTCCGCGGACATGGTATGTAACCTGTTATTCCGTTTTCAGGCCCGCCGCCGCGACCACCCACGTCAGCTGCCCCACTACAAAACCCAGCAATATGGCCCAGGCCCCCGGGCCGGACTCGCCCGAGCCCAGCCATAAACCCATGGCCAGCAAGCCTGCAACAACAAAAAGCCGCTCCAGGAAGGAACGGTGCAAGCTCTTCAGGTGCCTGTGACCATCACAGTGGTAGTCATGCACCCCCTTGCGCCAGCGCCAGGCCAGCAACCACGCGCCGACCATGGACACCGCGCCCCCATACAGAACGCCCCAGCCCGCCTGGCCCCATGCCAGCCCGACCAGGATCGCCGACACCAGGACAGCGATGCCCTGCCAGACCACAATCAAAAAATTAGCGGAAAATTGTATTTCAATTAGCGAGGCTAATGCAATCATCAAAGCCTTTGATGATTGCCGCGCGTCAATGGATTCGTTCCAGGATACCGTCCAGCTGTTCCAGGCTGCCGAATTCTATGCTGACGCGGCCCGCACCCTTGCGATCGGCCCGGATACGCACGCTGGCGGCGAGGCGTTCGGACAGTTCCTCCTCCAGGCGCACCACATCCCGATCCCGTTGCACCGGGCCGGCGGGCGGCTTGAGCAGCCGGTTGACCAGGCGTTCCGCCTCCCGCACGGACAGGCCCCGTCGGCTGATTTCATGCGCCGCATCGAGCTGGCGTGCCGGACTCAGGGACAGCAGGGCACGGGCATGTCCCATGTCCAGGTCCCCCGCCATGAGCATGACCTGCACCGGCTTGCCCAATTGCAGCAGGCGCAGCAGGTTGGTCACCGCCACCCGCGAGCGGCCCACGGACTCGGCAGCACTCTGGTGGGTCATGCTGAATTCCTGGATGAGGCGCTGCAGCCCCTGGGCCTCTTCCAGTGGATTGAGGTTTTCCCGCTGGATGTTCTCGATGAGGGCCATCTTCAGGGCGGCGGCGTCTGGGACCTCCCGCACCAGCACGGGCACCTGGGTCAGACCCGCCAGCTGGCAGGCACGCCAGCGCCGCTCGCCGGCGATGATCTCGTAGCGGCCGCCGGGAATGGCACGGGCCAGGATGGGCTGCATCAGACCTTGGGATTTGATGGATTCCGCCAGCTCCGCCAGGGCCCCGCTGTCCATGCGGGTGCGGGGCTGGTACTTGCCGGGCACCAGGCTTTCCACAGGCAGCGTGAGCAAGCGCTCACCTTCCGGGGTTTCACCCTCCCCCAGCAACGCATCCAGACCACGTCCCAATCCCTTCAGCTTCGCCATGTCTCATTCCTCCTGCCGTGCATGCTGTGAAAGTGACGAACCCCCGAGGGATTCCCCGTCCCTACGATGTCCGCCGGGCCATCAATTCCCTGGCCATCCGCAGATAGGCCTGGGCCCCCTTGGAGCCCCTGTCGTAGCCCAGGGCCGACAGACCGTGGCTGGGTGCTTCCGCCAGGCGCACGTTGCGCGGCACCACGGTGTCGAACACCTTGGCACCGAAATGGGCCTTGAGCTGGTCCGAGACGTGCTGGGCAAGGGTATTGCGGGGGTCGAACATCACCCGCAGGACGCCGTCGATGCTCAGCCCAGGGTTCAGACGGGCCTTGATTTTCTTCACGGTGTTGACCAGGTCCGCCAGGCCCTCGATGGCGAAGTACTCGCACTGCATGGGGATGATGACCGCATGGGCGGCAGTGAGAGCGTTCACCGTGAGCAGGTTCAGGGCGGGCGGACAATCGATGAGGATGGTGTCGTACTGCTCCATGACCGTCTTCAGGGCCTGCCGCAGGCGAAATTCCCGTTCTTCCGCCTGCACCAGCTCCACTTCCGCACCGGCCAGGTCCCGGTTGGCGGGCAGTACGTCGAAATCCCCGGAGCCGGATGGCACGCATACCCGCGCGAAGGGCTGCTGCCGCAGCAGGAGGTGATAGACGGTATGGTCCAGGCGCTGCTTGTCCACGCCGCTGCCCGTGGTGGCATTGCCCTGGGGGTCCATGTCGATGAGCAGGATGCGCTGCCCGAGATGGGCCAAGCATGCCGCCAGGTTGACGGCGGTGGTGGTCTTGCCCACACCCCCCTTCTGATTGGTGACCGCCAGGATACGCGTCATGCTCACTCCGCTGTCATGATGATGAGATGCCGGTCCGCCTCCAGACCCGGTACATGCAGGCACACATCCGACCTGACCCGGGCCCCCTGCAGCTGGCCGACCTCCTCGTGGGGATACAGGCCCTTCATGGCCAGCCACTCTCCCCCCGGAGCCAGCAGCCGCCGGGTGAGGGCGACGAATTCGCGCAGATCGCTGAAGGCGCGGGACACGATCCGGGGAAAGCCCCCGGCCCAGACGAAGGCCTCCACGCGCGCATGCACCACCCGCGCGCGCGGCAGGTTCAGTTGGAGGGCGGCCTGCCGCATGAAGCCGCACTTCTTCTGGCTGGCATCCAGCAGGGTCACTTCCAGGTCCGGCCTGGCGATGGCCAGAGGGATGCCCGGCAGGCCCCCGCCGCTGCCCACGTCCAGCAAGGGGCCCGTACCGATATGGGGCAGGATGGCCAGGCTGTCCAGCAGGTGGTGGGTGAGCATGCGCTCCGGCGCGCGGATGGCGGTGAGGTTGTAGACGCGGTTCCACTTGGCCAACAGGCTCAGGTAGTCGAGCAGGGCGGCCTGCTGGCCAGGTTCCAAAGGCAGTCCCATTTGCGCGAGGGCCTCGGCCAAAGGCCCGGACAAGGCCTTCACGGCTCTTCCCCTCGGCGCGAAGTGCCTCGCTTCAGATGCACCATGAGCACGGACACGGCCGCCGGCGTCACCCCGGGAACCCGGGCGGCCTGACCCAGGGTGACGGGACGCGCGGCCTCGAGCTTCTGGCGCACCTCGATGGACAGGCCGGCGAGGGCCATATAGTCGAAGTCGTGGGGCAGGGGCTGATCCTCCAGGGCACGCTGGCGCTCCACCTCCTCCTGCTGGCGCGCCATGTAGCCGGCATATTTGGCGGCGATCTCCACCTGCGCACGGGCCTGTGCATCCTCCAGGCCGGGGCTGCCCCCGGGCAGGGCAAGGAGGTCGGCGTAGCGCACTTCCGGGCGGCGCAGCAACTCGAACAGGTTGTGTTCCCGCTCGATGGGCTTGCCCAACACAGCCTGGGCCCGTTCAGCCGCGAGTATGGAAGGGTTCACCCAGGTGGACTTCAGGCGCTCCGTCTCGCGCGCCACGGCCGATTGCTTGGCCTGGAAGCGCTCCCAGCGCGTGTCATCCACCAGACCCAGCCGCCGGCCGATCTCCGTGAGACGGGCGTCGGCATTGTCCTCGCGCAGGGAGAGGCGGTATTCGGCCCGGCTGGTGAACATGCGATAGGGCTCCAGGACGCCCCGTGTGGTGAGATCGTCCACCATGACACCCAGGTAGGCCTGGTCCCGCCGTGGCCACCATGCCTCCTGCTCACGCGCGCGCAGGCCGGCATTCAGGCCCGCCAGCAGCCCCTGGGCCGCCGCTTCCTCATAGCCCGTGGTGCCATTGATCTGGCCGGCGAAGAACAGGCCTTCGATGGCCTTGGTTTCCAGACTGGGTTTCAGGCCTCGTGGATCGTAATAGTCATACTCGATGGCGTAACCCGGGCGCAGGATGTGGACCTGCTCCAGACCCCGGATGGAGCGCACCAGGTCCAGCTGCACATCGAAAGGCAGGCTGGTGGAAATGCCGTTGGGATAGACCTCGTGGGTGCTCAGGCCCTCGGGCTCCAGAAAGACGTTGTGGCCGGCCTTGTCGGCAAAGCGGTGAATCTTGTCCTCGATGGAGGGGCAGTAGCGCGGGCCCACCCCCTCGATGACGCCGGTATACAGGGGCGAGCGATCCAGGCCCGCACGGATGATCTCATGGGTGCGGGCATTGGTCTGGGCGATCCAGCAGGGTAGCTGGCGGGGGTGCATGTCTCGCTCGCCCAGGAAGGAAAATACCGGAACCGGTTCATCCCCGGGCTGCCGTGCGAGTACGCCATAGTCGATGCCGCGACCGTCGAGCCGGGGTGGCGTGCCGGTCTTCAGGCGGCCCACGGGCAGGTCCAGCTCGCGCAGCCGATGCGCCAGGGAAACGGCCGGTGGGTCCCCCATGCGACCAGCCTGGAAGCTCTCCAGGCCCACATGCACCCGTCCGGCCAGGAAGGTGCCCGTGGTGAGCACCACGCTGCGGGCCCGGAAGGCGATGCCCAGCTGGGTGCGCACCCCCGCCACCGTGCCGCCCGCCAGGATCAGATCCTCCACGGCCTGCTGGAAGAGGGTGAGGTTGGCCTGATTCTCCAGGCGAGCGCGGATGGCCTGCCTGTACAACACCCGGTCGGCCTGGGCGCGGGTGGCACGCACCGCCGGCCCCTTGGAGGCATTGAGGATGCGGAACTGGATACCCGCCTCGTCCGTGGCCAAGGCCATGGCACCCCCCATGGCATCCACTTCCTTCACCAGGTGACCCTTGCCGATACCGCCAATGGATGGGTTGCAGGACATGGCTCCCAGGGTCTCGATGTTGTGCGTGAGCAGCAGGGTGCGCAGACCCATGCGCGCGCATGCCAGGGCCGCTTCGGTGCCGGCATGGCCACCACCCACCACGATTACTTCGAATACCTCCGGAAAATCCATGAATTTCAGCTTCTTGCCGGCTACAGGGACATGCATTCTAAGCCGCCCACACGCGGGTTTCACGTGGAACAATGCGCACCGCGCACGCAGATGCCGACGGGTCCGTCGCCTGCAGGGCAACCTCGTCACCGGATTGCCCCGTCGTGGGTCCGACCCCTGGCCATCGGTATTTCCGCATTCATGCCAGCGTCGGAAGGGCGCACGGTGGATGGTTCAGCGCCCTATTGGCGGCACCCTGCGCTCAACCCGTATTACGGATGCCGGCGGTGATGGCGTTGATGGCGCGCAGCAGCGGTTCCATCCAGGGGCTGTCCGCCTGGGAATCCAGCGGCTGGCCAGGGACATGGCCGGCTCCGGATTTTTCCGCAGCAGGGTCCGACTTTCCGTCACTGTCAGGATCTCGCGACAGGTGCGCACGAATTCAGCCTGGGTGAAGGTGAATACCCGCCGGGCCGTTTCCTGGTCCGTGCTCCGCCGCGCACATTCTTGCGCCAGGCCCATATCCACCTTCGCCAGGGCCATCTGCGCATGGGACAGCCGGGTGCGGAAGCGCATACCCAGGCGATGGCGCGCACCGACCCCTTCGAGCGCGCCTCCATCCTGTGATGCGAGGGGCGTGAGCCGATGTGCATGAGGCCGATCTCCCGGACCGGCGTGGCCTCGTGAAAGTAGTCGAGAAAACCCGCGGTGCGTTCCGTGAGCAGATGGTAGAGGGTCTCGCCCAGCCGGACCTGTTCCGCCACGATCCCCGGAGCTGCCGCCTGGTCCGGCACCACACGCCCGGGCAGACGCGCACTGGCAAGGATCAGGCCGCTGACGCCCAGGGTGAGCTCATGGGTCGCGGTCTCCAGGTTGTTGTGCCTGCAGAACGCCATCCCGCCCTGTTCGGGGAAGCGGGTCTCGCCCCGCACCATACCGGCGGCAGGGCTGGAATGGCCGAATAGGCGGGACCGTCCCCCCCGACCATGGAACAGGCGGCAGGGCAGGTCTTGCGCATCTGCCAGGGCGATGATGCGTTTCTGTGCCTCGTGCAGCCCCAGGCCGAGACCAGGATGTCCGCAACGGCGGCGTGTGCCGGGACGACTCCTGCAGCACGTCCAGTTGCAGGATGTGGAACCGTAAGTGCGCACCAGCAGGATCAGGCCCTGCAGATCCTGGGCCGCCACCTCGGCTTCACCGTGCGCCACCAGGGAGTCCCGGATCAGCAGCAGGTCGTCGAGAAACACCTGGGCACTGGCATAGGCCGCCGGCCGGGGATCCACGTCCTGGCCTTCGATGGCGCGCCGCACCCGCTCCAGATCGCATCGCAGGCGATGGCCCATGATGGCCGGCTTGCGTCGGTGGGGCTGGCGTGCATTGCGTGGGGCGCGTACCAGAACTCCTGCGCGAACCGACGATCGTCGCGCGTCGACGCACTCATGAGGGCCGGCGTGGGTACTGCCGCAGGGAGAAGGAGAGCATTGCCGACACGGCCTGCACGCGCCGCATGTATTCCTCGTGTACGGTCTGGGCCTGCATCCACCAGGCCAGAGCGGTAATCTCCACCCTCAGCCCGGGATGGCCGTCCCGGCCACCGATCCGGAGCCGAATCGCAGGAATACGGGAGGCTCCAGCACCGGCAGGCTGTCGCCATAGAGGTCGCTGCTGGGCACGGTGAAAGTCGCGATAGAGCTGCACCGTGGCCTGAAACAGGGATTGCGGGAAATCGCTCAGTCCGGCGCGAATCTCGCCGCGCACCTCCGGGCCGTCAGTTGGTGGCCTTCCTCCGCCTGGTTGAGGAGGCTGAAATAGACGTTGTAGGCCCTTACGAACTGCGCCAGGGCCTCGGGCGAAAGCCGCTCGACGCTTGCCACGAGGGCCATCCGGATCTCCGCGTCATCCTTGCGCCACAGCCCGGCGAACCATGATGCAGGCGCCTCGGGGCGGCATGGTGGCTCCACCTGCCACCGCAGGATACAGTTGGGCAGCATGACCAGTTGGCGGGTGCGCTGCCGCAGGGCCTTGTCCTGGTTGGGCGTGATCATGGCGGGCCGGGAAGGGTGACGGATGCGTGCATATCCGTGGCGTGCCCCGCTTGCCCGAATCGCATGCGAAGAACCTGGCTCACGCGAAGTTTCACGTGAAACGGCACTCAGGCATGGGCATACAGTTTGTGATACAGCCCGCCCTGCTGCATCAGGCTGGCGTGGTTGCCCTCTTCCACGATGCGGCCGTTTTCGAACACCAGGATGCGCTCGGCCTGGCGCACGGCCGACAGGCGGTGCGCGATGATGAGCGTGGTGCGCCCCGCCAGGAAGCCGGACATGGCGGTCAGCAGGCGGTGTTCGGTCTCACTGTCCAGGGCGGAAGTGGCCTCGTCCAGGATCACCACCTTGGGTTGGCCGAGCACCATGCGGGCAATGGCCAGGCGCTGGCGCTGGCCTCCGGACAGGCGCACGCCGCTCCTGCCCACGATGCTGTCCAGGCCCCCCGGCATCCCGGCGATGAAATCCCTGAGCTGCGCAATGTCCAGGGCCTGCCACAGCTGCTCGTCACTCAGCCGGCGGCCCATGCAAAGATTCTCCCGCACGCTGGCGTTGAACAGCACCGGATGTTGCAGCACCACGCCCACATGCTCGCGCACGCGCTCCCAGCCCACCTCGCCCACTTCCACGCCGCCAAAGAAGATATGCCCACCGCGCAGGGGATACAGTCCCAGCAGGGCCTGCACCAGGGTGGACTTTCCGCCTCCCGAGGCCCCTACCAGGGCCACCTTCTCCCCCGGGGCGATGTCCAGGCTCACTTCATCCAGGATGGACTCACCCTCGTCATAGGCGAAGCTGACCCTCTCCAGACGGATGGCCACGCTGGGCTGGCCCGCAAAGGGGTCCGCGCGGCCGTGGCCGTCCTCCACGGTCTTCAATGCCAACAGGCCATTGATACGGGTCAGCGCGGCCGTGGCCGCATACCAGGCGTACTGGATATTCAGGATCTCCTGCACCGGCGACATCATGAACCACAGGTAGCTGAACACCGCCAGCATCTCGCCGATGCTCAGGTCCGAGAACACCACCATCAACATGGCCACGGCCCGAAAGACGTCGAAGCCGGTGACGAAGATGAAGAAGGACACCCGGTTCATGGCATCCGCCTTCCACGCAAAGGCGGCGGCATGCCTGCGTATGTGGGCCGCCTTGTCCGTCACCCGCGCGAGATAGAAGCGTTCCCGGTTCATGGCGCGGATCTGGTGCAGGGCATCCAGGGTCTCGGTCAGGGCCTCCTGAAACACCTCGAAGGCCGAGTTCTCCCGCTTCTTCATCTCCTTCACGCGTTTTCCCAGACGCGTGGAAAAGGCGATGACCACGGGATTGAGCAAGAGGATGAACAGCGCCAGCTGCCAGTGCATCCACAGCAGGATGGCGGCCACCCCCACCAGGGACAGGACCGCGACGATGAAGCCGGAGATGGAAGCGCCCAGGAAACCGTCCACCGCATTCATGTCCGTCACGAAATGCGAAGTCACCCGCCCCGAGCCCAGGGTCTCATACTCGGACAGGGCAATGCGTGACAGGCGCCGCAACATGCGTGCGCGGATGTGGTACACCAACTCCTTGGAAACCAGGGAAAAGGTGCGCAACTGCCAGACGTTGAGCAGGATGGATGCCAGACGCAGCCCCACCGTCAGCAGCAGGGCCAGAAGGATGAACAGCACCGGCCCGTGCCAGGATGGTGGAAACCAGGGTGCAAAAGTGGCCACGAAGGGCCCGGGCTTGCCGAGCAGCACCTCGTCCACCAGTACCGGCAGGAAGAGGGGCACGGGCACTGCGCAGATCACCGCCAGGATGGCGATCAGGTTGCCGCGTGCCAAGGCACCTCGGTGGGCGCGCAGTTCCCCCAGGATCTCGCGCCAGCTCAGGGGAGGAGGGGGCGCCATCGTCAGGAAGTCGTCATTAGCGTCGGATTCGCCGGATCAAGTGGCCCACGCACCTGGGAAACACACGTGCCATACATGTAACACATTGATATGCAACCATTCTTGTCTAAAAAATATGGCACAGGTATTGCTAGGTAAAGGATAAATCCTTACTGGAGGCCGTTATCATGTGGGACCTGATCAATGAATTGAAACCCCTGGCTGCGCCGATACCGACGGACAAGGAACGCTCGGCCATCGAAACCCGATTTCCGCATATCGCGCGCGAACTGTGCGCCCTGTGGAAGACCGGTCAGATCGACCTGTACCTGGACGATCTCCTGCTGGACAGCAGGGGCGGACGCCAGGGCTTCCCCGCCGATGTCCTCGACGAGCTCATGTCCCTCTCCGGCATGCGCTGGCATCTCTATCACGAAGTGGAGCGGGCGCAGCCACGGCCGGGCCTTTTTTCCTTTGCCGCCATGAACGAAGCCGACCTGGCGCATGGCCGCAGCGCCAGGGCCTGGGTGTTCTGACGGCTCTACCCGGTCGTTCCTGAAAACCCCCCGGAACCGGCATGGACACATGCCTGCTGGGGTGATAGCCGAAGACCGGAACGCACGGCTTGAACTCGCCAAGAGGCAGATCTCCAGGTGTTCTGCCTTGCTGCCTGCCCGCCCGTCACCGAAGATTTCCTTCGCTCGCGCGTCAACGATCTGATCGCCCCACGCCATCGAACGTCAGCCCACCATCGTCGGGCTTGCACGGCGCGGTATCGAGCGCAAGGCCAGCGCCAAGGCGGGCATCGGGGCGGCGGTGTAGGAGGCGCTGGGGCAGACCTTGAGAAGGCGCCACCCCAGCTTCACGCCCGGCATGCGCCCGCGGTCGTGTGCATCCGCAGGGGCATGGCCAATCTGTGCGCAACATGCAAGCCGACCGCGGGACAAAAAGCCCGCAGTTACGCGGGCTTACGGGGGTTTTGCGGAAGGCTTCGGACTATGCCGGAAGGCTTGTTATTTTCCGATGCAGAACTGCGCGAAGATCACACCCAGCAGGTCGTCGGCGCTGAACTCGCCAGTGATCTCACCCAGGGCCCGGTGCGCCAGACGCAATTCCTCGGCGAGCAGCTCCAGCTGTCGGTCCGCCTCCCGGGCAGCCCGGACATGCACGCGCGCGCGGGTGAGGGCTTGCACGTGTCGCACACGGGCCATGTAAACACCTTCCCCGCTTTGCTGCCATCCCGCCAGTTCCAGCAGACGCGCGCGCAGCAGATCCAGGCCGCTGCCCGTGCGGGCTGAAAGCCAGATATCGCTACCGTCCTCGCCGATCCGGGGCGCCTCCCCGGTCAGGTCGATCTTGTTGTGCAGGGTGAGTACCGGGATCCCGGGCAGGCGTCCGAGTATGGCCGTTTCCGCCTCCCCCACGCCGTGTTGGGCATCGATCAGCAGGAGTGCGATATCGGCCTTGGCGACGGCCGCCCAGGTGCGTTCGATGCCCAGGCGTTCCACGGAATCCGCGCTGTCCCGCAGGCCGGCGGTGTCGAGGATATGCAGGGGCACGCCCTCGATCTGGATGACCTCGCGCAGGGTATCCCGGGTGGTGCCCGCCACATCCGTGACGATGGCTGCCTCGAAGCCGGCCAGCCGGTTGAGCAGGCTGGACTTGCCCACGTTGGGTTGGCCGATGAGCACCACATCGAGGCCGTCCCGCAGGAGCACGCCCTGGCGCGTGCTCGCAAGCACACCCTCCAGCTGTCCGGCAATGGCCTCCAGTCGCCCCCAGGCATCCGCCTGCCGCAGGAAATCGATGTCCTCCTCGGGAAAGTCCAGGGTGGCCTCCACCAGCATGCGCAGCTGGATCAGGGCCTCCTTCAGCGCATTGACCTCGCGCGAGAAGTCCCCTTCCAGTGCACGCAGGGCGGACCGCGCGGCTTGGCGGCTGCCGGCATCGATGAGGTCGGCGATGGCCTCGGCCTGCGCCAGGTCCAGCTTGTCGTTGAGGAAGGCGCGGCGGCTGAATTCACCGGCCTGCGCCAGCCGGGCACCCAGCTCCAGACAGCGTTCCAGCACGCCCTGCAGGACGAAGGGCCCGCCATGGCCCTGGAGCTCCAGCACATGCTCACCGGTAAAGGAATGCGGGGCAGGAAACCACAGGGCGATGCCATCGTCCAGCACCCGGCCGTGGGCGTCGAGGAAGCGGACACGATGCGCATGCCGGGGCCGCAGGTCACGACCCAGCAGGCCCTGCATGAAGGGTTTCAGATCCGGCCCGGACAATCTGACCACACCGATGCCGCCGCGCCCCGGGGGCGTGGCGATGGCGGCAATGGTATCGGTACTCAAGGACGGGACCCGATCCCGGCGACTGTCCCAGAATGTCAGTGCTTACTATCGTTGGCAGCCTTTGCGCCAACCTCGATCATCCTGTTGATCTGCCATTGCTGCAGGATGGACAGGACGTTGTTGACCAGCCAGTACAGCACAAGGCCCGCCGGGAAGAACAGGAACATCACCGAGAAGATGATCGGCATGGCCATCATGACTTTCTGCTGCACCGGGTCCGGTGAGGAGGGCGACAGCTTCACCTGGATGAAGGAGGTGATGGCCATGATGATGGGCAGCACATAGTAGGGGTCCGGCTTGGACAGGTCGGTGATCCACAGCGCGAACGGCGCCTGACGCAGCTCCACCGCGCCCAGCAGCGCCCAATACAGGGCGATGAAGACGGGAATCTGGATGAGGATGGGCAGGCAGCCGCCCAAGGGATTGATCTTCTCCTCCTGGTAGATCTTCATCATCTGTTCATGCAGCTTCTGGCGGTCATCGCCATAGCGCTCCTTCAGACGCTGCAGGCGGGGCGCGAGCTTGCGCATCTTGGCCATGGACTTGTAGCTGGCGGCCGACAGGGGGTAGAAGGCCAGCTTGATGAGCACGGTGAGCAGGATGATGGCCACACCCCAGTTCTGCACCAGCCTGTGCAGCCAGCTCAGGGCCACGAAGATGGGGTAGGCGAGGATTTTCAGCCAACCGTAATCCACCACCAGGTTCAGGCCGGGGGCCAGGGTCTTGATCTTTTCCAGTTCCTGAGGGCCCGCGTACAGCCGCATGGACAGGGTTTTTTCCGCGCCCGGCTCGACGCGGATGGCGGGCTGGATGATCCCGGCGCTGTACTGGCCCTGCCCCAGGGCGCGTGTATAGAAGTCACGCGGGGAGGTATCCGCCGGGTCCGGGCTGAGCCAGGCGGCGAAGAAGTGGTGTTGCACCATGCCCAGCCAGCCATCCCTGGCCTGGCGCACATAGTCCTGCTTACCCTTGGCGATGTCCTCGAACTTGATCTTCTGGAACTTGCCTTCCTCCGTATACACCGCCGGACCGGTAAAGCTGTAGAGGAAATAGGACTGGCCTTCCGGCGGGTTGCCATGGCGCAGGAACTGGTAATAGGGATTGCCCGAGACCGGCGTGGTGCCGTGGTTGACTACCTTGGTTTCCAGATCCACCACATAGCTGCCCCGGTGGAAGACATAGGTGCGCTGTACCCTCACGCCGTTCATGTCCGCGCTCAGCACCACGCGCAATTCATTTTTTCCGTCCTGCATGCGGTATTCGCCCGGAGTGAGCTGAAAAACCGTCTTGTGGCTGGGCAACTGGCCGCCCACGAAGCCCGATTGGGCAAAGTAATTGTGTCCCGGCTTCTCCTCGAACAGACGGAAGGTCTGGTCGGTATCGCCATCCTGGCGATAGCGCAGCAGTTGCATGTCGCGCAGGTCGCCGCCATGCGCATCGATCTCGGCCGTGAGTACATCGGTGACCACCCTGGCACGCGCGCCCCGCTGCACCACGGCGGTCTCGGGCCGCGCATCCGTGCCCACCCGTCCGGCCTGGGCCGGCGCACTGGGGACGTCCGCCTCCTGACCGGTGACGCCGGCAGCCCTGGTCGTGGCGGCCGGCTTCGGATGGTTGTATTCCTGCCAATTCCCCCATAGCAGGAATAGGGAAAAGGAAAACACGACGAAGGCGAGGATGCGCTGGGTGTCCATGAAGGCTATTCAGTATCGTTGGGATGATGCCGGCGGCCGCGTACGCAGGCCCGGCATGCGGCCATTCCCTTGAGGAAATCATCCCGCAGGCGGGTTTCATCCGCAGGATGGTCCGTGGCGCTGGCCCTGAGACGGGCAATGATATCCAAACCGGCGAGTTCCGACTGCCGCTGCCTGAAGCATTCGCGTATCAGGCGCTTGATGCGGTTGCGTTTCACCGCACTGACCACCAGGCGCTTGGGCACGATCATGCCCAGGCGGCCGTAGCCCAGGCCGTTGGGGCCTGCACGTACATCCATGAGTCGACCCTGCCAGCCACAGCGAAAGCGCAAAACGGATGAGAACTCATCCGCTTTGCGCAGCTTCCTGTACCAGCCGAAGGATTGGTCCGTCACGCGCGGGTGTCCAGCACGGCACCACGGCACCCGGCTGGCGACAGCGAGCCCGTTTCCCCCGCTACGTCCCGACGGGTTCCCCTGCGCGCCGGCTCTCAGACCGCCAGGCGCTTGCGGCCCTTGGCACGGCGGGCATTGATGACCGCCCGCCCGCCGCGGGTGCGCATGCGCGCGCGAAAACCATGGGTGCGTTTGCGGCGGACAACGGAAGGCTGATAGGTGCGTTTCATGGAGGAACCTCGTAAACGGCCGCCAGGAGGCGTCTGGAGAAAAGCGTGCCATTAGACGCATAGACCCATGATTTGTCAATCTTTTCCTGCGTTCTAGGGGGCGGTGATAGAATGCATACCGACTTGCCGTCACCTCCATTTTTCTCCTTCTCTGCCTCTCGACGCCGCTCATGGACGATTTCTGGAGCCATTGCCTTGCCCATTTCGAGCGGAGTCTCAACCCACAGCAACTCAATACCTGGATCCGCCCCCTGAGCGTGCGGCAGATGCCCGGTAACGTGGTACTGACGGCGCCCAACAATTTCGTGGCGCAGTGGGTGCGCAACAGGTTTCTGCCCGAGGTGGAGGTCCTGGCACAGACTTTCTTCCCGGAGCACACCCGGGTGTCCCTCGCCATCGCCAGCGGCAAGGCCCCGGTTGAGCAGGATACCGGCGCGGTGCGGCACGTGACCGGCGATCCTCCGCCACGGGAAAGTACCGGGAAGACCGAAAAGGCCCAGGCGGCAAGTATCGAGCCCCGTGCCAACCCGGACAGCCGCATCAACCCCCTGTTCAACTTCGACAGTTTTGTCCCGGGTAAGGCCAATGACCTGGCTCGTGCCGCCGCCCTGCAGGTGGCGGACAATCCGGGCTCCGGCTACAACCCCCTGTTCGTATATGGTGGCGTGGGTCTGGGCAAGACCCACCTCATCCAGGCCATCGGCAACCGGGTCGCGCAGCGCAATCCCAAGGCCAAGGTGTTGTATATCCATGCCGACCGCTATGTCTCGGACATGGTGCGGGCCCTGCGCGCGAACGCCTACGATGCCTTCAAGCAGCGCTACGACTCCCTGGACCTGCTGCTCATCGATGACATCCAGTTCTTTGCCGGCAAGGAGCGCACCCAGGAGCAGTTCTTCTACACCTTCAATACCCTCATCGAAGAGCACAAGCAGGTCATCATCACCAGCGATACCTTCCCCAAGGACATGGAAGGCATCGAGGAAAGGCTGAAGTCCCGCTTCAGCTGGGGCCTTACGGTCATGCTGGATCCACCGGAGCTGGAAATGCGCGTGGCCATCCTGCTGAACAAGGCCCGTCAGGACAAGGCCATCCTGGACGAAGGCACGGCCTTCTTCATTGCCAAGCAGGTGCGTTCCAACGTGCGCGAACTCGAGGGCGCGCTCAAGCGCGTCGTCGCCTACGCCCGCTTCAACAAACTGCCGGTGTCCGTCGAGGTGGCGAAGGAGGCCCTCAAGGACCTTCTGGCCGTGCAAAACCGACAGATCTCCATCGAAAACATACAGAAAACCGTGGCGGACTATTACAAGATCAAGGTAGCGGACATGTTCTCGAAAAAACGTACCCGCAACCTGGCACGTCCCAGGCAGATGGCCATGTTCCTGGCGCGCGAGCTCACCGCCCTGTCCTTTCCGGAAATCGGCCAGTCCTTTGGCGGGCGGGACCACACCACCGTCCTGCATGCCTGTGCCAAGATCGAGGAACTGAAGGCCACGGATCCGTCCCTGCGTCGAGACCACCATCTGCTCGTCCAGGTCCTGACTGGGTAGAACGACGCGCATGGTATGCGGGATTCTGTGGATCATTACTGTAGCCGGTGTGGACAACCGCGGAAATTTCAGGGTGAGGCAGACTTATCCACAATGCCTCCCGATCCGATCCCCAGGACGTCAACCCTCTTGTGCACAGTACAATGCGTTGATTTTTATATGGATTGCGCACTTGTTCACAGCCCGACCCGGGATACATCATCACCAACAGGAAGAGACAAATGCTTGTAATGAAATCTTCGAAGGACGCCTTGCTGAAGCCGCTGCAGGCCGTGGCCGGCGTGGTGGAGCGTAAGCACACCCTGCCCATACTCTCCAACGTATTGGTGGAAGTGAGTGGCGGACGGGCAGCCTTCGTAGCCACGGATCTGGAGATGGAGATCAGTACCTGGGCGGAAGAACAGGGCACGGCGGATGTCGCCTTCACGGTTTCCGCACGCAAGTTTCTGGATATCTGCCGTTCCCTGGATGGGATCGATCCGCTTTCCTTGGACCTGACGGGAGAGCAACTCAGGATCCAGGCCGGGCGCAGCAGGTTCAGCCTGCATGCCCTGCCCGCGCGGGAATTTCCCAGGCTGCAGGTTCCCGAAGGCCAGGGCTTGTCCTTGAGTCTGCCGCAGGCACAGCTGCGCCGGCTGCTGAGCCGGGTGCAGTACTCCATGGCCGTGCAGGACATCCGCTATTATCTCAACGGCATGCTGTTGTCCCTGCGCGGCGGACGCCTGACCGCGGCGGCCACCGACGGGCACCGTCTGGCAGTGGATGCGCTGGATCTTCCGCAAGAGCTCGATCAGGAGGTGGACGTAATCCTGCCGCGCAAGGTCGTGCTCGAACTGGTCAAGCTGCTGGGAGACGGTGATGAGGCCGTGCACCTGCGGGTGAGTCCGAACCAGGTGGTCTTCCGGCGCTCCGACTTCGAGCTGCGCAGCAAGGTGGTGGATGGCAAGTTCCCGGACTGGCAGCGTGTCATACCCCAGGGGCATGACAAGGCATTCGTCATCGAGCGCGCGCGTCTGTCCCAGTCCCTGGCGCGCGCGGCCATCCTCACCAATGACAAGTACCGGGGCGCGCGCCTGGCACTGACCACCGGCAGTCTGCGCATCGCCTGCAGCAACAACGAGCAGGAAGAGGCCCAGGAAGAACTGGACATCGATTACCAGGGCGAACCGCTGGATATCGGTTTCAATGTCCAGTACCTGCAGGATGCACTCAACAATCTGGAGAGCGATGTCGTCGCCTGCTCGTTCGGAGACCCCACCAGTTCCATGCTGATCAGCCTGCCGGAGAACGCCAGTTTTCATTATGTGGTCATGCCCATGCGCATCTGACATGGGTGGAGCACCAAAGAGCATGAAGCGGGAGCGCGCCTGCGCCGGCCCGTCTCTTTCCATTCCCTAGCTAAGAAGGTTTCACGTGGAACAGCAAAACGGCGGCAACGGTGGTTACGACGAGTCCAGCATCCAGCAGCTGGAGGGACTGGAAGCGGTGCGCAAGCGCCCGGGCATGTATATCGGTGACACTTCGGATGGCACCGGCCTGCACCATATGGTGTTCGAGGTCCTGGACAACGCCATCGACGAGGCCCTGGCCGGTTATTGCGACGATATCAAGGTCATCATCCACCCGGACAACTCCATTTCGGTCAGCGATAACGGGCGCGGCATTCCCACGGGCATCAAGTTCGACGACAGGCACGAACCCAGGCGCTCTGCGGCCGAGATCGTCATGTGTGTGCTGCATGCCGGCGGCAAGTTCAATCAGAACAGCTACAAGGTTTCGGGGGGCCTGCATGGCGTGGGGGTGTCCTGCGTCAACGCCCTGTCCAGATGGCTGCGCCTCGTCATTCACCGGGATGGCAAAAGGCACCTCCTGGAGTTCGAGCGTGGCAAGCCGATCAACCGCGTCGTGGAGATCCACAATGGCGTGGAGGTATCGCCCCTGCGTGTCCTCGGAGATACCACGCGCAGCGGTACGGAGGTGCATTTCATGGCCGACGAGGAAATCTTCGGCCAAGTGGAATTCCATTACGACATCCTCTCCAAGCGCATCCGCGAGCTTTCCTTCCTCAACAACGGCGTGAAGATCGAGCTCATCGACGAGCGCGACGGGCGTACGGAGAACTTTGCTTTTTCCGGCGGAGTGAAGGGATTCGTGGAATACATCAACCGCAACAAGCACGTGCTGCACCCCAACGTATTCCATGCGAGCGGAGAAAACAACGCCAGCGGCGCCGTCATCAGCGTCGAGGTGGCCATGCAGTGGAACAACGGCTACCAGGAACAGGTACTGTGCTTCACCAACAACATCCCGCAGCAGGATGGTGGCACCCACCTCACGGGCCTGCGCGCCGCCATGACGCGGGTGATCAACAAGTACATCGAGGAAAACGAGATCGCCAAAAAGGCCAAGGTGGACATCAGCGGTGATGACATGCGCGAGGGCCTGGCCTGCGTACTGTCCGTGAAGATGCCCGATCCCAAGTTCTCTTCCCAGACCAAGATGAAGCTGGTGTCCTCCGAGGCCCGCCCGGCAGTGGAGGAAGTGGTGTCCGCCAAGCTGGCGGAATATCTGCTGGAAAAGCCCCTGGATGCCAAGACCCTCTGCGGCAAGATCGTTGAAGCTGCGCGCGCCCGTGAGGCCGCGCGCAGGGCACGTGAGATGACACGGCGCAAGGGCGTGCTGGATTCCGCCGGTCTGCCGGGCAAGCTGGCCGATTGCCAGGAGAAGGACCCGGCCCTGTGCGAGCTGTACCTGGTGGAGGGTGATTCCGCCGGCGGTTCCGCCAAGCAGGGCCGTGACCGCAAGTTCCAGGCCATCCTGCCCCTCAAGGGCAAGATCCTCAACGTCGAGAAATCGCGCTTCGACAAGATGCTGTCCTCCCAGGAAGTGGTCACGCTGATCACGGCCCTGGGCACCGGCATCGGCAAGGATGACTTCGATCCCACCAAGCTGCGCTACCACCGCATCATTATCATGACCGATGCGGATGTGGACGGCTCGCACATCCGCACGCTGCTGCTGACCTTCTTCTATCGCCAGATGAGCGAACTGGTGGAGCGCGGTCATATCTACATTGCCCAGCCACCCCTGTACAAGGTGAAGCAGGGCAAGCGGGAGACCTATCTCAAGGATGATTACGAGCTGAAGCAATATCTGTTGCGGGAGGCCCTGAACGGCGCGCAGTTGATCCCAGAATCCGGCGCCGAGCCCCTGACGCACGACGCATTCGAGCGCATCGCGCGCGAGTATCTCCTGTCCGAGGCCATAATCGAGCGTCTGGCGCGCCGCATGGATGCGGACGTGCTCTACAGCCTGCTGCGCGTGCCCGCCGTTTCGCTGGGCGATGAGGTCGGGGCGCACGCCGCGGCAGATAGCCTGCGCGAGGAGCTGGGCAAGCTCGGGCCGGTGCGGGTGGTGCCCATGCCGCCGGAAGCCGATGCCGGTTCGGCCTGGCGCCTGGAAATCACCCGTACCCGCCACGGTATCGCCCATACCAGTTATCTGGACGCCTACTTCATCGAAAGTGGTGACTACGAGCAGCTGCGCCACACTGCCGAGATCCTCGCGGGCCTGCTGCGCGCGGGCGCCGAAATCCGTCGTGGCGAGGCCCGCTCTCCGGCCCAGGACTTCCGTCAGGCCCTGGACTGGCTGCTGGGAGAAGTGAAGAAGAACCTGGGCATCCAGCGCTACAAGGGCCTGGGCGAGATGAACCCGGAGCAGCTCTGGGAAACCACCATGGATCCGGCGGTGCGCCGCCTGCTGAAGGTACAGATCGAGGATGCCATCGCCGCAGATGGCATTTTCACCACCCTCATGGGAGAGGAGGTGGAACCGCGCCGCAATTTCATCGAGACCAACGCCCTGGGGGTCCGCAACCTGGACGTCTGAGGGAGCGACACCCCATGCAAACGGCGGCTACGGCCGCCGTTTGCATGGCCTATGGGCAGGGATTCGGGTATCAGGCCCTGCGCGCGCGTGCCACGAAGCCCAGCAGGCCAAGACCGGCCAGCATCATGACCCAGGCCTGGGGTTCGGGCACGGGCATGGCCGTGCCCACCAGGTGCCCGTCGTCTGCCAGGCCATTGGCGGCGGTGAAGCCGTAATACAGCGCTACACCATGCAGGCCCTCGGCATTGCCGTCGACGTTATCGACCACGCTGAAACTGACCAAACTGCCTTGATATAGCCCACTCACCATGCCTGTGAGGATCCCGGTCTGATCGCCATTGCCGGATGGCACATAGCTGATGTACGCGTACCAGGGATCCTCCGAATCGTCGTTGAGGAGATCATCGATATCCAGACCGGATTCCGTATATGCGAGCGGGATGCCGGAATCGTTGCCGAGCCACTGGATGCTGGGCGCCACGGGTTCGCCCGGAAAATTGAAGGTATCGATGGCGAACGCGCGGCCACCCAACCCCGTGTAGGCGTAGCCCAGGTCGGAACCCGTGCTGGGCACCAGCCCGGCCCCGCCGTTGATCGTTTGTGGGTCATTGGGGCTGAGGACAAAGGTCATGCCATCGCCATGGATGGTGCCCGGTGGCACCATGAAATAAAAACCCATGCTGAAAGGCAGGTCGAAATCCAGCATGGTTGGGGTGGGAGCAAAGGCCGCACCACCCTGATTGCCGGTACCCGCCTGAGTCAGATGCAGGATGCTGAACTGATAGCCCTCGTCAATGAAATTGACCGCCGTGGCAGAGCCGTACAGGTTCCAGGTGGTGAAATCCGTGTATTGGTCCAGGTTGAGGCTGGGATTGCCCGCAAGGGCAGCCGTGGCAGGAGACGGCAGGGCGAATTGCACCGTGAGCAACAGGGTGAACAGAGAAAGCCTGGATTGCATGATTCTTCTCCTTCAAGGACTGACCGCAGCGTGAAACACATCTTCCTCAAGCAATATTCAAGCCATGCAAGAAACAACTGAACAAGCCAATGAATAAACATGATATTTTTTGACCTTTCTGGCAGGTCTCGGCGCCGCACCTGGGCATGTGTAAACTCACGTCATGATGCATATGCACCATTCCGTGCGGGTCTTGCATGACGGGACGGGGTAGCCTGGTGTGGCACCGTCACACCCAACATGCCGAATACGGTTTTCATCCTGTACGCGAGGTGCCGCCATGCCCGCGATCCCCACGCTCAGCCTGGAGCGCATCCTGCACACCCAGGGCTTCGGCAGCCGCAGGGCTTGCCGGCAAATGATTCGTGATGGCAGGGTACGGGTGGGGGAGGCCGTGATCGACAACCCCCTGTGTGAACTGCCGCCGGCGGAACTGGCGTTCACGGTGGATGGCCAGCACTGGCGCTACCGGGAAAGGGCCTATGTGATGCTGCACAAACCGCCCGGATTCGAGTGTTCGCGAGCACCCCGGCAGCATGCCGGCGTGCTCGACCTGCTGCCCGCGCAATTGCGGCAACGTGGGGTGCAGCCCGTGGGCCGCCTGGATGTGGATACCACCGGCCTGCTGTTGCTCACCGATGATGGTACCTTCCTGCACCGCCTCACCTCGCCCAGATATGCCTTGCCCAAGGTGTATGAGGTGACCACCCGGCATGCCCTCACGCAGGAACAGTTGCGTGCCCTGCGCCTGGGGGTGGTGCTGCGCGACGACCCGGAACCTGTTTCCGCCTCGGTCTGCGAGCAAGTGAGCGGACACTTGCTGAGGCTGACGATCACGCAGGGACGCTATCACCAGGTCAGGCGCATGATCGCCGCGGCGGGGAACCGGGTGGAGGCCCTGGCGCGTGTGTCCGTGGGCGGTTTGCGGCTGCCGGCGGACCTGCCCGTCGGCGCCTGGCGCTGGCTGGGGCCGGACGAGCTTGCGCGGCTGCGGCCCGCGTCGTCACGCGAATGACCGTGTCCCGCATGCTCCGGCACGCACCGTTTCAGCCGATCACCAGGCCGAGCAGGCCCAGGATGAAGACGACGATGCCAGCGGTGACGATGCGTGGGTCGGGTTCGTGCAGGTGCTGGCGCACCTGCAGCTGCATGCGCTCGATCTGGATGACGGGCGGCTTCAGTGCCGTGACTTCCATGCGGTAGGTGCCGGGCTGGACGTGCTGCATGAGCAGCAGATGCTCGCGGAAACTGGGGTTGGTGTCGGTCACCTGACTCACGCCCAGGGAGATCTGCAGCGGCTGCGCGGCCTCCCCCTGGCGGTACAGGGTGACGGCATACAGGTCGCGCGGGGGCTTGCTCTCGTCCATGTTGGGAGAGAAGTGCCCCTGCGCCAGCAGGACCAGGCCCACGGGTGCCATGTCCGGATTCAGGACGAAGTCCGGCGAGACCCAGCGCCGCGCCTCGGCCGCCCAGCCTTCGGCCACTGTCAGGTCCAGCCGCTGTGCCTGGCTGCCGGTATAGAACTTGGCGTACACCCAGTAGGCGGGCGCCAGCAGGGCACCCAGGGCGATGAGCGCGAGGGAAAGCATCTTGATCATACGCTGGGGGGAGTGGCGGATTGCGCCAGCAGGTGTGAGAGAAAGGCCCGTAGTTTGGCGGGCTTCAGTGGTTTGTGCAGCACCGGCAGGCCAGACAGGTGCAGGGCCTGGATGGTGTCCGGGGCCGTGTCGCCGGTGATCAGTGCCGCGGGCAGGGGGCCGAAGGCCGCCTGCAGGCTGGCGATGGCCTCGATGCCGGTGCGGCCGTTCTTGAGTCGGTAGTCGGACAGGATGACGTCCGGCCTGCGGCCCAGCTCGATCAGTTCCTGGCGTACCTGCTCACCGTCCTCACCGGCGGCCAGGGCCACGCCCCACTGATCGAAGACCTGCACCATGGCCTCCAGGATGGCGGTATCGTCGTCGATGAAGGCCACCAGGGCGTGTTCCAGGGGCATGGCGATGCCCCTGGCCGGGCTGTGCGCCTGTTCCTCCTGCGTACGGGGATGACAGCGGGAAAAGCGCAGGTGAAAGCATGAGCCCTTGTCCAGCTGGGATTGCACGTGAACCTGGCTGCCCAGCAGGCGGGCCAGGCGGGCGACGATGGCCAGGCCCAGGCCCAGGCCCTTGTCGCGGTGGCGCTCGGGGTTGGACAGCTGGAAATATTCCTCGAACACATGTGTCTGGAAGGCCTCGGGAATCCCCTTGCCCGTATCGCGCACCTCCAGCCGCAGCCAGTTGTCCTGCACGCGTCGGACCCCCACCAGGACACCACCCGTGTCCGTATAGCGCAGGGCGTTGGAGATCAGGTTGGCGAGGATGCGTTCCAGCAGGACCGGATCGGTGAAAAGCCAGGCATTGCCGGCGTGCATGCGCAGACGCAGGCCCTTGGCACTGGCCATGTGGCTGAACTGCTGTTCGAGGCGGTCCATCACCTGCCTGAGAGGAAAGCATTCCGGCCGGGACTGCACCGCACCCGCATCCAGGCGGGACAGGTCCAGCAGGGCATTGAGCAGGCTTTCCATGCTGCTGGCGGAGGCACCGATATGTTCGGCCAGGCGCAGGGTCTCGCCGTCCGTAAGGCGTTCACTGAGCGCTTCCACCAGTAGGGTCAGGGCATGCAGCGGCTGGCGCAGGTCATGGCTTGCGGCAGCCAGGAAGCGGCTCTTCGCCAGGTTGGCGGATTCCGCCTGCTGCTTCTGCGCGCGCAGCTCGGCCGTGGCTTCCAGGATGCGCTGTTCCAGGATGCGCTGGTTTTCCTCCAGTCGTATGGCCATGCGGTTGATGCCCTGCTGCAGCGCGCCGATCTCGCCCGGTGAGTCCTCGCGGATGCGCTCGCTCCATTCACCCTGGGAGATGCGGGCCACGGCCCGGGTGATGGCCTGCAGGGGCTGGCTTACGACCCCGGACAGGCGCCAGGCCAGCACCAGGGCCAGGCCGATGCTGATGATGGACATGCCGGCCGCCGCCAGGCTGACCTGGGAGCGGGCCAGTTCGACGGGTGCGCGTGTCATGGCCAGCACGACATAGGCAAAAGGCTGGTCGGGTGGCGGATGGGCGTCCAGATACGGGTCCTGCTCGCCGGGGGCGGGCAGGGTGACCGGATACGTGAAGAAATACAGGCGATTCCGGCGCTGCACCAGGGGGGGCGTGGATCCGTTGGGCAGGGGCAGGGGATCGGCCACGCCGCTGAGCAGGATCCATTCGCGCCGGTCGGCGACCGCCACGGTCTGGGCAGCCAGGCTGCCGCGTTCGAGATCCATCTGGCGTTTGACATTGGGCAGGTTGCCCGTGAACAGGTCGAAGGCGATTCCCTCGGCCAGACGGCGCGCGGCATCCGTGCCCCGCATGGTCAGATTGGCTTCCGCCTTGGAGATGCTGCGGTGGGTGAAGTAGGCGGCGAACAGGCCAACCGCCACCAGCATGGGCAGCAGGGCGACCACCAGGATGCGCAGCCGCAGGTTCAGGGTGTGGGACGGATTGGAGATGGGCGGAGAGGCAGGCAAGGGCGGCTCGCGCGGGAGGGGTGTACGTGGTTCAGCGGCGCTTGTGCAGCCCCATCTTCTGGGCCACCAGTACCGCCTCGGTGCGGTTGTTGACCTGGAGGCTGCGGAAGATGGCGGCCAGGTGGATTTTCACCGTGCCCTCGGTGACCTCCAGGGTCTTGGCGATCTGCTTGTTGCTCAGGCCCTTGGCCAGCTCGCCCAGCACCTCGATCTGCCGGGAAGTCAGGGCGCTGTTGCGGACGTGCGTGGACAGGCCCACCGGCACGCCGGGCCTGTCCAGCAGGCTGGGCGGGATGAACACCCCACCCGCCAGCACCAGGCGCAGGGCACTCAGGATGACGTCGCTGGGCGAGGCCTTGGTGATGTAACCCAGGGCGCCGGCGGCCAGCAGTTTCTGGATGTCCATGACCTGTTCCGCGGCCGACAGCACCACCACGGGTATGTCCGGGAAGGCCGCACGGAAGCGCAGGATGCCTTCCACGCCGTCCATGCCGGGCATGTACAGGTCGAGCAGCGCCAGGTCCACGCCGCCGTGCAGGTGGCGCATGCGGTGCATGGTGGCGAAGGCGGTGGGGTAATCCATGGCCTCCACCAGTTCAACCTCCGCATCCAGCTTCGCCAGGACGGGCTTCAGGCCTTCCCGGAACAGGGGATGATCGTCTGCCAGCAAGATGCGCATGTTTGCCTCCTTGGTGCACGCTACTTATATAGGCGGTTCCAGCCGGGGGCTGCGGGCCGCGTGCCCGTGCGTCGGTCTTATTCTCCCAGGCCCAGGCGCTGCCACAGGGTGCTGGTGAGACCGGCCTGGTTCAGGGTGTAGAAGTGCAGTCCCGGCGCGCCGCCCGCCAACAGGCGCTCGCACAGGCCGGTGACGAAATCCAGGCCGAAGGCGCGGATGGAAGCGGTGTCGTCCATGTAGCCTTCCAGCTTGCGGCCCAGCCAGCGCGGGATTTCCGCGCCGCACAGGGTGGAAAAGCGTGCCAGCTGGCCATAGTTGGAGATGGGCATGATGCCGGGCACGATGGGCAGGCTCAGGCCCAGCTCAGCGCAGTCGTCGAGGAAGTTGAAATAGGCATCGGTATTGAAGAAGTACTGGGTGATGGCCGCGTTGGCGCCGGCCTCGCACTTGCGCCGGAAGTTGAGCAGGTCTTCCCGGTAGCTGCGCGCCTGGGGGTGGGTCTCAGGATAGGCCGCCACCTCGATCTCGAACCAGTCGCCGGTCTCCTGGCGGATGAACTCCACCAGCTCGTTGGCGTAGCGCAATTCACCGGGATCGGGCATGCCCGAGGGCAGGTCGCCGCGCAGGGCGACGATGTGGCGGATGCCATGTGTCTGATACAGCCGCAGAATCTGGCGGATGCTTGCCCGGGTGGAGCCCACGCAGGACAGATGCGGCGCTGCGGCCAGGCCCTCGGCCTGGATCTCGCGCACGGTCTCCAGGGTGCGATCCTGGGAGGAGCCGCCGGCGCCGAAGGTCACGGAGAAGAATTTGGGCTTGAGCTGGGCCAGCTGTTGGCGGGCGGCCCGCAGCTTGAGGATGCCTTCCTCCGTCTTGGGGGGAAAGAACTCGATGCTGAAGGTACGTTTCATGGCCTGGTGCGCGCGATGACGACCCGTGAGTTTAGCCGAGAGCCATGCCCAGCGCCCGGCCGATCGCCCAGGTCGACGCGCCGGCTGCGCCACCGATGAGCAGCATGCGCAGGCCACCCGACAGGGCCGGCCGGCCGGTGAACAGGCTGAGGGAGGCGCCCACGCCGAACAGGGCGATGCCGGTCACCGCCACCACGCCGCCCAGGGCGTGCGCACGCCCCAGCAGCAGATAGGGCAGCACGGGCAGGCCAGCCCCCAGGGCGAAGGCCAGGAAGGAGCTGGCGGCCGCCCCCCAGGGCGAACCCAGCGCATCCGGGTTCAGGCCCAGTTCCTCCCGCGCCAGGGTATCCAGGGCGCGATCCGGGTCCTGCAGCAGACGGTCGGCCAGCTGGCGTGCCTGGGCTGCATCCATGCCCTTGGCGGCGTAGATGAGGGCCAGCTCCGCCGCCTCCTCCTGGGGGTATTGATCCAGCTCCTGGCGCTCCAGGGCCATCTGGTATTCGTGGAATTCCCGCTGCGAGCGCACCGACACGTATTCTCCCGCCGCCATGGAAAAGGCGCCGGCCAGCAGACCGGCCAGGCCGGAGAGCAGCACCACCCTGGCGTCCACGCCGGCCCCGGCCACTCCCAGGATCAGGCTGGCGTTGGAGACCAGGCCGTCGTTCACGCCGAACACGGCGGCGCGCAGGTTGTTGCCGTCCTGTGCACGCTGCTGGCCGGCATCGATCTGTTCCAGGCGCATGGGTATGCCATGCGGGCGCGGACCCCGATACAGGCTCATGCCGCGCACCTTCATGGCGGCCAGGATGCCCTTCATGGTGCCTACCCCCAGGCGTGGGACGAGCCAGCCGATCAGGCGGGTGCGCGGATCGGGACGCCAGATCGCGGGCACGTGCCGGCCGTCCCGCCGCAGGGCGTCCGCCCACGCCTCGGCCTGGCGTTCCGCCGCGCGCGCCAGCTCCAGGAACAGCACCTGGCGCGGGGTGCCGGATTCCGCGTCGGAGACGATGCGGTACAGCCAGGCGGAACGCTTCTCCTCGCGCCAGTTTTCCAGCGGCTGCATGGCCATGTGGCTCAGCCGGCCGTGCCTGCCAGGCGCCGGTACTGCACGGCCTCGGCCACGTGCGCGGGCGACAGGGTCTCGGCACCCGCAAGGTCGGCGATGCTGCGGGCCACGCGCAGGATGCGGTGGTAGCCGCGGGCCGAGAGGTCGAGACGGCGAATGGCCTGCTTCAGCAGTTCCAGTGCGGCCGTCTCGGCGCGGCAGTGCAGGTCGACCTCGCGTCCCGCCAGGTGGGCATTGGGCTTGCCCTGGCGTCGGACCTGGGCTTCCCGGGCGCGCGACACGCGTGCGCGCGTCGGCATGGAGGCCTCGCCCGCACCGGCCTGGGTCAGTTCCGCCTCGGGCAGGGCGGGCACCTCGATGTGCAGGTCGATGCGGTCCAGCAGCGGCCCGGACAGACGGCTGCGGTAGCGGGCCACCTGCTCCGGCGTGCAGCGGCAGCGGCCGGAGGGGTGGCCGAGGTAACCGCAGGGGCAGGGATTCATGGCCGCCACCAGCTGGAAGCGGGCGGGAAAGTCCGACTGCCGCGCCGCCCGCGAGATGGTGATGCGCCCATTCTCCAGGGGTTCGCGCAGCACCTCCAGGGCCTGGCGAGAGAACTCGGGCAGCTCGTCCAGGAACAGCACGCCATGGGTGGCCTGGCTCGCCTCTCCGGGGCGGGGCGGATTGCCGCCCCCCACCAGGGCCACGCCCGAGGCGGTGTGGTGCGGCGCGCGAAACGGACGCCTGCCCCAGGCCTCGGGCCGGAAGGCGCCGGACAGGGACAGCACGGCGGCGGATTCCAGGGCCTCGTCCTGGGTCATGGGCGGCAGGATGCCAGGCAGGCGCTGCGCCAGCATGGACTTGCCCGTGCCCGGCGGACCGCTCATGAGCAGGGAATGTCCGCCGGCGGCGGCCACCTCCAGGGCACGGCGGGCGCCATGCTGGCCCTTCACGTCCGCCAGGTCGGGATAGGCCAGGTCGGCCATGGTTTCACGTGGAACAGCCTGGACCAGGGTCGCGCGCTGCAGCAGGTGCGCGCAGACCTCCAGCAGGCTGTGCGCGCCGAACACCCGGGCATCGCGCACCTGTGCTGCCTCCCGCGCATTTTCCACGGGCAGGATGAAGGCGCGCCCGTCGCGCGCGGCGGACAGCATCATGGCCAGCGCGCCACGCACCGGGCGCAGGCCACCGGTGAGCGCCAGCTCGCCGGCAAACTCGTAACTTTCCAGCGCCTGGGCAGGGATCTGGCCCGAGGCCGCCAGCACGCCGAGGGCCATGGGCAGGTCGAAGCGGCCCGATTCCTTGGGCAGATCGGCGGGCGCCAGGTTGACGGTGATGCGGCGCTGGGGGAAGTCGAAGCCGGATTGCTGCAGGGCGGCCCGCACCCGGTCCCGGGCCTCCTTCACCTCAGCCTCGGGCAGGCCCACCAGATTGAAGGCGGGCAGGCCGTTGGCCAGGTGGGCCTCGACGACGACTTCGGGTGCCTCCATGCCCGCCAGGGCACGGCTGCGGACGATGGCCAAGGACATGTTTCCTCCCCGTCATGCTTATGCCTGTATCAGTGTTTGCGCCGCAGGCCCTGGCGGCCCACCCAGTCGCGCGCGAACTGCTGCGCCACCCGGCCGGAACGCCCACCGCGCTGGATGGCCCATTGCAGGGCCTCGGCGCGCATGGACGTGTCGCGCTTGCCGCCCAGGGCCTCCACCCAGCCGTCGACGATGGCCAGGTAATCGTCCTGGCCGAAGGGCCAGAAGCTCAGGGTCAGGCCGAAGCGATCCGACAGGCTGACCTTTTCTTCCGTGCTCTCTGCCGGCCGCAGCTCCCCTTGCCCGTCGTGGCGGGCGGCGGTGTTCTCGGCCATGAATTCCGCCATGAGATGACGCCGGTTGGAGGTGGCGGCGATGAGCACGTTCTCCGGCAGGCCCGCCACCGAGCCGTCCAGGGCAGCCTTGAGGGGCTTGTAGGCGGCGTCTCCCGGCTCGAAGGACAGGTCGTCGGTGAACAGCAGGAAGCGCCAGGGCTGGCCCGCCAGGTGTTCGCCGATCTCCGGCAGATGCATGAGGTCTTCCCGTTCCACCTCCACCAGACGCAGCCTCTGTCTGGCAAAGCGGGGCAGCAGGGCCTTGATGAGGGACGACTTGCCACAGCCACGGCTGCCGGCCAGCAGCACGTTGTTGGCCGGCAGGCCCTTGAGGAACTGGCGGATGTTGCGCTCCAGGGCGGCCTTCTGCGCGTCGATGCGGGCAAGCGCCTGCCAGGGCGGACAGTTGAGCTGGCGCACCGGCATGAGCCGGCCATGCCCCATGTATGTGCGCCAGCGGCAGGCCAGGGTGGCGCGCCAGTCGATGACGGGAGGGGGCGGCGGCAGCCAGGCATCCAGCCGGGCCAGCAGATCGCTGGCGCGGGCGACGAGCAGGGCCAGTTCGGGGGGGACGTGTCCGGCCATCAGCTGCGGTACTCCGCGTTGATCTTCACGTATTCGTAGGAGAGATCGCAGGTCCATACCGTGGCCTCGGCTTCGCCTCGCGCCAGGTGCGCACGCACGCTGATCTCGGCTTCCGCCATGACCCGGGCACCCTCGGCTTCCTGGTAGGTGTCGGCGCGGCCACCGTGCTCGGCCACCAGGACATTGCCCAGCCACAGGCGGACGCGCTCCACGTCCAGGTCCTGGATGCCGGCATAGCCCACGGCGGCGAGGATGCGGCCCAGGTTGGGGTCCGAGGCGAAGAAGGCGGTCTTCACCAGGGGAGAGCGGGCAATGGCATAGGCCACCTGCTTGCATTCCGCCTCGTCCCGACCGCCTTGCACGCGCACCTCGATGAACTTGGTGGCGCCTTCGCCGTCGCGCACGATGGCCTGCGCCAGCTGCATCATGAGCGCGGTGATGGCATCCCGCAGGGCGGGGAAGCGTGCATCATCGTCGTCCATGATCACCGGCGCCTGGCCGGCCGCCCCCGTGGCCACCAGGATGCAGGCGTCGTTGGTGGAGGTGTCCCCGTCCACGCTGATGCAGTTGAAGGAGCGGTTCACCGCGTAGCGCAGGATGGCTTCCAGGGCCTCGCAGGACACGGGCGCGTCGGTTGCCACGAAGCACAGCATGGTGGCCATGTTGGGGTGGATCATGCCTGAGCCCTTGGCGATGCCGGTGACCACGAAGTCCGTGCCCCCCAGCGAGACCCTGCGGCTGGCGGCCTTGGGTACGAGGTCGGTGGTCATGATGGCCTGCGCGGCCTCCGCCCAGTTGGCCGGTTTCAGGTCCGCCACGGCAGCGGGCAGGGCCGCGACGATCCGATCCACCGGCAGGGGCTCCAGGATCACGCCGGTGGAAAAGGGCAGCACCTGCTGGGGCTGGATACCCATGAGCCGGGCCAGCGCGGCGCAGGTCTGGCGCGCCCGGGCCAGGCCTTCCTGTCCGGTGCCGGCATTGGCGTTGCCGGTGTTCACCACCAGGGCACGGATGTGGCCATCCCCCATCAGGTGCTCACGACACACGCTCACGGGCGCGGCGCAGAAGCGGTTCTGCGTGAAGATGCCCACCACCTCCGCATCCGGCGCGATGGACATGACCAGCACGTCCTTGCGTCCCGGCTTCTTGATGCCGGCGGAGGCGATGCCCAGCTCGATGCCGGCTACGGGCAACAGGGCGGCGGGGTCGGGGGGAGACAGGAGGACGGGCATGATGACAGCGGCGGTGGAGGAATGCCGGCATTCTAAGGAAGCGCCGCGCAAAAGCCACGCCGGCCGCGCACCGCCCCAGGCGTGAGCACGAGCGCGGCCGTCTCGCACGAGGCCTGGTCATTCCCGCCATCGTGACCGTGACCACCCTTGTCATCGCCTCCATGGCTACCCGGTCATTTCGGCCGTAGGGGGAAATCCGGCCCGCATGGTGTCCTCGAGCGGCCTGCGGGTGACGCGTGCCCGTCATTTCGACCGCAGGGAGAAATCCGGTTCCGTGTCCGTGGTCGAAGGATTCCTCACTGCGTTCGGAATGACAGCCTGAGTCGTTCGGAATGACAGCCTGGGATGCGCGGAATGGCAGCATGGGATGTGTGGAATGGCAGCCTGGGATGTGTGGAATGGCAGTCCGGATGTTTGGAGTGTCGGCCTGGAATCAGCGGCATCGTGACGGGCCAGGCTGGGGCAATCCCACGGTCCGGGGTGTTGGACCGGTGGCTCACGGCGTTTGAGTCGGCGGTCTGGGCGGTATCCTCGAGCAGCCCGCGGGTGACGTGTGCCTGTCATTTCGACCGCAGGGAGAAATCCGGTCCCGTGTCCGTGGTCGAAGGATTCCTCACTGCGTTCGGAATGACAGCCTGGGGAGCTCAAAGCCAGTGCACCATGCCGTCCGTGAACACCAGGACGCTGCGGATGCGCTTGTCGGGATAGAGGACCTGGGCGGCCTGGTGATAGGCGGTGATCTGCTGCAGATGGGGCTGGGCGCGGCGGACGGGATCCGGCTCGTGCAGGCCGCCGCTCTTGTAGTCCAGCACCCAGACTTCCCGGGCGAATTCCACCAGGCGGTCCATGCGTGCCACGCGGCCCTGGGCGTCCAGGTACTCCAGTTCGTTGTGGGCGCGCAGGTACCGGCTAGGGTCGAAGGCCGGGGCCAGTTCGGGCAGGGCCAGTATCCGTTGGCCCAGGGCGGCCACGTGCGCGGCCTGTTCTTCGTCCATGTCCAGCAGGGCGGTGATGGTGTCCTCCGTCAGGCCGTTGCCGCGATGTTCCAGCCAGGCATGCAGCAGGGTGCCGAAGGCGGCCCGCTCGTCCTGCGCGGGCCGGTGGTTGCCGATGGGGGGGATGTCCGGGGGCAGAGGGTCGGGGGGGGGCGCGTCTTCGGTGTCGCCCGGTCTGGGTGTATTGAGCCAGGCCATCTCCGGCAGGCCGGCCGAGTCGGCGTGCTTCAGGGCAGTCGCCAGGGGTTCCAGCCAGCCTGCCTCCCTGTCCGGGTCGTCCTGGGCGACGCCGCTCACGAATAGGGCCTGGCGCGCGCGGGTCATGGCCACGTACAGCAGGTTGAGACGCTCCACCCGCGCCAGCTCCCGTTCCTGGCGGAACAGGGCATCCCGTCCCGGCCCGCGCCAGTCACGCGGGCCATACAGGGAGAAATGGGTGGGACGGTCCGCCTCCGGGGGCCAGTCCAGGAGCACGCCGCTATGCCTGTCCCTGCTGCCACAGGCATCCGCCTTGATGAGGAAGACCACGGGTGACTCCAGGCCCTTGGCGCTGTGGATGGTGAGCATGCGCACGCGCTCGCCGGCGGCAGCGGGCGGCTCGCCGGGACCGTCCTTGCCGGCCTTCTCGCGCAGGCGGCGCAACTCGTCCAGGAAGCGGGGCAGGCTGGGGTAGCGCCCGCCGGACAGGGACAGGGACAGGGCGAGAAAGCCCTGCAGGTTGGCCAGCACGCCGGGACGCAGGTGCGCCGGCAGCGTGCGCGCGTAGTGGGCGCTTACGTCTCCCTCGTGGTGGATGCGGTCCAGCAGGTCATGGATGGGCAGCCGGCCGGCCTGCTCGCGCCAGCCTTGCAGCAGGCACTGGGCGCGCCGCACCCGGGATGGCGCGGTATCGCCGCGCGCCATCCCGTCCAGGCGGCTCCACCAGTCCGGACCCGGTGCATCGGCCAGGGCGAGCAGGTCCTCGTCCGTGAGGCCCATGAAGGGTGTGCGCAGCACATGCGCGAGGGCCAGGTCGTCGCGCGGGTCCACCAGCCAGGTGAGCAGGGCGGTGAGGTCGCGCGCCTCCAGGGTGGCCAGAAGCTCGCCGCGCCGGTCCGTGACGAAGGGGATGCCCGCCGCCTTGCAGGCATCCTCGAACACGGCGATGTCTGCGCGCGTGGCATAGAGCAGGGTGATGTCGCCGTAGCGGGCGGGGCGGAGCGTGCCGTCCTGGGGGTCACGGACCAGCAGACCGCCCACCACATCCCGGATTCTGCGTGCCACCCAGGCAGCCTCGTGGGCGCGCCTGTGCGGGGTGCTCGGCGGGGGGGTGGTCAGGGGCAGCCGGTAGGCGGACGGTGGGGGCAGGTCCCTGTCCGCCGGCGCCGTCACGTGCAGTTCGCACCAGCCCGGCAGCCCGGTCTGGTGCGCGCGGTGGCGCTCGAAGCCGGGATACTCCGGCCGCCCGTCGAACAGGGCATTCAGCCAGGCCACCACGCGGGGGGCGCAGCGTCGCGTCTCGTTCTGCGGCAGGTACCGGGCACCGTAGCGCGCCGTCAGCCAGGCTGCGGCGGTGTGGAACAGGCGCGGCTCGGCGCGGCGGAAGCGGTAGATGGACTGCTTGGGATCGCCCACCAGAAACACCGTGGGACGTGCGCCGTCCTGGCCGTAGGCCTCCAGCCAGGCGCGCAGGATGCGCCACTGCAGGGGGTTGGTGTCCTGGAACTCGTCGAGCAGCACGTGCTTCCAGCGGACGTCCAGCTTCATGAACACCGCCGCCGCCGCGTCCTCGTCCGCCAGCAGGCGGGCCGTCTCCAGCTCGGCATCGGTGAAGTCCAGGACAGCCCGTTCCGCCTTCAGGTCCTGGTAGGCGCGCAGCCAGGCCTGACCCAGGGTCAGGCCCAGACGGTTGAGCCACAGCCCGCGCTGCTCGGCAAGCCGCTGGCGGGTGGCGCCAAGACGCTCCGCCAGGCGCTGATGCAGATCGGCATAGTGCCGGGCATCCACCTCCCCCAGCCGGTCCACCATGGTCTTGCCCGGCTTCAAGACACGCGGCTCACCCTTGTCGGTCAGCAGGGCGGCGCAGAGGTGCCCGAAGCAGGCCTCTGGGGCCGTGTCCCAGGCGTCCAGGGCGGCCTGCAGGGATGCCGCCTGCCTGGCCCTGCTTGTCAGGCTCGCCGCCTCCCGCGCCAGGTAGCGGCCATAGGCCTGCACCTCGGCACGCAGCCCCGGCGCGGCGAACAAGGCCCCCATGAGGTCGGTGTCCTCCGTCAACCCCAGTTGGCTGGCCAGGCGGCTGCAGGCCAGCTCGGGGTCGCCGCCATGGCTCCACCATTCGGCGCGCCTGGCCAGCAGGTCATCCAGTAGTTCCTGCAGGCCATCCAGGGAGAACTGCCCGGTCAGCGCGACGAAGGCCCGCGCCGGGGGCGCGTCCGGTCGCCTGCCCAGCAACTGGGTCAGGGCCAGCCAGGCCTCGTCGCGCAACAGGGCGGTCTGTTCCAGCACCTCTCCCGCCTGCCGGCGCGGCAGGGGCGCATGTTCCAGCAGGTGGAAGAACCAGCCATGAAAGGTCGTAAGGAGCGGCCCGGGCCGGGCGGTGAGCACCGCCTCCAGCAGGCCCCGGGCCCGGGGCAGGGCGGCCCGGGCCTCGGCCGGGTCCAGGCCGCGCTGCAGCAGGAAGTCCACCGCGTCGTCGTCCGGCAGCAGGGCCAGATCACGCAGCCAGTCATCCAGACGGCTGCGCATCTCCTCCGCCGCCCTGCGCGTGAAGGTGATGGCCAGGAGCTCGGACGGTTCCGCGCCTGCCAGCATGAGGCGCAACATGCGCGACACCAGCAGCCAGGTCTTGCCGCTGCCGGCGCAGGCCTCCACCACGACGCTGTGGCTGGGCTCCAGGGCGGGCAGCAGGGCGGGATCAGGCAGCCTGGAGGACATGGGCAGCCGCCCCCTTCGGGGGGATGGACACTGTACGCATGACGCGGGTCACGAGGGGATACGCGGCCAGTGTAGCGCGGGGCGCGCGTGCCCCGAAGTCCGCATGCGCACGGCTGGCACGCGGCTTTCACAGGCGCGCCGGACCCCTGCGCGGCGGTTGCCCGGGTGCCTTCGCCCCCGGGTGGACTGCCCATCTGCGGCATGCATGTGCCGCAAAACGTCACCCCCGCGCCGGGCTGCGTGCCGTCCCGACCGGGCCGTGAAGTGGAAGTGGCGGGCCGCGCGCGCCGACCGGCCGGGCAACGCGGCGAAGGCACCATCTACGCGAGGCCTTCTCGCCGCACCCTGCGCTCCGGTAGGTGCCGCCTGAAGGCCCTAAAGAAAATCCCGGCCGCTCCGTTACAACCCACGGCAGGGGTGTGGCAATGGTTGGCACGCATCTGGCTAGTACCTTCGCGCCACGCCTCCCCTGGCAGTGCCAGAAAGGGCCGGCGAAGGGTGAATTTCTTAACCAGGAGAGAACATCATGATGCAAATGCGTATGCGTTCCGGCCAGTCCGGCTTTACCCTGATCGAGCTGCTGATCGTCGTGGCCATCATCGGCATCCTGGCGGCCATCGCCGTGCCGGCGTATCAGCAATACACCGCCAAGGCGAAGTATGCCGAGGTGGTCAGCTATTCGCAGTCCCGCCGTCTTGGGGTCGAAGCCTGCGCCAACACCCTGGGCACGGTGACCGGATGTTCTGGGGGCAGCAACGGCATTCCCGCGGATATCGCGGCCGGTCAAAACCCAACGCAGTATGTCTCCGGTGTGACCACCCTGAACGGTGTGGTGACCGTTATACCGAGAACTACGGTGGGCAATGGTGTGACCGCGGCAGATACCCTGGTCCTGACACCGACCTATACCACCACCAACGGCACGAACTGGAGCAAGACCTGTAATGGTAATGCGGCGGGCCTCTGCTGAGCACTGTCACGTCGATCATGGAGCCCCCTCTTGCAGGGGGCTCTTTTTTTCTGGCATGACCCAGACCGCGCTACCCACGGTCATCGCCGGACTGCTGGTGGCCCTGATGGGTCTCACACTGGCGGTTTGGTGGCCAGGGCTGACCGGGCCTTTCTTTCTTGATGACCTGACCCTGCTGCCGCTGCTCGCAAGGATCGATCCCGTCCAGCCCGGGCCGGGTATATGGGCGTTCATCACCGATACTTCGGCAGGTCCCTATGGCCGCCCGCTGTCCATGCTGGCCTTGCTGGCCAACGGTACGGACTGGCCCACCCTGCCCTGGCTGTACAAGTTCACCAACCTCCTGCTGCATGCGTCAACCGGTCTGCTGCTGTTCTTCCTGGTGCGGGAAATCACCGGCACGCAAGACCGGCAGGATACGCGGCCCGCGCTCACGGCCTGGCTGGTGAGCGCCTTCTGGCTGATCCACCCGCTGAACGTTTCAACGCTTCTGTACGTAACGCAGCGCATGACCCAGTTGTCAGCGTTCTTCGTCCTGCTGGGCCTGCTCTGCTATGTGCGGGGCCGGAAAAGGCTGAGCCGGCATGCGCGCGCCGGCTACGTATGGATGAACGCCGCGGTTTTGCTCTGCCTGCCGCTGGCCACCCTTAGCAAGGAGAACGGGTTGCTGCTGGCGCCCATGATCCTGCTCGTCGAATGGACGGTATTCCGCCTGCGACCCGGGCAGGGTGCGTACCCGTCCAGGCTTTGGATGCTTGGTTGCCTGTGGCTGCCGACGCTCGCCCTGCTGGCGATGCTGACGCGGTATTCGCTGCCTGAATACTTCGCCACGCGCGATTTCACCCTCACCCAACGGCTTCTGAGCGAGCCGCGCATCGTGCTGGAATATCTCTGGCGCTGGTTCAACCCGTGGGCAGGCAGCCGGGGGGTGTTCACGGATGGCATTATCGTGTCCACGGGCTGGCTGCAGCCACGCACGACTCTGCCGGCGCTCCTGGCCATGATAGCCTTACCGGCCGTAGCCTTTCTTGTCCGGCACCGCGCGCCCTGGATGACCCTGGCGGTGGGATTTTTCCTGGTTGGCCATATCCTGGAATCCACCAGCCTGCCACTGGAACTGTATTTCGAGCACCGAAATTACCTGCCCACCATGCTTCTGGCACTGCCGTTGGTGGATTGGCTGATGGGCCGCATCCGTATGCAACCATTGTGGGGCGTGCTGCCACTCGGGCTGTGCGTGGCCCTGGCGGCGATCACATTAGATACGGCGCGGATTTGGGGCGATGCCGCCCGCCTCGCACGCTATTCCCTGCAGGCCAACCCCCTCTCGCCACGCGCCATCGGCAACCAGGCGGGATACCTGGTACGGCAAGGGCGGGCCGAGGCTGCGGTGCAACTGATAAAGGCGGGCATACAGCGCAGACCGGAGGCCTCGGAGCTGGGCATCCTCTTGCTCCTGTTCGAGTGCCAGTCCGAAGGGGTCAGGCAGGCGGATCTGCGTGCAGTGCGGCAGCAGCTCGCAGGGCACACCCTGCCACTGAATGCCTATGCCCTACTGGGCGATCTGCTGGAGCGCGTACCCAAGGCATGCCCGGGGCTCGGTCTGGACATGTTGGAGGACATGCTGGTTGGCCTGGAAGCGGAAGCGGAGCGGCAAGGTCGCCACGAAGCGATACGGCGGCTGCGGCACTATCGGGGCATCCTGTGCCTGAAAGATGCGCAACCTGAGTGTGCGATCCGGCATTTCGCCAGGTCGCAGCAACTCTTACGGGATGCTGAACTGGGATTGATCCAGGCCGCGCTGCTGCTCCGGTTCCAGTATCCTGCACAGGCCGCTGCCTGGCTCTCCACCTTGCGCCGCCAGCAGTCGTTCGCGAGGCGCGACGTGTCGTGGGGAGATCGAGGTATCGAGGCGCGCGCGCGCGCGCTGCAAGAACGCATCGAGACCAGGCGTAAGGCGATGGATCAAACGGGTGACACACGGCAATGAAGGCATCGATCAGCATCATCCTGCCGGCAAGGAACGAGGCCTCGGCCCTGCGCGTGCTGCTGCCCGAGCTACGACGGCGCTTCGCGGATGCGCAGATCCTGGTGGTGGACGACGGCTCCACCGACGACACCGGGGAAATCTGCCGCCAGCACGCGGTGACCCGTCTGGTCCATCCCTATACCCTGGGCAACGGCGCCGCCGTGAAGACCGGGGCGCGCGCGGCCGTTGGGGATGTCCTGGTGTGCATGGATGCCGACGGCCAGCATGACCCGGCCGACATCCCCCGTCTGCTGACCGGCCTGGAGCAGGGCCTGGACATGGTGGTGGGTGCGCGTGCGTCCGATTCCCACGCCGGTTCCCACCGCGCCCTGGGCAACAAGTTGTTCAACCGTCTGGCCAGCTGGATGGTGGGCCACAGGGTGGCGGACCTGACCTCCGGCTTCCGCGCCGTGCGGGCCGACAGGTTCCGACGCTTCCTGCACCTCCTGCCCAATGGTTTTTCCTACCCCACCACCATCACCATGAGCTTTTTCCGCGCCGGCTATGCCGTGGGCTACGTGCCCATCCGCGCCAAGCGCCGCGATGGCCGTAGCCACTTGCACCCACTGCGGGACGGCATGCGCTTCCTCATCATCATCCTGCGCATCGGTACCCTCTATTCCCCGTTCCGCCTCTTCCTGCCGGTGAGTCTGACGTTCTTCGGCCTGGGTGCGCTCTACTATGCCTATACGCTGAGCACGCAAGGACGTTTCACCAACATGAGCGCTCTCATGTTCACCACTTCCATTCTGACGTTCCTGATCGGCATCGTGTCCGAACAGATCACGGCGCTGCATTACCGAGACACGGAAAGATGAGGGACATGTCCGCCGCGCCGGGATTGACCGCGACCGACACATGACCCGCCTGCTGTTCACTAGTTCGTCCTACCCGGCGGACCCGCAAGACTGGAAGGGTCGTTTCATCGCCGACATGCTGGCTGCCCTGGCCGCCCGACCGGGGCTTGATGTATCCGTCTGGATGCCGCCCGGCATCCTGCCGGCCGGCGTGGTCGATATCGCGACCCGAGATGAGCACGCCTGGCTGGCCGGACTGATGGCGACGGGAGGCATGGCAGCCCGGTTGCGCCGGGGCGGACCGGCGGGCCTGGGCGGAGCCCTGGGCCTGCTGGCACGCCTGCACCGGGCCTACCGGCGGGTCGATGCGGACCTCGTGCACGTGAACTGGCTGCAGAACGCCCTACCCTTGTGGGGCACGCGCCTGCCGGCCCTGATCACGGTGCTCGGCAGTGATTACGGTCTGCTCACGCGGCCAGGTATGGTTACTGCCCTGCGCGGGGCACGGACGTGCGGGCAGTGGTACTGGACAGTACGCGCTTTTCCGAGCGTTACGGCTGGCAGCCGGCGATTTCTCTGGAAGAAGGCATGGCCAGGATGTGGCACTGGCTGCGCGGGCAGGCGTGAGTTCCCAACCGGCCATCTCGATCTGTATCGCCAACTACAACGGTCTGGCAGTGATCGATGACTGCATCCGCTCGGTGCTGGGTCAGCAGGACGCACCGGAAGTGGAAATCATCGTCCATGACGATGCCTCAACAGACGGCTCCGGCGCGTATATCCGGCGGACATACCCACACGTGAAGTACATCGGAAGTCCGCAGAACGTGGGCTTTTGCGTCGCCAACAACCGCATGGTGGCGCAGGCCGGGGGTGAGTACATCCTGCTGCTCAACAACGATGCCGCGCTGCTTCCGGATGCGCTGGCCACCCTGTACAGAAGCGCGCGGACATGCGGCATGCATGCCATATTGAGCCTGCCCCAATACGATTTCGAGAGCGGGGCGCTGCTGGATCGGGGCTGTCGGCTGGACCCCTTTCTCAACCCCGTGCCCAACCTGGACCCCTCCCGCAAGGATGTGGGCATGGTGCTGGGCGCCTGCCTGTGGATTCCCAAGGCCCTCTGGGAGGAGATGGGCGGGTTTCCGGAATGGTTCGGCTCGGTGGGGGAGGATTTGTACCTGTGCTGCCGTGCCCGTCTGGCGGGCTACCCAGTGCGTGTGCCCGCAAGGTCTGGCTACCTGCACCGGGTGGGGCAGAGCTTCGGGGGGGGGAAGGTGCGTGGCGGGCGCCTGGTGACAACGAAGCGGCGTCGTACCCTGTCGGAACGCAACAAGACGTTCGTGCTGGTCATCTGCTATCCGGCACCGTTCATGCAATTGATGCTGCCGCTGCACCTCGTCCTGCTGCTGCTCGAAGGCCTGGCGCTCTCGCTATTGAAACCGAGTAGCCGCTGCCTGCGGGAAATCTACTTACCGGTATTCGGCGCGCTTATGCAGCGGGGTCATGAAATATGTATGGCGCGCTGCAACGCTATGTCAGGACGTCGTTTGGCGGCTGGCAAATTTTTCTCAGCTATCGACTGGGTGCCTTACAAGCTGCGCATGCTGCTGCGCCATGGGCTACCGCGCGTGCGGTGATCAGGGCAGGCGGTTTCGCAGCCAGCGGACGACACGGCGTAGACGGGGATATTTTTTGAGCTGCGTGACGAGACGGCCGGCGAACAGATAGCCGTGGTAATGCGCCAATTTGCGCAAATCGGAGAGCAGCCGTCGTTTGGACCCATCACCTTCAGGTAAAGCACCAACCCGGGAGAATGCCGCGTGTGTCGAGTGTCCCCCACGCGCGTTGCGCGTGGCTTCCAGAAATGCACGACCGTGCTTGCGGTCAGGCTCTAAATGGCATCCCTCGGCCCATTCATTCCATGCATTGATGAAGACGAGGCGATCGCCATCGGGGAAGTCCTGCATCGTCCTGCGGATTGCCTGAGCTAACCAGTATTCGTAGTTGTCCGGGGAACTGCCCAGTACGATGACCGCCCGGCTACCGGTGCGCGCGGTGTTGTCCCAGGCGGGGAAGACGCTACGGAATACATTGGTGTTCTCGTAGTGCCGCATGAGGTAGCTACTGGCGACCTCGGCGTATTCCACTGCGTAGCCCATGAAAGGCTCATGAAAGGTGAGACGGCCAGCCTGGTTGCCGCATTGGATGTTATGGGGTGGGAATTCGACGCCGCTATCGAAGCCAAAGCGCGCGTAGTCGTGGTTTCCATGGGTCAGCGCGGCGCAGAGATGAATCTCGCCGATCCCGACTTTTCGGCAATAGTCACGCCAGACCGTTGCAGTCTTCCGCGCGTCAGGCAGGTGCTGAGGGCGATAGACGATCAGGATGGGTCTACCGTCGATACGTATGTAGCGTGGGTCGGTGAGGAAGTTCCGCAGGCTCTTGATGAATTCGAGGTCATCGTCCGGAAGATATCGCTGGGCAATCAGTATCTGTTGTTCGGTGGCATCCCAGCGACGGGTCCAATTCTCATTTGCCCAACACAGGCAGAAGGGCATATCACTTTCGGGGTCGGCGAGCATGTCGTCGAGCGGCGCATAGAGCAGACGCTTGCCGGAAAACCAATAGTAGTGGTAGCAAAAGCCATCGATGCCATATTCCTTCGCCACCTTGATCTGCTCACGGCGGGTGGCACGCACACGCAGGTCATAGAAACCAAAGTCGGTCGGTAACTGTGGCTGGTAGTGACCATCGAACAGGGGTCTGGCCTTCGTGACGTTGGTCCATTCCGTGAAACCCTTGCCCCACCATGCGTCGTTCTCGGGAATGGGATGGAACTGCGTGAGGTAGAAGGCGATCAGCTTGGGGAGTCGCGCCTGTGGCAATGTGCTCATCGGCTGCTCCCAGACCGGGGCCAGAGGCGAAACCGACGTAACAGTCGCACGATTCGGGCCTGGGTGGCGGGGTCGAGACGCGCACCAAGTTCGCGCAATAGACGCCTTGATGCCGAGTGGTCTCCGTAGGGATATATGGCTGGCCGCGACACATTGAGATCCATGAGTTGCAGGGCCTTTCCGTCAGCTGACCTCGGCACGGCTCGGATCACGACCTGATAGACACAGCCAAAACGGCTGCGGGACAACATCTCACGGCTGGACTTAGGCAGCTTGTGCCAGAAGTGGGCGAATTCGGTCTGCTCGGGTCCAAGCACCACGAACTCGGCCTCGATTATCTTGAAGCCCGCATTCTCGAACAATTTCTGCATGTTTTTCAGTCCCCAGAACCGGACATGGGTTCTGTCCAGCAGCCCCCAGGACTGGTAGGCGAAGTCTTCGTTGAGCAAGCAGGCGATGATGGCGCTGTGTGCTATGTGCGGCAGCGATACAACCAGGCAGCCTTCGGCGGCAAGCAGTGGCAGCATGCGTTTTAAGCAGGACCAAGGGTCATACAGATGCTCGAGTACATCTGCCGCGACGACAACGGGGAACTTATCCACACCTGCCATCAGGGCAGGCCATTCAGGGTCATTGAGGTCGCAGCGTCGTACCTGCTCACAGAACGGCGCGACCAGGTCGATGGCCTCCTCGTCCAGTTCCAGCGCGGTAACGCGGCAGCCATTGGCATGGAGATGTCGAGTGATCGAGCCTGGTCCCGGCCCAAGTTCAAGGACCCGGTGGCCCGCGCCGACCATGTGAATCACCTTTTCCGGACCCGATCCCGGCCGGATCTGGTAGTCGTAGCGGTGGCGTTGGTCCGTCATGGATGCGAGTCCATGAGCCTCGAAAAGCCGACTCCGTCGATATCGGTAGCCATGATTACGGTCGTCGCAGAATGTTCCAAAGTGCGCGGAGTGGCGCGGTGATGCGCCATGAAACGGTGTCCTTGATCCTGTCGATTTCCTGTTTCAGATTGTGATTCGTACTTTCAAGACGGGATATGTCCGCTTGCAGCAAGGGGATTTGTTGGCTCCACTGCTGGTGCCGGATACGCAGCTGGTGCAAATAGTATCCCCACGGTTCGACTTGCCGCAGGTGATGCGCCATGGCTGCTGCAAATGGTTCCATGGCGTTGGCGAGTCGGTCACGGGGGGACTGGCTGGCCATTTCGTAGGCCGACATGGCCAGCTCGAGCAGAGGCATGCCTGGAGGTGTCGTCGCACTGGCTACGTGGTGGCGCAGATTTGGCTCCAGAAAGGCATCAATTCGCTCGACATCCGCCACATCGGGCCGCAGCTGAAGAGAGAAGTCATGCGTAATGCGTTTCAGCACCTGTCTCCAGTCGGCAAGCAATTGTGCATAGGTAACCACTATGCGTGGTGCATTCCGGGTCCAGTGTTCGCTTTCGATCAGATGTATCAGCCATGCCAGACTGGCCATTTCCATGGGCATGCCGTCACGTGCAACAAGCGAATCGGCAACTTCCCGTGGGTGGCGCAGGCAGAGAATGAAGTGGGGGGCTGTATCGATGTCGCGAAAAATCTCCAGCCAGAGCGGCAGCAGGCGACACTGCCTGGGGTCCTTCTGCACCCATAGCGTGCTATGGCCAAAGTCGCGCTGCACAACGTTAACCAACTCACGCCTGAAATCAGCCACGTCACCACGTTGCCACCATTTTTCCGGTAGGGAACGGCAGTCGTCCCAGCTTGAGTCCAAGGCGGCAAGCAGGCGTTCGTGTATGGTCACGATCTCGGTGTGTTCCCAGAAACCCTTCGGGTTCACACCTGCCACACCCGGGATCAGGGAGGGCCCTGGATTGGCACCGGCGAGGGCGAGCATGCCAGTCAGTGCCGAAGTCCCGCTGCGATGCATGCCCAGGACGATGAGGGCTGTATTGCGTGGGCCTGCTGCCATGATGGTCTCGATGGATCAGTGCAGGGGAGAGAAATCTATGACGCCCGTGCCACAACCATCCGGCTCCGGCATGACGGTGAACATGGCGGCATCGATGATGCGATGCAGGTAGGTGCCATCCGCGCCAACAACGCCGGCGTTGAGGAAGTAGGTGCCTGGCAGCAGGTTGCAGCGGAAACGGAAGACTTGCCGGTATCTCATGCCTGTGGCATCTGGGGCCATGTCAGGCACCACAGCGGTCAAGCCGCCGAGTTCGCGGCCATCGGGCGTCTTGATGAGCATGCCGCAGCGCACGCTCGCGCAGGCACGCGCGAAGCGTATGTGGAAACTGTATAGATATTCTTGCCCACGGCGCAGCAGGTTGGCGGGTTCGCCGGCGAGAGTGAGGATTTGCGGAGCGATGATTTCCGCTCCCTGCGTAGGGTAGGCGATGGTACTGAGTGGGGTAAGTTGTGGATCGAAGCTGGGTGATGCCGCGGCGGGGGTCGGTTTACGCGGGGAGTGGGGCGCATCACCCATATCGCCGGCAAGATAGCGGGTGACGACCTCCTTGGGTGGCCCCGCGAGTGCCAGCCTGCCCCTGTCAAGCAGCAGGGCCTGATGGCAGTGGGCGATGATAGCCCCCATGTCGTGAGAGACGAATACGATCGAGCAGCCTGATGCCTGCAATCGGTCGATTTGCGCGAAACATTTTCTCTGGAAGGCCGCATCGCCAACTGCCAACGCCTCATCGACGATTAGGATGCAGGGCTCGATAAACACGGCAACGGCGAATGCCAGCCGCACGAACATACCACTGGAATAGGTGCGCACCGGCTGGTCGATAAATTCGCCAATATCCGCGAACGCCGCGATGTCGGCGAAGCGCTTGTCCATTTGCATCCGGGTGAAGCCCATCAGCGCGCCTTGAAAATAGACGTTCTCACGCCCGGTGAATTCCGGGTTGAAGCCGGCACCCAGTTCCAGCAGGGCCGAGATGCGGCCCTTGACCTGAACGATGCCGGAGGTTGGTTTGAGAATGCCGCTGATGAGTTGCAGCAGCGTGCTCTTGCCCGAGCCATTGCGGCCGATGATGCCGATGGTTTCACCCTTCCGGATCTCGAGGGACACGTCTCGTAGCGCGGTGAATTCCTTGTGATATCTGCGCAGGCCCAAGGTTGCGGCCTGTTTGATGCGGTCGCCCGGGTGGGCGAACAGGCGGTAGGTCTTGGTGAGGTTTTTCACCGAGATGACGATGTCGTCGGCGGGCATGCGCGAGGGGTGGAGGCTGTCGGCGGCCGTATCGGAACGCATCAGGTCCCCTCAACTTTTCCTGGCCCCTCGCGGCACTCGTATAAGCGTGGTCGGGCACAGGCTGGCGCAAGAGGTGGTGTCTACTGGCCGGCCAAGCAGGTCACGTGCATGCGGCAAACCCATGCAGGGCATGATGCCCCAGGCCTCAGGCCCGGACCTGGCAAGGGTATCGACGCCGCACGCCTGACCCGCCTCCCTGCTGCCGAAAACTCTCATGCCGCGCGGGCCGCAGTCCTGTGCCGTCTCTCGTTGGCTTGGTCTTCTCCATTCGATTCGCGGGTACATGTGCCGTCTCCCGTGTGATTTCCGTTCAGACATTTTCGAGCCTACCCCAGTGCCAGCCCAGTCTGCCAGCTGCGCGGTGATCAGTCATGCTACATGGCTGGACATGCGCGCGCGAGGAGACGGTGTCGCGCATGCGGGTCGACTGGGCCGCGCTAGGGAACAACGCTGCGCTGGAGATTCCTCACTGCGTTCGGAATGACAGCTCTCGGAATGACAGCTCACCGGAAGACAGTCGTTGAGCGTATCAGTGTCTTGTTAGAGTGCGTCGGCGAACTCGTCACGGCTGCGCTGGAAGAAGGCATGGCCGAGCAGGCAGATGACCAGGGCCACGGCCAGGGCGATGCTCCAGGATGTCCAGTTGATACCCAGACCGGCCAGGGCGGCGCGCATGGCTTCGATCACCGCACCAAGGGGATTGTGCTCGAACAGGGGGCGCAGGGGGCCCGGTACCGCCTGGACCGGGTAGAAGATGGGCGAGAGGAACATGAGCATCTGCACGAACACGGGCACGATCTGGCTCATGTCCTTGATGAACACGCCCCAGGCGGCCAGGAACCAGGCCAGACCCAGGGCGGCCAGCAGCAGGGGGATGAGCAGCAGGGGGATGAGCAGCAGGCCGGCACTCAGGTGTCCGGCCCAGGCCAGGGCGGCACCCAGGATCAGCAGGTTGAAGGCGCCGTGGGTGAGGGCGGCGCCCAGGGGCACCAGCGGCAGGATCTGTACCGGGAAGATGATCTTCTTGACATAGCTGGGATGGCCGCGCACGGCGGCGGGCGCGCGGCCGACCGTTTCGGCGAATATGTTGAAGGCGATGAGGCCGCAATATAGGTTGAGTGCAAAGGGGATGCCACCTGTCTGGGCTGGCCAGCGCGACTGGAAGATCTGGCCGAAGACGAAGCTGAAGATGGCCAGCATGATGAGCGGATTGAGAAAGATCCACAGCAGGCCGAAATAGGCTCCCCGGTAGCGCAATAGCACGTCGCGCTTGACCAGTTGGCCGAGCAGATGGCGTTGGTGGTAGAGGTCAGCGGCGATGGCCAGAGGGTTCACGGAAAAGGGGTCAGGCACGGCATGGCTCCAAGATACGACCTCACACGGTTGAATTTCCGGATCTATGCCTGGCCCGGCACCATCTGGGCGGCTGCGCGCCTGCTCATCTGGACCCGGTACTTGCCTGCGCTTCGGATGCGCGCCGACCAACGTGGCCAGTTGCCGTGGCAAAACATGCCCGCTAGACCTTTCGCCAGTTGGCGTATCGCCGGCCTGGGCGCGGATGATCCCAGTGCGCATTATCGCGTTCGGTCATGTCCTTGTATTTCCACTGCAGCCAGACCCGCAGGCGGCGGTAGTCCTCTGCGGGCATACTGTCCGGCAGCACGAGCAGGTTGCGGGCACGCGCGTTGCCGGGGTTCTCGAAGCGCAGCAGGGTGAGGCCGGGGGAGAGAAGGTGGACGCGCGTGTCGTGGAGCGCGTGCCAGGTCTGGCCGGCGCGGATTTCCAGCTGCCCCTTTTCGTTGCCGCGCAGGGTGACGCCGTGCGCGCCCCGCAGGTGCCGGGCCAGGCCGAGGGCCAGCAGCAGGCTGCCGCTCGTCTGCAGGGCGAGGGGCAGGGCGGCGAGCCAGAGGGCCATGGCAGCCAGCAGATGCAGGCCCGTCAGCAGCAGGCGAAGACGGGTGGAGGGTCCGACGGTGATGACCAGGGGCAGGGGAAACATGGCTCAGGGTTTGAGGCCGGCCTGCTCCATGAGGGCGCGCACGTATTTGGCGGGAATGGCGTAGGTGATGCCGGTGGGGTCCTTGAGGGCGTTCTCCTTGGCGCCCTTGACGAAGACCGCATTGATGACGCCGATGACCTCGCCGGTATCGCCGTCGTAGAGGGGACTGCCGCTGTTGCCCGGGTAGGCCACGGCGTCGAGCTGGAACATGAGGAAGGGGTCGGCGGCCTGGCGGATGAGCTTGGGTGTGAGCTGGCGGGCGCTGCCCGGTGGGCTGTAGATGGGAGCGATGGCGGCCAGCCCGGCGCGGTGCGTGGCGGGATAGAGCCCCAGGGCCGCGCCCACCGGATAGCCGGTGAAGTAATAGGTCTGGCCTTCGCGCACATCCTTGAAGTGCCCCAGTCGCAGGGCGGGCAGGGCCGGGCCTTCGATCCTGAGCAGGGCCAGGTCGTGCTCCGGGTCCGTCGCCAGCCTGTGCGCCCTGCGGGCGCTGACTTGCCCCAGATCACGCACGAAGACCGCCAGGTCTTCGCCCTTTTCCGTTTCCAGCATCGTGGGCAGGACGTGCGCGTTGGTGATGACGTACTGGCCATCGGCCACGGCAAAGCCGGTGCCGTGCAGGCGGATGCGCGGTGTGGCCAGGGGGTGCAGGCTGCCGACACCCACCACGGCGGGCTTGATGCGCGGCAGAAGGCCGACGATATCCGCCCTGGCGGCAATGGGGCTCAATAATAGGGCCAGGGCTGCCGATACAAGGACGCGCGGGATGTTGACTGGCATGGGACTGGCTGGGCTGGTCGGAAGGGGCGGAGTCATCATGCCACGGGCCATGGCCCGGTAGAATGCCCGCATTTTTTTATCACGTTGCAAGGGAGTCATCATGACCGTTGTTGCTGTTGTGGGTCTGGGCTATGTGGGTCTGCCCCTGGCCGTGGAGTTCGGCAAGAAGTTCGAGACCATTGGCTACGACCTGTCCGAGGCCAAGATCGCCAGTTACAAGAACTATTGCGACCCCACGGGCGAGGTCGGCAGCGAAGATCTGAAGGCCGCCACCCGCCTCTCGGTGAGCACGGACCCCAGCACGATTGCCAAGGCCGACGTCATCATCGTCGCCGTGCCCACGCCGGTGGACGCGGCCCACATCCCCGATTTCTCCCCTCTGGTGGGCTCCTCCACCACCGTGGGCCAGCACATGAAGAAGGGTGCCATCGTGGTGTACGAGTCCACGGTGTATCCCGGCGCCACGGAAGAGGTGTGCATCCCCTTGCTGGAGAAGCATTCCGGCATGAGGTGGAAGCAGGACTTCCACGTGGGCTATTCCCCGGAGCGGGTGAACCCGGGCGACAAGGAGCGCACCATCACCAAGATCGTCAAGGTGGTGTCCGGCGACGATGACGCCACCCTGAAGACCGTGGGGGACCTGTACGCATCCGTCATCACCGCCGGCGTGCACCGGGCCAGCAGCATCAAGGTGGCGGAGGCCGCCAAGGTCATCGAGAACACCCAGCGCGACCTGAACATCGCCCTCATGAACGAGCTGGCCCTGATCTTCGACCGCCTGGGTATCGACACCCTGGAGGTGCTGCAGGCCGCCGGCACCAAGTGGAACTTCCTGCCCTTCCGACCCGGCCTGGTGGGCGGCCACTGCATCGGCGTGGACCCCTACTATCTGACCCACAAGGCGGAGATGCTGGGTTATCACCCCCAGGTCATCCTGGCCGGCCGGCGCATCAACGATGGCATGGCGGCCTGGGTGGCGCAGCAGACCGTCAAGGGCATGATCCGCAATGGCAGCGCCGTGAAGGGCGCCAAGGTCATCGTCCTGGGCCTGACCTTCAAGGAGGACTGCCCGGACCTGCGCAACTCCAAGGTGGCGGATCTGGTGAAGGAGCTGCTGTCCTTCGGCTGCGATGTGCATGTACATGACCCCATCGCCGAGAACCACGAGGCGCAGCACGAATACGGCATCAGCCTCACGCCCTGGGAGCGGCTGCCCGGCGACGTGGACGCCATCGTCGCCGCCGTGTCCCACCGCCAATACAAGGAGATGCCGCTGGCCGACATCCTGGGCAGGCTGAAAAAGGGTGGCATGTTCACCGACGTGAAGTCGGCCTACGACGCGGCCGCCATCCGGGCCTCCGGCGCCACCCTCTGGCGCATGTAATCCAGGGCGGTCAACCGGCCCTGGCCGGGTGGCCGCTGAAAGCTCCCCATGTCCGCCTATACCGACCTCCTCGCACGCCTGCCCCAACAGCGCAAGACCTGGCTGATCACCGGCGTGGCCGGTTTCATCGGTTGCAACCTGCTGGAGCAGCTGCTGCTGCTGGACCAGGCCGTCGTGGGCCTGGACAACTTCGCCACCGGCCATCGCCACAACCTGGAACAGATCCGCGCCGCGGTGACGCCGGCGCAATGGGCACGCTTCAGGTTCATCGAGGGTGACATTCGCAAGCCGGAGGACTGTCGCGCCGCCTGCGTGGGTGTGGACTACGTGCTGCACCAGGCGGCCCTGGGTTCCGTGCCCCGTTCCCTGGAAGACCCCATCACCACCAACCAGGCCAACATCGACGGCTTCCTCAACATGCTGGTGGCGGCACGGGATGCACGGGTGGCGCGCTTCGTCTATGCCGCCTCCAGCTCCACCTATGGCGACCACCCCGGTCTGCCCAAGGTGGAGGACCGCATCGGCAAGCCCCTGTCGCCCTACGCGGTGACCAAGCTGGTAAACGAGCAGTACGCCGAGGTCTTCGCCCGGACCTATGGTTTCAGGAGCATCGGCCTGCGCTACTTCAATATCTTCGGTGCCCATCAGGACCCCAATGGTGCCTATGCCGCCGTGGTGCCCAAGTGGACCGCGGCCATGATCGCCAACGAGCGCGTGTGGATCAACGGTGACGGCGAGACCAGCCGGGACTTCTGCTACATCGCCAATACCGTGCAGGCCAACCTGTTGGCCGCCACGGTGGAGGATGAGGCGGCCACCAACCAGGTCTACAACGTGGCCGTGGGCGACCGTACCACCCTGAACGAGCTGTTCGAGGCCATCCGCTCCACCCTGGAGCCCCGCTTTCCCCACCTCAAGGGTTACAGGCCCAGCTACCGGGACTTCCGCGCCGGCGACGTGCGCCACTCCCTGGCCGACATCTCCAAGGCCCGTGCCCTGCTGGGCTACGTCCCCAGCCACCGCATCCTGGAAGGATTGGCCGAGGCCATGGACTGGTACGTGAACGACCTGACGGGACGTTGATGGGGCCGGGACGCCGCCTCGGCGCTCCGCACGAAGCCCGCCTGCTCGGCATGATCCGGGGCCTGGGCCGAGGCATGCGCGGCTGGATCCCGGTCTGCGTCGGACTGGCGCTTTGCGGTTCCGCCCAGGCTCAGCTGCCGGAATCCGTGGCCCTGGCCCTGCAACAGGCAGGCATACCGGACAGCCACGTGGGCGTGGTGGTGCGGGAGCTGGATGGCGGCATCCTGCTGCAGCATGCCGCCGACCAGACCATGAATCCGGCCTCGGTGATGAAACTGCTCACCACCCTGGCGGCCCTGGACAGCCTGGGGCCCGCGCACACCTTCAAGACCCGGGTATGGCTGGAGGGCGAGCTGGAGGACGGGGTGCTGCACGGCAACCTGGTCCTGCAGGGCGGAGGTGATCCCGCCCTGACGCAGGAGCGCTTCTGGCTGCTGCTGCGGGCACTGCGCGCGCGCGGCCTGAAGGAGATCCGCGGCGACCTGTTGCTGGACCACTCCTATTACGCCATCCCGACCGAAGACCCGGGTGCCTTCGACCAGGCGCCGCTGCGTCCTTACAACGCCCAGCCCGCGGCGCTGCTGGTGAACTTCAACACCCAGACTCTGCGTCTGGACAGCCGACCCGGCGGGGTGGAGGCGTGGCTGGACCCCGGGACCGCCAGACCCGGCCTGGACAATCGGCTGCGGGCCGCGGATGCGGCCTGCGACACCTGGGCTGCGGACTTCGACACGCGTCTGGAGAACGGGAGCCTGGTGCTGTCGGGCAGCGTTCCGAGCCGGTGCGGACCACTCAGCCTGGCGCTGAATCTGCTGCCGCCCGCGGACAATACCGCGGCCTGGTTCCGAGCCCTGTGGCGCGAGCTGGGCGGGCTGCACAGCGGACAGCTGCGCCTCGGCACGGCCGCCCCCGGGGCGCGCCTGTTCCTGGAGTTCGACTCCCCGCCCCTGAGCCTGTTGGTGCGGGAGGTGAACAAGTACAGCAACAACGTCATGGCCAAGATGCTGTTCCTGCACCTGGGGGCACAACGCTTTGGCGCGCCGGCCACATGGGAAAAGGGCGAGCGGGCCCTGCGGGCCTGGCTGGCGGAACGCGGCCTGCGGGCACCCGGGCTGGTGCTGGAAAATGGCGCGGGCCTGTCCCGTATCGAGCGGATTTCGGCTGACACCCTGGCACGACTGCTGGTCTGGGCCAGCCGCCAGCCGGCGTATTACGAATGGGCCGCATCCCTGCCGGCGGTGGGGCTGGAGGGCACGCAGAAAAACCGCTTCAACGGCGACGGACGGGCGGACACGGACCTGCGCGGCAGGGCCTGGATGAAGTCCGGCAGCCTGAACGGCGCACGTGGTCAGGCGGGTTACGTGCTGACCCGGGACGGCAGGCGCAGGGTGCTGGCCTTTCTGATCAACCATCCCAATGCCGCCCGGTCCGGCGCGGCCCAGGATGCCCTGCTGGCCTGGGCGGCCGGCGCTGCGCCGGACGAGCCGGGGACAATGGAGGATGCTGACGGCCACAATCAGGATTTCTCTGCACCGTAGAAGTGACGATCGTAGCCGTCCCGCCCGCGGGCCAGGGCGGCTGTCCCATCGACGGGCCCTTGTGCCATGCCCGTCATTTCGACCACAGGGGGAAGTCCCCGGCAGCACCCTTCCCCGTTGTCTGGCTGGCTTATATTGACTCGTCCCGACGTGTACCGTCAGGCATCCTTGGCCAGGTCCGTCTGGCCGGGGTGATACGCCGTACGGCGCATCTCCGGAGGGCATCCAGGCAGTAAATCAGCAATAACTTATGCACAATTTCCGGGCTTGACAGAAGCAGGTGGGGGGGGTAGACCCGAGTTTAGGGCATGGTTTTATAAGTATATGATTTTAATGAGTATTATATGTGCGTAATTTTTACGCCGCAGGGCGGAAGTCGCGTATCGCATGGCCTGCACACCTGTCCGTGGGGTCTTGTCCACATAGTTATCCACAGTTTTCGTGGACAACCCGAAAACTCCCTGTAGGCGTGGACGGTTTGTCCGTACTTTTCGCAAACCACTTTAACTTTGGCCGGGTACCGCCGGCGATCCGCGACACGCCGGCGGACATGATGGCGTCATGACGGCCACGCGCCCCACCCCCATTCTGCGGGTGGCACTGGATACCCCGTTGGATCGTCTGTTCGACTACCGGGCCGCCGATGCGGGGCAGGGGGACGTCGGTCGGCGCGTGAGTGTGCCCTTCGGGCGGCGCAAGCTGGTGGGCGTGATCCTGGACGTGGGGCATGACAGCGAGCTGCCGGAAGACAGCCTGAAAACGGCATGCTCCATCCATCGCGACTCTCCGCCCCTGCCCGCGGACCTCATCGAGCTGGCCCGCTTCGCCGCGCACTACTACCGCCATCCCCTGGGCGCGGTGCTGGCCGGCATCCTGCCTCCGGCCATGCGCCGCCTGGACAGCGGGCCGGGCACACGCATGCGCGCGGGGGAAGGGGCCTATGCCCTCACGCCAGAGGGGCTCGCGTACGCGGACCGGCTGCCGCCCCGGGCCTTTGCCCAGCGGGCCCTGATGCGGCGTCTGCTGGCCGGGCCGCTGGTCTGGGCGGACCTGGATGCGAACACCCGCGGACTGCTGCGGGTCTGGCGCGCGCGTGGCTGGCTGAAGGGAGTGACGGCCGCCGTGGAGAACGCGGCGGCCGAGGCGTGGCCCACGCCCACGGCGGAACAGGTCGCCGTCTTGGCGCGCATGCAGCGGCCCGCGGGCTTCCATGTCTGGTTGCTGCACGGCATCACCGGCAGCGGCAAGACCGAGGTCTATCTGCATCAGGTGGCCCGAGTGCTGACCGGGGGACGTCAGGCCCTGGTGCTGGTGCCGGAGATCCATCTCACACCCCAGCTCACGCAACGCTTCGCGCAACGTTTTCCCGGGCGGCGTCTGTTGAGCCTGCACAGCGGCCTGGCGGAGAGGCCACGGCGCGAGGCCTGGCTGGCTGCGCTGGAAGGCCGCGCCGACATCGTCCTGGGTACGCGTCTGGCGGTCTTCACGCCCATGCCGCGTCTGGGGTTGATCGTGGTGGATGAGGAGCACGATCCGGCCTTCAAGCAGATGGAGGGCATGCGTTATTCCGCGCGGGATGTGGCGGTGTGGCGGGCCAGACAGCGGGACGTGCCGATCATCCTGGGCTCGGCCACGCCATCCCTGGAGAGCTGGCGCAATGCCCAGCGTGGACGCTACGGCCTCCTGGAGCTGAGCCGGCGCGCGCATGAAGGTGCGCTGCTGCCCGCGGTGCGGCTGGTGGATGCCCGTCTCGACCGACCACGCCAGGGCCTGAGTCAGGCCCTGGCGCGGGCCATCGGCCAACGCCTGGAACGAGGCGAGCAGAGCCTGGTGTTCATCAACCGGCGCGGCTACGCCCCCACGCTGCTTTGCGATCCATGCGGGCACGCGTTTCCCTGCCCCCGCTGTTCCGCCCATCTGGTACTGCATCGGGGCCGGGGAGCCGATCTTCTGCTGTGCCATCACTGCGGCCTGCGCCAGCGCCCACCCGAGGCCTGCCCGGCCTGTGGCAGCCTGGATCTGCGTCCTGCCGGACAGGGTACCCAGCGTCTGGAGGAGGCCCTGGCCGAACGCTTCCCTGAGGCACGCCTGTTGCGCATCGACCGGGACACCGCCGCGCGCAGGGGGGCCTTCGCCGCCATGAAGGCGCGCGTGGAGGCACGCCAGGTGGACATCCTGGTGGGCACCCAGATCGTGGCCAAGGGCCATGACTTTCCACATCTCACCCTGGTGGGGATCGTGGGCGCGGACCAGGCCCTGGTCTCGCCGGACTTCCGTGCCGGCGAACGCCTGTTCGCCCAGCTCATGCAGGTGGCCGGCCGTGCGGGCCGGGCCGGGCGCGTGGGCGAAGTGCTGATCCAGACCGCCTACCCGCGGCATCCCCTGTATCAGGCCGTGGTGACGCACGACTATGCCGGCTACGCCCGGCGCACCCTGCGTGAGCGGCGCGTGGCCGATTTCCCGCCCTATGCCAGCCAGGTGCTGTTGCGTGCCGAGGGCAGGGCCGAGGCGGCGGTGATGGCCTATCTGCAGGCCGCGCGCGCGGCCGCACAGGGCCTGGATGCGGCGGTGACGCTGTTCGATCCCGTGCCCGCCCTCATGCCCCGGGTGGCGCACCAGCACCGCCTGCAGCTGCTGGTCCAGTGCGCGTCGCGCGGCCGGCTCCAGGCCTTTCTGGATGCCTGGGTGCCACGGCTGCGCGCCCTGCCGGCAAGCGGTGTGCGCTGGGCCTTGGATGTGGACCCACAGGATGTCTGACCCCGGATGGCAGACCCGCCGGGTGTACGGCGGGGTTTTTTATTTACGACTTTGATATCCTGTTATACACTTGGTGTTCAGAGTCGCACGCTGGAAGAGGGTCCAAGGTGTCCACTGATCTCTCCGAACTGGTCATCGGGGCGTGTGCACGGCATGGCAATCGCCCCGCGGCCCTGCTGCAGGTCCTGCTCGAGGTGCAGGCGGAACTGCGGCACATCCCTCCCGAGGCCGCGCGCCGGGTGGCGGAGTGCCTGGGCCAGCCCCTGAGCCGGGTGCTGGGAGTGGCGGGTTTCTACGCCTTCCTCTCCACCACGCCCCGGGGCCACTACCACGTGCTGTTTTCCGACAACATCACGGATCGCATGCTGGGCAACATGGACCTGCTGGCCCGGCTGTGCGAGAAGCTGTGGGTGGAGCGGGGGCGCCTGTCCAGCGACGGCCTGGTGAGTGTGGACACCACCTCCTGCACGGGGATGTGCGACCAGGGCCCGGCTCTGCTCATCAACGGCCTGGCCATTCCCGGGGTGACGCCGGAACGGCTCAATCTCATCGCCGAGCTCATCCTGGCCAGGCTGCCCCTGGAGTCCTGGCCACGGGAACTGTTCGTCATCCAGGACCATATCCGGCGCAAGGATATGCTGCTGAACCACGATCTGGCCCCGGGGGATGCCCTGCGTGCCAGTCTGGCGCGGGTGTGCGAGCCTGGCAGCCCGGTGGAGGCGGCGGCCAACGAGCGCTCCTGGCGGGAAGGCATCCCCACCGGTGCCCTGTGCGCCACCTTGGGCACCCTGGAGGAGATCAAGCGCGCCAACCTGCGTGGCCGTGGCGGGGCGGGCTTCACCACGGGCATGAAGTGGGAGGCCTGCCGCAACGCGCCCGGCCCGGACCGCTATGTGGTGTGCAACGCCGACGAGGGCGAGCCGGGCACCTTCAAGGACCGGGTGCTGTTGTCCGTCCATGCCGATCTGGTGTTCGAGGGCATGACCGTGGCGGGATACGTCATCGGCGCGCGCCAGGGTTTTCTCTATCTACGGGGGGAATACCGATATCTGCTGGAGCCCCTGCGGGCGGTGCTGGCCCGACGGCGGGCAGCGGGGCTGCTGGGCCGCGGCATCCTGGGTCAGACCGGTTTCGACTTCGAGATCGACATCCACCTGGGGGCCGGCGCCTATGTCTGCGGCGAGGAATCCGCGCTCATCGAATCCCTGGAGGGCAAGCGTGGCATCCCGCGCAATCGTCCGCCCTACCCGGTCACCCATGGCTATCTGCAGCGCCCCACGGTGGTGAACAACGTGGAGACCTTCTGTGCCGCCGCCCTCATCGCCAGGCATGGTGGTGACTGGTACCGACGCGTGGGCACGGACAGGTCCGCCGGGACCAAGCTGCTGTCGGTGTCCGGCGACTGTGCCCGGCCCGGTATCTACGAGTATCCCTTCGGTACCACCGTGCGCCAGGTGCTGGCGGACTGTGGCGCGGAAAACACCCAGGCGGTGCAGATCAGCGGCCCTTCCGGGGTGTGCATCGCCGCCGGGGAATTCGACCGCCGCATCGCCTTCGAGGACCTGCCCACCGCCGGCGCCTTCACCGTGTTCGACCAGGGTCGCGACATGTTCGAGGTGGCGCGCAACTACAGCCATTTCTTCGCGCATGAATCCTGCGGCTTCTGCACCCCCTGTCGGGTGGGGACCACCCTGCTGCGCGACACCCTGGACAAGATCGCGGCGGGCCACGGCACCCGCCACGACCTGGCGGAGATCGACAGGCTGAACCGAGTGCTGCGCATGGGCTCGCATTGCGGCCTGGGCCACACTGCCTGCAACCCCACTCTGGATACCCTGAAGCGCTTTCCCCAGGCCTACGAGCGACGCCTGAAGGCCATGGACTTCGTGCCCGCCTTCGATCTGGATGGTGCCCTGGCCCCGGCCCGGCGCATGACCGGCCGGGACGACGCGGCGGCGCACCTCGCCACGGAGGCCCGGGAATGAGGCAGGCCGGGTCTGCGTCACGCCTCCTCCTGCGCAACCGGGGTGGGGGGGATGGGCGGGATACATCCTTGCGCCCGCCGCGGAATTCCTCCCTACCCCCCCATAGCGCAGCCGGTGGAAACCCTCCGGGAGAATCGCCCCCATGACCGACACCTTCCTCCTGGACGACCAGACAGTCCCCTTCACCCCGGGTCAGACTGTGATGCAGGCGGCCCTGGCCGCTGGCCATCACATCCCCCACCTGTGCTACCACCCGGAGTTCCATCCCCATGGCAGCTGCAAGCTGTGCACGGTGAAGGTCAATGGCCGCAATGCCACGGGCTGCACGGTCCCTGCGCAGACCGGCTTGAAGGTGGAGAATGACATCGAGGAGCTGCGCACCCTGCGTCAGGCCCTGGTGCAGATGCTGTTTGCCGAGGGCAACCATTTCTGTCCATCCTGCGAGATCAGCGGCAACTGTCAGCTCCAGGCCCTGGGTTACGACCTGGGAGTGATGAGCGCCGGCTTCCGCCACTTCTTTCCGCGCCGGCCCGTGGACGCCTCCCATCCCGACATTCTCCTGGACTTCAACCGCTGCATCCTGTGCGAGCTGTGCGTGCGGGCCTCCCGGGAGGTGGATGGCAAGGACGTGTTTGCCTTCTCCGGCCGGGGCATCCATAAGCACCTCATCGTCAATGCGGCCACCGGGCGGCTGGCGGATACCCAGGCCACGGCCGGGGACAAGGCCATGCACGTCTGCCCCGTGGGGGCCATCCTGCACAAGCGGGTGGGCTTTGCCGTGCCCATCGGCGAGCGTCGCTACGACAAGACACCCATCAGCGCCCAGGCCCTGGCCTTCGCGCCCCGGCCGGCCGTGGGCGAGGGAGGTGAGGCATGAATGCCCCCGCCAGGCCCAGGGTCCGTCTGGCCACCACCTCCCTGGCGGGCTGTTTTGGCTGCCACATGTCCCTACTGGACATCGACGAGCGCCTGTTTGCCCTGCTGGACCGGGTGGAGTTCGACCGTACCCCCCTGACCGACATCAAGGCGTGCGGCCCCTGTGACATCGGTCTCGTCGAGGGGGGTGCCAGCAATGCGGAAAACGTGGAGGTGCTGCGGGAGTTCCGCAGGCAGTGCCGGATCCTCATCGCCCTGGGGGCCTGCGCCGTCAATGGAGGCCTGCCTGCTCAGCGCAACCACCTGGACCTGGAAGACTGCCTGACGCAGGTATACCTGACCGGGCCGGGCATGCAGAACGGCCGCATCCCCGATGACCCGGAGCTGCCCCTGGTGCTGGACAAGGTGTATCCCCTGCATGAAATCGTCAGGGTGGACTACTTCATCCCCGGCTGTCCGCCTTCCGCCGATGCCATCTGGGCCTTTCTCACCCAGCTGCTGGCGGGCCAGGAGCCGGTGCTGGGCCACGGTCTGATTGCCTACGATTGATGCCATGACACGATCCCTTGAAAGCGCATGCCATCCCGAGACCCTGCGCCGGGTGGCCATCGATCCCGTCACCCGGGTGGAGGGCCACGGTAAGGTGACCCTGCTGCTGGATGACGACAACCAGGTGCATCAGGCCCGGCTGCACATCGTGGAATTCCGTGGCTTCGAGAAATTCATCCAGGGCCGCCCCTATTGGGAGGTGCCGGTCATGGTGCAGCGCCTGTGCGGCATCTGTCCGGTGAGCCATCATCTGGCGGCGGCCAAGGCCATGGATCAGGTGGTGGGAGCCCATCGGCTCACGCCGGCTGCGGAGAAACTGCGCCGCCTCATGCACTATGGCCAGATCCTGCAGTCCCACGCCCTGCACTTCTTTCATCTGTCGTCCCCGGACCTGCTGTTCGGCTTCGATTCCGATGTGGCCCGGCGCAATATCGTGGGTGTGGCCGCCGCCCATCCGGAGGTGGCCAGGCAGGGGGTGCTGCTGCGCAAATTTGGCCAGGAGGTGATCCGCGTCACTGCCGGCAAGCGCGTGCACGGTACCAGCGCGGTGCCCGGCGGCGTGCACAAGAACCTGAGCCTGGCCGAGCGGGACGGTCTGCTGCGGGATGTCTATCAGATGATCGCCTGGGGGCGTGAGGCCGTGGCCCTGGTGCGCAGCCTGTTCGAGCAGAACCTGCCCCTGTATGAGGATTTCGGCAGCTTCGCCGCCCATGGCATGGGCCTGGTGCGCGCGGATGGCGCCCTGGACCTCTACCACGGCGGCCTGCGTGCCAGACACCTGGACGGCAGCACCCTGTTCGACCATCTGGACACCGACCGCTATCGGGAGGTGATCCAGGAAGAGGTGAAGTCCTGGTCCTACATGAAATTCCCCTTCTTCCGTGAACTGGGGCCCGAGGGTGGCTGGTACCGGGTGGGTCCCCTGGCGCGGGTGACCCAGTGCGACAGCATCCCCACCCCCTTTGCCGAACGGGAACGCCGGGATTTCCTGGCGTTCGAGGGCGGCGCAGCCGCCCGCTCCACCCTGGGCACCCATTGGGCCCGCATGATTGAGCTGCTGCATGCCGCCGAGGTGATCAAGGCGCTGCTGCAGGACGATGATCTCTTGTCCACGGATCTGCTGGTCCAGGGCGCGCGCCAGCGCACCGGCATCGGCATCATCGAGGCCCCCCGCGGCACCCTCATCCACCATTACGAGGTGAATGAGGACGACGTGGTGGAGTTTTGTAACCTCATCGTCTCCACCACCCACAACAACCAGGCCATGAACGAGTCCATCCGTGTGGTGGCACGCCAGCACCTGGACGGCCGTGAGATCACGGAAGGCCTGCTCAACCATATCGAAGTGGCCATCCGCGCCTTCGATCCCTGCCTGTCCTGCGCCACACATGCCCTGGGCAGGATGCCCCTGGTGCTGGAGCTGGTGGACGGCAGCGGCGGGATCCTGGACACCCGGATGACCCCCGGTTCGTGACGGCCCCCATCCTGATCATCGGCATCGGCAATCCCAGCCGGGGGGACGATGCCCTGGGGCCCCTGTGCATGCATGGCCTGGAGGCCCTGCACCTGGCGGATGTGGAGCTCATCACCGATTTCCAGCTGCAGGTGGAATTCGCCCTGGATCTGGCGGGACGGCGGCAGGTGGTGTTCGTGGATGCCGCCGCCAGCGGCCCCGAACCCTACGAGCTGCGTGCGCTGGGCCAGCCGCAAGGCATGGGTCATACCAGCCACGCCATCTCCCCGGAGGCAGTGCTGGCCACCTGTACCCGGGTGGGGGTGAAGCCGCCGGCCGTGCTCCATGTCCTGGCCATCCGCGGCTACAGCTTCGAGCTGGGCGCCGGCCTCTCCCCGCAGGCCAGGCGGAACCTGGAGGCGGCGACTGCCGGCCTGCTCCGGCATCTCCGGCTGGAGGGGCCATCCGGCGCCCTCGACCAGACCCACTCCGCGCACGCACCGGGCGGACTGGGCGCCTGATCGGGGGGTCGCCCGGGCTTCAGGCGCCCACGCGCAGGAAGCGGTCGACGGCCTGCGCGCACTGGCGTCCCTCGCGCATGGCCCAGACCACCAGGGACTGGCCGCGCCGCATGTCGCCGGCGGCAAACACCTTGGCGCGGCTGCTGGCATAGGCCCCGTTGCCCGACGTGGCGGCCGCGACGTTGCCACGTGCGTCCCGCGCCACGGCGAAGCCGTCGAGCAGCGCGGCGGCCGGTTGGGTGAAGCCCATGGCCAGAAACACCAGATCGGCCGGGAGCTCGAATTCCGAGCCCGCCACCGCCTGCATGCCGCCGTCCCGCCAGTCCAGACGCACGCAGCGCAGGGCCTTGAGCCGGCCGCGCAGGGGGCCATCCGCGTGGCCGATGAAGGCCTGGCTGGCGATGGCCCAATCGCGCTGGCAGCCCTCCTCATGTGAGGAGGAGGTGCGCAAGCGCAGTGGCCAGTAGGGCCAGGTCAGGGCCTTGTTTTCCTGCAGGGGTGGTCGCGGCAGCAGTTCGATCTGGGTGACGCTGGCCGCGCCCTGGCGGTTGGCGGTGCCGACGCAGTCGGAGCCGGTATCGCCGCCGCCGATGACCACGACATGCCGGCCGCGGGCGTCGATCGGATTGGCGGGCCCGTCCATGCGGCCGGCATGCACGGCCTTGTTCTGCGCGATGAGGTATTCGAGCGCGAAATGGATACCCGCCAGATCACGCCCCGGAATGTCCAGGTCGCGCGGCGTCTCGGCGCCGCCGGCGAGGATGACGGCATCGTGCGCCTGCAGCAGCGCGTCCGCGCTGAGGACCGTGTGGGCATCGCTGTGGATGCCGGGCGGCGGGGCATCGCCGATCAGGGTGTTGAGCCGGAACCTGACTCCTTCGGCCTCGAGCTGGGCCAGGCGCGTATCGATCAGGCGCTTGTCGAGCTTGAAGTCGGGAATGCCATAGCGCAGCAGGCCGCCGGCGGCGGCGTTCTTTTCGTAGACCGTCACGGTGTGGCCGGCGCGCGCGAGCTGCTGGGCGGCCGCCAGACCGGCCGGCCCCGAACCGACGATGGCGACACGCTTGCCGCTCAGACGGCGCGCCGGCTGTGGCACGATCCAGCCCTGTTCCATGCCCTTGTCGCTGATGGCGCGCTCGATGGACTTGATGCCCACCGGTTCGTCGTCGATGCCCAGGGTGCAGGCGGCCTCGCAGGGCGCCGGGCAGATCCGGCTGGTGAACTCGGGGAAGTTGTTGGTCGCCTGCAGGGTATCGAAGGCCGCGCGCCAGCGATCCTGATAGACCAGGTCGTTCCAGTCGGGAATGAGGTTGTTCAACGGGCAGGCTTGGTTGCAGAACGGTACGCCGCAGTCCATGCAACGCGCACCCTGGGTCCGGGCCGCCGCATCGTCGAGCGGGCCGATGAATTCCTGGTAGTGCAGGAGCCGCGTCTCGACCGGCTCGTGGGGTTCGTGCTGGCGCTCGAATTCGAGAAATCCGGTGATCTTGCCCATCACGCGACCTCCTGCTCGACCTGCACGGCACGTTGCGCCAGCACGCGCCGGTATTCATTGGGAAACACCTTGACGAAGCGCGCACGGTAACGCGGCCAGTCCGCCAGGATGTTGCGCGCCACTTCGCTGCCGGTGAGTTCCAGGTGCCGGCGGATCAGGGCCTGCAGCAGCGCCTCGTCGCTCTGGCCCTGGTGGAATGTCGCCGTATCCTGGGCTTCGCCGGGCAGCACCGCCTCCAGGGCCACGCTGGCCCGGTTGCAGCGCTGGGCGAAACCGCCTTCCATGTCGAGCACGTAGGCGATGCCGCCGCTCATGCCGGCGGCGAAGTTGCGTCCGGTCTGGCCCAGCACCACCACGCTGCCGCCCGTCATGTATTCGCATCCGTGATCGCCCGTGCCCTCGACCACGGCGGCAGCGCCAGAATTGCGCACGGCGAAGCGTTCGCCGGCCACCCCGCGGCAGAACAGCGCCCCCGCGGTCGCGCCATACAGCGCGGTATTGCCGAGGATGATGTTGTCCTGCGCGTGGCCGCGGAATTCGACGGGCGGGCGGATGATCAGGCGACCCCCGCTCAGGCCCTTGCCCACGTAGTCATTGGCCTCGCCGGTCAGCTCCAGGGTGATGCCATGCGCCAGGAAGGCGCCCAGGCTCTGGCCGGCCGTGCCGCGCAGCCGGACGGTGAGGGTGTCGTCGGCCAGGCCGGCGTGGCCATGGCGCTTGACCACCGCATGCGAGAGCAGGGTGCCTACCGTGCGGTTCAGGTTGCGGACCGGCGAGCTCAGAACCAGCCTGCTGCCGGTTTCGATCGTCGCGCGTGCCGCTTCGATGAGCTGCATGTCGAGGGCGCGGTCGAGGCCGTGATCCTGCTGCTCGCAATGCCGTCGCGCTACCTCGGGGGCCATGGGCGGCCGGTGGAAGATGCGCGAGAAATCCAGACCCCGCGCCTTCCAGTGCGCCACGCCCTTGCGCATGTCGATGAGGTCGCTGCGTCCGATCAGCTCGTCGAGGCGGCGCACACCCAGGCTGGCCATGAGCTGACGCGCCTCCTCGGCCACGAAGAAGAAGTAATTCACCACATGTTCGGGCTGGCCGGAGAAGCGGCGGCGCAGCACCGGGTCCTGGGTCGCCACGCCGACCGGGCAGGTGTTGAGATGGCACTTGCGCATCATGATGCAGCCCTCGACCACCAGCGGCGCGGTGGCGAAGCCGAACTCGTCGGCGCCGAGCAGGGCGCCGAGGATGACGTCGCGGCCGGTCTTGATCTGCCCGTCGACCTGGACGCGCACCCGGCCGCGCAAGCGGTTGAGCACCAGGGTCTGCTGGGTCTCGGCCAGGCCCAGCTCCCAGGGCATGCCGGTGTGCTTGATGGAGGAGAGCGGCGCCGCGCCGGTGCCGCCGTCGTGGCCGGCGATCACCAGGTGATCGGCCTTGGCCTTGGCCACGCCGGCGGCCACGGTGCCGACCCCGACCTCGGAGACCAGCTTGACCGAGATCGAGGCGGCCGGATTGGCGTTCTTCAGGTCATGGATGAGCTGGGCCAGGTCCTCGATGGAATAGATGTCGTGGTGCGGCGGGGGCGAGATGAGGCCCACGCCGGGTATGGAATGGCGCAGCTCGGCGATGTATTCGCTCACCTTGTGCCCGGGCAGCTGGCCACCCTCGCCCGGCTTGGCGCCCTGGGCCATCTTGATCTGGATCTGCTCGGCATTGGCCAGGTAGTCGGCGGTGACGCCGAAGCGCCCGGACGCCACCTGCTTGATGGCGCTGCGCAGCGAATCGCCTGGCCGCAGCGGGGTGTCACGTTCGATGCGGTGGGCGCCGAGCAGGCTGGCCACCGTCTCGCCGGCCTCCACCGCGCGGAAGCGGCGCGGATCCTCCCCGCCCTCGCCGGTATTCGACCTGCCGCCGATGCGGTTCATGGCGATGGCCAGCGTGCTGTGTGCCTCGGTGGAAATGGAACCGAGCGACATGGCGCCGGTGGCGAAGCGCTTGACGATCTCCCTGGCCGGCTCGACCTCGTCCAGGGGCACCGGGTCGCCCGCCGGCCTGAGCTCGAACAGGCCGCGCAGGGTCATGTGGCGCCGGCTCTGGTCGTTGATGAGGACGGCGTATTCCGCGTAGGTCTCGAAGCTGCCCGAACGCGTGGCATGCTGCAGCTTGGCGATGGCATCCGGCGTCCACATGTGTTCCTCGCCCTGGGCGCGGAAGGCGTACTCGCCGCCGTCGTCGAGGCGCGCCGTATCCGGCGTCTCTTGGCCAAAGGCCGAGGCATGCACGCGCAGCGCCTCCATGGCGACCTCCTTGAGGCCGATGCCCTCGATGCGGCTGGGTGTGCCGGTGAAGTAACGGGCGATGAAATCGGAGGCCAGACCCATGGCCTCGAAAATCTGCGCGCCGCAATAGGACTGGTAGGTCGAGATGCCCATCTTCGACATGACCTTGAGCAGCCCCTTGTCGAGCGCCTTGATGTAGTGCGCCTGACAGGACTCCAGCGTGGGCGATCCGGGCAGCTCCGGGGCGAGGGCGGCGATGCTGGCGAAGGCCAGCCAGGGGTGGATGGCCTCGGCGCCGTAGCCGGCGAGCACGGCGCAGTGGTGCACCTCACGCGCGTCGCCCGTCTCGACGACGAGGCTGCAACGGGTGCGCAGGCCGGCGCGCACCAGGTGCTGGTGCACGGCCGAGCAGGCCAGCAGCGAGGGGATCGGCGCACGCTCGGCGTCGATCTCGCGGTCGGACAGGATGACGACGGAATAGCCCGCGCCGACGGCGTGTTCGGCGCGCAGGCAGACCTGGTAGAGCGCCTCGCTCAGACCGGCCGGTCCCTGGGCCGCCGGACAGGTGGTGTCGATGACCCGGGCACGGAACCGGCCCGCGCTCAGGGTTTCGATCTGCCTGAGGCGGGCCATGTCGAGCGGCGCCAGGATGGGCTGACGCGCCACCAGTCGTGGCGCCGGTTGCACGGTGTCGAGATCGAGCAGGTTGGGATTGGGCCCCACCAGGGCAATGAGCGACATGACGATCTCTTCCCGGATCGGATCGATGGGCGGGTTGGTCACCTGCGCGAAGAGCTGCCGGAAGTAGTTGAACAGCGGCTTGCAGCGGTCGGAGAGCACGGACAGCGGGCTGTCGTTGCCCATCGAGCCGACCGCCTCCTCGCCGTCCTGCGCCATGGGGCCGAGGATGAACTTGAGGTCTTCCTGGCTGTAGCCGAAGGCCCGCTGCAGGCTGGACAGTGGCAGGCGCGGGTGTTCGTGGCATGCCACGCGCGGCAGATCCTCGAGGTAGTGGCGCGACTGGGTCAGCCACTGGCGGTAGGGCCGGGCGGTGGCGAGCTGATGCTTGATTTCGTCATCGCCGATGATGCAGCCGCGTTCGAGATCGACCAGCAGCATGCGGCCAGGCTGCAGGCGCCACTTGCGCACGATGCGCGCGTCGTCGATGGGCAGTACGCCGGCCTCCGAGGCCATGACGATGAGGTCGTCGTCGGTGAGCAGGTAGCGGGCCGGGCGCAGGCCATTGCGGTCCAGGGTGGCGCCGATCTGCCTGCCATCGGTGAAGGCCACCGCCGCTGGACCATCCCAGGGCTCCATCAGGGCCATGTGGTATTCGTAGAAGGCGCGCCGGTCGGCATCCATCAGCGCATTGCCGGTCCAGGCCTCCGGGATCAGCATCATCATGGCGTGGGCCAGGCCGTAGCCACCCATGACCAGGAGTTCGAGGGCGTTGTCGAAGCAGGCCGAATCCGACTGGCCATCATGGATCAGGGGCCAGATCTTGCGCAGGTCCTCGCCGAACAGGCGGGAGGAAATGCCGTGCTCACGCGCATGCATCCAGTTGATGTTGCCGCGCAGGGTGTTGATTTCGCCGTTGTGCGCGATCATGTGGAAGGGATGGGCCAGGTCCCAGGAGGGGAAGGTGTTGGTGGAAAAGCGCTGGTGCACCAGGGCCAGGGCGGACACCAGCCGCGCGTCGCGCAGGTCGTGGAAGTATTCGCCCACCTGATCGGCCAGCAGCATGCCCTTGTAGACCAGAGTGCGGCAGGACATGGAGGCCACGTAGAACATCCTGCCCTCGGCCAGATCGAGGGCATCGACGTGGTGCTCGACCTCCTTGCGGATGACGAAGAGCTTGCGCTCCAGGGCATCGGCGTCGGTCAGGTCCGCGCCCGCGCCGATGAAGACCTGGCGCATGACCGGCTCGGTCTCCCGCGCCGCCTGCGCCAGACCGCGGCTGTCCACCGGCACGTCGCGCCAGCCCAGCAGGTTCTGCCCCTCGTAGCGGATGCTGCGTTCCATGGCCGCTTCGCACACTCGCCGGCTTTCCGGATCGCGCGGCAGGAACAGCATGCCCACGCCATAGCGGCCCGGCTCGGGTAATGTGATGCCCTGCGACTGCATTTCGGCACGCAGGAAGGCATCGGGAATCTGGATCAGGATGCCCGCGCCATCGCCCAGCTGCGGGTCATAGCCCGTCGCGCCGCGATGTTCGAGATTCTTCAGGATGCGCAGGCCCTGGGCCACGATGGCGTGACTGGGCTGATTCCGGATGTGTGCGATGAAGCCGACGCCACAGGCGTCGTGCTCGTGCGCGGGCTCGTACAGGCCCTGTGGACGTGGTGCTTGCATGTCAGCTTTCCTTGTTGAGCTGGGTGGTCTCCAGCCCGAGTTCCTGGATCTTGCGGGTGAGGGTGTTGCGACCGATGCCCAGCAGCTGCGCCGCCTCGTTGCGTCGCCCCCCGGTGACGGCGAGCGCGCGCGCGATCAGGGTGGTCTCGAAGCCGCGGCTGAAATCACCCCACAGCCGGCCGCGCGCGCGCATGACCCGGTCATCGATGGCACGCGCCAGCAGGATCTGCCACTCGGCATGGGTACCGCCCCGCGCAACGGGTTGCATCTCCGGGGGTAGGTCGCCGATCTCGATGCGCGTGCCCGGTGCCATGATCGTCAGCCACTGGCAGAGGTTTTCCAGCTGACGCACGTTGCCGGGCCAGGGCGCGGCCTGCAGCACGGCCAGGCATTCCTCCGTCAGGTGCTTGGGCGGGCAGCCCAGCTGCCGGGCGCTGCCGGCCAGGAAATGGCGGGCCAGGGCGGGGATGTCCTCGCGCCGCTCACGCAGCGGGGGCAGGCGCAGGCGGATGACGTTGAGGCGATGGTACAGGTCCTCGCGGAACAGCCCGTCCTGCACGCGCTGCTCCAGGTCCTGGTGGGTCGCCGCGATGATGCGTGCCTCGGCGCGCAGGGCCTGCTCGCCGCCTACCCGATAATACTGTCCGTCGGACAGCACGCGCAGCAGACGGGTCTGCAGATCGTTCGGCATGTCACCGATTTCATCGAGAAACAGGGTGCCGCCGGCCGCTTCCTCGAAGCGGCCACGGCGTGTGCTCTGCGCGCCAGTGAAGGCGTGCCTCTCATGGCCGAACAGCTCCGATTCCAGCAGATCGCGTGGAATGGCCGCCGTGTTGAGGGCGATGAAGGGGCCGGCGCTCCGCGGGCCGTGCCGATGCAGGGCGCGTGCCACCAGCTCCTTGCCGGTACCGGACTCGCCATTGATCAACACCGTGGCATCGGATTGCGAGAGGCGGCCGATGGCCCGGAAGACCTCCTGCATCGCCGCGGCCTGTCCAAGGATTTCCGTCTCCAGCGGGGCGGCATGGTGCGTGGTCGCGCCGTTGTTGCCGCGCTGCAGACCACGCCGCGCCAGGCTGATGGCCTGGTCGACATCGAAGGGCTTGGGCAGGTATTCGAAGGCGCCGCCCTGAAACGCCGCCACCGCCGAGTCCAGGTCAGAGTAGGCGGTCATGATGATGATGGGCAGATCCGGATGGCGCGCCTTGGCAACCCGCAACAGCTCGAGGCCGCTGCTGCCGGGCATGCGGATATCGGAGAGCAGCACGCCAGGCATCTCGCCGCGCGCCAGCTCGGCCATGGCCTCCTCGGCGCTGGCGAAACAGCGGCAGGGCAGCTGCGCGCGTGCCAGGGCCTTTTCCAGCACCCAGCGGATGGAACGGTCATCATCGACGATCCAGACCATGTTCACTGCGCATCCTCCGTGGCCAGGCGCGGCAGGGGCAGGCGCACCGTGAAGCAGGTGCGTCCCGGCACCGATTCCACCTCGATGCTGCCATGATGCTGCTGGATGAAGTCGTGCGCCAGCGCCAGCCCCAGGCCGCTGCCGCCCGCACGGGCCGAAACCAGGGGATAGAAGACACGGTCGCGGATCTCTTCCGGCACGCCGGGGCCGTCATCGATGACCTGTACCTCCAGTACCAGCGGGTGGCGCTTCTTGACCAGCGTGACCTGGCGCTGGATGCGCGTGCGCAGCTGGATGCGGCCCCGACCCTGCACGGCCTGCGCGGCATTGCGCACGATGTTCAGCAGCGCCTGCACCAGTTGCTCGCGGTTGCCGCTGAGGTCGGGCAGCGAGATGTCGTAGTCACGCTCGATGCGCACCGCCGGAAACTCGGCGCACATCAGTGTCCGGCACAGCTCCAGCACCTCGTGGATGTTGAGGGGCGTGGGCTGTACCGTGCGATACGAGGACAGCAGACGTTGCATCAGGGCCTGCAGGCGGTCGGTCTCATCGATGATGACCTGGGTGAATTGCCGGAGCTCGGGGTCATCCAGTTCGCGCTCGAGCAACTGGGCCGAACCGCGGATGCCTCCCAACGGGTTCTTGATTTCGTGTGCCAGATTGCGCAGCAGTTCCCGATGGATGACCTGCTGCATGGCCTCGTGCTCCTCGCGCGCCGTCTGCAGCTGCTGATTGATGGGATGAAACTCCAGCAACAGGCGGGCCATGGAGGTTTCCAGCGGGCTGATCGAGCAGTCCAGGTGCAAAGGGTCGTGACCCTGTTGCGGGACGACGATATCGTGCCGGGTGTAGCTCCAGCGCTGGTGCAGGGTGTCTTCCAGGCTGGCGATGAAGGAAGGAGGCAGCTGGCAAAGACGCTGCACGGGCCTGCCCAGGCAGGCGCGCCGGCTGATGGCGAACAGGTTTTCCGCCACCGGGTTGCAATAGCGTATGCACAACGCCTCGTCCAGCAACACCACGGCCGACACCAGCAGGTCAAGGCCCGCGAGTGCAGCCGGGGTATCGGGGGATGTCGGATCGTGCATGGCATTCGCGATTCAGCGCGACGAGGGCTCACAGTGAATAGTAGAGCTCGAACTCGATGGGATGTGTGGTCATGCGATGTCGCGTGACCTCTTCCATTTTGAGGGCGATGTAGGCATCGATGAAGTCATTGCTGAAGACCCCTCCGCGCGTCAGGAACTCGCGGCCGTGGTCCA
>Ga0209096_1000065_pt1 | contig 169214 bp, 148 predicted proteins | sample AD_UKC034_MetaG_FD_184407 | JGI IMG/M metagenome (GOLD analysis project Ga0209096, IMG submission 184407) | Active sludge microbial communities of municipal wastewater-treating anaerobic digesters from USA - AD_UKC034_MetaG (SPAdes) (version 2) | ecosystem: Engineered > Bioreactor > Anaerobic... | reverse complement strand
TGCACTTGACGGGTGGGATTCTGTGCCATTTTCGGGCTTTTTCTACACCCGAACAGAATCCTGCTCTCAAAGTTTTGTCCACGCCCGCCCACCCGCAAGTAACGCAAACCGTTGGGCGCTTCAAGCAGAGAAAGAAGTATTGATTGTTTCCATAAAAAACCGCACAAGATAGCATTCAGACCCACAATTATATTTATGAATTCTGATTAGGAGAAAACTTGGACACTTTAGCATTAATTTCATACTTGGTTTTGTTTTCCACTTTTACTGTCGTTCTCGGTCGTTTACTTCGCAAGAGTGGACAAGTATTCCTAGATCATATCTTCGACGGAAATACTCAAATGGCAGTAGCAACTAACTTCTTGCTAAATATCGGCTTTTATTTACTTTGTCTCAGCATGATGTTACTCAATATTGCTATAAGCCTCCCTATTGACAGCCTTGCCGATGCGATTCGATGGGTGGCAGTGCGTCTTGGCATATGCGTCCTTTCAGTGACAATTTTTCATTACTGCAATCTCGCATTGCTTGCTTTTATTGTTATGATTCGCCGAGGAATGTCGAATTCAACGACAAAGAATTCAACAACAAATAATTCGACGACAAACACCTGATAAGATATTCAACGGGAAACGCTCGGTAAACATGCGATATCGCATTTTTCATTTAAGGCGTCTTGCGTTCAGTGAGCGCGCCCAACAAAGCGTGCACCTGACGCTGGGGATTCTGCGACAATCTCAAGCAGTTTTCTACGCCTTGTCATTTTTCTGGCTGGACGGCTTCGCCGTCCCCGCCCCAGCGCAGGTAACGCAAGCCGTTAGGCGCTATCTGGCGCAATCAAATCAAAAGGAGATAAGGTCATGAAAAAATCTATTGGGTCAGTACTCTTTGCGTTTGTTGTACTAACGGTTTTGTTGAGTGGGTGCGCTCCTGCTTCAACACCTGCTCCAACGTCTGTTCCATCAACATTTACGCCATCACCTATTCCGCCCACATTTACACCTGAACCAACTGCAACCGCCACGCTGATTCCGTCGCCAACGCCTTTGCCTGGGTCAGTTGTAATACCATTGGATTCATTTGATAAAAGTATTCCCTGGTTGCCATCTGATAATTCCGCCAGACCTGGCGTTTACTATTTCTACTTCAACTTGGAAAAGCCGCCATTCAATAGCGTATTAGTGCGTCAAGCCTTTGCCGCCGCAACTGACAGGGAAGCCCTTGTAGATATTGCCATAAAGTACGGCGCAAGAAATCCAACACCTGCAACGACGTTCACGCCATCAGTAGCATTGGGCAGAGATTTATATAACGAAGTTGGTATACCTTTCGACTCTGCACATGCCAAAGAATTATTGCAACAAGCGGGTTACACAGACCCAAGCAAATTTCCGCCTGTTACATTATTAAGCAGTGCGGGCGGTTCAGATATGCCAGGCTTTCATGTCAAAATTACTGAAGCGATGGTTGATATGTGGGAGCAAAATTTGGGCGTTCAGGTTTCAATTGAAACACTCGATAGAGGAACTTTCTTTGATCGTATTGCTTCCGACCCATCAGAAATATTCCGCTTGATAATTCTCTCTGATGTTAGGGATCCCAATGATTTCCTGCCGATTTTCAATGATGGCGCAGAGTATAACTATGGCGGATTCTCAAATTCTGAGTTCGACAAACTGATTGACCGTGCGTCTAAAATCACCGACCCAGCACAACGCCAAGAACTTTATATTCAAGCGGAGCGCATTTTGTGTGAAACGGAAGCCGCTATATTACCCATATTCCATGCTGATTATTAATCGGCATCCCTGATTATCACGTGTTGCACAATTAAACTGCGCCTAACAAAGCGTGCAGTGGATGGTGGGGATTCTGCGGCTTCGAGAAGCATTTTCCTCGCTTCGGGTTTTTCTTGCCCTCAGGCATTTTCCCAGCCCGCCCCACCACCACTAACGCAAACCGTTGGGCAGGCACTTGCAGAAAAACACAAACCATAATAAGGAGAATCGAATGAGCGATGAAAAGGCATTAGCGACGTTAGATAAATTGACCTCAGATGATTATCAAGCGGCATTGATGGCAATTCGTGAGCAAATGGCTGATTCTGATTTCAGAATGCTGAAGGCGCATTTTGAGTCACCAAATTATCTTGTTACAGCAACAGAACTTGCAAACAAAGTTGGTTTTGCAAACTTCAATGCGGCTAATTTAAGATATGGTCTATTGGCGCAAAGGTTGCTAGATTTTTTCCAAATCAATATTTCAGAAAACGTAAAACTAGCCGTGCTGGTTGATTTTGCTCATCCAGATAATGAATGGGAATGGACACTCCGCCCACAAGTAGTCAAGGCATTGAAAAAATTAGGCAATGGCTTCTGGTAAAAGGGTTTTGATTTTCCAAGTTTAAGAGCAATTTCTTTGGTCTGATTTTTCGATTGATAAAATAGTTTTTGAATATCAAGGTTTTCATAAGCCAAGTTAGGTCTTTTGTTTTTGGTAATTGTCAAGAATTAAGTTGCAGGTAAAATTTAGTTAAGTTGGCAGTGTGGTCTTTTTTCAGTCAGCGAGTCTTGCACAAGTCATGCCTGCCCAACAAAGCGTGCACCTGACGCTGGGGATTCTGCGGCAATCTCAGGCATTTTTCTACGCCTTAGCATTTTTCTGGCTGGACGGCTTCGCCGTCCCTGCCCCAGCGCAGGTAACGCAAACCGTTGGGCTGTTTGTCCGTATGCTATAAACACAAGAGGATAATTCATATGGAATTTGATTTATCAAAATTTGGGGAACATGTAAGAAAAGCACAAGCCCAGTGGAAATATCTTGATACGCTTGCGTCTAGCACTGAAGAATTTAATCCCGAAAAAGAATCAAAATATCCTAGTGTAAAAGAAATCCATAACTTAGCCGTACTTTTATTATCTCTAAATTTTCCAACTGAACAAATATCGAATTATATTAGCTCAAAAGGTATTGATAAATCAATCGTCACCGAACATCTGATTGAAGCATGGAAAGACCTTCCTAATTCTCTTCAGAAAATTAATAGCGATTTACCTGTTCACTTTCCAGTTATGCAAGCCGCCGCGCTACTTCAATCTTTGAACATTAACATAAAATTATTGCTTGATAAAAAGAAAGACGAAAAAATAAACATTGGCTTCGCGTCAGCAGTGGATTTTCTTTACATTAAAGGTGATTCGTCAATCAATCCAAAGGAATGGATCAAGTATGTCTTTGAAACTGCTTCAATTGACCCATTGTTGGTAAGAGAAATAAAGCCTTATCCAAAAGAACTTGCTTTATCGTTTGATATTAAAAAAGAAAATATTGTAGACTTTCTGGCTAAAAGGTTTGAGAAGATATATGAACGGGCAATAATTTTTTTTCAAGTAATAAATGAATCTACTCAATTTTCCGAAAAGTTCAATGAGTTGTTTCAGCGCAAAAACTCAAATCGTTTTGCAATGAATTCAAAAGCGATAATATCCTTGCCTATTATCAATGCGACACACGAAGATTACGAGACTGTTCAATTATATTTCCGCGACCCAATTGTTAGTTTCTGGGCTTTGAACGAGCCCAGTCTATCTGGCGAGAGGCACAATCGCCCTTATTTACTAAGAATCGATAATGTTACTGATAAAGCAAGAGATATTATCAAAAACACATTTTTCGAGAGAGTAGTTTTTCCAGATTCGTGGACGCCCAAAGACAAGGCTATTTATTTTTTGCGGCGCAAACCTGAAATGCTCGAAACATTAACACTTCTTACTAATGAAGGTGTAGAGAGTCTTTCTTCAATCAATTTTTATGAATATTTATCTACAATTGGGTATCCCGAATTAAAACTAAAACAAAGTGAATATATCGGTATACAAGGATTAAGAAAGGCTGTTGAATTTCATTCGATGGCGCACTTTTGTTTCGGAGCAATAAATGTGGATTTCTTTCCACCATTTGTTTCGCGATAACCCCACAGCCCAACAAAGCGTGCAGCGGATTGGCGGGTACGGTTCGGCTTTTTTGGACAGGTTCGCAACCCGCCAACCGCTAACGCAAGCCGTTGGGCAGAAACCAAGTTCAGTTTGAGAATTATGGAGAGACCATGAATACAAAAAAACAGATTCGCTTCGTTTTAGTCATTATCATGGCTCACACATTCTCGTATCTCCTAGCTGGCGGATTTTCCTATCAACTGATTACAAAACCATTTTGGGAAGGAGAAAATCCCCTGCTCGCAGCCTATCTAAGAACCCCTGGAAATGCTGAATTGTGGAAGTTTGCGATGGTGTGGCAAATTCCCGCTCAAATCCTCCGTGCTCTTCTTTTAGGTTTGGCATTGTTGCCATTATTCAAGACTTTACAGGAGTGGAATTTCACTAAACGCTTTCTTTTTCTTTCGTCTTTATTTTTTGTATTTACCCACATTGCATCAGCCGCACCCTCCCCAGCCAACATCGAAGGTTTAGTCTATATGAAGCCCGAATTTGTCAAAGCAGGCTTTTTTCTTATGCAAGTAGAAATGATTTTGTATAGCCTTCTGGTAGGGTGGAGTGCCTCAAAATGGCTATTTAAGTCATCATCTTCACAATGAAACGGTGTCAAAAGCCAAGTCTTTCTGCCCAACACAGCGTGCAGCCGACAAGTGGGACTCGGCCCGTTTTACAGGCTTTATCGTGGCTTTGGGTTTATACTGCTCTCAAGCCGAGTCCAAGTCCCGCCCCACCACCACTAACGCAAACCGTTGGGCAGTTTAAAAAATTTAAAGAGTAGCAAAGAGATTACAGATGGTAAAATCTTGTCTGTCGAACAAACGCAAGGGTAGAGAAGGGTGTCCTAATTAAGGAGGTAGTTATGGTTTCCTTGAAAAAAAAGAGCGCAAGACTACTCCTAATAGTCTTCATAATCTTTCAATTTGCCTGTAATTTATTAAGCAGTTCATCCGTTTCTCCAAAAACTCCTCCTTATTATGGTGTATTCTTTCAAGATGGTGGCGATTATATTGAAATCCCTCAAAGCGAAGGTGTCCCATATTTTGGGGACAGTGGATTTATGGCGATTGAAAATAAAGAGCCGACCATAATAATTTGGAATCCTAATATTGATCTTGCTAACTTAACTTTGAGTGTACTGGACACGCAGTACACTAGTATAGATTATGATGTCAAGCCCCTTGGCGAAGATTTGTATGAATTAATGCCAGTGGCTCAACTGGAACTTAATATATATTGTCTAATTCAAGGTAATCCAGCACTCTCATCAGTATCTTTATCAGTCTGGTGCTTTGAAATAACTGATAGCGCAATAAGCAACGCTAACCCAACTGAGGCAACTACGGAGTTGTTTGAATTATGGATGGATATTCCTGATGCTAGCCTCGGAGACAAAGCAATCAATCATCGATTGGTAGCCTTTGACCCATCAGGTAAAACATTATATATATGGGTAGAATATTTGGATGAAAATGGGAGAAGAAGCAAAACCGAAGCCTTGTTTTCTTTCAACATACAGGATAAAACAATCAATGAAATAGTTTCTTTTGAAGATCCACTACATGTTAGCGACCCTGTCCTTAAAGAAGATGGAATTAGTGTCAGCTCTGACGGTCGTTATGTGACAATTTATTTTTTTAGGGATGCAAAGATAATAGATGTTAATACTGGCGAGGTAAGATTATTTCATATGAAACAGGCATCCGTGGAGGTTTTGCCAAACGTGATGAAGGCTGGGTGGATGCCAAACACAGAAAATAATTACGCTGTCTTCTTTGGTGGTGTTATTGCTGTCTACGATCCATTTAGCGAAGAGATACTCAAGACTGTTCCGTTTGACGTTCAGCAAGGCAAGGCTAGTGCGTTTTTCTGGAATTATGATGGGACTAAGGCTGTGCTAGATAGAAATGGTTTAGTAGCAGTGTATGATAACACCCTTGTCTTGATTAGAGATATTGATCTGAAAAAAGAAAATGCTAGAGTAATCGGTTGGTACGACAAAGACAATCTGATTGCTGTTAGACATGATGATGACACCTACTTTATCGTAGATTCTAATACTGGTGAACAAACAAAGCAGTTTCAGTTAGACAAAATTAGTTTGTTTCCGAATCCGACAGGTGAATTGCTAATTGGGTTTAAATTTGACAGCAAAAAAGACTACAAGCTTGTGGTTGTGTCTAATGAAGGGGCTATACTTCAACAAGTCAATATAAATGTTTATTATCAGTTTGGTCAGTGGAACTCAGAAGGTGATGTGATTGTGCTAACAGGAAGCGATGGCGACCTCCATATTTGGAAAATGAAATAGCAAGTCTCTTCAACATCATAAAATCTGCAAAAGCCAAAACTGCCCAACAAAGCGTGCAGCGGATTTTTGGGAGTCTGCGGCTTCGAGTAGCATTTTTCTCGCTGCGAGTTTTTTCCACATCTCAAACTGAATCTCAGCCCGCCCAAAATCCGCTAACGCGAGCCGTTGGGCAGATTGAAGACCGACATTGCATTTCATGAGACATTGGACAAATGAGAAACTTTGCTCAGAATGATATTATTATTATTGGTCCAATAAAGGCAGGCAAAAGCACTGTTGGAAAAATACTCGCTGAAAAACTTGGTTTTTGTCAATGCTCTCTAGATTGCCGCATGGCAGAATACTTGAGAATCAATGGTTTTAACATAGCAACCTACGACAAAATCTACCGCACTAATGGTCATTTTGAGGCGAGAAAATATATGAGGCGATTTTATCTGCCTTCTATAATAATGCTTTTGCAAAATTGCTCTGAAAACTCTGTGATTGACTTTGGTGCTGGACATTCAGTATATGAAGATGAATTATCGTTTGAGAAAATAAAAACATTACTACTCCCCTACCAGAACATCGTTTTACTTTTACCATCACCAAACAAAGATGAGTCAAATTTCATCCTCAAAGACAGGATTAGCAAGTCGAAATGGACAAACAATAATTTGAAAATGATTAACTTAGAATTAAACGAGAAGTTTATAAGAAACAAGTCGAACTATTTATTAGCAAAGTTTACAGTTTTCAATAGAAACGAAACCCCAGTGCAAACTGCAAACACAATACTTCGATTATTAAAAATTGGGTACTAATCAAATATAAGGAATAACCATGATTGAGACAACGCTCTTTACTCAGCATTGGAATACGGTTGTTTTACAGCCCACATCGCTTTGCAATTTGGATTGCACTTATTGCTACCTACCTGACAGATTAGAAAAAAGATATATCAAAGAGGGGATTGTCAAGAATACCGCTTCTGCGATTTCACGGTGCAAACAAAAAACTATGGTACTTTGGCATGGTGGCGAGCCGCTAATGACTGGACACGAAAGATTCAAAAGATACCTGAACATATTTAGTGAATTCTGCCCAGCACAATATTACCAACACAGCATTCAAACAAATGGATCCTTACTTGACGAGAAATGGTGTGATTTAATAATGGATTACAACATCAGAGTCGGAGTAAGTTTAGATGGCAACGCAACTCATAACGGTTCAAGAAAAAACTGGAACAGCCAAGATATTTTCGATGAGACCGTATTGGGAATACAAAAATTAAGAGAAGAAATATTCCATTTGGAATTATTGCGGTGATAAACCGATTCAATGTAAATGAACCAGAAACGATGTATAACTTTTTAGTGTCATTAAAACCAAATAGTATCAGCTTAAATTTTGAAGAAAATGAGGGCGCAAACGTGGGAAGGGCAGTATTTTCAAGAGACCAAATTGACAATTTCTGGAATAGACTCTTTAAAGAATGGCGAAAACATCCAGCCGTATCAATTCGCCAGTTTAGAGATTCGCTTAGAACAATGAATCGATTAATTAATGAGTCATATGTACCTCGTGACGTGAGAAGAAATCTATATCCAACTATTGACACAGAAGGCAATGTAGTACTATTATCACCTGAATTTATTTCGGTAAGCAAAAAAGAGCGTGAAAAATTTATTGTTGGCAATGTACTTCAAAAGGACTTGGAATCAATAGTAGCCGAAGGCTCTTCTGCTTGGTACATTGAAGATTTTATTCAAGGAACTGAAATGTGTGCCAAGTCTTGCGGATATTTTGCTTTTTGTCACGGTGGTCAGGCAAGCAACAAGTTTTTTGAAAACGGATCAATTAAAACAACGGAAACGCAATATTGTTATGCATCAAGAATTTCACCGACTCAAACAATTCTTGATAACGTAAATGCGACAAATCAATTTTCAGAAAAGGAGACAGTATGACAACCCCCCACCCTTGAAACAGTTTCTGAATTAGCGATTGAAATCAAAAAACTAATTTCAGAAACAGAACCATTGTTGTTGAAAAATGATGATGGTTTTATAGATAAAAAATTCGACGATGACCCACCTTGGGCAGGTGAATGGAATGACCAAGTGCCGCCTCCCAGTCCACCTTCTCCCCCATAAAATTAAGCGCAAATAGCCAATCTTTCTTTGGATTGGCTATTTGTTAAATTAAAAATCTGCCCAACAAAGCGTGCACTTGACGGGTGGGATTCTGCGGCATTTTCGGGCTTTTTTCTACACCCAAGCAGAATCCTGCTCTTGGAGTTTTGTCCACGCCCACCCACCCGCAAGTAACGCAAACCGTTAGGCGTTTGCCTTGCAAAAGTGATTTTTCAACAAATGTTTAATCGTGCTTTCAAGATTGAATACGTTGTTTATGAAAAGGAGAATTCCAATGAGATTATTTCTTACAATGACCGTTACTGCAATAGGCTCTCTTCTCTTTGGGCTGGCATATCTGTTATTTCCAGAAAAGATTTTGGCAATATACAATATTGTTCTTGAACCATCCAATCAATGGATTCCTCGTTATTTTGGCGCAAATCTATTAGGCATTGCGATAATATGCTGGTATGGACGATTGGCAAAATCTGGTATTGCACTTCACGCAATAATAAAAGGATTGTTTATTACAACAATTATTGGGTTTGTTGTGTCAATTTTTCACATCATGGATAGCACAGGAAATTCATTAGTGTGGTCGATAATAATAATATATTTCTTGCTTTCTTTAGGGTTTGGGGATTTTGTCTTTCGGACACCACCACCTGAATAATAAAATAACTTTAAGTATAAAATATTGAGTGTAACATCCTGTCAGGTTGGTGGCGTCATTTTTTAGGAGGCGAGCGAGTCTTGCGCAACATAAAAACGCCTAACAAAGCGTGCAGTGGATTGGCGGGAGTCTGTGCGACTTACAAGCATTTTTCTGGCTTCGGGTTTATACTGCTCTTGGAGCATTATCCTAACCCGCCCGCCATCCACTAACGCAAACCGTTCGGCGCACAAACCCAAAGGACAATGAGCGATAGCGAGAGAACGTATGGCAAAAATAGTGATGATTATTGCTCCTGAAAGATTCAGAGACGAAGAATTGTTCGTTACAAAAGAAGAACTTGAAAAGGCTGGGCATGAGACAGTTATTGCAAGTAGCGTCAAGGGAATTTGCCCTGGCTCTCGCGGCGGCTTCGCAACCGCAATTCTGACGCTGAATGAAGTTAAAGCGAGTGATTATGACGCTGTAGTATTTGTTGGGGGCGGCGGCTCCAGAATATATTACACTAACGAAGAAGCCTTGCGTATTGCAAAAGAAATGCACGAGAAAAAAACAGTGGTTGCGGCTATATGTCTCGCTCCAGTAATTTTGGCAAATGCTGGAGTTCTCAAAGGAAAAAACGCCACTGTCGCAGGCACTGAAGCCAAGACAATAGAAAGCAAGGGCGCAAAATATACCGAACCTGGGGTTACTGTGGATGGCAATATTGTTACAGGCAATGCCCCCAAGAGTTCAAGATTGTTTGGGCAAAAAATCAGCGAATTATTGAAGGCGCGTGGTTTTTGAGTCAGGTGTAAAATTTCAGCATGTTAACGGTGTTGTCTTTTATCCACCATCGAGTCTTGCGTTCCGTGAGTGCGCCTACCGATGAACAGCAGTGTCAAGGGTTGAGGAAAAACTCGATCAAAAAAGCCCTGTCTCTTACAAAAGAGGCTAGGCTTTTCCTTTTTATGGAGGGTTTTGAACGGCTAATCCATCGAACGTTCTGTCTATTGGCAGCCTTCCAGAGCTCCGCCTGCATTTCGCACTGGAGCGCGAGGGCCGAACGCAAGAAAGGGACTGTTACTCGAGGTGGTTGAGTTCTGGATGGATTGCCAGAACCTCGGCTTCACTTGCCAATCGGCGGGGATGTTTCAAGTCAAGCGCAATGCGCGTTAGATCACGTCCAATGCCTAAATCGTTAAGTCAATCAACTTCGCATAGCGCATTTCAGTTTGCCAGACAAATTCATTTTCACAGATGCTTGAGGCACAGAAGGCGTTTATCTTGCCAGCCTCTCCTCCAACCTCTTTTTCACCCCCTCCCACTCTGTATCCAAGATCGAATAATACACCGAATGACGGATCACCCCATCGGGCAAGATCATGTGATTGCGGAGCACGCCTTCCTTCACCGCACCGATGCGTTCGATGGCGCGTTGCGAGCGTTCGTTGCGCGAGTCCGTTTTCAACTGCAAGCGGATGGCACCCAGCGTTTCAAAGGCGTGACGGAACAGCAGGTACTTGCACTCGGTGTTCACCGCCGTCCGCTGGAAATCGAGTCCATACCACGTGCCGCCCACTTCGAGTCCACGGTCGTTGGGCATGATGTTGAGATAGCGCGTCGCGCCCGCCACACGTCCCGAAGCGAGATGGACGGCAACGAACGGCAAATCGGTTCCCTTCGCCGCGCGCGCAAGAATATCCGCCACCCAGCCGCGCATATCCTCCGCGTTTTCCATTTTGCCGTACACCATAAAATCCCAAAAATCGTGACCCACGCCGATCTCCGCTAAACCTTCAACATGCTCAAGCGTCATCGGTTCGAGCCGTACATGCGTGCCGGTCAACGTAACGGGTTTTATTTCAAAGCCAGCCATTCTTGTTCCTCCATAGTTTGAGTTGGTAAATAAGGCATCTGCGGTCCTTCGATGCCGAGCAGTTCGCTCAACGCCGCGCGGACGGCAATGCGGTCGTCCCATAAAAATTCTTTCGCGCCGAAACACAGCGACTGTTCATGTCCTTTGCCGCAAACCAAAACGACATCGCCCTCCCGCGCGTGATTCACAGCAAAGCGGATCGCCTCGCCTCGGTCCGCGATTCGCCAAAAGGATTCCCCTTCGCTTCCTCCCGCGGACGTGGCGCCTGCCGCCATCTCGTCAAGGATTCCATCCAGCGATTCGGTGCGCGGATCCTCCGCTGTGAGGATGCACACATCCGCAAGTTCCGCGCCGATCTCCGCCATCATCCTCCGCTTCGCCTTGTCACGCAACCCCGCAGAACCGAATACAACGATGACTCGCCCATTCTTTCCTCTTTCCTCTTTCATCCCAGAAAGCATCTCTCTCGCCGCCTCAAGCGCGGATTTCAACGCATTCGGCGTGTGAGCAAAATCAATAATGGTAGTGAAGTTCTGCCCCGTGTCGATCCGTTCCATGCGACCGGGGATTCCCTCCAGCGCGGCGACTCCCTGCGCGGCAATTTCTGGTTTAATTCCCAAGCCATAGACCGTCGCGGTCAACGCGGCGAGGCAATTAGACACGTTATACCCACCGACCAATTTACAAGAGACGGGAATCTCAAACTCTTTGCTCTTTGCCGTGAAATGGATTCCCGACGGTAAATGCTTCACATCCATCGCGCGGACTCTCGCATCCGCGTTTAGACCGTAATCCATTTTGTTTGTTCGTGAAATCTTTGCGAGAAACTCAAACGAGGAAACGTCGCGGTTCAGCACAGCCAGCCGCGGATTGCCTTGCGGTTTCTCAACAGTTTTTTCCAGCGATTCGAAGAGTCTCGCTTTCGCGGCGCGATAGTTTTCATACGAACCGTGTTGATCGAGATGCTCGTGCGTAATGTTAGTCACCACGCCAATATCGAACTCGCACGCGTCCACGCGATGTTGTTCCCACGCGTGAGACGTGGTTTCCAGCACGACATGCGTCAAACCTGCCTCGACCATCTTCGCCAGATAGAATTGCACATCATGCGCGTCGGGCGTGGTGACGTGAAAGCCGGTGTCCAATACCTCATTCCCGATCACCGCGTTGACCGTAGAAATCATCCCTGCCTTGAGTCCCGCCGCTTTGAGGATGTTGTAGATGATGTTGGTCGTCGTCGTCTTGCCGTCGGTGCCGGTCACGCCGATCATCGTCAGGCGGCGCGCGGGCCACAGGTAAAACGAGCCAGCCAGCCACGTCAGCGCCTGACGCGTGTTTGCGAGTCGTATGTAGGGCAAATTGGCAATTTGCCCAACGTCCCTCTCCCCCACCACCGCAACCGCGCCGTTATCAATCGCCCTTTGGATGTAGTCGTGTCCATCAACAGTTCCGCCTTGCATCGCAACGAACAAATGACCAGGCTTCACGGCGCGGCTGTCAATCGAAATGCCAGTGATTTGCACATCGGGCAATCCCTCACCCCTCACCCCTCTCCCAATGGGGGAGGGGAAGGGGTGAGGGAAAAACGGCAGGGGAATTTCTGTAAAAATTTTTCGAAGCGATGAATTTATGTTCATAAAAACGAAATGGGTTCTGACGAGTATATCGTCAAAACCCATTTTCAGACAAATATTATGTCGCCCTGAGGGACGCCTCGCGTCCATCAGGGTCTCCTCTTGCGTAAAGGAGATTCTTCGGTCGCTGCGCTCCCTCAGAATGACATGCTGTTCTATGCCGCCTGCGCCTGCTTGGTCATCTTGGTCTTCAACCACTTGAGGCGGAAGGTCTCTTCGCGCTCACGTTCTTCCAGCGAACTGACGATGAACTCGATCTGATGCTGGTAGTTCGGAATGAAGATGTGTTGCAAGGCATTCACGCGGCGTTGCGTTTTCTTCAGCTCGTTAGCAAGACGCCACACCGCGGCGGTGAGCATCGAAAGCTGCGGGATGCGCACAAGGACTTCTCGAAAAGCGTTGCTGGCTTCATCGAGCGCGGCGGCGGTGTCGCCTGGGCTGTAAAGCAATTTCGGCGGTTCGCCCCGCGCTTCGATCTGCGGGATCGCCACGCCCATGATGCCGCGCAAACGCAGGTGCACGTCCACGGTTTTGTTGACGGCAAGCGCCGCCCATTCCACATGGTCGGAGCCCATTACGAGACGAGCCTTTTCCATCGCGTCGTACGCCGTGGCGAGCATCGACCACACTTCCTTTTGAAGCGTATCCGCTTCCTTCGCCACGCGCACGAGTTCGCCGGTGAGAGCCTCGCGTTTGCGGTCGAGGATCTCGTACCCCTCTTTCGCAAAGCGGAGTTCCTTCTTGAGGCGGATCAGGTTCGTGCGGGTCGGCGCGATATTAACTTGTGGCATCGTCGCCTTTGTAATATTGTTTGATCTCGTCGAGCGTGACGCGGGTGAGCTCGCCCTTCGGAAGCATGGAGAGCAATTTCCAACCGATCTCCAGCGTGCGCTCGATGGTTCGATTTTCGGTGAACGCCTGATTGACAAACTCGCGCTCGAACGCGCGTCCGAACTTCAGGTACTTCTGGTCCACCTCGGAGAGTTCTTCCTCGCCGATAACGGATGCCAGCGCGCGGATGTCTTGCGTTTTGGCGTAGCCCGCGTACAACTGCGCGCCCCAACGCGGATGATCGTCGCGCGTGCGTCCCTTGCCGATACCGTCTTTCATCAAACGCGAGAGACTCGGCAGAACCGTCACAGGCGGATACACGCCCGCGTAATACAACTCGCGTCCCAACACGATCTGCCCTTCGGTGATGTAGCCGGTCAAGTCAGGCATCGGGTGGGTCATATCGTCGTTCGGCATGGTAAGGATCGGGATCTGCGTGATCGAACCCTCGCTGGTGCGGATGCGCCCGGTTCTTTCGTACAGGGACGCCAGGTCGCTATATAGGTAGCCTGGGTAACCCTTTCGGCTTGGCACCTCGCCGCGCACATTCGAGATCTGACGCAGGGCTTCGCCGTAGTTGGTCATGTCGGTCAGCACCACAAGCACATGCTTGCCGAGGTCATACGCGAGATACTCAGCCAACGTCAACGCCGCGCGAGGGGTGACGATACGCTCGACCGGGGGATCGTCCGCTAGGTTGAGGAACATCGCCACGCGGGTCAACGCTCCGCTTTCGGTGAACGATTTACGGAAGTAATCTGCCACGTCGTTCTTGACGCCCATCGCCGCGAACACGATGGCGAACTCTTCGCCTTCGGTCTGCGGGGCGCCCGCCACGCGACCCAATGTCGCCTGGCGCACAATCTGCGCCGCGAGTTGGTCGTGCGGCATACCCGCGCCGGAGAACAATGGGAGTTTCTGCCCGCGCAAGAGGGTGTTCACGCCGTCTATCGTCGAGATGCCGGTCTGGATGTAGTCGCGCGGGTAAATGCGCGCGGTCGGGTTGATCGGCTGTCCGTTCACGTCGCGATACACATCGGTAAGCGGCTCGGGACCGCCGTCGATCGGGGTGCCAAGACCATCGAAGATGCGCCCAAGCATTTCCTCTGCAACGGGCATGTGAAGCGTATTGCCGAGGAAGCGCACGCGGGTGCCATCAATCGAAAGACCGGTGGAACCGGCGAACACCTGCACAACGGCAAAACCTTCGCCCACTTCGAGCACGCGCCCGCGGCGGGTATCCCCACGGACATCTTGAATCTCAACGACTTCGTCGTAACTGACGTTCGACGCGCCTTCGACGACCATGATCGGTCCTTCGATGCGACCAACGCCGACGACTTCCTGACCACCTAACACTGTTGCTTCGCTCATTATCTATACTCCGCATCTAATTGACCCATTTGCTGGTCAATCATCTTTTGGATATCGTCCAACTTGTTGATCTCTTCGTTGGTGACAGAGGATTTGGCGCGGATGATGGTATCCACAACGGGCAGATCGTGGATGAGGTTGATCGGCGCGCCCCGCTTAACGATTGCCATGCCGCGCTCGTGGAAGTACAACACCAATTCGAGCAGGCGAATCTGTTTTTCCACGGACGAGTACGCGTCCACGGTGTCTGTGGCATTCTGCTGCAGGATGCCTTCGCGGATGAGGCGACTTGTTTCCAGCACCATGCGCTCCGCATACGGCAACGCATCGGGACCGACGAGTTTGACGATCTGCGAGAGACGCGCTTCTTCGCTCAGCAATTCCATTGCTTTCGTGCGCATGGCGAGCCAGTCTTTGCCAGTCTTCTCGCGCCACCAGTTGCCCACATCTTCGATGTATTCGCTGTACGAGTCCAGCCAGTTGATGGCTGGGAAGTGACGAGCCGACGCCAGCGATTTATCCAGCGCCCAGAAACAGCGGATGAAGCGCTTGGTGTGCTGGGTGACCGGCTCCGAGAAGTCGCCGCCCGGAGGCGAGACCGCGCCGACGATGGAGACCGACCCTTGCGAGCCGTTCAAATTATCGACATACCCGGCGCGTTCGTAAAATTCCGCGAGACGACCGGCGAGATAAGCGGGATACCCTTCCTCGGCGGGCATTTCTTCAAGACGCCCGGAAACTTCGCGCAGCGCCTCAGCCCAACGGGAGGTTGAATCTGCCATGAGCGCGACGTGGTAGCCCATGTCGCGGTAGTATTCCGCGATGGTGATGCCGGTGTAAATGCTGGCTTCGCGCGCCGCCACAGGCATGTTCGAGGTGTTGGCGATGAGGACGGTGCGCTCCATCAACGGGCGACCAGATCGAGGGTCCACAAGATGCGGGAATTCCTGCAACACTTCGGTCATCTCGTTGCCGCGTTCGCCGCATCCGATGTAGACGATCACTTCCGCGTCCGCCCATTTGGCGATGCTGTGTTGCGTGACGGTTTTGCCCGAGCCGAACGGACCGGGGATGCCAGCCGCGCCGCCCTTCGCCACCGGGAAGAACGTATCGAGGATGCGTTGACCGGTGATGAGTGGGATGTTCGCGCCGCGTCGTTGCACGAACGGACGAGGTCTGCGAACGGGCCAGCGCTGTAACATCGTGACGGATTTTTCTTCCTTGCCGACCTTGATCTTCGCAATCGTGTCGTTCACCGTGTATTCGCCCGCGGAGGCAACCCAGGTGAGCGTGCCTTTATCATCAGGATGAACCATGACGCGATGTTCGAAGGTGTCGGTTTCCATGGCAACGCCGAGGATCGTGCCGCCCTTCACTTCGTCGCCGACGTTTGCTTTCGGCGTGTATTTCCATTTTTTCTCGCGACTGATCGAGTCGAAACGCGCGCCGCGGTTGATAAACGAACCCATCGCCTGTTCGATGAGCGGAAGCGGACGCTGCACGCCGTCGTAAATAGATTGAATCAAGCCGGGCCCGAGCTCCACCGAGAGAGGCAAGCCGGTGCCGTAGATCGGCGCGCCGGGTTGCATGCCTGCGGTCTCTTCGTACACCTGCACGGTCATCTGATCGCCTTTGAGACCGATCACTTCGCCCACGAGGCGGTCCTGCCCCACTTCGACCAGTTCCAACATGCCGACGTGGCGGGAGCCTCGGGCGCGGACAACGGGTCCGCTGATCCAGGTAATTGTTCCTACTTCATTTGCCATGCTATTCTCCCATCAACACTTTGTAGACCGAGGCGCGCAGCGTATTTTGCAGGCGGCTCAGGCGGGTTTCCAACGTGTTATCGTAATGGATCTTTCCGCCGGAGGCATCCACGACCACGCCGGTGCCTTCATCTAACCCGCCGCCGATTGTGAATTCGCCTTTGAGTTCTTTTGCGATCTCGTTCAGGGCGCCTTTTTGCAGCGCTTTCTGTGTCGATTCATCCGCTCGAATGTCTGCCTTGCTCACGCGTAACTGGGTCAACGCCTCGCGCAACAACAGCGCGGCGACGGCGTCGTAATCCGGGCGCTTTTTCACGGCGTCCAGTTGTTTCTTCACTTCCGCAAACACGTTATCGAGAACTTTCTCGCGATGCTCCAATTGGGAGGAACGCGCTTTCAACTGCGCGGTGGCGGTTGCCTGACTGCGCAGACGCTCCGCATCTTCCCGGGCGCGATCAAGGACGGCTTTCCGTTCAGACTCAGCCTGTTCCTGCGCGCGCTTGTGGATGGCGTCCGCCTTCTCTTTGGCTTCCACCTGCATCTGTTCCGCCTCTTCGCGGGCTTCGATCAGGATCGCCCGTTCGAGTTCCACAATGTTTTCTGCTTCAGAATTCATAGATACACTTCCAATTCATTTTCCTGAGTCAGGAAAGGGTTATAACTTGATACCGATCGCCCGAAGGACAATATCGCCAAGCGAAGCCTGTCCCTCTGGAACGCCGCCGCGCGAGGGAATTTCCACCACCAGCGGAATCGTGCTCCGCAATTTGAGGTGTTCCATGCGGGCGGGGATCATCTCAGCCACATCCTGCGTGACGAGGACAATGCCCACATCCTTTGCGGATGCGACATCGTCCAGCGCTTGATTCACCTCATCCGCTGTGGAGGCAACCCTGCCTCCCACGCCGGCAAGCGAGAATCCAAGCACCGCGTCAGGATGACCGATAACCAGAACCTTCATGAACGTTCCGCGCCTTACGGGAGAACGAGGAACGAAATGATCAACCCGTAGATCGCGATACCTTCAGAGAGACCCACGAAGATGAGCGCGCGACCGAAGGATTCGGGCTTCTCGGCTGTGGCGCCAACCGCCGCCGCGCCGGAACCGCCCACCGCGATACCCGCGCCGATGCAAGCCAGCCCGGTGGAAAGAGCCGCCGCGAGGGTCGCGTATTGGTCAACCACGGCTTCCTGCGCCGCGCCAGCCGCAAACGCCGACGAGGGGGAAGCCAGCCAGACGAGCGCGAGTCCGCCCGCCATCAAGCCGACGATGAAATTGAAAGCGTTGAATCCGGTGATCATGCGCGAAACCGCCTGCGAGGGGCTGGTCTTTCCGTTTTGGATCACATAGATCACTGCCGGGATGACCGGGATCAAACCAACCAGAACAGCAAAAGCTAAGAACATTGTTTATCTCCTTATTGTGTAGAAATATTTTTCAATTCAATTTTTTGTCGTACACGCTCAAGAATGTATTTTCGATTGCTTCTTTCTTCGGGCTTACGCCTCCTCTTGTGAGGAGTTCAGCCGCAACGGCTCGAAGCGCATGCCTCCGCCGTGGAAGAACTTGCCCAAAATTTCGTAGTAGTGCAAACGCATGGTCTGGATGTAGACGATCAGACCTTCGAAGCCGATAATGAAGATGTTGCCGATCAACAGGGTGATCCAGAAGCCGATGGTCGGCTCCTCGCCCGCCAGCGAGAAGAACGCAAGACTCAAGCCGCCATGCGCCACCGCGAACGCGCCCACGCGAACGAACGACAACGTATTGCTCAACATGCTGATCACAGACTCGAACAAATCCATGAATGCCGTCACGAAGTACATCACAATACCGCCCTCGATGAGCGGACGATGCCCTTCCGCAATGTTGCGGAACAAACTATTGAACATCACGCCAACGGCAAAAATGGGCGTCAGGATATTGAACGGAAGCGGTAACGTACTGATCGCCGCCGCGATTTTTGGAGCAATCGGCGTGGTTCCCAAAAGCCCGTTCAGGATCGTAAGAAAACAGAAGTAAAAAACGATCGCCACAACGCCGGTATGACCGAACCAGAAATGCGCCCAATCGCGCGCGCGAGCCATGTTGAACAAACTCAACAGGTAACTAAACAGCAGAATAATGATACCCGCATCGATGGCAAAACCAAGGATGGTGAGGATGTTTTCCAGAGGGCTGATCCAAAGAGGCTCAAAGTGGAAGTGAAGATATTCTTCGATCAGGTGACCTTCAAAGCCGAAGATACTTCCATATAGGGCGCCAAAGATCGTGGCGAAGAAACCACAATACACAAGGAGTAGACCAAGACTAGACAATCCTTTCATAAAAATCTTCTTGTGTGAGAGATAGCCGACCAGCATCAAAATAAGACCCTGCCCCAGGTCGCCGAACATCGCGCCATACAAAATCGGGAAGGTCAACGCGACCAGAATGGTCGGGTCGAGTTCGCCGTAGGACGGGCGACCGTATGTAGTAACCAATTCCTGAATCGGTTTGAGCCACTTGTTATTCAACAAGGCAACCGGCACGTTGTCGTGATGACCCGAACGCTCGGTTGGAACGGCTTCGATCAAAATTTCCTTCGACGCCTGCTTCAGTTTCTCGGTGAGCAGGGGCATATCGGCGGCGGGAACCCAGCCCACCACAACGTACGTATGCCGCAATTGACCGAAGCGCACGATCGCGTCTGCCATCAAACGGCTGACGTGCGTATCCCACCATAATTTTTGCAACTCAACTTTGTGAACCCCGCCAAGTTTGCCCAATTGAGATTCGAGTTCAAATATCTTCTGCTTCGATTCGTCAATGGCTTTGCGGGTTTTCTCCACCACTTGCTGAGGCGTGCCGCTGAACTCCTCGGGCAGGGTAAGCGGATTCAGGAAGGCGCTCTTTGCGGCGCGTTCCAGCTCATCGGAATTATTTTTTGAGCCGAGCAACCACACAACCGCGTCTTTCGCGTCGCGCTTCAACTCGAATAACACATGAGGCACGCGGATGCTGTCGAGACGCTCGATCACTTTCGTATCGGCTTTCATCACGCCGAGGATGGAATGAACATGACCCGATTTGCGCAGAGAGCCCACCTCGAAATTCAAATGCGCGATCGGTTCGAGCTGTTTCAATTGCGCTTCGAGCGACTCAAGCCGCTTCTTCTCGACTCCCAACTGCTCGCCCACCCCTTTGACTTCGCCCTCGACGCGATCCACCGCCGGGCGAACAGATTCGATCTCCACGATATCGAACTCCGTGGAACCCTTCTGCTCCTCCGCAAGCCCCAACGTCTGCATAATGGATTGGATGCGGCGTTCAAGCGTGGAATAATTGGCGGCTTTATCCTGCCATGTGCTGGGTCCGAGGCTTTCCAAACCCAGATAGGCGCTATCCACTTGATGGAACACGCCCCGCCCGCTCAACACCTTCGTCACCGTCACGAGGTCTTTGGAGGGGATGATCAACTCAACTTCGGTCATTTCTCTTGGAAAAAACATGTCATCTCCATGTACAAAAATTCAATCGCATTAATTCAGCAAACTGGTTTTGAGCAAGACAGAACGAAAATCCTCGAGCAACGCATCGGAAGATTTCGCTTCGATCAGCACGACCAAATCTTGAATTTCAAGATCGCTCAAAATAAGGAACGCTAGCGGAAGCCCGATATGGAACGGGTTGCCGATGAATGCATTCGTGCATTGGCGGATCACCTGTCGCTTGAGTTGCACTTCGAGTTTAGGCAGACCCGTTTCAGGCCTCTCCAGAAGCGCGTTCACATCCGTGATCGAGGGAAAGGTGCGCGAAACGATCGCGGAAATATCCCCGCCCGCCGCGATCGCGCGGACATCCTCGTCGCGCACGCGGAAACCGAACGGCAGCGTGTAGTTGATGATCTCTTCCTCTGAAAGTTTATGATACACCCGGTAACGAATCGCCCACATCAGGTTGTTCATATCGAGCAATGCGCCGACGATCTTGGTCGCCGATTCGCGATCTTGCCCGCTCAACTTTTTCGCTTCCGCCCACAAGCGACGCCAATAATCGAGATCGAGCGCCACTTCGAGCGGGAACAGATTCTGCTCGGCAGAAAAACGCTTCATGGCAAAAGACATCGTCGATTCATACGGCGTGCCTTTCAACAATTCCACTGCGGCGGGAACGTTCCCCGCCTCTACCATCGCTTGCGCGGGGATGGATGAAAACGAACCGAATGGGAACAACACTTCGCTCACGCGATCCCATGGCGCAACATCGGGGTTCCATGCGGAAACAGTTTGGATGCTCCGCAAAACAGCCTTCAAGTTGCCCAACTCAAAATAACGGAATAACTGTTTGATGAGCGAACGGGTCTGCTCAGGAGACATCTGCGCAACGCTGGAGTACGAATCCGCCAGCCGCCGCCTCAATTGCTGAATGGCGCGGCGCGGCGTTAACTCGTTATCTTTCAACGAGGCAAGGTAGGGACCGTATTGGGTATTCTTTAGGGAACTGATTAAAGTGGGAAAATCGGGAGAATCGCTTAAACGAGAAATGTCCTGCGGGGTCAGTAAATTGGAATACATCGCCCGCACTTTCGTGCTGATCGCCGCGTAACCGGTAACGCCGCTCGCCATGATTACGCCTTACCGAGCACGCGATCCAACACGTAGGCAACGGCTTTATCGAAGTTCTTTTTCGACTGCGCCTCGAACTCGCTGTTCTTTGCGTCCACAGAAGCCAGCACATCCTTAGACTTGTCTTCCGATTGCGCTTCCGCCACAATGCGGCGAGCCTCGGCTTGCGCTTCGGCGCGGGCGCGGGCAAGCATGGCTTGGGCTTCCTGCTCCGCCCTCACAGGGATTTCCTGCGCGTCGCGCTTCGCCTTCTCCTGCAATTCCGCGGCTTGTTTTTCGATTTCGAGAACCTGTCGGATATTCTTTTCGTTCATCGGTTTTCACCTCGCTAAGATACGTACATCGGTTCGCAATTGTAAAGGATAAAACCTTCATCATCAAGGCTGAAACATCAACTTGACAATTCGGGCATTGATTGTGCTATTATGCACAATTATAACGGGACGTTCGGCTAATTGTCAATCGATTCGGCAACGCGCTTCTCTCCCAATTTCAGCCTGCTCCCCTGCCTCGACCTAGCTCAACCCCGAAGGGGGTAGACGATTCTAGTCGCCTCCTGATTATATGGAAAATCCCGAAGGAATGGCAGAAGTTCAATTTCACCCCTTCGGGGTTCCGTACATTCATACGTCGGTCTAGAAAAATTTCACTCCTTCGGAGTTAGCATACCATTATCAGTAGTTCACGAAAGTTCAGGCGCCTACCTTGAGGCAGCGCAACTGCGTCAAGAACCGTTTTCGTGAAGTACTGGGTATGGATGCAACCATTTGAAAATCCCGAAGGGATGAAACGATTCTAGAATTAAACGTTGTCATTCAATCAAACCCCGAAGGGGTGAAAGATTTCCTATCGAATCTATTAGGAGTTACGCAATTACAGGCGCAAACTGAACTTTGCGATATGGGTTCAAAATAGATTCACCGCGCCCGCGTCCGACCAATTGAACCACGGGGCGAAGATCGTCCCGATGAGGATGACGCCGAGGGTCAAAACCACAAGCGCGATGGCGTATGGGCGCGAAAGCGGGATGGGATGATTCTCTTCGTCTTGATTCGGCATTCGGTAGAGGTACACAAATTTGAGCGCATTCAAATAATAGTATGCGCCAATGACCGAGGTGATCACACCAACAACGACAAGCCAAATATATCCGGCTTGAATACCTGCCGCAAAAACGACCACTTTGGCAACAAACCCGCCGAACGGAGGCATGCCCGTTAATGAAAGAAACGCGGTCAACATCATAAGTCCCAGCCAAGGGGAGCGGCGACTCAAGCCGGCATAGTCTTGAATATTCTCCAAGCCGGTCGCTTTGCTGAATGCCATCGCAATTCCGAAGGCGAGCAGGTTCGTGAGGATATACGCGGCAAGATAAAACACCACGCTCGCCGCGCCCAATCGCGTGAGCGCGACAACGCCGATCAACGTGTAGCCCGTGTGGGCAATGGAGGAATACGCCAGCAGGCGCTTGATGTTGGTTTGTGGCAACGCGAGCAAGTTTCCGACGATCATGGAAATGGCGGCGACGATCGCCAGAGTCGTAGTCCACGAGGCGGAGAGGCTGGGTTCAGGGAAAGCGACGAAGAACAGACGCAGTAGAACGGCATAGCCCGCGGCTTTCGAGGCGGTGGACAAAAATCCAGCCACCGGGGTGGGCGCACCCTCGTACACGTCCGGCGCCCAAAAATGGAAAGGCACGAATGCAACCTTGAAGCCGATGCCCACAAGGATCAACGTCAGGATGCCAAACGCCGCAAGCGGAGCGATCGCGCCGGCGCGGAACATCCCTGCCAATTGGTACATATCCGTTGTGCCGGAGAAGCCGAAGACGAGGCTGAAACCGTAGAGCATGATCGTCGTTGTGAGGACGCCGAAGAGCAGGTACTTGAACCCGGCTTCCGTGGACCTGTCGTCTCCCAACATGAATCCAGCCAGCACGTAGAGAGGAATCGAGGCGGTCTCGATCGAAAGAAAGAGCATGATGAGGTCCGAAGAGACCGCCATCAGGTTCATCCCAATGAGCGAGGCGAGGAGCAAAAGATATGCCTCGCCGCGTTTGCCGAGGCGTTCGTGATCCATCATCAAGAGCGCGGTTGCCGCGCCCGCGAACATGAAGAGCATCTTGAAGAAGAAGCCAAGCCAGTCGAAGCGGATCATGCCGCCAAGCGCCGAGGTCGGTTCGCCGGGTTGACCCGCGAGGAAACTAATCAGCATCGCGGCGAACAATCCGCCGGCGGTGAGCCAGCCCACGTTGCGGCGTTTCTCTTCTTTCCAAAACGGCTCGACGATGAGGACAAGCATTCCCAACACGAGGATCAAAATTTCAGGGAGGATGGATGCGAACATAGTTGACGTGAACATTACGAACCTCCCAGCAGGCGCAAGACATACTCAACGCCGGTCTGCACCATCGGAGCCATGAATTTGGGATATAAGCCGATCACGATCATGAAAATGCACAGCGTTGCAATAGCGACCTTATCCAAGACCGTGATGTCGGTGATGTGACCTTCGAATTTTTCCGGCATGTTCCCGAAGAAGACTTGACGGATATTGCGCATGATGTAGGCGGCAGTGATGACGATGGAGATACTGCAAACCACCGCCACGAACCAATGCACTTGCCATACGCCCATGAATATTGGAAATTCAGCGATGAAGCCTGAGAACAACGGCATACCCATCGAAACCAAACCGCCGATGATGAACCCGACTGTGGCGAATGGCATCACTTTGCTCATGCCTCCCAATTCAGGGATCTGGCGCGTGTGCGCCCGGTCGTAGATCATGCCGACGACGGCGAAGAAGAGCGCGGTCATTGCCCCGTGCGAGAACATCTGCAAGCCCGAACCAAGCAGACCGTCGGCGTTGAACGTGGAGAATCCGAGCATCACGAGTCCCATGTGCGAAACGGAGGAAAAGCCGACCATGTATTTGAAATCCATTTGCACGAAGGCAACGTACGCTCCATAGACGACGGCGATTGCGGCAAATGCCATGATGAGCCATTGCCAGTACTTTGCGCCTTCGGGTAGGAGCATAATTCCCACGCGCAACGCGGCGAACGCGCCAAGTTTCATCAACACGCCGGCATGGAACATCGAAACGGCGGTCGGCGCGGCGACATGACCATCCGGCGACCAGTTGTGGAAGGGCCAGATGCCGCCCAACACCGCGAAGCCGAGGAAAACCGGGAGGAACCAAATGATCTGGAAAGATTGCGAGAAACCCGCGCTTTCCATGGTCAACATATCGAAGCTCAGCGCGCCGGTGTTTTGATATTGCGCCATGTACATTGCGAGCGCGCCGACGAGCGCAATCACCGAGCCGATCAATAAATACAACGTCAATTTCATGGCGGCATATTCGCGCGTGACGTTCCAGCCCCAGATAACGATGAGCAGGTACATCGGGAAGACGGCGATCTCGTAAAAGAAGATCAGCATGAAAAGGTCGAGCGAGACGAACACGCCTAGCACTCCCCAGGCGAGGATGAACAGAAAGGCGAAGAACTCGCGCGGGCGGTCTTGAATGCCAGCCATCACGTGCGGATGATCGTCGCCCCACGAGATCAACACGCCGGTGAACATGACCACGCCGGTCAACAAGACCAGCGGCGCGCTGATCCCGTCCACGCCGAAGTGCAGGCTGACGCCCAGGGCGGGAAGCCAGTCATATTTTTCGACGAACTGATACCCTGCGGTCGTTTGATCGTAGCTGAAATAGACCCACAGGGAAAGGACAAGCGTGAACGCCGCCGAAGCCAATGCCAGCGCGCGCGTTTCGTTCTTGCGGTTGGCGGGAATCAACAGGATGATCAGCGCCGCAACAAGAGGGGTGAAGGTGATGATACTTAGGACGGGAAAGGTCATATAGCCTCAGAAAAGCAGAGAGTAGAAAGTAGAGGAGTAGAGAAATAGAGAATTGGAAGCGCCTCTTTAGAAAAGCATCATGACGGCTTTATTGATCACGTCTAGAATCCACGCGGGGTAGACGCCGATCCATAACATCAAAAGCATGAGCGGAGCCATGACTAAAATCTCGCGCGCGTTGATCTCGGTTAGTTTATGCTCGCCATGCGCCCAGCGTTCGTTCAAAGGTCCGTGCAAAACTTTTTTGAGCGCTTTCAGAATGTACGCGCCCGTGAAGAATAATCCCAGCATCGAGACGACCGTGTACGCTGTGAGGAGGGGCCACGATCCGCGCACGACGAGAAATTCGGAAATGAAGCCGTTGAGTCCGGGCAGGCCGAGCGACGACATGCTGGTGAAGATCAAGATGCCGCCGTAGACCGGGACGAGCGTGAACAATCCGCCGTATTCTTCGAGGTTGCGCGTGTGAGTCCGTTCGTAGATGACGCCGACGAGGAAGAACATGCCGGCGGCGGACAATCCGTGATTGAACATTTGCAAGATCGCGCCGTTCAACGCGATGGTCGCATCGGGCGTTCCGGACGCCAAGCCTGCCGCGGCGATTCCGAGGACGACAAACCCCATGTGATTCACGGACGAGTACGCGACCAGCCGCTTGAAATCGGTTTGGGCGAAGGAGGATAACGCGCCGAAGACGATCGCGGCGGTGGCGAGGAGAGCCAACGCGCCGGCGAAATATCTCGCCTCGACGGGATAGAGCGGAAGGATGAGCCGCAAAAATCCGTACGCGCCGAGTTTGAGCAGGACGCCCGCCAGAATCATCGAGCCTGCCGTCGGCGCTTCGGTGTGCGCGTCCGGTAGCCAGGTGTGGAAGGGCCAGATCGGGACTTTGATGGCGAAGGCGATCGCAAACGCCCAGAAGGCGATCGCTTTTACTTGCGACACGCTCATGCCGAGCAGGGTCGAATCGGGTTGAAGGGAAGTCCAATGTTGAGTGAGGGCGACCAAATCATACGTCCCGAAAAGAACGCCGAGGAGTTGAATCGCAAGCAGGAGTCCGAGCGATCCGCCCATGGTGTAGATCAAGAATTTCATCGAGGCGTAATTGCGGTTGGCGCTCCCCCACTGGTTGATGAGGAAGTACATGGGGATGAGTCCCACTTCCCAGAAGACGAAGAAGACGAGCAAGTCCAGCGACATGAAGACGCCCAACATGCCGGTCTCTAAAAAGAGGAAGAGCATCATGTAGGCTTTCACTTTTTCAGTGATGTTGAACGAGGCAAGGATGGCAAGCGGCGTGAGGAGCGTGGTGAGCAAGACCATCGTAAGCGAGAGACCATCCACGCCGAGGTGGAGGGTGGAGCCGAGGGCTTCGTACCATTCGTATTGTTCCTGAAATTGGAAACCGGGCGCGGAGGATTTGAACTGGAACCAGATCGAAACAGACAGCAAAAACGGAATCAGACTCGCGCCCAACGCAAACCAGCGAAATAATTTATTTTCGCCGCCCGGCAGGAACAGCATGAAGACCGCCGCCAGCGCGGGAAAGAAGAGGATGAGCGAGAGAAAGTGGGTTGAGATGAAATCCATTCAGTGTTCCTTATGATTTACACAACCGATGTTCGTTAATATCGGTAGGATGCGTTAGAGAACGCATCCTACACAGAGAATACGAAGAAATACAAAATTGCACCGATGGCGAGGAAGAGAATCAACGCGAGCATGAGATATTGCTGGATGCGCCCCGTTTGGATAACGCGTAATTTCTCGCCGGAGAAATAGGTAACGTTTGCCGAGCCGTCGCCGAGGAATCTGTTGATGAAGGGCAGGTCGAAGTAATTGCGAATGCCGTCGCCGATGCCTTGCGTGCCGGGACCGAAGAGGTGCAGGATGCCGTCAATGAAGCCTTTGTCCATGATCTGGTAGACGACCTTGTCGGCGAACCAGATCGCGGGTTTGACGAAGACCGCGTTGTAAATCTCATCCACGTAATATTTATTCTTGAGGAAGCCAAGTTGTAGTTTGTCTTCGGCGGGCGAGTTGACGTTGCGATAGAAAAGATAGCCGAGACCAAGTCCGCCGAGGGCGACTACTAGCGAAGTGAGAAGCGGCGTCCATGAAAATTCAACCGCTTCGGGATGCTCGGCGAGCGTTCCGCCGACGAATTCATGAAGCCAGTTCGGGACGAGTCCGCCGAGGAGTGGGAAATGCTCAGGGATGCCGATCCAGCCAAACCCGATGGCAAAGACCGAGAGGATGATGAGCGGAATCGTCATCGTCCACGGAGTCTCATGCGCGTGACGCGCCTCTTCCGTGCGCGGCTCGCCGAGGAAGGTCAACGTGATCTGACGCATCGTGTAGAAGGCGGTGAGGAATGCGGCAACTGCAAGCGTGAGGAAGACAGGCAGGTTGTGCGCGAACGCGTCGGCGAGGATCTCATCCTTCGACCAAAAGCCCGCAGTGACGATCGGAAAACCCGAAAGCGCAAAGCCGCCAATGAGAAACGTCCAAAACGTGATGGGCATTTTGTTTTTCAAGCCGCCCATGTTGAACATGTCCTGCGGGTCCACTTCATGCTTTCCCGTATGAAAGACGCCATGCTCCATGCCGTGAATGACCGAGCCTGAACCGAGGAAGAGCAGCGCCTTGAAGAACGCGTGCGTGATGAGATGGAAGACGGCGGCGATGTACGCGCCGATCCCAAGCGCGGCGATCATGAATCCGAGTTGCGAAATGGTGGAATATGCCAGCACGCGCTTGATGTCGTTTTGCGCGAGGGCGATCGTGGCGGCGAACAATGCCGTGAACGCGCCGATGAACGCGATAACCGACATCGTCTGCGTGTCGAGGCTCAGCAGCGGGAACATGCGGATGACGGTATATACGCCCGCCGAGACCATCGTGGCGGCGTGGATCATCGCGCTGACGGGCGTGGGTCCCTCCATCGCGTCGGGAAGCCACACGTGCAACGGGAACTGCGCCGACTTGCCAACCGTGCCGATGAAAAGCAACAATCCGATCAAGCCTGCGGTAGAGAAACCAAGCACACCGCTTGGAATGATCTGTAGAGTGTGTAAAGTTGTTTCCGTGAAAATTTCACGGAATGAAAGAGCGCCAGTGACCGAATAGAGATAAGCGATGCCCAACAACATGAACACGTCGCCGATGCGCGTGGTCATGAAGGCTTTGACCGCCGCGTCGCGGGCGGATTTCTTTCCGTACCAGAAACCGATCAACAGGTACGAACATAAACCCATGATTTCCCAACCCACGAACAACGTCAGCAGGTTGTCCGAGACGACGAGCGTAAACATGCCAAAAGCGAACAACCCGATAAAAGCGAAGAAGCGCGAGTACATCGGCTCGACGGATGGGACGACATGTTTGCTTCCATGTTCTTCTACTGTCGCGCCGTGCGGAGGCAGTCCTTTGTGGTCGTGGTCGCCCTCCGGCTGACCGAAGTTGTGATAGCCGACGCTATAGATGAAGATCATCAACACCGTCCACGCCACGAAGAACAACGTCAACGCGGTGAGCGGATCAACAAGAACGCCGATCTTGAACCATGTATCCCCCGTCGCCAACCAATTGATGGACGAGGTAAACGGGCGCTCGCCCAAGCGCTCCACGCCAAGCGCGCGCGCGAACACGATCATGCTTCCGAGCCACGAAAGCAGAGCGGCGCCGATGGCGATCGTGTGGCTGAGCGCCTTGTTTCGATTCGTGAACAACACGATCAAAAAGAACGCGAGCGCGGGAGGGAGAGGAATAAGCCAGATGATGGTTTCGGTTGACACAAAGCCTCCGGGAAAGTAATTGGTAAATGGTAATTACCAATTACGAATTACTCCTTTAGAACTTCAACATATCAATCTCATCCGCAATCACCGTGTTGCGTTTGCGATACACGGAAATTACGAGAGCCAAGCCCACCGACACTTCCGCGGCGGCGACGGCAAAGACGATGACGGCGAACACCTGCCCGGTGATATTCGTCACGTCGCCGTACCGCCAGAAGGCGGCGAGGTTCACATTCACCGAATTCAACATCAATTCGATGCCGAGCAATATGGCGATCAGATTGCGCCGCGACAACACGCCGAACAACCCAATGCTAAATAGCGCGGCGGAAAAAATTAGATACCATGATAAAGGAACCATCGCGTCTCCTATTTTCGATTGTACGCAACGTACACCGCGCCGATCAACGCGGCGACCAACAACACGGATGCGACTTCAAACGGCAGGACGTACGCATCGGGCGACACAAGCGCGTTGCCCAACGCCCCAACCGCGTCAAAATCGGACGGGAAGGCTGACGCAGTCTTCGCGACGCCGCTCCACCCGTGGACGAGAAAGACCAACCCGGCAAAGGCGAGCGCGGCGAGAAATGCGCCAAATCCCCAATTGCGATTCAACTGCGGACCCTGGTCGCGCATGTCTTTGCGCGTGAGCATCACGGCGAAGATGAACAACATCGAAATCGCGCCGATGTACACAACCACTTGAACCACCGCGAGAAAACTCGCATGGAGGATGGCAAAGATCGCCGCCACGCCGAACAACGCGGCGATCAACCAAAATGCGGCATGGATGAGGTTTCCCGTCGTCACCACGCGAAACGCGGCAATGAGTGTTCCAGCGGCTATTACAAGAAAAATGATTTGGTCAACGGTCATAAGTTCTCCAAAACCGAATTACGAAATACGCAGTACGCAATGCGCAAGGCGATTACTCCGTTCTTCGTGCTGCGTATCCTGTTCCCTCAACTCTTTCCCGCTCCCACCGGCTGGCGGAGCGGGCTACTTCGAGCGATATCCACGCGACGAGGATGTTCGAGAGGAACATGCCGCCGATGTAGAGCCAGTTCGAGGCGTCGGCGAGAAGCGCGTTCATGAGGGCGGTCGTCATCAGCAGGACAAAAGCGACGGGCGTGAGAAACTTCCAATTAAAAGCGAGCATGTGGTCGATGCGGATGCGGAGGAGCGTGTACTTCACCCACATGATGATCCAATAACCGATGAACGCTTTGAAGAACAGGATGGCGATGGCAAGGAACGCGCTGACCTGCTCCAAGCCGAAGAAACGATACCCGCCGAAGAATAGGATCGCCCAAAAACCGCCGAACGTGAAGGCGTGCAGGAGTTCGCCAGCGTAGAACATGCCGAACTTCATGCCCGAGTATTCGATGTTATAGCCGGAGACCAACTCCGATTCCGCTTCGCCCATGTCGAACGGAGAACGTCCGAGTTCGGCGATCGCGGCGATGAGGAAGATGACCGCCGCCAAAGGCGCAAGGAAGAAATTCCACGTGTCCTGCGCCTGCGTAATCGCGCCGATGCCCATCGAACCCGCAAAGATCGTCGGGATGAGCATCACGGTGAGCATCGGGATCTCAAACGACAGCATCACCGCCGCCTCGCGGAACGCGCCGATGAGCGAATATTTGTTATTCGAAGACCAGCCCGCCATGATGATCGAAAGCGTGCCGATCGCGCCCGCCGCAATGATGTACAACACGCCGATGTTCAAATCCACGCCGAGGATGGACGGCGCAAGCGGCACCACCGCCCACAGGATCAGCACCGACATCATCGAAAGGATCGGCGCGAGGTTGTACAGCGTCCGGTCCGCGCCTTCGGGCGTGGTGTCTTCTTTAATTAGAAGTTTGATAATGTCGGCGAATGGCTGGATCAGCCCGAACGGTCCGAGTCGATTCGGTCCGATGCGGGATTGAAAACGCGAGACCACCTTGCGTTCGATCCACACGAGGAAAATATCCAACACCATGAGCAGGGCAACGAGAATAAAGATACCGAGGAAGCCGATCAACACTTGCGCCCAAAGATCGGGCATGCCCCAGCCGGAGAAAATCCCAAGCAACCAATCTGCCGCAACTTTGAGAGGGTCTTTAAGAAAATCCATCATCGCTCCGAAATCTTCCTCACCCTAGCCCTCTCCCGCTGGGAGAGGAAACGAGGCAAGGACAAAGAAAAGGCTGAATAGGTTAAACCAATTCAGCCTTTTTCATTAATCGTATGGAAATTACACCCACTCCAGCATCCCTTTGCGCCACGTGTACACCAAGCCGACGATAAGGATAAGGATAAAGACGATACCTTCGATCACAGCGAACATGCCAAGCGAATTAAGTTTCACCGCCCACGGGAAGAGAAAGACGGTCTCCACATCGAAGATCAAAAAAACCAACGCAAAAATATAATATTGGGCTTTGAACTGCACCCAAGAATCGCCCACCGTTTCAATGCCGCATTCGTATGTTGTCTGTTTGATCGGATTCGACTTCTTCGGCGCCAACACCCATGCCGCGACGATCGCGCCAACTGGAATGATCAACCCGACGAGTAAAAACAACCCAATATAAACCCACGAACTCATAAAATCTCCTGCGATTTTTTTTACGAGCGGCAAAATTGTACCATAAAGGATTTTCACCCCAAATTGACAGAGTCTTTATTTTTGGGTGATTTTCATCCTATTTAATTCCAGGCGGCACGCCCTGCCAAGAACATCGCGCCACCTGCCGTGACGTAGTTGCGCCGCGTCACGATCTTGTTTTGAGCCATCCTCTTCTTATTTACGCTTTTGCCTGCGGAAGAAAAATCTCACGATGTCTTCTAAAAACGGAAAGCCGATGACGGTGCCTGCGATGGAGCCTACCACTCCGAACGACCGCGCCAAGTCGCCTGATAGACCGAGGAAGTTCACCGCTTCGATCTCGACGGGTTGGGCTGATACCGCTTTCTGGCTTTCTGCCCCGCTTGAGCGCTCTCTAAAGCGCAGATACAGCCACACCGTCCCGCGATAGACGCCGACTCCATCGGGGCGAATGCTCCAATAAAATGAAACGGACTGCCCTTGCGAGAGAGGCTGGCTGGCGAGTCCAGACGGCGAGACTTGCATCCCAGCGATATCAAAGCGCGCTTCGGCAATAACGTTATGCGTTTCATATAAGTTGGGAATTTCAACCGTCTCACCCGTGACGAGGTTACCGCCAACTTCCGCAGTCGGTGTGAGGTTGCCCAAGTCGTCCACTTCGAGCGTGAGGCGCACGATATCCGAATCCCCCGCGCGGATCTGAGGCGGAAATTCGAGCGTGATGCGGCGCCGCTCGGGAATCGCCGGTGGCAAAGTCGGGATGACCGATTCGCCTCCGCCGGTGTTTGGCAAAGCCGTCGAAACAAATTGGGTCGGGGGAATTTCCTCAGCGGCGGGTTGATCTGTCGAAGCCGGCGCTTCAGGCGCCGCCGAATACATACCTCCGCAGGCGAAAAGCGTTAGCGCGGTCAACAATATCAAAAATAAACGTAGAAAAAAACCATATGTTTTCATGAAACAGATTCAATGAGATACGGCAACTGCATTTCATTCGGCGCGATGGGCTGTGTGCGAATTTCGCGGCGCGTGGGAGCGAATCCCCAGATCAATAGTGAAATGGAGATCGCTAACAGGACGACGCCTAAAAAGATTCGGATTCTGCGTGACATTATTTCTCCGTAGCGCCGACTTAAGTCGGCGCTACTGAATCGCCGCCAACTCACCTGCTACGAGACCAGGAAACGCCGCGCGAAGTTTCTCATCCACCTCGGGCGAAATCAACGGCTCGGGATTCTTCGACATAATTTCTCTGACCTTATTCATCGCGCGAGCATGGATGTCTAACGCGCCTTTCCTCTCCCACGCGGTCCGCGCATCGCGGTCGGCGATCTTGGTCATCACGGCTTCGGTCTTCATGCGATTGATCGTATGCTTGGCAACGATGTACGAACCGCCAGGACCGATCTCTTTGATCAAATTCACCGCAAGGTCCTCATCGCTAAATGAAATGCCGCGTTTGACACGTTTCAACATCTGCGCCACTTCATCGTCTATCACCGCTTTGGCGAAATCGAAAGTTTTGAGCGCGTCTATCAACCCGCCGATGTTGAACATGTCCATGCCGCCCACGATGCCGCCCATGCCAGACATACCTGTTTCATAGCCAGATTGCGCATCGTTCAATTTTGAATTTGTCAAACCCACATAGCCGCCGCATGGGACATCATAAAACCGAGCAAGTTGCGCGAACGCCATGTGCAACATGCCGCACTCAATCGCGCCAGACGTGTACGCGCCTGAACGCATGTCAGCAACCGTTGCAAGCGTGGCATAAATTGTCGGCGTGCCTTCTTTTACCATTTGCATCAACGCCACAGTCGCAAGATATTCCGCGTTGCCTTGCACCAACGTCCCAGCCATAGACATGGGAGAAGTGAGTCCCGCGTTCGGCACAATGGTCGGATATACGGGCAAACCTTCACCCGCAAAGTACATCACATTTTCAGTAGAGAGCACATCCATCGAAAGCGGTGAAACCGTCGGGCAATAATGATGCGTGAGGAAGGGATGCTCCTTGTACGCCTCTTCCCCACCCGCAACGATGTAGGCCATCTCCATCATCGCCAGCGTATCTTTGTGATCGGTCGTCGTCGCGCGAATCGGCTTGAGGCAATATTTCAGCGCGGGATACAAACGCGAAATCGTGAACTGATCTTTCGGCGCGTCGTCTGCCAGCGTGGAGATGGAAAACATATCGTAGCCCGGCAATTCATTGATGAGATGCGCGATGCGGGCAATGTCGGCGGACTCGGCGCGTCTTTCGTGACCTGTGACCGGGTCAATGATATCGGGAGCCGAACTCGCCGTGACGATGACCGGGCTGTCGCGCGGAATCGTCTTATCGAACTTCGGGTCGCGCGCATGGAACGTGAATGACGGCGGCGTCATCTTACGATACTTCTCGATCACCTCGCACGGAAATTTGACTCGCTCGCCGTCAACGGAACATCCGTGTTTGGCAAACAGCTCCCGCGCAGGCTCGAAACGGACTTTGAATCCCGTCTCTTGAAGAATCTCCAGCGAGGCTTCATGAATTTTTTGAATTTGTTCTTGCGTAAGAAGTTCAGCGAATGACATGGGATGTCCTTTGAAATAAAGTTGTTGTACGCCTAACGACCATGGACGATAGACCACTGACCATATCAACTTGGGCATTGTCCATGGTCAGTGGTCTATCGTCGTTCTTGAATTGTCTTCCTTTTCACTTTATCTTTCGAAACCTGATTGCGAGAATCATTTCTCTTGGGAAACTTTAGTTCGCGCAGTAGCCTTGCCTGTGCGCGTTGACCTTGCACCGCCACCTGACGCGGGATGGATAATATCCGTTCGATGATCTCGAAGCGGTTGTTCTTGAATGCCCAATGCTCAACCTTTAGTTTATCAGCCAACTCCAGGATTTCAGCAACCGAAAACATCTGCAAGCCCGCTCGCGTCACTTTCAAGGTTGCGGCGGCTGTTGCAAACCGCGCGGACTGTTCAAGATTCCAGTTTTTGAGATAACCATAAACAAAGCCTGCCGAAAACGTCGCCCCTGCTCCGCACGCGTCCACGGCTTTGACTTGAGGAGCGAAGACTCTCACGATCTCATTTCCTCGCGCCACGAGGCATCCCCCTTTGGCAAGCGTGATGATCGCGGTTTCGATCCCCGATTTCAACAATTTTCGCGCCGTACCGATCAACGCGCGTTTGCCGCCGAGTTGCGCGGCGTCGGTCACTGCCTGACAAAACGCGGCGCTCTTGGCGTATTGTTTCAGCACATTGTGATCTTTGTGCCCATGTTCAAGATTCACAAACACAGGGACTTTGAGTCGGTTCGCTTCATCCATCGCGCGGATGACATGGTTTCCGTCGTACCAATCCACGTAGAGGACTTTCGAGCCGCGAATCAGGCTGAGGTCGGCAGAATCAAGCGTCCCTAAGATTTGAGGCGTGCGCTGCCAGAAGTACGTCCGCGCGCCTTTGCGATCTGAGACGTTCACTTCAAGCGGAGTCCTGTAATCCTTCGTAAATCTAACTTTGCCTTGAACGCCCCAATCCTTCAATCGTTTGGCAAGCGCGTGACCGCGTTCATCGTCGCCGACCGCCGTGCCGATCATTCCTGCGGACACATCCCACTGGCACAGCAAGCAAGCCACAATCGCGGCGTCATCGAACACAAACTCGTTGACCTCGGTCACGATCGCGCCTGTGTTGTGCTTGGGGAGTTTCTCAAGCACCATGATCTCAACAGGCGTCAGCATCCCAAAGCCGACGTATTCAGGAGGGGATTTTGGCATGGGTCAATTATACGCCGTTCTCTTTTTAAACCACAAAGGACACAAAGTGCACAAAGAAATTCAATAAGCTAAATTTCTTCGTGACCTTTGTGCCCTTCGTGGTTAAGATTTTTCTCACGCCTTCAACTTCTCCCCCTTCGGATCATACAACACAGACGCTGTCACTTCCGCGACGCGCATCCCTTCAATGAGTTCAACATCCACGCGCGCGCCAGCTTTTGCTAACTCAAGCGGCAGATAGGCGAGTAGGATGTTTTTCCTCACGGTGTATCCGTATCCGCCGCTTCTCACGCGGGTGAGGACTTTGCCTTCGTGGTAGATCGCTTCGCCGCCGTAGATTTGGGTGAAGTCTTCACCGTCTAAAACCAGCGTGCAAAGTTTTGTGGTGAAGCCTTTTGGTTTCTTTTCCAACAATGCAGTTTTGCCGATGAAGTCACCTTTATCAAAATTGACGCAGAATCCCAAGCCCGCCTCAAATGGCGTTTCGAGTTGGGTTACGTCGGTTGTGTAGTAGCGATAGGCTTTTTCGAGGCGGAGCGAGTCCATGGCTTTGTAGCCGCCGACTTCCATGCCGAAGCCTTTGCCCGCTTGAATCAACAAGTCCCAGACCATCGAAGCGCGATTGTTCGGGATGTACAACTCCCAGCCGAGTTCGCCCACATAACTGACTCTCTGCGCCCAGACCTTGGCGCCGTTGATGGCGATGAAACGCGCTGTCAGATATGGGAACGCTTCATTCGTAACCGAATCAGACGTCACTTTGGAAAGAATCGAGCGGGATTTTGGTCCCATGATCGCGAGGCACGCCCAGTCCGTTGTGATGTCGCGCAGAGTCACGTCATCGTCATCTTCGGTGTGCATTTGCAACCACGCGAGATCGTTGGCGATAAATCCCGATCCCGTGACGACCCAAAATTTATTTTGCTCGATACGCGCGATAGTGACATCCGCTTCGACGCCGCCGCGCGTGTTGAGAAATTGAGTGTAGGTTGTACTGCCAACGGGTTTATCAACATTCGAATCGGTGACGTGCTGTAAAAGTTTAAGCGCATCGCGCCCTGTGACTTCAATTTTGCCGAACGATGTGAGATCGAAAAGAGTTGCGCGTTCGCGTGTGGCGCGATGTTCTTCACCGACGCGCTCGAAATATGGAGGTTTGTTCCAGCCCCATTCTTTTTGATCCGCGCCCGCCCGCCGCCATTTTTTATCGGGCGAATAATACAACACGCGCTCCCATCCAAATTTTTCTCCGAAGACCGCGCCCAACTCTTGAGTACGATGATAGACGGGACTCACACGACGTGGACGCGCCGCTTCATTTTCGTCGTTGGGGAAACGCAGCGCGTAATAATATTTGACACTCTCGACCGTGCGCTCGGCGGCGTATTGCGGATCGGTGAAATAATTTCCGAAGCGCGTGGCGCGAAACGCGTTGACATCCATCGGCGGTTCGCCTTCGACGATCCATTCGGCGAGCAGTTTTCCCATGCCGCCCGCGCCGCCATATCCATTAAGCGACATGCCCGCCAGCATCCACATGCCGCGCGCGCCAGCGACGGGTCCGAGCATCGGTTGGCAATCGGGCGTGTACGCGCCAGGGTGACACGTGATATCAATGATGCCCGCGTCCTTCAAAAACGGGATGCGGCGGATCGCGCCCTCGAGCAACATTTCAAAGCGTTGATACGAATGCGGCAGTGTCGCGTTGCCATGTTCCCACGGAGCGCCGTCAATCCAACGCGCGGGCGGGTTCGGTTCGTAACCGCCGATCACGAGTCCTCCCTGCTCTTCGCGCATGTACACCAAATTATCGGGGTCGCGCAGGCACGGCGTATTTTTCGGGAACTCATGTCCAGTCACCGCCTTGAGCGTGATGTGTTGATGGTCAACGGGCGTGGTCGGCAACGGCACACCGACCATCGCGGCGAGGCGCGGCGCCCACATGCCCGTCGCGTTCACAACAAGATTCGTTTTGATGATTCCTTTATCGGTGATCACTGCCTGAATTTCACCGCGCGGCGAAAGCTCGATCCCCGTGACGCGCGTGTTCGTGTTCACGTCCACGCCCAATTCTTTGATGATGCGCGCCAAGCCCGTCGTCGTGTCGTACGGCGAAAGATGCCCATCGCGCGGAAGATAGATCGCGCCGTAGAGATCCTTGTCCGTGATCTGCGGCATGATTCTGACCGCCTCGGCTGGGGAGATGATCTCCACCTCCATGCCGATCGCCTTCGCCCGACTCACGCTTCTTTCCAACTCTTTGAGCTGGTTCGCGCTAGACGCCACCCTCAAACTCCCAACGTGGTGGAAGAATCCAAGCTCGCTCCACAACTCGATGGAATATTTGCGGAATTGCATCATGGTCTTGGATGTGGCAAACTGCGTCACCACCCCCGCGGCGTGCGACGATTCTCCGCTGGCGATATCCCCTTTTTCCAGCAAGACAATATCGCGCTTGCCTAGTTTATGTAAATGATATGCGACGCTAGTCCCGTAAATCCCGCCGCCGATGACGACGATCTCTGCTTGGTTTTTCATTTTCACCTTTTCAAAATAATTCGGTGGTCGAGTAGCCCTGAGCGTTCGTTGCGAAGGGCGTATCGAGACCACCAGTGTTCAAAAGTAATTTTGTAACAAGAATTGCTTTACGGCGTGGTGATCTCGATACGGCGGACGAACGCCGCCTACTCGACCACCGATTATATTTTTAACTTTGAATATCCCTCAACCACCCCTCAAACTCACCCGAATCCATCTTCTCGACTGCTCGACCCCAACGCTCGATTGCCCAGCCCCAGAAGTCGAAGTCAATGGTGGAAATGTTCGCCTGGATCGCCGCCCAGAGTCCCCAGCCCACATCGGACATGATCATATTCAACTTCATACGAGCGATCATGGCGGGAGTCGCTTCGCCAAAGTACGCGGCACAAACTTCAGCGATTTGTTCATCATTAAATTGCATTTCCTGACACGTGTTGCCAAGTTCAAATGTCGGATCGTTGTTGCCGCTGTATTCGTAGTCAATCAGCCAGAGTTGACTTCCATCGTCAATGTAATTTTCAGCGAGCAGGTCGTTATTGCAGGGAACTGTTGCTAACGGTTTGACATTCATCGCTTGCTCGATGCGATTGATCGTTGGCACGCGGTCGAGGTAGCCATCTGGGATTTTGATGGCGCGGTCACGGCAGAGGCTGAGATAATATTCCGTGAGGCGGAACATGTTGAAGTCCAGCAAGAAGCGTGGAGCGGCGTGGAGTCGCTTGATGGCTTGCGCCATGCGCGTCGGTTGTCCCGTCTCGTTCAGCGAATCCTTCGACATAGTTTTGCCGTTGAGAAATTCCAACACCATCACGTTATATTCAGGCAGATGATGAAGCACGCGCGGCGCAACACCCGCTTCCGATGCGGCTTTGGTGTTGTGGTGTTCGTTGTTGCGGTCAATTGCGAGGAGTTCTGTGCTGGCGCCAGGGACGCGGACGAAATACGGAACGCCGTCCACTTCGATCTTGAAGTTGGAGTTGGTCAATCCGCCAGAGAGCGGCGTGATGGAAATATTCTTTCCATTCCATTCGGGGATTTTTGCGACAACCTCATCAATGACAGACATATTGCCTCAGATAATGGAAACAGGTAAACCTGTGCTTCCACTTGTTTACCTGTTTCCTTGTTTCCCTGTTTACGATCTTTCTATAACACAAGCACCGCTTCCTTTGAACACATCACTTGCTCTTTCGCGCCGATGGCGGGGAGTTCAAGGAATGGATTGTTGAACGTATCCATGTTGAAGCTTGTGTTGCCAATTTTTATTTGAATGCGGACTACCGCGCCGAGGAAAGTGATGCTTTCGATGGTGCAATCAATGACATTATCTTTCTTCGGTTCGACGGCAAAACTGAAACGCTCGGGTCGCACGGAAATTTTGACCTTGTCGCCTTTCTTGCGACTTGAAAAGTCCTCTTCGGCGGTCTTGAAGTGAACGCCGTCCATCGCAAGTATTCCGTTCGCAGGATCAACCACTTCGGCATCGGCATTGTTCAACGAACCGACGAAGTTCGCCACGAATTGCGTCTTGGGGAAGTTGTAGATCTCGAACGGCGAGCCAACCTGCTCCATCTCGCCGACGTTCATCACAACGATTCGATCTGAAATGGATAACGCTTCCTCTTGATCGTGCGTGACGAAGATGGCAGTGATGCCAAGCCGCCTTTGGATCGCGCGAATCTCCTGCCGAAGCGAAACACGGATCTTCGCATCCAACGCGGAGAGCGGCTCATCAAGCAAAAGCACTTCAGGGCGGATGGCAAGCGCGCGGGCAAGCGAGACGCGTTGTTGCTGTCCGCCAGAAAGTTGATACGGATATTTATTGGCGTGTTTCTCGAGATTGACGAGGCTGAGCATCTCATCCACGCGGGCGTGAACATCTGTTGAATTCATCTTGCGAATGCGCAGCCCGAAGCCAATGTTTTGCGCAACCGTCATGTTCGGGAATAGCGCGTATGCCTGAAAGATCATACCGACATTGCGCTGGTTCGGAGCTTTGTCGGTAATATCAACGCCATCCAACGTAATCCTGCCAGAAGTTGGAAGTTCAAACCCTGCAACCATGCGTAGCGTCGTCGTCTTTCCACAGCCTGATGGGCCAAGAAATGACACGAATTCACCTTTCTCTATACCGAGGTTGAATTTATCGACTACCACCACATCGCCAAATTGTTTGGTCACATTTTCAAGAGACAAGTAAGACATTAGGATTCTCCGCTGCGAATTTCTTTAGTGCGCGCCTGTGGCTTGACCCTGCCCGCCGGTGACAAATTGGATCATGCCCATGGCAAACCAGGTCATCAAGAACGTGACAAACGACAGCGCGGCAGGCTCATACGCTTTATGCTGGCCGATCAAAAACAGATACGGGCCGAACGCATCCACGCCAAGGAAAGAGGCTAACGTCACCTCGCCGACGACAATGGCAAATGTGAGTAGTGCTCCACTCAACAACGCAGACCGAACATTGGGCAAAATTACCTGTGTGATGATGGTGAACCATCCCGCACCCAAGCTTTGGGCGGCTTCGGTCAATGTGCGGATGTCCACCACGCGCATGCCGGTGTCTACCGAGCGGTACATGTACGGCATGGCAAGTACCATGTAGCCCGCCGTGATCAAGGCATACGTTCCAAATTTTGTCGTAGTCAAAGGCTGGAATAATTCAATATCGGTAAAAGGTATGGTGAAATGCGTGCTATACGTTCGGATAAGACCAAACACGAGGATGATCGCTGGGATAACGAACGGCAATAGCGTGATGAATTCCGCGATCCGCCTCGCTTGAGGCAGGCGCAACCGAATCCAATAGGCGGTGGGAACGATCAGGAGGGTACTGCACAAGATCGTGGCAACTGCCAGCGCGTTTGATAATAAAAAGGTTTCCAGAAAACTTGGGTCTTCGAAGGCGCGTTCGTATGCCTTGAAGCCGAGCACATCCCGCTCCATGCGGAGCGAGTGCCTCAAAGTGGCGAACAATGGCACGAGGAAATAGATCGCGCCGAGGATGAACCACACCCAACTCCAAAACCGTCCGCCGATCCGCAACAATGACCGAGTTTTTTTGTCAGGTTCGCCCTGATCAACTGAAATATCAAAGGATGTATCGCTCATCGCAACCACCTTTCGGAGACCTTTTGAAGCCATGAATATCCGACGAGCGAGATTGCCATGATGATGACCATCCCCATTGCCATGGCATACCCCAACCCCGGGTTGTGTAACACATCGCCGCGAATCTGCGCGCCGATCTGTATGGTGATGATGCCAAGCCTGCCGCCGGTCAACGCGTAGGCGGTGGCATAGGCTCCGAAGGCGTTGCCAAACAAAAGGATCATCGAACCGAGGATGGAGGGGAGCAGAATCGGCATGGCGACCCGCGTCCAATATTGGAAATAGCTTGCGCCAAGATTTTCAGCGGCTTCGCGCCACTCGCGCTTCAAACCATCTAAGGCGGGGACCATCACCAACACCATCAATGGAAATTGAAAGAACATATAGATTGCTGTCAGCCCCCAAAAGGTGTATAGATCAAAACCCGCTTGATATAAGTCAATATTTAAGTTGTCTTTCAGCAGGAGTGTGACAAATCCGCGCCTGCCCAACGTGGCGATGAAGGCAAACGCCAGGGGAACGCCGGCGAAGTTCGAGGCAACGCCGGAGAAGGTGATCAGCGCTGAGCGTAACTGCCTCGGCAGGCCGCCGACGGTGATCGAGTAGGCAAGCAGGAATCCAAAAATCCCGCCGCCGATTGCAGTCGCCGCGCTGATTTGAATGCTCAGCTTGTACGCATTGACAATTGCAGGGGTCTGGAGAAGCAGAACATAATTTTGAAGAGTAAACTGACCCTCCTGATTGAAAAAACTTCCTTCCACAAGATACAACGATGGGAACAGGATGAACATGATGGCAAACAAAAAAAACGGGGATACGCCCAGCCAGTTTTTCAGGTTTGACGGTTCTTTTGCTTTCGGAAGGGTCATGGAAGTTTGAGCCATGGCAAGAGTGTCCTCAAACAAACTTTTTCAATTGTGCGAGACCCTGCCATGCGGCAGGGTCTCGCGTTTTTAGAGCAGAAAGTTTACTTACGGAGCGGCTTGAATGTTAGCGCCGACAGCCGCATCCCAATTCGTGGTGATGAGCGCCTTGGCAGCATCCAACTGGGCAACGGTGGGGAACACTGCGCCGGACACATCAGGCAACTTAGCAAGCAGGTCGGCAGGGATCACGCCGCGATCGCGCATGTCTTGTTCGCGGATCGGGTGGCAGTAGCCCTTCATCCAGATGGTCTGACCTTCATCCGAATAAAGGAATTCCATCCACAACTTAGCGGCGTTCGGGTGCGGAGCGTAAGCGCTGATCGCCTGAACGTACACGCCAGCGAAACGACCGGAAGCGGGGATCACCACTTGAGCCGCAGGATTGCCTTCGAAGGAATCGATAGCAGAAAGGGCGTTGTAGTCCCACGTAATGCGAACGGCGGTTTCACCGGTAGCGACCAACCCGTTATTGGCGATCAACGGGACGAGGTTGCCAGCCGAGTTCAACTGGGCGAAGTAGTCGAGACCGGGCTGGGCATCATCAAGCGAGCCGCCATTGGCGAGGGAAGCCGCGAAAACGGATTGAATCGCCTGGTTCGAAGTGCGGGGATCGCCGGAGAGCGCGATCTGTCCGTTGTATTTGGGGTCGAGCAAGTCTGCCCAATCCTGCGGAACATCCGGCTGAACATCGGTGTTCACAAGGAAAGACAGCACGCCGTAATAGTCGCCATACCAGTAGCCTTCGGCATCCTTGGCATCGTCAGGGATCGAATCCCACGTGGAAACTTTGTACGGCTGAATGAGTCCCTCGGCTTTGGAAGAAGGACCGAACGCGAACCCGACGTCAATCACATCGGGAGCCTGCGGGCCGGGATTATCTTTATTCGCTTTGATGGCTTCGATCTCATCGCCAGAGCCGGCGTCCGGATTCAATTCATTGACTTCGAGTCCATATTTTGTCTTGAAGGTTTCAATGGCTTCGCCGTAATTACACCAGTCATGCGGCAAAGCGATGGTGGTCAGCATGCCTTCCGCTTGCGCGGCGGCGATCAAATCCGCCATCGGGTCGGCGGCAGGCGGCTCGGTTGCCGGCGCCGCCGTGGCTGGCGCATCAGTCGCGGCAGGCGGCTCCGTTGCGGCGGGAACTTCCGTTGCGGCGGGCCCGCATGCCGCGAGCGCAAGGCTGGCGAGAAGCAACAACGAGAACAACTTGAACAAACTCTTTCTGGTCTTCATTCTCTCTCCTTTGAGATAAATTGACTTGTGGAGAGCCACATGCTCTCCATCGAACTCGATTATATACTGAACAATCCAAACACGGATAACCATTTGTCAAGACTACTTTATCGCGCCACCTCCTCCACCTCCTCATACCAGCGGACGCGCGTGCCAACTTTATCGCGCATCTTCCACTGGACGGATTTCGGCATGGATTCAAACACGCTCAGGATTTCACCAATCCGCTTCTCAATCTGACTTCGTTCTGATTCAGCCAGCGCAAGCGACTCCTCACCTACGATTTCCTTGACGCGTTTCAGATTGATGGATGTTGTTTTGTATAAACCCCAATCATTGCCGCAGAGTTCCGCGATTCGATCCAGATTGATCATGGCTTCATCGCTTGAACCAGTTTCCACGTCGAGAAGAAGCGAAGCGATATCCAGCGCATCTTTGCGATTCAACTCAGCGATCTGTGCCTTGGTCAACAATAAATCAGCGGGGGGAATCGTAAGCGGGTGAAGATGGAGTCGGTCCTCTAATGGGATTCTATGGCACATTGCAAACGAGCCGACAAAAATATCCACTTTCATACCGGTTGCATCGTGATAATAAATTTGCCGCGTCGTACCGTTGAGCAAGTTGAATTGCTTGTGCGGAGAATACCCCGCGGACGGCATAAAATTCTCGAATGCGCGGCGATGCTTTCCCGTAACAACAAAATCGAGATCTCCATACTCGCGGGTAAAAAGCGGATGATCTCCGTTGCGGTGAATCTTGATCGCTAGACCACCTAGCACGCGCAGGAGGATCGTTTGGTCGTCAGCCGCAGAGATCAAACGATTTGTTTCATCGAGAAGAAACTGTGAGGGGTGCATAAACAAGGGTGGTCAGCGGGAGGAACTCCCACTGACCACCGTATTCTAACCGCAACTCAAATTTTACTCGGGCGGAATTTCCTTGAAAGCGTAATCCACGTTGATGCCCTTGGATTTCTGGTTGTTCTTCATGATGAAGTAGATCACTGCCGAAATGACGGGCAACGCAAAGGCGATGATCTGAGCCCACACACCGGAGGGGAAATTCTCGAAGTTCCAGTTTCCGAGAACGCCTAATTGCGGAGCGAACAGGAAAGCCAGAACCATGATGATTCCCAATATCCCGCCGAGCACGCCAAGCACGGTGATCATCGGCAGATTGCCGAGTTTATATTGAGCGCCGGGCGACGACTCGTACAATTCTTTTGCGCGGTATGGCAGGAGCGCGCCGGAGATGCAAGTGATGACAAAGACATACCCGCATCCGAACGTCACGCCGAGTGTGAGACCAACCCAACCGGGGACAAGGTTATACGCGAGAATGACCGGAATGCTGGCAAGGAAGTATGCCAGATGCGCGTTCACCGGCGTATGCCGCTTTTCATCCACTTTGCTGAACCATTCCGGAAGCAGGCGGTCAAGCGACATGGCGACCAGCACGCGCGTCATGCCGATGTAGCAGTTGCAGACGATCTGGAAACCGTTGAGCAGATACCCCAAACCGATGATCAACACCACCAGCGGACTTGCCGCCAACGCGACCGCGATGATCGGGGGCCACAAATTGAATCCGTTGATGTTCGCCTCGGCGATCAATGACCAATAGCCCGCGCCCGCCACGTAGGAGAACTCGGAACCGGCAACTCGCTGGATGCCCACCGCAAGCAGGGCAAGCAGAAGTCCCGTTGCAACAAGCGAGCCGACCATGATAAAGACCTGCGATTTGAAACTGCGCGCGTCTTTGATCTCGCCGTTCTGTTGCGAGGAATACGTCGCCCATTGCAAAGAAGTCCATGCGATGGGCGCAACGAGCAAGGTAGCCATCAAACTGAAAGGCGGATTGAGGTCGATGCCCGCCGCTTTCACCGCGTCTACCGCCGTTTGGTAGAAATTCTCCACACCGCCCGACGCAACCGCAAAGGCGTTCAAGCGCGAAACAAATTCAGACGCGGGCGTCGTGAACAACACAACGAAGATGGTCGCAAAGGCAAGCAACGTGCCCCACCACATCACATGTTGGAAGCGGACGTAATTTTTGAATCCGCTCACGAGCAACCACATCGAGAGCGCCGCGTTGAGAATGCTCACGATGACGATACCGGTCGAGGTGGTGAACCAGACCCCCAGTCCGGAAAGAGCGGCGTTTCCCGTCGTCGCCCCAAGCCCGAGAAAGAGCGGAGCGAATCCGAGATACGAGACCAGCCATCCCGAAAGCGCCACCCATTGGAGAATCCAGATCACGAAGCCTGAGAACACCACGGTGAACGCAACGCCGCCGCCGAAGACGCGGCTTTGAAACACGTAATCGCCGCCCGAACGAGGAAGCGCGGTGGACAGCCACACGTAAACATACGCGATCGGAATTTCAATGAGCATTGCAAGCAGAATTCCCCACACCACTTGCCCGCCGGGCAACGCGCCGGGCGCCCACAGATACGTCCACGGAAATATCAAGCCCATCGTCAAAATGTTATAAACGAAGGCGGAGTACGGGGACATCACCCGCACAAGCCCGGAGGCTTTTCGAGTGAAGACCTCAGGTTTTGCTGTTGTAGCCATTTCATCTCTCCTTTTTATGAATAGACTGCCAGAGTTCGATATGAATTATTTGCCGGGCGCGATCCTCCTTTCGCCAGCTACCCGCTGGTCATTTGATAGCCTTGCACTTCGCCGTCTATGAATGTAACAATACAGCCGCGCAAGATTCCCTCCGCATATTCGCTGCCCGGATTGATGCACGTGGTGCGCCCAAGTTTTGCCACAGATTGAGATTCGTGGATGTGGCCATGCAAGCCGAGCATCGGCTGATATTTTTCGATCGCTTCTCTCACGGACCTTGAGCCTGCCCCAAACAAGACAACTTGTCCGCCCTCGACGATCTGTTCCGGCGGGTCTTTCGTCCAATCCAACTTCGGGCAAGTGTCGAGAGACGAATCCACCGGCGGGTCGTGGAAGTTAAAAATGGCTTTCTGCATGTCTGGAACTTTCTTCGCCATCTCTTCGATCATGTTGCCCAATTCTTCTTCCGTTGTTTCGCGCGGCGTGTTCCAAGGGGTCGGCGTGCTGATGCCCACCGAGATCATCGAGTGAACATCATCCACCATCACCATCTCATTTTCGACCGCAAAAAAAGATTTCGCATCCTCACGCTTCATCACATTCAACACTTCCCACTCGTCGTCGTTGCCGCCTGTGACGAAACATTTGATCCCCGTGCCGCTCAACCGTTCTTCCGCAAGATCCACCCAGCTGGTCAATTTTTGTTTCGCCAATTCATTGAACAATGCGTTGACCGACTTTGAATCGGACTGAAGCGCTCGGAATTCGTCCGCTTCCATAACTTTGTAGTAAAACCCCAGCGTATCCAGCCTGCCCATCAACAGCTTCAAATCTTCCTCTGTGGCGAGATGCTCGACCCGTCCCTGCAATGTGGCGCGGTGATGCCCGTTGGATTCTTTGATAATGGGGATCATCAACTTGCCTTGAATATCTCCGCCCATGACGATCACATTGACTTCGTAAAACTTTCCGGCATTGATGAATTTGCGGAACGTTCGCTCAGACCCGTGCAGATCCGTGGCGAAGAACAAGCGGGTGGCTTTCTTACTGGGCTTCTTCGAAAAGAACGACATGAATAGACCTTTTCCGCAGCATGGGTTTATCGCACCGAAACTGAAAACACCCGCCGCTCAAACCCGTTGCGCTCACTCATCCGTCTTTTGGATATAATACCCGCCGTACCTTATACATTTCGTCGAGGAGCATGGTATGACCGGAAGTTCGATAGGGATGAAGGATCAGGATAGTTCGGAGCGCGAGAAATTTGAAACTGAGCTAAAAACCATCCTACGGGCAAGCAGCGAAAAGGGAATCCTGATGCGCGTTATCGGTTCGCTGGCGTTCCAGATGCACTGTCCAACGTTCGGGTATCTGCAGCAGGCGATGGGACGGGCATACACCGACATTGATTTTGCCGCCTACAATGCTCAGGCAAAACACATTCAGGGACTGCTCGCCTCCATGGGCTATGCGGAAAACCGCGAGGTCTACATCGCCACCGAGGGCGAACGCGCCATCTTCGACAAGCCGGGGACGGGCTTGCATATTGACATCTTTTATGAAAAGTTAGACTTCTGCCATACGATCTATTGGAAGGATAGGCTCGAAGTCGACTCGCCGACAATTCCACTCACCGAATTGCTCCTCGAAAAAATGCAGATCGTGCAGATCAACGAGAAGGATGTAATTGACACGATCATGCTTTTACTCGAACATCCCCTCGGAGATGTAGACAACGATACCATCAACGTCAAACGAACGGCGGCACTGTGCGCGAGTGATTGGGGATTGTGGCGCACAACAACCATGAACCTCGACAAGGTGAAAAAACTGGCGCAGGGCTACGAGCAATTGACCGCCGAACAAAAGACGAAGGTCACTGCGCAGGTGGATGATATTCTGGCACGATTGGAAAGCGAGCCCAAACCCATGGCTTGGCGTTTACGAGACCGCGTCGGCGACCGCGTGAAGTGGTACAAAGACGTGGACGAAGTTCAATAAGATGAGGAGACCGCGATGAATAAAACCGTAAAAGACCTCATGCACAAAGGGTTGATCGTCTGCCCTTCCAATGCTTCTCTTGGGAAAGTGGCGGCAATGCTGAACGAGCATCACGTCCACGCGCTGATCGTGGCAGATTCGCCGGACCAGCCGCTTGGCATCATCTCGGATTTCGACCTGCTCGCCGGCGAATGGCTTTCGGTGGACAAAGAGAGTCTCGACGCCATGCGAGCAATGACCGCGCGCGACCTGATGACCTCCCCCATCGAATCCATTTACGCAGACGTGTCCGTGGAAGAGGCGGCGCAAAAATTCATTGACAAGCAAATTCACCGGATGCTGGTCGTCGAAAAAGATAAGCCGCTCGGCGTGATCTCGATCTCTGATTTTGTGCGGAATATCGCCGCGCAGGAAAAAGGCCAACGCGAAAAAGTGGGCGATGTTATGTCGGATGTATTTCTGGTCTGCCGCGACAAGACGCCCATCATTTCCGCGGCGCGCACGATGACGCAGGCAGGCTGGCGGTCAGTCGTTGTGGTAGATTCGCGCGGCAAACCGCTAGGCGTGGTCACCGGTTATGACCTCGTGCGTTTCGCCAGCTCGAACGTAGATGAACGCGTCACCGTTAGCGATGCGATCAATCGCAACCTCACTACCATTGACATCAACTCCAGCCTGCAAGAAGCCGCCAACTTGATGATCCAGAACCACCGTCACCGCGTGATCGTTGTTGATGCGAACGATCCGGAAAGTTTCCCGCTGGGGGTGATCTCCTCATTCGATATCGTCGCCGAGATGGCGCGCCCCGGTTCCGTCTGGCAGGGATAAGGAAGTTTGCTCCACAAGAATCAACACGCCTCGCCCTAAATCTAATCTTACGAGCATTTAGCCACGGATACTTCGACACGCCTTTCAGTCGCAGTACAAGTTTCTCGAATTTGCACGAAAAAAAAGCCGACCAAGTTGAAACTGGTCGGCTTTCGTCTTTCCTGATTCAGAACGGAAGAATTAAAAATCCGCGAGAATCCGTGAAATCTGTGGCTGAATCTTTTAGCTTGGGCTCTATTCCGCCGGGATCTCAGCATGGACCTTGTCGAGGTCAATGCCCTGCTTTTTGCGCGCAGATTTGAAACCGAAGTAGATGATCGCGGCGAGCAGATACATCGAGCCCATGTAGATCAGCGACGAGGTATTCTTCAGTCCCGCTTCATTGATCGAATAGCCGATGCCGTACAGCGCGTTCGGGTCGAGAATCCACTCGTAGAGCAGGAACACGAGGAAACCGCCGAAGATCACGCCGGCAACTGTGATCAATGGAATGCCTAATATTTTGTACTTCGCAACCGGTGACGCGTTGTAGAGATCGGGTTTGGTGTAAGGAAGGATGATCGCCGAGATGGTCGTTCCGAGATAAGTAACGGCGATCACCAGCGTGGAGCATAACGTCAACGATGCGAAGTTTGCGATGTTGTACGAGAAGAGATACGCCACGAGAATCGAAGGTACGACCATCAACAGCAAGGCGTAGACCGGCGTGCCAGTCCTTTCATTGACCTCCGCTACCTTTTCGGGGAGCAGGCGGTCGAACGCGGCGGCAAAGATCACGCGCGTGGAGGAGAGGAACACTGTCCCGCACCAGCCAAACCACCACAGGCTCATCAGCCCCACTACGAGGAATTGAACGAGTTTGTTCGTAGTCAAGAACGCGGCGAGCAAAGCGGGATAGGGCCAGACCGGCAAAGCCACATCCGCGCCATACCACGCATGATTCCACCATGCCGCGCCGGCTTGAACGTAGAAATCCCACCCGACCGTTTTGCCGATCGAATATAACAACAGGATTCCCAGAACGGTGGTGGCGCCCAATGCCCAGCCCATGCCGGAAACGTTGCGTTTGAAATCTGTCGCGCCGCGCACTTCGCCGTACAAGGTCGCGCCCCAGTTGGGCCACAGATTGAAGAAGACTAAATACGGCAGAACGAGGAAGACGGCGAGTCCTAATCCGCCGCCTGTGAACGGCGTGACCGCGCCCGCATCGGAGCCGAGCGTCACAGTGGCGTCATACACGCCGGCTGGCGCGCCGAATAAAGCTGTCGCGTTCGCGTCCAGTCCGGTTTTGAATGCCGCGTTGGAACCCGTGAGGAACAGGATGATCACGATAGCCAACCCAAGCATGCCGCCGTAGAACGAAAACTTCTGGATGCGCGCGTAGGTTTTCATGCCAAGCGCAATGAACACGCTCACGATCGCCAGCGTAATCAGCGCGGAGACGAACGATCCATCTTGTGTACCGGCAAACCATAGCGCGGTATTTTGCGCGCCGAGGATACCGAGAATCGGAACCAACACGATATGCCGGAACATGTCGCCGTAAAGCGGCACCCACAACCATAGGATGAACCACCAGCCGGTCACCGCGAGGATGAAACCCACCGCCCCGCCGAGCACGCGGCTCTGCCAGACGTAATCGCCTCCCGAACGCGGCATGATGGCGATCAGGCTGGCGTACACGATCACCTCGAAGAAGATGAACACCGCGCTGACGATCAACGCATTGACCATCCCACCCTCGAAGTAATACATCTGGCTGAAACTATATAACCCCAACGTCACAAGGTTGATCGAAAAGAACGCGTAGACGAACGCGTCGAAGACCGACCACGAACGCACCATGCCGGTCGCCTTACGGACAAACAAGTTGCTCATATCACATCTCCTCTGTTAGATGGTCTTGTACCGCAAAATTTATTTTGCGATTACCCGGCGGAGACCTTGCCATTCCGTCGGCTACTTTACATAACACGAAAAACGAGTGAGAGTTATCCCGAAGTCAGCACATAATCATATTGCTCCCTACGCCGTCTCCGGCGCAGGGATTCCCTTACGAACGCCGCCGAGGATGGCGGCTAAGCAACTTATCCTGATGTCAGCACGTAATTCTCGATCTTGTTCTTCCCAAGTTTCACAATCGCCCCCAACAACGTCCCCTGCTCATACATCGAGCCGGGGTTGATGCACAACGTCTTGCCCACCTTCATCGCCCCGCGCCCCTCGTGGATGTGCCCATGCAAGCCTAAGAGCGGCTCATATTTTTCGATGACCTCGCGCAGCGCCGTCGAGCCGACAGGCTTGAGAGCCTGCCCCGCCAACACGGGACGCAGATCCTTGTCCAACTCGGGAGCCTCATCCAGTCCCGAACGATGCGGAGGCACGTGGACGTTGAAGACCGCGTTCTTCGGATTTTTCAACTTGGAGATCATCGCTTCATACCGGACCTCGAGTTGGTCCTCACCCTCTTCGCGGTGCGTATCCCACGGCGTCCGGTTGCTCCAACCCGAGGCAATCATCTCGTGATGCTCATCCAATTGCGTGACCTGCCCCTCGACCAACAGCACCCGCTTCGATGTGCGAATAACGTCATCCACCTCGTCCATGTCGTCGTTGCCCGGCGAGCAGTAGACTTTCATATCCGTGCCGCCCAATTTTTTCTCGGCGATGTCCATCCACTGCTGGACAACCTTCAACACCTCGGCGTTGAATATCTCCGAAACGCGACTCGGATTCTTTTCCAACTCCGCCATCTCGTCGGGGTTCGTCAAATACGGATAATATCCGCGACTGCGCACGCGCTTCTTCATGTCGGCGAGTTCGTCCGCGTTTGTAATTGGAAATTCCTGTTCAAGCAAAGTGACTTTGTAATTTTCTCCGCCCTGATGAATGAACGGCACGACCGCTTTACCGGTCATATCTCCCCCAAGGATCAGCACGTCCACTTCATAAAACTTCCCCGCATTCAAAAACTTGTTCCAGCAAATATCCGAACCATGAATGTCTGTCGCAAAAAACAGTTTGGTCACGGTGGCATCCTCCGCAAGGGATTTAGGTTTGCTCGTTCAGGTATTGCGGTTGATTATATCGGGAAAAGAAGTAAACACGGAAACAAGTAGACACGGAAACAGGTGAACACGCGACTTGTCTACTTGTGTACCTGTTTCCCTGTTTACGTCATTATGGATAGACTCGCTTGATCGTCCTCGGAAACGGAATCGCCTCGCGGATGTGTTCGATGCCGCACAGCCACGCGACAACTCTTTCCACGCCCATGCCAAAGCCCGAGTGCGGAACGGAGCCGTACTTGCGCAGTTCGAGATACCACTTGAACGCTTCTTCGGGCAAGCCTTCTTTGTGAATCCGCGCCAACAAAGCGTCGTGACTCGACATGCGTTCCGAGCCGCCGCAGATTTCGCCGTAGCCTTCGGGGGCGAGCAAATCCACACTTTTACAAACTTCTGGGCGACCAGGCCATGGTTCCATGTAAAACGCTTTGACCGCGCTCGGATAGCCGTACACGAACAATGGCTTGTCGTGAAGTTTTGTCAATTCCGTTTCGTGCGGAGCGCCGAAGTCCATGCCCCACTCGAATTTGAGGAGTTCTTTGCGTTCGGGGTCGGTCTCTTTTTCGTAGAGGTCAAGGAGATAGTTTGCCGCGTCATCGTACGACATGCGCGGAAACGGCGCTTGGATATTCTCCAACTTGGAAATGTCGCGGTTGAGAAATTTCAATTCAGCCATACAGTCGCGCATCACCCGTTGGGCAATATGCTGGATCATTTTTTCTTCCACTTCCATCAGCCCATCTAAATCGCAGAAGGCGATTTCGGGTTCGAGCATCCAGAATTCGGTGAGGTGACGGCGCGTCTTCGACTTCTCCGCGCGAAAGGTGGGACCGAAGCAGTAGACTCTTCCGAACGCGAAGATGTTGGCTTCGTTGTATAGTTGACCCGTCTGCGCGAGGTAGGCTTTGCCCTCGTCGAAGTATTCGGTCTCGAAGAGGGTCGTCGTCCCTTCGGCGGCGGCGGGAGTGAGGATCGGCGTGCTCATTTCGAGGAAGCCGTTCGTGTTGAGCCATTCGCGCGTCGCCGCCATGACCGTACTTCGCACTTTCAATATCGCCCATTGACTTTGCATCCGTATCCACAAGTGACGATGATCAAGCGCAAAGTCGGGACCGTGATCCTTGAGCGACATCGGGTACTCGGGCGCCGCCTCTTGCACGATCTCGATCTGCTTCACGCCGAGTTCGTACCCACCAGGGATGCCAGGCGCGCGCTTATCCTCCCGCACCACGCCCGTGATGATCACCGACGACTCTTGCGGCAGGCGCATCACCTTATCGAAGACTTCGGGTTCGAGATCGCCTTTGAAAGCGACACACTGCACAAAGCCCGAACCGTCGCGCACGAGCAAAAAGCACAACTTGCCCTTGTCCGTGCGATTGTAGACCCAGCCTTTGATGGTTACTTCTTGTCCGATGTATTTTGAAATTTGCGAAACGCTGATGTGTTCAGCCATAAAGAAATCCCTTTTGCAATTTGGTTTTGCCCATTATAGCAGAGGCGTGTTTTGTGGCTGTGAGAGGAAGCGGCTCAGGCGTAAGATAAGAACCCAGAGATTTTCAAAACCGCTGGGTACTTCAGTTCACGATTCGTGGAATTTCGCAAGCAGACACTGATCCAGTAGACAGCAAATCTGTAAATTCTTATTTCTTGGAGACGCTAAGGTAAAGCGCCAACGTGATGATGCTAAAAAGTAATCCGAATAGTAAAGATGCTGAGATTGACATTCTTGCTAGCACCTCTCCAACATTGGTTTTGAGTAATGTTGCGGTAGCCATAAAAAACACAAGAGATAGAAGAGTAAGAATACCCAAGATATTGCCAAGCAATTTCAGAGGTCGAAGCTTTGATTCCAACACTTTATGACTTACGCTTTTCTTCGGGTTTTTAGTGAAGTTAACATATCTCATTTTTGCATTGTGAATTGACAAGCCAATTACAACGATAATTGCCATGACAACTATCAAGCAAGGGATTATTAAGATATAGCTAAGAACCTCAGCATTTATCATGAGATTGTCTTCTCTCCTCCAACCCCTTGACCAACAACTCCCTCGTCACATTCGGATCCGCCTTCCCTTTCGTTGCGCGCGCCACTTGACCGAAGATCCTAAGAATTGTTATTTTCCTGCAGCCATTTGATCAAGCGGCTCTTAAGATTTTTCAATCTTTCTGGTGAAATGCCGCCCAAACGCGCATTGACAATAGACGCTTCAACGCTCGCCAGCCTTGCTAAACGAATCACAGAGCGAGTTTTCAATCCTGTTGCTTTGAAATCGTTATCGGTTAAGTCAACAACCTCGTCAAATTCTGGCACAGCCTGATAGTCGCGGGAAGTGATGAGCGCCAACAGCAGATCGGCATGATTCCCTGGGGCAATTGCCAAAATCAGCGCGGGGCGAAGTTTGCCAGAGACCAAATCCGCTTGTGGAAAGCGGATCAGGACAATATCCCCCGCCTTCATGACGTTTTATAAACTTCCTTTGCGTCTGATATAGAATACTCAACCTCATCCTCTTCATGGAAAAACCGCTCAAGCGCAAAGTTCTGCCATTGATTAACTTCCCATTCTTCATACAACGGGGAAATTTGGTTTTTTACCATAATAAATAGCGTAAAGTCTGCCACCTGGGCTATAACATCGTCGGGCAAACTGTCTATTCTTTGATGTAGTTGTTTGCGAACTTGAAGTATGTCCATCTCCGATACTCCTTTTTATATTTATTTTACATCAAAAGCAGATTTACTTTCTCCTCTCCTCCAACCCTTTGACCAGCGCATCCCTCGTCACATTCGGGTCAGCCTTGCCTTTCGTGGCGCGCGCGACTTGACCGACGAACCATTGCAGGAGAGTTTCTTTGCCCGCGAGATATTTCTCTACTTCGGAGGGATTGTCGTTTAACACTTTCGTCACGGCTTCTTGAATGAAACTTTCGTCGGAGACTTGGGCGAGTCCCTTCTCTTTGACGATCTGCGCGGGGTCGCCGCCGTTTTGGAGGAGTTCGGTCAGTACAATTTTTGCCGCGTTGCCGCCGATGATTTTGTCGGTGACCATGTCTATCAGTTGGGCGAAGGATTCGGGGGCGAGAGTCACATCGCCAATGCTCGCGCCTGAGTCGTTCAAGTTGCGCATGAACTCGCCCGCGATCCACGAGTGGACAGTTTTGGCGGGGCTTTTGGATGAAGCCGCGACGCGCTCGAAGTAGTGCGCGAGAGAAAGGTCGGAGGTGAGAAAACGCGCGTCGGACGGAGTCAGGTTGAAGTCCGAGATGAAGCGTTTTGTTTTTGCGTCGGGCAATTCGGGAAGTTGAGTCCGAATCGAGTGAATCCAATCCGCATCCAAAACAAGCGGCGGCAGATCGGGCTCGGGGAAGTAGCGATAATCGTGCGCGTCCTCTTTGCCGCGCTGTGAATAGGTCTTGCCCGCCGCCTCGTTGAAGCCCAGCGTTTCCTGTTCGACGATTCCGCCGCGCGAATAAATTTCGGTTTGGCGCGCGATCTCGTATTCGATTCCCTGCGCGAGGGCGCGGAACGAGTTGAGATTTTTTATTTCGGTGCGCGGATTGAGTTGATCGCTTCCCGTTTTGCGGACCGAAACATTCGCCTCAAAACGGATCACGCCTTTTTCCATGTCGCCCGAGTTCACGTCGAGATAACGCAGGATCGCGCGCAACGCGGACGCATACGCTTTCGCTTCGTCGGGCGAGCGCAGGCCTGGCTCGGTGACGATTTCGAGCAACGGGACGCCGCTTCGGTTGTAATCAATGAACGAGTGCGCGTCGGCGTGGGATAACTTGCCCGTGTCCTCTTCCAAGTGGACGCGGCGAATCCGAATCTCCTTTATGCCTGCTTCAGTTTCGATGAGCAGTTTCCCATCTGTTGCAAGCGGCTGATCGTATTGCGAAATTTGATAGCCCTTCGGCAGGTCGGGATAAAAGTAATTTTTGCGCGCGAAAATACTTTCGGCATGGATTTCGCATCCAAGCGCCAAACCGACTCTGACAGCCAACTCGATCGCTTTTCGATTCAACACAGGCAACGCGCCAGGCTGACCCGTGCACACGGGACAAATATAGCGATTCGGTTTCGCGGTGATCGAATCCACGACTTCGCATCCACAAAACATTTTCGATCTTGTGAGCAACTCCGCGTGGACTTCAAGTCCGATGATGGGTTCGTAGTTCATAGTTTTATTTCCGCGCTGAGCGGAGGTCTGAGCGAAGCGTAGCGGAGACGAAGACCGCAGTCGAAGCGCAGATAACATGCAAACATAATGTGTTCATGAAACTTGCCCTTCGACTGCGTTCGCCTATCGGCTCACTCCGCTCAGGGCGATAGGTATTTACCAACACGGCGGATGTTTCGTGTGCCAATCAGTTTGGCTCTGATACAAATGACCGATACGAAGCAGAGTCTCCTCCGACAAATGCGGACCCATGACTTGCATCCCGATGGGAAGTCCGTTCGAGAAACCGCATGGGACGGACAACGCGGGAATCCCCGCGAGATTGATTGCGACGACAAACACATCCGACAAATACATATCCAGCGGATTTGATATCTTCTCGCCGATGCGGAACGCGGTCGTCGGCGCGACGGGTGTGATGAGCGCGTCACAGGTCTCGAACGCTTTTTGAAAATCCTGCCGAATCAACGCGCGGACTTTCTGCGCTTTTAAATAGTAGGCGTCGTAATATCCAGCGGAGAGGGCGAACGTGCCAAGCATGATTCTTCGTTTCGTTTCTGCGCCGAAGCCCGTTTCGCGCGTTTTCAGGTAGACATCCATCAGGTCGCCTGTTGTGCGCTCCGACAGACCAAACCGCACGCCGTCATATTTTGCGAGGTTGGAACTCGCTTCGGCAAACAGAATCAAATAATAAACAGGGATGGCGTACTGCGTGTGTGGAAGCGACACTTCCATCACTTCTGCGCCGAGAGATTCTATTTGCTTGATCGCGGCTCGAACGGAAGCATCTACTTCTTTATCCAGCCCTTCAACGAAATATTCTTTCGGGATGCCAATGCGGAGTCCGCGCAAATTTTCTGCTTTCTTCAAACTCTCGGAATAATTTTGCACAGACTCGACGCGCGACGTGCCGTCTTTGGGATCGTGTCCCGCGATCGCCTCAAGGACTAGCGACACATCATACGCGCTTCTCGCCATCGGACCGATCGTGTCGAACGACGACACCAGCGGAATCAAACCATAGCGCGAAACGCGTCCGTAGGTTGTCTTGAGTCCAGTCACGCCGCAAAACGAGGCGGGCATACGGACAGATCCGCCCGTGTCTTCGCCGAGCGCGAACGGAGCGAGTCCCGCCGCGACCGCCGCGGCTGAGCCTCCGCTCGAACCGCCAGGGACGCGATCGAAATTCCACGGGTTGCGCGTGGTGAAGAAACCCGAGTTTTCAGTGGACGAGCCCATGCCGAATTCGTCCATGTTGTTTTTGCCGAGAAGAACAGAGCCAGCCAAATTTAGATTCGTGATGGCGGTCGAGTCGTAGAACGGCTTGTAGTTTTCAAGAATCTTCGATGAGCAGGTTGTGTTGACTCCGCGAGTCGAAAGTGAATCTTTTGCCGAGTACGGAATGCCAGTCAGCGTAGTCAAGCCATCACCCGACTTGATGCGTTCATCTGCTTGCCTAGCTTGTTCGAGAGCAAGGTCTTCCGAAACAGTCACGTACGATTTGACTTGCGGATCAATCCGCTGAACGCGTTCGAGATACGCGCGCGTCAACTCCGCCGAAGAAATCTTTCGGCTGGAAAGTTGTTCGTGCGTTTCTTGAAGACTTAGTTCGTGAAGTTTCATAGCGAATTGTCACCCTGAGCGATAGCGAAGGGTCTCTACGAAGGTGTCAGGGATTCTTCGCTTCGCTCAGAATGACATGTCAGAGTGACATGTTATTGTTCCACATGCACACGCGGAATCAAAACGTAATCATCTTTCGACTGCGGCGCGTTGGCGAGAAACTCCTCCGTCGGCACAGACTCTTCAACTCGATCTTCTCGCGGCATATTCTTATTTGAAGACGACAAATACGCAGGCGCGACGTTGTCCGTGTCCACTTCATTTAAGACACTGACATAATCGAGAATATCCTTGAACTGAGAAACGAACATCTTCGTCTCGTCATCGGTCAAATCCAACCGCGCCAGAGACGCGATCTCTCGCACCAGTTTTTCATCAACCCGAATCTGCGCCTTCTCGCTCATAACCAATTCTCCAATCCTCTAATTCTCCATATCAACCGTCACGACAGATCCAAAACGCTGTCAAGCCCGCGCCGTAAACCGACGAATGAACTCACTGTACGAATCGCCAGCAAAGAACCGTCCACATATGGCTCGGCACTGGAACCCGAGTCGTGCCTGATCGTTAATTTCTGGTCGGGCATACCGAAGATCACTTCGGCGGAGATCGTATACCCAGGCAAGCGAATGGAATGGACTTGCGACCCCGTCATGCGCGCGCCGCGTGTTTCTTTCACGCCTTGCGTATCTTCCAGAGGCACGGTCAACTCCGATGGGCGGACTTTCGACAAGCGATTTGCCAACTCGCGCACCGTTCCACTCGGCGAATCTTTTTTAGCGTCGCTTGCGTAATCAATAATTTCCCATTGCGGAATAAACTTCGCGGCGATCTCGGAAAACTTTTGAAGCAAAACGACCGTCAAGGCGAAGTTGCCGACAGCCAGCGCTCCGCGCCGCGCGTTTTCAGCGGCAGACGCGATGTCGGCATAATCTTCATCCGACAATCCCGACGTGCCGACGACGACATGCGCTCCATGCGTTAATGCGCTCAACACGTTCTGCTTGGCAACATCTGGCTTGGTGAACTCAAAAAACACGTCGCAGGGATGAGCCGCGAGCGCTTCTTCCGCCGTTGCATACACAGGGCAAGACAAGTTCGCGTCGCCGAGAACATCACCGAGGGTTTTGCCTGCATGGGTGCGAGACACCGCAGAAACAAGGGTCATATCCTCCAGTGTTGAAATCGCGCGCGCAACAGCTGAACCAGCCCAACCTGTTCCACCAGCAAGACAAACGCGGATCATATCAATTCTCCAATCCTCTAATTCTCTACTTTCTATTCTCTATTCTCTGATCTGAATATGCAGTTCCTTCAACTGCTTCGGTTCCACTTCCGACGGTGCGTCCGCCATCACATCGCGCCCCGCTTGATTCTTCGGGAATGCGATCACCTCGCGGATGTTCGGTTCGTCCGCCAACAGCATCACCAAACGGTCAATGCCAGGAGCCATCCCTCCGTGCGGGGGCGCGCCATATTCAAACGCTTCGAGCATGTGACCGAACTTGGCTTGGATCGCCTCATCGGAATGACCGAGCATTTGGAAAATTTTATTTTGAATATCGCGGCGATGAATACGGATCGAGCCCGAAGCCATCTCGTACCCGTTGCACACCATGTCGTACGCGTCCGAAAGGATCGAACCAGGATCGGTGTCGAATTTATCGAGGTCTTGCAATTGCGGCATCGTGAACGGATGATGTTCCGCATCCCAACGTTTCTCCTCTTCGTTCCACGCGAACATCGGGAAGTCCACCACCCACGCGAACGCCATCATCGTTTTGTCCGCAAGGTCGAGTTTATCGCGCAAGATCACTCGCAGTCCGCCCAGCACTTTATTGACGATCGCGCGCGCGTCTGCCGCAAACAGGATGAGATCGCCTTCCTTCGCGCCCGTTTTGGATTTGACCGCCTCCGCCTCTGCCTCTGTGACAAATTTCGCGGCGGTTCCTTTCGGACCTTCGGCTGTGATCGCCAACGTCGCCAGTCCTTTCGCCCCCAGCCCCTTCGCCGACTCGGTCAACGCGTCCACTTCCTTGCGCGACATCTCCGCCGACTTCGGCGCAACGATGCACTTGACCACGCCCCCCGCGCTCAACGCAGATTGAAACACTTTAAACTCGCTCTTTGCAAAAATTTCGCTGACGTCAATCAACTCCATGCCGAAGCGCAGATCGGGTTTATCGGTTCCATATTTTTCAACGACTTCATGATGCGAAAACTTGGGCCATGGCGAAGAAAGTAACTTTTTATTTGGCGCAACGGCAGGAAGCATAGCCGTATACAAACCTTCGACCAACGCCAACACATCGTCGCGGTGAACGAAGGACATTTCCAAGTCAAGTTGTGTGAACTCGGGCTGACGGTCGCCGCGCAGATCTTCGTCGCGGAAGCAACGCGCGATCTGAAAATATTTATCCATGCCCGCGACCATCAGCAACTGTTTCAACTGTTGCGGCGACTGAGGCAGGGCGTAGAACTGTCCAGGGTAAATACGCGACGGCACGAGATAATCGCGCGCGCCTTCGGGGGTCGCTTTGAACATGATCGGCGTTTCGATTTCAATGAAGCCTTGTTTATCGAGATAGTCGCGCATGAACTTGACGACTTTATGTCGCAACACGATATTGCGTGTCATGCTTTCGCGGCGCAGGTCGAGGTAGCGATATTTGAGGCGCGTGTTTTCGTCGGGCAGATCGGCATCCGAACTGACCATGAAGGGCAGGGTTTTTGCAGGGTTGAGGATGGTCACGCTCTTGGCGATGACCTCGACCTCGCCCGTTTCCATTTTTGGGTTCGCCATCCCCTCGGGGCGTTTTTGCACCAGCCCTTCGATCTGCAACACCCACTCAAAGCGGACATCCGCGATGCGGTCGAGTGTTTCTTTGGGAAGGTCGGGGTTGATGGTGACTTGCACCGTCCCTGCGCGGTCGCGCAGATCGAAGAATGCCACGCCGCCATGGTCGCGGCGGCGATTCACCCAGCCAGCCAACGTCACGGTTTGACCCGCGTGGCTGGCGCGTAATTCTCCGCAAGTGTGAGTTCTGTACATAATACGCCTCCAAATTCTTTTTTACCACTAAGGTCACGAAGGGACACGAAGAAAATCTTTGGAGAGTCTTCGTCCCGAGCGCTCGATCCACCTTTGTGGTTAAGTTCGTAGATAAAATAAATCGCCCTTCGCTGATGCGTTGGGCGATTGGTTCGACTTTTCTATCCGTCAACTAGCAAGGCTTCGCCCAACGATACAGCAGATCGTCATTGTCATTATTATCGTTGTCGTTGGCGACGTAAAACGGATATTTCATGGTTGCCGCATTATAGCACAGACTTAACGCTCCAGCGCGGATTCCTGCGGATTCTCTGGGTTGTAATACACCATCACTTGCGCGCCGACAGGGTAGCGGGCAATCGTCTTTTGCGCGTCGCCGTAAAGCCTCACGCTGAAATATTGTTCGCCCGCTTTGATGACTTGTCCAGTGTAAGGCTTGCCATCCACTTGATATTGATAGGCAACGACAGGAATTTCGGAACGGCTGTTGGCTGTTCGGCTGACCCGTATCGTGGAGGTGATCACGACTCCCATCGTGCTGGACCAATCCTGCGCAGATTGCTTCGCCGCGTCGCGCAGTTTACTTCGGCGGTACATGAAATACCCGAAAGCGACCAATACGACGATAGGCACAACTGTCGCGCAGATCGCGCCGCCGATACCGATCAGGAATGAAAAGATTGCCATTATTTCAACCATGCTATTCCTTTGATAATCATTTTAGTGCAATGTGCCTCATTGTACTTTACACATTGGGAAACTGGCTTGCCAATGGTACTACAGGCGCGACAATGCCTCCGAAGGAAAAATCAAGCCTCGGGGGAGAAAGACGCGAAGCGGTCAAATCGGCAGAAACCCCAATGGATGAGTCTAATGTAAGGATGATGTAAGGTGAATCGCCTTGATTCTTCTTCCCATTAGATGCAAGGTGTTGTATAGTAATTTTGCTCGCTAAACATTCTACATATCAAAGGAGAGAAATATGGGAAAAGTTTTGTTTATTTTGAACGCGCTCGTGGTGGTTGTGTTGGGCGCCGGATTGATGCTCGTGCCTGAAGCAACCCTGACCCAGTTCGGAACGGAGACCCGCGTCCCTGAGTTGCACATGGCGAGGTTCCTCGGCGCGGCATTGATCGCGCTCGGCTTGGCGCTCTGGTTCGCCAAGGACGCTTCGGATGAAAGCGTGCAACGCAATCTCGGCTTCGCCATGCTCGGCGCTACCGTGCTCGCGTTGATCGTCACCATCATAGGCGTAGCCGCCGATGGCATCATCCGCAATTTCGGCTGGATCGTGGTCGTGATCGAGTTCGCCTTCGGGCTTGGTTATGTGTTCGTGCTGTTCTTGCAACCCCGCATGAAGTAGCATCCCGTTCGCAAACCATAAAATAAGTTTAAAAACAATGACCGCGCATTAATGCGCGGTCATTGTTGGTTCCATGATGGCATGGCTGGCAAAATCGAGGCGGGCGACTTGTTCGTCGGTCAATCGCCACCCAAGGGCTCCGGCATTCTGCTGGGCTTGCGCGGAGCTCTTCGCGCCGGGGATGGGCATTGCGCCTTTACAGATCACCCAGTTCAGCGCCACTTGCGAGCAGGATTTACCGCCGTGATCTTGACCGATCTCAGTCATCAATTTCAATAATGGTTGGATTTTGGGGATGAGTTCCTTATACCTCCGCGCTCGAGAGCCACTTGGCATATTCTCAGCAGTGTACTTCCCAGCCAATAGTCCGCGTTCAAGCGGACAGTATGCAATCAGGCGTACACCCAATTCTTTGCAACGCGCCAACACCCCGCGTTTTTCTATGGTACGGTTCAACAGACTATAGTGCACTTGATTCGAAGCCAATTGAATACCATTTCGCGCCAAAGCGGAATACGCCGCCACCATACGGGCATGACCAAAATTTGACGCGCCAACCGCGCGGGTCATTCCGCTTTTGACACACTCCGCCAAGCCATCCATCAAAAGATCGGTGCTCATCGTCAGGCTTGGCCAGTGGATCTGATACAAATCGACTCTTTCGACGCCAAGACGGGCAAGGCTCCCTTTCAGCGCGCGAGGGAGCGCGTTTTTTGTAAATCGCCAGGGCCAGGGAAAAAATTTTGTGGCGATCAAGACAGGCTGATCGGTCTCTTTGATAAAACGCCCAAGCAACCGCTCGGAAAGCCCGTTACCATACAACTCCGCCGTATCCACAAAGCGGATACCCTCATCAATCGACACATCGAATGCCTGCCGCACATCCTCAACGCCGTAGCCATGCCCATATTGCCAGACCGCGCGGTCTCCCCATTGCATGGCGCCCAACCCCATTTCGATGGCGTGTAAAAATCTGGTCTCTTCGCTAACGTTTGTCAAGGTATATACTCCACGAGATCTGCGGCATTGTATCTTAAAATATGACTGCCTCATAGCCAGCCCGGACAATCCGGGATAAAATTCAGCCCGCTAATTCAATATTGGAACTGATGGAGCGCAAATTCCCCGCCTCGTTCCTCTCCCACCGGGAGAGGAGGTTTGCTCCCCCTGAGTTCCAGGGAGATGACTGTGAGCTCAAAACCCGAATCGCGGGATTTTGAATCCGCTTCGGACCTCAGCCTGAGGCTGGGTCTGCCCTTTTCAAATTTATCCCTGCTTACACGCGCCCTCACCCATCGTTCGTATGTCAACGAGAATCAAAACTCGTCGGAGGATAACGAACGATTGGAATTCCTTGGCGACGCCGTGCTCGACTTCATCGTTGGAGCCTGGGCGTATCACCGTTTCCCGGAAATGCCCGAAGGCGAGTTGACCAAAATCCGCTCCGCGATCGTGCGCAATGACCAGTTGGCAAAATTCGCGCGGATGTTGAACCTCGGTCCTGCGCTTCGGCTGGGACGCGGCGAATTCCTCTCCGGCGGTCACTCGCGCGACGCGTTGCTCGGGTCGTTGTTCGAGGCGGTGGTCGGCGCCGTCTACTTGGATTCAGGCTTGGGGGCGGTGGAAGCGTTTGTCAATCCGCTTTTGGAAAATGCGAGAGAGTCTGTCTTGTCAAAAATCCATGACGCAAAAAGCATATTGCAAGAATGGGCGCAGGCTCAAAAATTGCACTCGCCCCGTTATCGGACAATCTCGACCACCGGACCCGACCACGCCAAAGAGTTCGAAGTGGAAGTGGAAGTCGGTGGGCAGGTTGCCGGGCGAGGGAGCGGCACCAGCAAACACACCGCCGAACACGCCGCCGCGCAAAATGCGTTGAAGAATCTTGAGATCGAGTGAAGCAAGGAAACAGGCAGACAGGCTAACACGTACTTTGTTACCCCAATCTGAAATCGTAAATCTAAAATCGTAAATCCAAAATCGCAAACTTGTCTTGACTGCCCGACAGGGCGTATCGAAGGATCATAAATCACCACATGCCTCTTAGACTCAAATCACTCGAATTGCAAGGATACAAAACATTCGCTTCGAAGACCACCTTCGAATTCGCGAGCGGGATCACCGCCATCGTCGGCCCGAATGGCTCGGGCAAATCGAACATCGCAGACGCGCTCCGCTGGGTATTGGGCGAACAATCATATGCGCTGTTACGCGGCAAAAAGACCGAAGACATGATCTTCAACGGTTCGGAACATCGCGCCCGCGCCGGCATGGCATCTGCCCATATCTTATTCGATAATACCGCAAACTGGCTTCCGCTCGACTTCACCGAAGTCGGCATGACCCGCCGCGCCTACCGCGACGGTCATAACGATTACTTGTTAAACAATCAACAAGTGCGCCTGCGCGATTTGAATGAAATTCTCGCCGCCTCCGGGCTATCGGAGCGCACGTACACAATTTTGGGGCAGGGACTCGTGGACGCATCATTGGCGCTGAAAGCCGATGAACGTCGCCGCCTGTTCGAGGAAGCCGCCGGGGTCGGCTTGTATCGCGTCCGCCGCGAAGACGCCATGAAACGACTCGACAACACGGAACGCAATCTCGAACGCGTTCTCGATATCATGTCTGAGTTGGAGCCGCGCTTGCGGAGCCTCGAACGACAGGCAAAACGCGCCATCGAATTTTCACGCGCGCAGGCAGACCTGAAAATTATTCTGCGCGAATGGTATGGCTATCATTGGCATCGCGCCCAGCAGGAATTGACCACCGCAAAAGAAGCGGTCAAAGCGCAGGATGCGCGCGTGGTAGAAGAGCGCGAGGCTCATCAGCAGGCGCAAACGGAGTACAACGCATTCCGTGAAAAGTTCGTCGGTTTGCGGGCGGAGTTGAACGCGTGGCATCGCGCCTCCGCCGAATTACACAGCCAGCGCGAGGCAGCGAGCCGTGAACTCGCCGTGCTCGAAGAACGCAGGCGGTCGCTGCTCGCGTCGCAGACCTCCATGCTCACCGAAAAAGAACGCGCCGGCGATGAAGAAAAGATCGCGCGCGCGCGCATTGAAGAAACCGGGCGCGAGTTCGAGCGCCTGCAAGCCGAATACAACGAGGCGCAACAACAACTCGGCGAGGCGCAACAAAAATTACAAACCCGCCAACTGGACCGCGCCACGCTCGAGGAAAAAATCCAATCTGCCCGCATTCAAATCGAAAAATGGACAACCCAGCGCGCTGAATCGCAGGCAAGGTTCGATGAATTAACCTTGCGCGTCGAAACGCTGCAAACCCGGCTGGAGGAAACAGGCAGGGACGCGTTATCCGCTGAAACGGATGCAAGGACAGCCAGCGACATATTTGCCGAAGCGCGGAAGAAAAGAGAAGAAGCCGAAGCGGTGTTGAAGGAAGCGCAAGAGAAAGTGGAAAGCGGAAAATTGAAAGCGGATTCGCTGGAAGGCGCGCGACGCGCGAAAAACGACGAACGCGCAAACCGCCTTGCCGAACACACGCGCGCCAAAACGCAGATCGAGGTGTTGGAGCAAGCCGAGCAATCGCTGGCTGGCTATGCCGAAGGCGCTCGCTTTTTGCTCGATGCGGCGCGGCAGTTCAAACTCAAACGCGCGCGCGGCGCGTTGAGCGCGTTGCTTGATGTGCCGGCGGAACTCGAAACCGCGATCTCCGCCGCGCTCGGCGATACGCTCGACGCTATTTTGCTGGATGCCGATGAGATCGAAGACGCCCTGCGACTGCTCGAAGCAGACGAAGCAGGACGCGCCGCTCTCCTCCCCGTCGAACATCTTTCGCGCGAGATACTATCGAAGCCCAGCGATGACGATTGCATTGGCGTCGCATCTGAACTTGTCAACGCCAGCGCAGAGTTGCAGGCGGCGGTGCGCGTGATGCTTGGTCATACCCTGGTCGCTCGCGATCGTTCGTCGGCAAGACGCATCATCCGCGATCTGCCGACTCACGCGCGCGTGGTGACGTTACAAGGGGAGGTCTTCCGGGGCGATGGGCTGATCGTCGCCGGGAAGACCGCTTCGTCCTCCGCTCTCAGCCGGCCTCGCCAAAAGCGAGAGTTGACCGAAGCCCTAGCCGCGCTCGGCGCGCAGATCGAATCGTTGAACGGCGAGGTCGATTTGCTTTCCGCTCAGGTCGAGGATGCCGCGCGGGGCGTGAGTCAAGCCGAGGGCGAGGCGCGCGAGTCGCGGTTCAGGCTGGAAGAAACGCAGACGCTGGAGAATCAGGCTGGGTTGGAGTCTGAAGCGGCTCGTCGTCAGTTCGAATGGCAGAAGGGGCAGCAAAGTCAACTTGAAGCGGACGCCGGCGAGGCGACTTCCGCCAAGAATAATCTCGTGAAAACGTTATCCGAAATCGAGGCGCAATCTATCAGCGCGCAAGAGGAAGTGAAATTGCTCGCCGCGCAATTGACCGAAACCGACCTGGCGGAGACGCAATCGAAGGCGGCGTATTGGGGCACGCGCGTTGCGGTTGTGGAACGCGCGTTGGAAGACGCGCGCGCAAGGAAAGAGGAACGTTCGAACGAGGCGGAGCGGTTCGATGCGCGCCGCGCTGAAATCTCAGCGAGGGCGCATGATGTTGAATCTTCGTTGAGCGAGTTGGAAAATTCAAAAACTTCGTTCCGCGAACGGGAAAGCGAACTGCAAAAACAAATCGAGGATTTGCGCGTGAAGATCGACCCTTCCGAGAAGGTGTTGGAAACCGCCGAGCAGGAAGAGGCGCGTTTACAAGACGCTGAGGCGAACGCGCAAAGGTCTTTGGCGACTACCGAACGACTGGCGGGGCAAGCGCAGTTGGAACATTTGCGAAAAGAAGAGGCGCTCGATAATTTGCGCCAGAAAATCTCGGACGATTTCGGACTGGTGATGTTCGAATATGCCGAGGAGGTTTCGGGACCTGTGCCGTTGCCGCTGGAGGGCATGGTGGAGGAATTGCCGGTGGTGACAGAGATCTCGCCCGATCTGGAGACGCAGTTAACCCAGAACCGTTCGCGCGTGCGCCGGTTGGGGCCGGTGAATCCCGAAGCGAAACAGGAGTTCGACGCGGAGTCTGAACGGTATTCGTTTATGAAGACGCAAGTGGACGATTTACGCAAAGCCGAAGCGGACTTGCGCCAGGTGATGGCTGAACTCGATGAGTTGACAAAGCAATCGTTCTCGAAGACGTTCGATTTGGTGGATAAACAGTTCCGCGCGATGTTTACGAGGTTGTTTGGAGGCGGGTCGGCGCGACTGGCTTTAACCGATCCCGATAATTTGGTTGAAACAGGAATTGAAATTGAAGCGCGTTTGCCCGGTCGGCGCGAGCAGGGATTGGCGTTGCTCTCAGGCGGCGAACGAAGTTTGACGGCTGTCGCGCTGGTGTTTGCGCTGCTCAAAGTATCGCCTACGCCGGTCTGCGTGATGGACGAGGTGGACGCAATGCTCGATGAGGCGAACGTCGGGCGGTTCCGCGATCTGTTGCAGGAATTGAGCAAGGAAACGCAGTTCATTGTCATCACGCATAACCGCAACACCGTGCAGGCGGCAGATGTGATCTATGGCATTACGATGGGGCGCGATTCGGCAAGCCAGATGATCAGCTTGCGGTTGGATCAGGTAACGGAAGATATGTTGAAGCGCGGCTAAGCCGAACTTAAAAAAACATCGCCCTGTTCGTGGTTGAACAGGGCGATTTGATTCTGAGCAAGAAGACTATTGGCCGAACCCAGCCGGCGCGGGCGGAACACGCTCCTGCCAATCGAGGGTTTCGATCTTGGATTCTTCCTCAACCTTTGCCAGCCATTCGGTGAACGCGGTATCCTGCGCCTGGCGATATTGGCTTGCATTAAGCGGAATATTGGCGCGACCTAGCACCTGGATGATGTGATAACCAAATTGGCTTTTCACCGGTTCTCCAATCGCGCCGATCTCCTGACTGAAGGCGGCGTTCTCGAACTCGGACACCATCATTCCCCTGCCAAACCATCCCAGGTCGCCGCCGTTGACAGCGGAGCCGGTATCCTTCGAAACTTTACGGGCAACATCGGCGAAATCGTACCCCAGATCGAAATAGGCTTGCGCGTTACTGACACCCACAAGGTTATCGACAAGGATATGACGCGCCCAGACTTGTTCTTGTGTGCGCGGAACATCGGCAGTTATTTTTTCAAACACCTTGTCGCGGATCAAACCATATTCGTACACGGCGCGTAAAGTTTCTTCGCTGAAACCGCTGTTGTCTTTGAAGTTCGCTATGGCTGTGGCATATTGCTGGTTATAGCCTTCGAGGGTGTAGGGCGTGGCGGTTGCGGTAGCGGGCAATGGAACGAACGTGGGGGTTGCCGGCGCCGAGGTGGAAGTGACAGTCGCAGTGGTGCCTGGATCCGGCGTTCCCGTCGGGGCGACAGTGGATGTGGGTGCGGGCGAGGGCGTAAACGTGGATGGGTACATCGTCAACTGCTGGGGGGAGAGAGTTGGGAAGTCAACCGCGGTCGGCGTGACTGTGGGTGTCTTAGTCCCGTTGGGGAAAAACCCATACGCCGCTTGAATCGCGGCGTCCACTTCATCCTTTGTCACAACGATGCCCATCTTCTCGGCTTCCTGCCGCACGAGTATCTCCGTCTTTAGGTTGTCCAAAGTTTGCTGACCCAGGAGTGTCGGGTTCTGTAATGTGAAGGCAACCGATTGCATCTGTTGCGTGGTATCCAAACCAAAGTTCTGTTGAAATTGCAGGTTTTGATATTCGTTCAAGAGGATTAGCCGTTGCACCTGCACGCGTTCTTGAAATTCTTTCGTGGTGATTTCCTGCCCGTTGATCGTCATAACCGGATCGTTCAATTGCAGGTAATTCAGGTTCAAGTACCCATACCCGATGATCGTCGCTACCAGCACAATGCCGCCCACAGCAATCCAACGCGCCAGGCGGGCTTGCTGGCGGTCGCGTTCAAGGCGGGCAACATGTTTCTTGGTAACAGCCCGCGGTGGTTGACTTTGATTGCTCATACGCGTTTATCGGCTCGCGTCTGCGTGCGCGCCTGTAAACGGAAGCAGGGCAATCTGACGCGCTTGTTTAACTGCGGCGGCAACCACGCGCTGGTGACGGGCACACGCGCCGGTTTGGCGGCGCGGGCGAATGCGCCCATCATCGCCGATGTATTTTCTCAGGAGGTCGATCTTTTTGTAATCGATCGTCAGGGATTTGTCGGCGCAAAACTGGCAAAACTTGGGTTTTGCAAAAAAGCGGCGCTCGCCGCCTCCTTCGCCGCCCTCATGCGATCTGCGTTGTTCTCTTTCTTCAGCCATGATAGTACTCCGTTCTTTCTTTCAGTGGACATCTCGATTGGATGCCTACATCTGTTCATTAAAATGGGAAATCATCTTCCTGGGGTGGCGAATCTGTGTCGCGCGGTTCGGATTCTGTCGGAGTGTGTCCGTGCGGGTTTTGGTCGCGGCGGTCACCCAGCATGATCATCTCATTGGCAACGATCTCAACGCTGGTATGTTTGACGCCTTCTTTATCATCCCAGCGGCGGGTCTGCAACCGTCCATCGACGTACACCTGCTTGCCCTTATTAAGATATTGCTTGCAGGTTTCTGCCAGACTTCCGAAGGCAACGATATTGAACCATTCCGTTTCGCTATGACGCTCGCCGTCGTTGGTATTCCACGAACGGCTGACCGCCACAGTGAAGGTAGTGACGGGCTTCCCGGCAGGCGTGTAGCGCATTTCAGGGTCGCGCCCGAGATGACCAATGATCTGAACTTTGTTCAATCCGCGGCTCATTTCAACTCCTTGTGTTCCAAACCAGAAAAACGACTTATACCACCGTCAACATATGGCGCATGACCGGCTCGAGGAAGCGGATGTTGCGCTCCAAATCGGTTGTGGATTTGGGGTCGATGGTCAGGTTCAAGAGAACGTATTGACCTTCGCGCTGTTTGTGGATGGTGTACGCCAAGCGTCGGCGTCCCCACACATCCACTTTTTCCACCGTGCCGCCGGCTTCTGTCACCCAACCTTGAATCTTTTCGACCGCGCCTTTAAACGCGGTTTCGTCCAGATCAGGCTGGATAATGCAAACCAATTCATAATTTCGCATGAGGGTATTCCTCCTTTCCATGGGATTGCTCCTGTTCAAACCGTAGGTCTGCCGGGAGCGGAAAGGCACGTTAGACGTACCTGTTTAAGCGGGCGGGAGTTTATCATAGGAAGGTGAAAATGTGGAGGGTTATAATTTGAGGGAGTAGACAGGTAAACAAGGAAACACGTAGACAAGTGAAGGAGAAAAATGTTCGATTTACCAAACGATGACATCTTGCCACTGACAAAAGAGCATGTTTTTTTCACGTGGTCGGCTCAGGCAAAGGTCAACCCAATCCCAATCAGGCGCGCGAAAGGCATTTATTTCTGGGATGTGGACGACAAGCGTTACCTCGACTTCAACTCAATGACCATGTGCGTGAACATCGGTCACGGCGACGAGCGCATCATCAGAGCCATGCAAGAACAGGCGGCGGAACTCCCCTACGCCGCGCCGGGCATGACGACGAAAATCCGCGCGCTTGCCGCCAAAACCATAGCAGATATAACCCCGCATCAAGCCCTGACGAAGATCCTGTTCACCCTCGGCGGCGCGGACGCCAACGAGAATGCGATTAAACTCGCGCGCGGCTACACGGGACGCCACAAAATTCTGACTCGCTACCGGTCTTACCACGGGGCAACTGCCGGCGCCATGGCGGCGACTGGCGACCCCCGGCGCGTGGTCTGGGAACCCAACTTGATGCCCGGCGTTGTCCACTTCCTCGACCCGTATCGCTACCGCTCGACGTTTCACCGCACAAACCTGGATATTTCAGAAGAAGAGTTCACACGCGATTACCTGAATCATCTTGAGGAGATCATCCGCTACGAGGGACCCGAATCCATTGCGGCGATCCTGATGGAATCGGTCACCGGCACGAACGGAATCATTATTCCTCCAGACGGGTACATGCAGGGCGTCCGCGCGTTGTGCGACAAGTATGGCATCGTGATGATCTGCGACGAAGTGATGAGCGGATTTGGTCGCACCGGCAAGTGGTTTGCCATTGAACACTGGGATGTGACGCCGGATATCATCACGATGGCGAAAGGACTCACGTCTGCGTATGCGCCGCTGGGAGCGGTGGCAATGAAGCCAGAGATCGCCGCCGCATTCAATGAAACCCCGTTTGAAAGCGGATTAACGTACACATCTCATCCCGTTTCGCTGGCGGCGGCGGTCGCCAACATTCAGGCGATGAAGGACGATCAAATCGTCCAACGCGCGGCAGGCATGGGTCCGGTGTTGAAGCGCATGTTGTCCGATCTCGGCGAAGCGCATCCTTCTGTTGGCGATGTTCGCTCGATCGGTTTGTTCGGAATCCTTGAACTGGTCAAAGATAGAAAAACAAAAGAGCCGATGACGCCGTGGAATAGTTCATCGCCGGCGATGAACGCGCTGAAAAAATATTGTCTCGATCATGGAGTGTTCTTGTACACACACTGGCATACCGTGTTGATTATCCCGCCGCTGATCATTTCTGAAGAGCAACTCAAAGAGGGCATGGACGTGTTGGATAAGGCTTTAGAAATTACAGACGAAGAAACGCATGGATAACAAGCCCAATTTCGATCGCGCGCTCATCATCCCGCTCGCGCTTGGCGTGTTCGCTTTGTTTGGAATCTGTCTTGTGTTGCTCCTTGGACAGTTAAGTTCATTCCGCTCCGTTTCCGTGATAAGTGAAACATCGACCCCGTTCAAGTATCTCCTTCTCGGAACCGAACCGGGATTTACAACCCTTACCCCCGATGATAGTGCGGCAGATAATGAAGCAACTTCTGAGCCTACCGTCACGCCGTTCGATCTTGATTTTTTGCGCCCCACTCCGACTGAAGAGGCTGGGGAATTCGATGAATCAAAAGCGCCAACAAAACCATCATCCGTACTGACCAAACCCGCTTCACCCAAACCGACTCAGTCATCGTCAGCACCGACCAGCACGGCTCCATCGAAACCCACCACTTCCCCATCCAACGCGCCGCTGAACCCCGGCACCTACGACGATTTCGACGCGCACATTCAATATGAAGGAAACTGGATCGAGCAAGTGGATGTGCCCGACGCCTTCGAGGACACACTGCATGTTTCTAATATATTGAATAACTCGCTATCCTTCCGCTTCATCGGCGAGCAGATTCGAATCTTCTATCAGGAAGGACCCGGGCTTGGCTCGGTACGCATCTCGCTGGACGGGTTAGATTTTGATCTCAGCCAATCTGCCAGCGCGACCAGCATTGAGGAATGGCCCTCGCCGATATTAGTCAACGGCACGCACAGCGTCACGATTACCCATCTCTCCGGCGGCTCGATCAATCTCGATTCATTCATCGTCCCCGATCCCATCGTCACTCCCACGCCCACCACAACTCCGTAAATTACAAAGTGGAAAAAAACTGCTCCAAATCGGCTTTCAAAAAATAGTCGCGAAAAGCCGTTGTCTCTCCAAGAATCCCTCTGACTGCGATGAACAACTCCTTTTGCAGATATTGATTCGCCTCGCCATTCCCAGCGGATAAAAGAACCGCTTCGCCCTCGCCCTTCGACTCGCTCAGGACAATGGGGGCGGATGTCACGTGACCCCCAGCCGACAGCCACCCCAAGCCGATCCGCACGGCGTTGACGCGCTGCGCGGTTACGACTGCCAATTCGTTTACCGAAACTTTCCCGCCCTTGTTGTTGATCGCAAACTTCGCCATGCCCGCCAGCCGCGCAAGGAACTCGTCCGTTTTTTCTTTCGCGGGTGAAACGCCAAACACATGCACAACTTTCGGTTTGACGATTTCCAGCGCGGCGCGAAGTTCCGCTGGCGACGCTGGAGTTGTGTAAATCACAAGCTCATCGGCGGGATGCAATTCAAACCGTGATTTTCCTTTTGATTTATCTGCGCCCTCCGCCCAGACCAAGGTTGAAGGTTGAAGGTCGAAGGTCGAAGGGTTCAATCTCCAATCTCTAATCTCTAGTCTCTGCTCTCGAATCTCAATGGCTTTATTTTCAACAACGCGAAACTCCTCAAACGTCGCGTTGACTTGTTTCTCTCCGCGAAACGTGGAGGCACGCACGGAATACGCAACGTCAACCTGGCTTCCTGTTTCAGGCAATTCTTCTCCCGCGCCGCCCCACCACAAAATACTTTGCACGTTCCCGTTTTCATCTTCCACTGCCAGACGCAAATGCTCTTTTGTCTTGCCGATCTCTGCAACAGACTTCAACGTCACGCCGCGCGATGCGAATGTTAGTTTTGGATTCCCCGCGCCAAACGGGGCGAGCATTTCAATCGAGTCGGCTAATTCAAGGTTGATCTCATCCAAGCCAAGCCACGAATCAATTTGAAGCGTCGGCTCTTCGCGGACGATCTCGCCCAGTTGTTTTTCGATGGCTTTGCCAAGCCCGCGACGAAACGAAGATAGATTCTCTTTTGGAAGCGACAATCCCGCCGCCATGGGATGTCCGCCGAAGTTGAGCAGAGAATCTTTTTGCGATGAGATCGCGTCGGTGATGTGAAGTCCTTCAATGGAGCGAGCCGAGCCGCGCAAGATGCCATCGTCCGATTCGGTGAGGAGGAGCGCGGGCTTGTGATAACGGTCAACGAGACGGTTTGCCACGATGCCGACGACTCCACCGGGCCAGTTGGGATGCGATAGCACAATCGCGGGTTCGTTCAACAGTTCGGGATGCGCGCGCAATTGCGCCTCCGCCGCCTCGGTGACTTGGCTCGTCAACAGGCGGCGTTGGGCGTTCAAGCCTTCAATTTGTGCGGCGAGAACGCGGGCTTGCGCAGGGTTATCGGTAATTAGTAATTCTACGGCGGGGTTGGCGTCGCTGAGACGACCAAGCGCGTTCAAACGCGGAGCAAATGTGAAGCCGATGGTTTCTTCGGTCATTGATTCAAGATTCGTGTTCGAGAGTTCCGCCATTACTTTCAAGCCAATGCGGTTTGTTGTCCGAAGTCTTTGAATTCCCTTTTGTGCGAGAGTTCGTGTTTCGCCTTGGAGGAGGGCAACGTCGGCGATGAGTCCTAAGGCTACTAGATCAAGCAGATCTTCTGACGATGGACGATGGACACTGGACGATTCATGGTCAATGGTCTGTGGTCCATGGTCGAGTTGTTCGACACTAGAGACTGGAGACTGCTCGCTTTGTAATTGGTAATTCGTAATTAGAGATTCGGCGAGTTTATAGGCAACGCCGACGCCAGCGAGGTTTTTGAGGGGATGATCTTCGGGTAGAAGTTTTGGGTTGATGATCGCTTTGGCGTTTGGAAGCGTTTCGCCGAGATCGTGATGATCTGTAACGATAACATCCACGCCGCGCGAGTTGCAGTAGTCAATGGCTTTGTGGGCAGTGACGCCGGTGTCGCAGGTGACGAGGAGTTTGATCCCATTATCAATGATCGGCGCAAGCGATTCGATGTGTACGCCGTGACTCTCTTTACCGCGGATTGGGATGTAGTAAACCACATCGGCGCCGAGGGATTGAAGCGTTTGCACAAGCAAAGCGGTGGAGGTTTGCCCGTCCACGTCGAAGTCGCCCCAGACGCAGATGCGATCCTTGCGTTGGATAGCGGCGCGGATAATTTCAGTCGCTGATTCGATGTTTGGAAACGGCGTAGATGGAGTCACTTCGGGGTGGAGGAACGCGCGGGCGGAGTCGGGTGTGGCGATGCCGCGGCGGATGAGAGTCTGCTTGAGGAGCAGAGGCAGGTCGAGGGTGGAAAGAGGCGAAGCGTCCGTCTGAGGTGGGTCGAGCCAGCGAGTCATGTATCCAAGTATCAGGTGTCACGTGTCACGTGTCAAGTTTCAGGATTCAATTGCTACTCGCCGCGAGGAATTCATTGAGCTCCTGTTCGCGTTGCTGGAGATAAAGTTTGTTGCCAACGCGTTTCAAAATGCCGATGGACTCTTCGAGCAGGCGACGCGCTTCGTTGAGATTTTTTTGTTTGAACGCGACCTGCGCCAAGACCGCCAGCGAGTTGGCGATATGCGCGTCGTGACCGACCTGTTGGTGCGAGCGCAGGGCTTCTTCGGCGAACTGAGCGGCTTGGTCGAATTTCATTTCCTGAATGGCGGCATTTGCCAGGCTCGTGCAGGCGGCGCCGATCATTTCCAGATTATTCATTTTTTGAGCCAGCGTCAGCGCGCGGTCGGCGCAGGTGGTTCCCTCCGCCAGTTGTCCCGTTGCGAGAAAGACCTCCGCCAGATTCGAGTTGGCGGTCATCTCGCCCCATTCGGAATGGACAGCCTGATATTCCTCCGCCGCCATTCGCCAGAAAGAAATTACGCCATCCATGTTTCCCAACCCAAATTGCGCCGCGCCCGCGTAGATGAGCGTGTGCGCGCTCGCGATGTGTGGACGATGTTTCTTCAGCATGGTCATAGACTTCTCGCACCAGTCCATTGCCGCTTGATATTCGCCGAGGCGAAAGAGAAACGCGCCTGCCAATCCCATGACCCTACCTTTGGCGATGAATGATTCTTTTTTTGCAGATTTTGGCAAACCCTCCAGCGATTGAATCGCCGCCTGCGCCATTTGGAAGCCTTCGTTGTACAACCCTGCCAGATCAAAGCCTTGCATGAACGAATCGGACATGGCGTTGAAAATGGACGCATCACGATTTTCCGCCGCCCAAGCCCATGCCAGACGGATGTTAGGGAGATCGGCTAGGAAAAGAGGCATGACTTTCTGAGGTTGACCGCCCAGAAAATCCGATTCGAGATACTTCACATATTTACCAAAGTAATGCGCGTGCGCTTCTCGAGTTTGCGCGCGCAGATCAACATCGTCGTTTAAGCGCATGTCGGCATATTGGATCATCAACGCATGGCGGCGATAGCGTCCATCGTCGTGGAAGCGCAGGGCAGATTTATCTACAAAACGCGCCAGCATGGAGAGGTCTGCGCCCGTCACTTCGCAGAACGCCTCGCGTGTGAATCCGCCGCGGAAGACCGCCTGCTTTTGAAAAACGATCCGTTCTTCGGGCGAGAGCAGATTCCAAAAATAATCGAACACTGCGCGCATACTGCGATGACGCGGCGGCAGGTCTTGTTGCGATGTGGTAAGCAGATCGAGATTGCGTTCGATCTCTTGCACGATCTCGCCCACGGCGAGTCCGCGCACCCAGGCGGCGGCAAGTTCGAGCGCGAGCGGCGAGCCGTTCAACAGTTCGCACAGACGCGCAATGTCAGACACATCCTCGGCATTGGGATGAAAATCGGGTTTAAGGCGGCGGGCGCGGTCCGCAAAAAGTTTGAAGGCGGGAGAAGACGAATCGTCATGCGGAAGACCGTGCACTTCGAGCAACGTCTCTGCCTGAATGTTCAAGCGCGCCAGCGACGTGATGAGCAATTTCAGCTTCGGCGCGAGGCGCACGGTCTCGGCGATCCACTTGCAGACCGCATCGCCGACGAGTTGCTCCATGTTGTCCAAAATCAGCAGGAGATTTTTATCGCGCAAAAACTCGCGCGTTTCTTCGCCGCCCGTCGCGTTGATCTTCAACGCGCTCGCAATCGCGAGAAACATCCCATCCACATCTTTGACAGACGAAAGCGAGACGAACCATGCGCCATCCAAAAATTGATGAAAGTGAGTCTGCGCGGCTTGCAGAGCCAAACTGGATTTGCCCACGCCTCCTTCGCCGACCAAAGTTAATACGCGGCAATCGGCATTCGCTAACCTGACGCCTATCTCTGCCAACTCCGCTTCGCGCCCGATGAACGATGTTGCGCGAGCGGGCAGGTTACCCGCGGGACGTGTCTCCGCATTACAGATCTGTTCGTAGAGCGCGGTCGTTTCGGCGGAAGGCTCGACGCCCAGTTCCTTTGCGAGGATGCGGCGGCAGGTCTGATATTGCGCCAGCGCGGCGGAGCGTTGACCCGCGCGGGCAAGCGCAGACATGCGCTGTCGGTGCGCCTCCTCGCGCCACGAATCAAAAGCGAGTAAGCGGGAGGTGGCTTCGAGCGCGGCGGGATAATCCGCGCGGCTGAGTTGAATTTCAGCAAGGCGATGCAAGGCTTGCAATGCCAGTTCGCGCAGGCGGGCGCGTTCGGTCAGCGTCCAATCTTCGAAGGCGGGCGCGTCGCGGACGTGGAAGCCTTCGAGGAAGTCGCCGCGGTAGAGGCGCAGGGAATCTGTCAGGATAACTGAAGCGGGCTGAGGGTCCAGAGAGGAAGCGGAATGAACGGCGGCGTCAAACTCCAACGAGTCCACGAATCCGCCGCCTGTGAATTCAATCGAATCGCGCGTGATGGTCAATTCATCGTCAAAATATTTGCGAAGGTTGGCGAGAGCTTGGCGCAGATTGTTTTTCGCGTCCGCGTCGGACATCTCGCCCCACAGGAGTGTGGCGAGTTTGTCGCGGCTGTGAGCGCGGCGAGTGACGGCGAGATATGCCAGCAGAGCAGGGACTTTGTTGGAAATGAAGTTGGCGCTTCGCGTGATTTGCATTCCGCCCAAGTAAGACAAACTTAGGTTTGTCCTACGGTTCGTCTTACCATTCGCCGAGGTTGGGATTGACATAGGTGAACTTCCAATCCTTCCATTCTTTCACCAGCCCCGCTTTGACGGGGTTGTTCAAGATGTAAAGAATGATTCGTTCCATTTCTTTTTCATCGCGGACGTAGTGATCGTAGGACTCATGATGCCAGAAATAGCCTTCGCGCTTGAGGGCAAGGTTGCAATAGCGGGCGGCGCGTCCTTTGAGCAGGCGCATGATCTCGGCGACGGGAGAGATCGCGCTCTTCATTCTGGATGGGGGAAATTTTTCGATGAGCGAGCGGATGAGCAAATGAACGTGATTGGGCATGATGCAATAGGCGTAGAGTTCGTAATGCTCGTCGGCTTTCCTGTGGATTTCATGCGCCACAATTTGCGCGATGTTTTCCTGCCTGAGCCAATCATGCCCGAATTGACAACGGTCGAGCCATTCGTCGAAATGCCCGAAATACTTTTTCTGGATGTTGTAACGTTCTGCGGCGGTTTTGGCGGCGCGCAATTCCTGTTCCCGCTGCGCTTTCAACTCGTCCACCACGGCGGCGGGGAGCGAATCCACGAGGCTGAAGGTGATGAAGAGCGGGTTGTCCTGCGGGTGGATGTGCGGCAGTTTGCGGCGGTAGTAGATGGTTTCTGGCATGGGCTGTGTAGGACAAACTTAAGTTTGTCGCACGGAATAAATGATTTCTAAACGATGAGTTTATAGAATGGGGCAAGATTATCACAGTTGAGAATGAATGAACAGTAGCCATGTCCAATTTTTTGCCCGCGCGCCCACCCCATTACCACCACTTCATCCTCCTCGTGTGGGAGGAGCGCGGCACGGATGGACAGAACTCGGCGTGGCGGTTCAGTTTGCAGGACTCACAGAAGGAGGAGCGCATCGGTTTCAAGGATTTGAACGAACTTACGATGTTTCTTGAAAAGTGGATGAAGGATTCGTCTCAATTGAATATAGATTTGCCAAACAAGAAAATCAAATGAACTCATGTTCGCCACTCGGTCATTTCTGAACTGTCGCGCGAACATGGAATAAGGAGAAATTCATGCTTTACCAACTCGTTGTCTTCCTGCACGTTGTCGCGGTACTCGGATACCTGCTCGCACACGGGGTCTCGGCGGCGGTTTCCTACGCCATCAAGAAAGAACGCGATGTCAATCGTATCCGCGCCCTGCTGGACATTTCGGAGAAATCTTATCCATCCATGTTCTTGACTCTGCTTGCCATCATCGTGTTTGGATTACTCGCGGCGTTCCTCAACATGACTTGGTGGGGCTTCGGCTGGATTTGGCTCTCGATTGTAGTCTTGATCGTAATTATCGTGCTGATGGCAGTCTATGGCGCGGCAGTCTTTGGCGAGATCAGAAAAGCCGCGGGGATTCCTTACAGGGTCAAGGGAAAGCCTTTCCCTGCGGAACCTGCCAAAAGCGATGAGGAAGTCTATGCTGTCGCAGCAAAGGTGAATCCGACGCTATTACTCATCGTTGGCTACGGCGGATTCGCGGTCATCGCGTGGCTGATGATCGTCAAGCCGTTTTAGCGCATTAAATTTTTCACGATACACAAGGAGAAACAGAATGAAGAAGGTTTTGAAATGGATCGGGATCGTGCTTGGTTCGTTGATCGGATTGATTCTGCTCGCGGGCATCGTGATGGTTTTGATCGGCAATTCCCGCCTGAATAAGACATATGATTTTCCGCCGTCAAATATAGTTATTCCCACGGACACGGCGAGCATCGAATATGGCAAACATCGCGTTGAGACATTATGCCAGGGCTGTCATGGACCCGACCTTGGCGGAATCAATCAGTGGTTCAACGCCGGTCCGATTGGGACGGTGGATTCCGCTAACCTTACTTCAGGAGAAGGCGGGTTTGCGCGCGAAGCGAAATCGGATGAAGATTTTGTACGAGCCATTCGCCATGGGATCGGACTCGACGGCAAACCGATCTTCATGCCGGCAGTTGGCTCCACTTCTTATTTAAGCGATGAAGACCTTGGCGCGATCATTGCCTATGTCAAGTCTGTCCCACCGGTGGATCATGTGACGAACGGTCACAACTTCACGCCGTTGGCGAAGATTCTTTTTGTGCTGGGAAAACTTCCCAACATGCCGGTTGAGACGGTAAGCCATGAAATCCATGTCACTGCGCCCGAGGTGGGAGCAACCGCGGAGTACGGCGAGTACATGGTCAACACCAACGACTGCCGTACTTGTCACGGACCGAACTTGAACGGCGGTCCATTCCCTGATCCGACCATCACGAAGATTTCACCAAATCTCACACCCGGTGGCGAACTATCTGCCTGGACGGAAGAAGAGTTCATCACGGCGATTCGCACAGGCGTTACGCCCAGCGGATACCAGCTTGATAACGAGTTCATGCCATGGGAGACGTTCCGCAATTACACTGACGATGAGTTAAAGGCGATCTGGATGTATTTGCAAACGCTTCCAAAACTGGAGCAGTACACAGAATAATTTTGCGCCCAAAATGAAAACGACCTTCGAAAAATCTCCGAAGGTCGTTTGTTTTGTTCCTATTTTTTATCTGGCTCAAAGATCTCTTCGATCTTCATCCCGAACAACTTTGCGATCGTGAACGCAAGCGGCAGGCTGGGATCGTATTTCTCGGTTTCAATCGCGTTGACCGTTTGGCGCGAAACGTTGAGTTTGTCGGCGAGGTCCGCCTGCGACCAATCTCGTTCGGCGCGGAGTACTTTGAGTTTGTTTTTCATCGGTACTTCCATGCGAAAATACCCACACCGATGCCCCATAACATAAGCATCAGAGGAAAAACATAAAGAGTGGGAAGATGCGGAAAGCCTATATTTTCAAGAAAGCCGTAACTAAACGTGAGTAGTCCGGTGAGGATACCCGAAAAGGCTACCGCTTGAAATTGGATTTTTTGCTGCAGCTCGTCGCTGTCTCTTAATGCCCGTAAGACTGCGATCACCGCAAACGCGGCAGGGGCGACGGGAATTAAAGCGATAACAATTTGCGCGCTCTTCGGAATTTCGAAATTAGACAACACGATGATGCTTCCCGCCAATAACACGGTATACAATCCCATGGAGACACCGAATTCTTTGAAATATCTTTTTTGAACTTCACGATTCATGATTTGTCTCCATTGTTCTCATCGTCCTTGTTGAATGCCGCTCCAAACGCAAAACCCATTGCAACACCAATTGCAATCCCCATGCCGATGTTATCCAGCGCGATACCGATGCCGACGCCGATCGCGATTCCTATTGCAAAGCCCGCCATTGGATTTTTCTTTTTCATGTTTTCTCCTGTAAAGCTTACTTGACTTTCTGTAGTGTAAAGCAAACTTTACATTAAGTCAAGGGGTTTTACCCATGGATCCATCATATGAGTTACGCTGTTGAACCTGTTCCGCCATTGTCGCACTGCGGCGGTGGTATGATTGGCGGACAAATCATCATGAATAAGAGGTTTTTTATGTTCCGTTTTTTCAAGAAGCGCGAAGAAATATTCAACAAACTCATTCAAGAACAGGCGGCAGTCACGTTCGAGGGGTTGAAATTGCTCGTCAAGTATTTAGAGACGCCGTCGCCCGAGATCGCCGAGCAGTTGTCCCTGAAGGAAAAAGAAGCGGATGAAACCCGCCGCATCCTGATCGACGAGTTGAATCGCTCCTTTGTCACGCCGTTCGACCGCGAGGACATCTTCGCCCTCTCCCGCTCGATTGACGATGTGATCGACTACGCCGACAGCACGGTCAGCGAAATGGCGATCCTGAATGTTTCGCCAACTTCGTTTATGACGCGCATGGCTTCGCTCCTCAAAGAGGCGGCGTACGAAATTCATCAGGCGGTAATGCGCCTCGAAAAACATCCCGCCGTCGCCACTGACCACGCCCAGCGCGCGAAGGCGCTCGAAAATCGCGTGGAGGGCGTATACCGCGAAGCCGTCGCAGACCTATTCCGCGGACCCGAAGATGTGCATCACGTGGTGGAGATGTTGAAATTGCGGGAGGTGTATCGTCATCTCTCCAACGCGGCAGACCGCGGCGACGAAGCGGCAAACATCATCGCAGACATTGTGGTGAAGAAAACCTGACATAGTATCGTAACACCTCAGCCACAGAACGCAGAGAGAATTCGAGAGATTCTCAGAGGACCCTGTGATCTCTGTGGCTAAGCAAAGCCTCTAAACACAACGACTGCTCAAATCATGTCCAACGAACTCATCATCTTAATTACGCTCGCATTACTATTCGGTTTTCTGAACGGAATCCGCGACGCGGCAAACATCGTCGCCACCGTGATCTCCTCGCGCGCGTTCGCCCCGCGCACCGCGCTGACCATCGCCGCGCTGGCTGAATTTACGGGTCCATTTTTATTTGGGGTTGGGGTGGCGCGCACCATCGGCGTTGATACCATCCAAGCCGATTCGCTGACGCTCACCGTAATCATCGCCGCGCTCTTGGGAGCGATCGTTTGGAACATCGTCAACGGCTTTTTCGGAATTCCCGGCAGTTCATCGCACACACTGATCGGCGGGATTATCGGCGCGGTAATGGTCTCGGCAGGGTGGGAAGCGATCAAAATCCCCGGCCTCACCAAAGTATTAGCCGCGTTGTTTATCTTTCCACTGATCGGATTCGCATCCGGCTTTCTCTTCACCCGTCTGATCTATTTCCTGGCTCACAACGCATCGCCAAGGATCAACGAATTTTTCAAACGAAGCCAGCTCCTCACCGCCGTCATCCTTGGCTTGAGCCACGGCACGAACGACGCGCAAAAATCCATGGGCATTATCGTTCTTGGGCTGGTGATCAGCGGTCAGCTAAAATCATTCGAAGTGCCGCTATGGGTCACCATTGCCAGCGCAGTTTCCATGGCGATCGGAACAAGTCTCGGGGGTTGGAAAATCATCCGCACGCTTGGCGGCAGGTTTTATAAGATCCGCCCTCTTCATAGTTTTTCAACGCAACTTACTTCAGGCATCGTCATTCTTAGCGCATCCTTCTTCGGCGCGCCGGTCAGCACCTCGCACGTGGTCAGTTCCGCCATCATCGGCGTCGGCGCATCGGAACGCCTTAGCAAAGTCCGCTGGAGCGTGGCAGGCGACATCCTCACCGCGTGGCTGATCACCATCCCTGTCAGCGCGTTGCTTGCGGCGGGGTTTTACTGGTTGTTAATCTCTTTGTAAAAAACTACGGTATTACCAACACCTGCCCCACACTGATATTGTTCACATTCAAAATACCATTCGCCGAAGCAATTGACGCGACGGTCGTGCTGTATTTGATCGCGATCGCATACAACGAATCGCCGGATTTGACCGTGTGTGTTCGTGGGGATGAAGAACCGCTTCCTCCGCCAGCGGAACCTCTTTCGCCTTCCGAAGGGATCGCTACCGCGACAGGGATCGTCAACGAGTCGCCCGTTTTCAACAACTGCGGATTCTCGCTGACAAGTTCGCGCACGGTCACGCCGTATTTATTCGCAATGGATTCAAACGAATCGCCTGCCGCCACTTTGTGCTTTGCAGGTTTTGAATCAGGCGTGACTGGTTTCGCGCCTGCGAATTGATACAACTCCTCCAACGTGCCGTTGAACACGTTCATATCCACGTTGGCATTGATACCGTTGACGCGTCCCTTTTCACTGTATTGCCAGAACGTCCACTTGAACCAACCGCGCGGCAAGAACGGCTTCGAGTCTTCTAAATAATTATTCGGGTATTGCGCCAGCCATAACGGATAATCCTTTGCCCACACGGGAGGGCCGCCGCCTGCTTCGGAAAAATAATCTTGCAAGAAGTATTGACCCGAATAAATGATCGGTTTTTTTTCCGAACGCAGCTTCGACGAGATCAAGCCATACTTTTGCGCGCTCGATAACTTTCTCTTTCTTCTGCCCATCGTTCGATTCCACATCCAACACGGGCGGGAGTTCGCCATTGTCACCCACCGATTTCACATAATCAATAAATCGCGTGGCTTGTTTCTTTGCATCCACATTGGCGCGGAAGAAGTGGTATGCCCCTCGCAAGAGTCCAGCCGCTTTTGCGCCAGACCAATTCGCGGCGAACGTTTGATCCGAATAAAAATCTCCCTCAGTGGCTTTCGCAAAAACGAAACGCTGACCTGTTGCGCGAACCTTGGGCCAGTCGATGCCTGCATCCCAATATGAAACGTCTATGCCCGGAACGGTTGCCATACACCTCTCCTTTCAGGTTGTCAAGACGAGGTTAGCACAAATCGTTGACAAAATCAACTGGTCTGAAATTTCCGCAATTAATGTATCCCTCCCCTCGCGCGGACGATTATGGTATAAAAATCGCATCCCTGCTGTGCTCGTGATGTTGCCCTTCCGTTTTGAGCCAACACTTTGTAAAAGGGTCTTTAACTCCAAAAGAAATAACGCGATAGGCCTGAGCCAAGGCGGCGTTTCTGGGTAGGGACCCACCTGCGAAAGCAGGTTCAAAACTTCGTAGCACACGGCATCGGCGGGGAATCGAATGTAACAGACCTCACAGGTCTCAAAGACCTGTGAGGTCTTTTTATTTCTTTACGGAGACCGATGAATCGCAATCGCTTCGCGCAGACCTGATTCAAGCGCGCCTTGGATCCACGCGTGATACAGCGATGCGTGCTCGCCCGCAAAATGGATTCGACCTTCGGGTTTGACAATTTCATCGTGCAACAACGTTTGTTGACCAGGATCGAATAACGCGAACGCGCCGCCTGCAAATTCATCGTCATGCCACATCCAGGATGTTCCCACCTCAAACTCTTTTGCAATTTGCGGATGAATTTCAGCAACATCGTCAAGCGCTTGCACAATTCGATCATCGGGCTTGAGCGAACCCCAGCGTTGCGCATCTTCCGACCACGTATAACTTGCGAGAATCACGCCGCGTCCCGTTTCGCGTCCATGGTCGGGATAATATAAATTGCGGATCGGCAGATCTGTCATCGTACCGCCGCCGAAGATGCCGTCATCCTCTTCCCAGAATCTGCGTTTGCATTGGAATAATATTTTGGCAGACGCGTCGTAATGCAACTGGCGGATCGCGCGATTCTTGGCGCGCGCGAACGGCTTGAGAACTTCCACATGGCGCAACACAGGGAATGGAACCGTGATGATCGCATAATCGCCCTTCTCTTCAAACCGCCCCGCCTGAGTCTGATAATGGATCGTTACATCCGTCGGCGATTGATCCATCGCGATCATCTTCGCGCCGAAGCGGATGTTATCTTTCAATTCAGGGAGAAACGCATGCGGCAGGCGGTCTGTGCCGCCGTCGAGTTCGATCATGTTGGTGTAGTAATTGCCCGAATCTTCGCGGAACAATTCAAGGAAGGATGAATTCATCACCGACTCTTGATTCGCCAGCAGACCGAACATCTCGATCATGCCTTCCGACCAGCCGTTCAATTCCAAAAACTCGCGCGTGGAATATTGATCGTACTTGGCGATGATCTCATCCCAGGCTTTGTCGCCGTCTCTTTCGAGCAGGTCAAGCAAAGGTTTGAGTGCGGCTTCATACATCTTGCCCGCTGTTTTTCCTTTTTCCTTTTCAGAGACATCGAACCCCAACAACGACGGGTCTTTCGCGGCTTCCGAAGCGCGGACTTTCCGTCCGCCCATGTAGTGGTATGCGTTGGGGTTATCCATCGTGAAGTCGTTGGTTTTTAGCCCAAATTTTTCGACATAGGACATGGTCAACGTGTGCGCGCGTGGAATCCGCATCGCGCCGACTTCGGCATACAACCCTTCGGTGAATGGATCGCGCAACGTGTAGACTCGTCCACCCACGCGTTGTTGCGCTTCGAGAATGATCGGGGTGTGACCAGCCCGCCGAAGTTCGTACCCGGCTGAAAGTCCCGCAAGACCCGCCCCCACGATGACGACACGCTTCGGCTTGCCGTCTCCAAACTTTTTCGCGATCCCCCCGTTCACAACGTCGAGATAATCCTGAATCGAATGTGCGGATTGCATCGTAGCCTCCAGAGTTGAAGTGGCTGAATCTTATCGAAAATCAAAGTAAAACACAACCACCAATATTGCGCTTGACAAAGCCCCGCTATGCAGTATACAATCGCCGCCATTAACAATTGAATATTCGGAGATTTAGCGGCTGGGTCTTTTGTTGGACAAATTGTCAATTTGTCCAACCGAGATCACGAGGTGGAGGTTCTCCCGTGCGAACGGGATGCTACGGACCAGGGGCGGGGTCCAAAAATCGGATCGATCAGCGGATGCCTCTGAAGTTTGTCACAAACTTCTTTCTCCCTTCCGAAACAAGCGCAAGGAGTGACGAGTTTAAAAAAACTCTGTCGCTCGCCGAAAACCAGACAGTAATGTTTGGGACAAGGGAAGCGCAAGTGATACAGGTGGATTCCATCTGTTCGTGTTTGGAAGGGCTGTCTTTTTTAATGCTGAGTCGTTAACAGGCATGCCCGCGCATGCCTGTTTTGTTTTTACCCGAAACGCTGGTTTCGATACGGGCGAGAGAAGCACTCGCCCTACTCAACCACCGAATTAGGAATGAACTCAGCAAGAATCGGGTCGGCAGAAGTTGGCGATGTTCATAGAATACAATCAAAAGGAGAACCTATGAACACCGATTTCAAACAATCGTCCGAAGATTACCTGCGCATCGAGCAGGCGATCCTGTACCTTGAAAATCATTTCAAAGACCAGCCAAACCTCGACGAGGTCGCGGCGAATGTTGGGCTCAGCGAATATCACTTTCAGCGACTCTTCACACGTTGGGCGGGAGTCAGCCCGAAACGCTTCTTGCAATTCGTGACGAAAGAAAGCGCGAAGGATCTGCTCGACAAGTCGGAGAATCTACTCGACACCACGCATCAAGTCGGACTGTCGAGCCTGGGTCGCCTCCATGATCTTTTTGTCAATACGGAGGCGATGTCGCCAGGCGAGTACAAATCCAAAGGCGAAGGCGTGACCATTCGATACGGGATCCACCTCACGCCCTTCGGCAAATGTTTGATCGGACTCACCGAACGCGGAATTTGCCACCTCGGCTTCGTGCAGGGAAGCGAAGGCGAAGCGATCGATAACCTCGTGAGCGATTGGAAGGAAGCGAAGATGATCGAAGATTATCGAGCCACCGCCGAATTGGTCGCCCCGATCTTCGACTTGCGCTTCAACACCCGAATCAAACCGCTGACGTTGCACCTGCGCGGCACGAACTTCCAGTTGAAAGTGTGGGAGGCGCTGTTGCAAATCCCTGCGGGGACGGTGTCTACCTACGGAGGGATCGCTTCGCGAATTGGAAAGCCGAGCGCGATGCGAGCCGTCGGCACAGCCGTTGGACACAACCCGATCGCGGTGTTGATTCCCTGTCATCGAGTGATTCGCAAGGCTGGCGAGTTTGGGCAGTATCGGTATGGATCGTTGAGGAAGAAGGCGTTGTTGGCGTATGAGTCCGCCCTGAGCGGAGCGAGCCGATAGGCGAGCGCAGTCGAAGGGCGAGGGCGAAGTAACATCCAACCCGATCACGGAGATTGCTTCGTCGGGCTAAAGCCCTCCTCGCAACGACATAATTTTATGGAGATAAATGAAGACAAAAATTTGGATAGCATTGATCGCGTTGTACATTGTGTGGGGTTCAACTTATCTTGCGATTCGATTCGCAGTGGAAACGATTCCGCCGTTCTTGCACGCGGGACTGCGCTTCCTCATTTCGGGCTTGATCCTCGTCCTTTGGCGACGCGCGGCGGGAGATGAAATGCCCACGCGCGTACAATGGAAATCGGTGGCGATCATCGGCACATTATTATTGCTCGGCGGCAATGGACTCGTCTCGTTCGCGGAACAGCGGATCGCGTCTGGCGTGGCGGCGTTGATCGTCGGGACGACTCCGCTGTGGCTGGTGCTAATCGAAGCGTTGCGCCCAGGCGGAGTCAAACCGACGTGGTTAACTATTGTTGGGTTGATCATTGGCTTTAGTGGTATTTATCTGCTGGTGGGTCCGTCGGAATCAACGGGCAAATTGCAATTCGATACGATTGGGACGATTGCCGTGCTTATCGCTTCATTCTTGTGGGCGTCAGGCTCCATTTACAGCCGAAGCGCAGACGTACCCAAGTCCGCGTTGATGACGACAGGCGCGGAAATGTTGGCGGGGAGCGTGCCGATATTTATCGTGAGTCTCTTGCTCGGCGAATGGAACACATTCAATGTCGCGCAAGTTTCAACGCGATCATGGTGGGGCTTGATCTATCTCATCACATTCGGTTCCATGATCGGATTCGTGGCGTACATTTGGCTGTTGCAGAACGCGCCGATCTCGCTCGTGGCAACGTACGCGTATGTGAATCCGCTTGTAGCGGTGTTGCTGGGAGCATGGCTTGCCAGTGAGCCGATCACTCCGCGCACCCTCGCCGCGGCGGGGATCATCATCGGGTCGGTGATATTCATCAATTGGGCGAGGCAGGTCAAGGTCAAGACAGAACCGTTGCAGTCCGCGTCGAGCGGAGAATAATAATTTTATCTGTCAAATGACGTGTCATGCTGAGCGGAGCGAAGCATCTCCACATCAACAAGCGAGACCCTTCGGTCGCTGAAGAACGCTCCCTCAGGGTGACACATAAATTATTTTTACGTCAAGTAAAGATTTAATAACGAGGAGATTGCTTCGGCTTCGCCTCGCAACGACATTAGACACAAGGAGAAAAAATGGACGGCAAAGATTTAATCAAGAAAGTAAAAGAAGATGGTGTAAAGTTTCTTTCGTTACAATTCTCAGATGTGACGGGCGCGGTAAAAAGCGTGGACATGCCCGCGCGGCATCTGGAAGATGTATTGAAAGACGGCGCATGGTTCGACGGGTCTTCGGTGGAGGGATTCGCGCGGATTCAAGAAAGCGACATGCGTTTGCTGATTGATCCCAACACATACGCGGTGTTGCCATGGTCTGCGGCGGACTCAAAACGCGCGCGTGTGTTCTGCGATATCCACATGCCGAACGGCGACCCATTCGAGGGCGATCCGCGCGGCACATTGAAGCGACAGTTAAAGCGCATCGAAGAAAAAGGTTGGACGTTCAATCTCGGACCCGAACCTGAGTTCTTCCTCTTCAAAGGCACGAACGGACACGGCGTTCATCCCGTTCCGCATGACGCGGGCGGATACTTCGACTTCTCGTCATTCGACGAAGCAGTTGTCGTTCGCACTGCGTTGATGAGCGCGCTCGACGCGATGGGACTCGATGTGGAAGTCGGTCATCACGAGGTTGCGCTCGGTCAACACGAAATTGATTTCCGCTTTGCCGACGCGCTCAAGACCGCCGACAATGTGTTGACGTTGAAATACACCGTGAAAGCCATCGCCGCGCAACACGGACTCACCGCATCGTTCATGCCCAAGCCAGTTTTTGGAATCAACGGCTCGGGGATGCACTGTCATCAGAGTCTGTTCGATAACAAGACTGGCACAAACTTGTTCTTCGACAAAAATGACGAGGCGCGTCTTTCCAAACTTGCGTATTCATTCATCGCTGGACAGTTGGCACACGCCCGCGCATTAGCCGCCATCGTCGCGCCGACAGTTAACTCGTACAAGCGTTTGGTTCCTGGTTATGAAGCGCCTGTGTATATCGGTTGGGCGCAACAAAATCGTTCGGCGTTGATCCGCATCCCGCGCTACACCGAAGGTCGCGACAAAGCCGTGCGTGCCGAATTGCGCTTCCCTGATCCATCTGCGAATCCGTATTTGGCGTTCTCGGTCATGCTCGCCGCCGCTTTGGACGGAATCGAAAAGAACATGACCGCGCCGAAGCCGCTCAACAACATCAACTTGTATCACCTCGATAAAGCAGACCGCGCCAAACTCGGCGTGACGGAATTGCCAGGCTCGCTCGCCGAAGCCTTGACCGAACTCGAGAACGATGAAGTCATCAAGTCCGCGCTGGGCGAATCGGCGTATGAAGCGTTCTCGCGCGCCAAATGGGCGGAATGGGACGACTTCCGCTTGCGTGTTTCGGATTACGAGATCGAGAGGTATTTGGAGACGGCGTAGGAGAACGAGTAAATAGTAATTGGTAATTCGCTGGTCGAGTAGCGAGCGGGGTTTGCGAGCGTATCGAGACCAGAGACTAGAGACTGGAGATTAGAGACTGACCTCCGAGGGACTTTGTCCTTCGGAGGTTTGTTTTTGGAATCAGCATCGCCTCACGCGGGGACGTCTTTAGTTTTATGCTACACTTAAGTTGAACCGCAAAACAGAAAACGAGCATTGTTGACGGTATAACACATGAGCTTCAACGAAAACACTCGAGTAAAAATCCCCGCCATCCTTCATCTCTCCAGACTTGGGTTTGAGTATTTATCGCTATCCAAGACAGCATGGGATTTGGAAACAAATATTTTCACGGACATATTTACCAAATCTATCACGCGTATCAACCCCGACCTGGAGGAAAGCGACGCGAGCAGGGTTTTACAAGATGTTTCCCTTGCATTAGACAACGAAGATTTGGGGCGGGCATTTTACAACATGCTGGTTTCCACTTCCTCGCCACGCTTAATTGACTTCAAGAATTTCGATAACAACTCTTTCCACGTCGTCACCGAGTTGACCTGCAAGAACGGCGACGACGAATTTCGCCCCGATATCACCCTGCTAATTAATGGAATGCCGCTGGCGTTCATCGAAGTGAAGAAGCCCAACAATCGCGATGGGATTATGGCGGAGCGCGAGCGCATCAACGTCCGCTTCAAGAACAAGAAGTTCAGGAAGTTCATCAACATCTCGCAAATTCTCGTGTTCTCGAACAACATGGAATACGACGATGGCGACATCGAACCCATTCAGGGAGCGTTTTACGCCACAACTTCCTACGGCGACGCGAATTTCAACTACTTCAGAGAAGAGGAAAAGTTCGATCTCAAAAAATTGTTGGAGTCAGAAGACGAGGCGATTGAGAACTTTGTTCTCAAAGACAACAACCTTGCCTCCATCAAACATTCGCCTGAGTTCCTAACGAACAAAGACCCAAACACGCCAACCAATCGTATGCTGACCTCGTTGTTCAGCAAAGACAGATTGGCGACATTGCTCCGTTACGCCTTTGCTTATGTTCAGAATGAACAGGGACAGATCGAAAAGCACATTCTGCGTTATCCGCAGTTCTTTGCGATGAAAGCCATCGAGCGGACAATTGACAAAGGCGTCAAAAAGGGAATCATCTGGCATACGCAGGGAAGCGGCAAGACCGCGCTCTCGTTTTATAGCGTGCAATACCTGACGGACTATTTCCAGCGCAAGAACGTTGTACCGAAATTCTATTTCATCGTGGATCGGCTTGACCTGATGATTCAGGCGTCGCGCGAATTTTCCAGCCGCGGATTGAAGGTAAACACCGTCAACTCAAAAGAAGACTTGCTCAAACATTTCAAGGCGCACCAATCCATTCACAACACACAGGGACAGCGCGAGATCACCGTCGTCAACATTCAAAAATTTCAGGATCAAAGCGATGTGTTGAGCGAAGCCGATTACGACCTGCAAACCCAGCGCGTGTATTTTTTGGATGAGGTGCATCGCAGTTACAACCCAAACGGCAGTTTTCTGGCAAACCTTTACAGTTCGGACCGCAACGCCATCCTGATCGGCTTGACGGGCACGCCGCTCATCGTCGGCGATGTGAGGTCGCGCGACATCTTCGGGAAGTACATCCACAAATATTATTACAACCGCTCCATCGCGGACGGGTACACCCTGCGCCTGATCCGTGAAGATATCGAGACAGGCTACGCCTTCCAGATGAAGAAGGTGCTGGATGAGTTGGAGATCCAAATTCGCCAGGGCGACCTTGAACGGAAAGACGTTTTCGCCCACGAACGCTTTGTGGAGCCGATGCTCGATTACATCGTGGAGGATTTCATCAACAGCCGCAGAGGCGTGTTCAACGACCACACCGTCGGCGGGATGGTGGTCTGCGACAGCTCGGCGCAAGCGGAGAAGTTGTTCGAGATCTTCGTCAACAAATACAACCCTGAGCAGAAAGTGATTGAACCCGTTGAGCCTTATAAAGCCATCAGGGAACCTGCGCCGCTGTACGGAGAATATACCGACAGGCAGGGAAAGAAAATCACGGCTTCGCTTATTTTGCACAATGTCGGGGATAAGGATGAGCGCAAACAGGAAGTGGAAGATTTCAAGGCAGGGAAGATTGACCTGCTGTTCGTCTACCAGATGCTGTTGACGGGCTTTGATTCCGCCCGCCTCAAGAAGTTGTATCTTGCCCGTCTGGTCAAAGACCATAACCTTTTACAGACCCTCACCCGCGTGAACCGCCCATACAAGAAATTCCGCTACGGCTACGTGGTGGACTTTGCCGATATTCAGGAGCAATTCAAGAAGACCAACAAAGCCTATTTCGACGAGTTGCAGGAGGAACTCGGCGATGAGATGCAGAACTATTCCGATATGTTCAAGTCGCGCGAGGAGATCGAACAGGATATCCGCGAGATCAAAGACAGGCTGTTCCTGTACGACCTGAGCAATGCGGAAATCTTCTCGCAGGAGATCAGCAAGATCGAAGACCGCCAGACGGTTTTGGAGATCAAGAAGGCGCTGGAGAATGCCAAAAGCATTTACAACTTGATTCGCTTGTTCGGTCATTTCGATTTGCTGGAAAAATTGGATTTCAACAAACTGCGCCAAATGTTGGATGAAACCACGCGGTATCTTGAACTGCTCAACCTGAAAGAGTCCCTGCAAAACGACGTGGACACCACCAACCTGTTGAACGTGGCTTTAGAGGATGTGGTCTTCACGTTCTGGAAGCGCTCGGAAGAAGAATTAGTGATCGCCGACCAACTGCGCGACACGCTCGCCAAAACCCGCGAAGCGTTCAACACGAACTTCGACCCAAGAGACCCGCAGTTCGTAAATTTGTACGATGAACTCAAACGGTTGTTTGCCAATCGCAATCTCGATGAAATCTCGCAGGACGAGATGAAGAAGAACATCGGCGCGTTGGAGAAGATCTATAAAAAAGTGTTGGAGTTGAATCGCAAGAACAATCTATTACGGGCGAAATACGAAAACGACGCCAAGTACGCCCGTATGCACAAGCGCATCATGGAACAGGGCAAAATCTCCAAACGCGAAAGCGAAGTGCAGGACGTTCTACTCGACATCAAGCAGAAGACGGATGAGAAGGTTTTGTTGAATACAAATTTACTGAACAATGACGGCTTTTTCTCAGGCTTGATGATGCAATTGCTGGTGGGTTCGTTTGATAAAATCAAAATCCCGCTGGAGCCCGATTCGGCGAAGTTTATCAACAATCTGCTGGTGAGGGAATATATTAATGAGTATCAAGGAATCTACTAAAAGACCTGACAGGTCTTCACGATATCAACCCCGACTCGAATCCATGTCCGCGCAAGCGTTATGATTGACTCGAGCCACGATGAGACCTGTCAGGTCTGGTAAGTAGAATTAAGACCTGACAGGTTTCCGACGAACCGCGATCAACCAGAATCACCGACCGCGCTAAGGTTCTGACGGACTCTCGTCACGATAAAACCTGTCAGGTCTGTAGGTAAAGTTAAGACCTGACAGGTCTCCGATGGACCATGATTAACAAGAATAATTGTCCGCGCAAGCGTTACGATTAAAAATCGTCACGATGAGACCTGTCAGGTCTCACAAACTGGAGAATTAATGGCTTTACTAACCCAAGACTTCACCTCCCAAACCAAGCAACTGATCGACTCGCTCAAGAGCGTGTGCGCCAACCATGGACTCGGCAACGACGGCAACGAGTACAAGATCATCACGCAGACGTTCCTGTACAAGTTCATGAACGATAAGTTCGGCTATGAGGTGAAGCAGGCGGATAAAAAACTGTCGAAGGCGGGCAAGGATTGGGAGCGCGAGGTAGGTGGATTCTCTGACAGCGAGTACGAAATGCTGCTGCTGCGACTCAGCCCCGAGAGTGCGAAGCTGAAGCGTCAGCACTTCCTCTCCTATTTGTATAACAATATGAACCGCGAAGAGTTCGCCAAGCTGTTCGATGACACCCTGCGCGACATCGCCATCTTCAACACGGATATTTTCTCGGTCAAGACGGGCACGGGCGCGAAGATCATCCTGTTCGACGAGTTGAGCAACTACATCACCGACAGTTCACAACGCGACGCCTTCTGCCGCGCGTTGATCAACCCGCTGGTGAACTTCAGTTTTGAGGGCATCTTCGAGCAGAAGTTCGATTTCTTCGCCACCATCTTTGAATATCTCATCAAGGATTACAACAAGGACGGCGGCGGAAAATACGCCGAGTATTACACGCCGCACGCCGTGGCTTCGATCATGGCGTCAATTTTGGTGGACAAGCCCGTGAAAAACGTGACCGCCTACGACCCCGCCGCTGGCACTGGCTCGCTGTTGATGAACCTGGCGCACGCCATCGGCGAAGACCGCTGTACCATTTACTCGCAGGATATTTCGCAAAAGTCGAGCGGCATGTTGCGCCTGAATTTGATCCTCAACAATCTCGTGCATTCCATCCAGAACGTCATTCAGGGCGATACCCTGCTCGCGCCGTATCACAAAGACGGGAACAAACTCAAGACCTTCGATTACATCGTCTCGAACCCGCCCTTCAAATTGGATTTCAGCGCCACCCGCGAGGCGCTCGACAGCAAAGCCAACCACGAGCGCTTCTTTGCGGGCATTCCCAAAATTCCCAACAAAGATAAAGACAAGATGGCGATCTATCTGGTCTTCATCCAGCACATCATGCACTCGCTCGCGCCCAACGGCAAAGCGGCTATCGTCGTGCCGACGGGTTTCCTGACCGCCCAAAGCGGCATCGAGAAAAAGATACGCGAGAAACTGGTGGAAGCGCGCATGTTGCGCGGCGTGGTTTCGATGCCCAGCAACATCTTCGCCACCACAGGCACGAACGTCTCGATCCTGTTTTTGGATAAAGCCAACACCAAAGGCGATATCGTTTTGATGGACGCCTCCAAACTGGGCGAGACGGTGAAGGATGGCAAGAATCAAAAGACATTGCTTTCTGCGGAGGAAGAAAAGCGCATCATCTCGACGTTCAACCTGCATCAGTCTTCGGACGATTTTTCCGTCGTTGTCAGTTACGAGCAGATCAAAGACAAGAACTACTCCTTCAGCGCGGGTCAATACTTCGACGTGAAGATCGAATACACCGACCTCACGCCCAAACAGTTCGCCGCCAAAATGGACGGCTTCAAAGGTAACCTTGATTCGCTCTTCGCCGAGAGCAAGGAATTGGAGAAGGAGATCAAGAAGCAGTTGGGGGGATTGAAGTATGGGTAATTCGGTTGTTGCTTTAAAAGAACTGGGCGAATTTAAAAATGGCGCAAATTACCCAAAAGGGAGTTATGGTGCTGGCAATAAAATTGTCAACGTGAAGGATTTGTTCAGAGGACGTTTTGTTCCATTTAACGGGCTTGATGAATTAAAGCCAGGAACACTGAAAAACAAAGACATTTACCTAGTGGAAGACGGTGATTTGTTGTTTACTCGTTCGTCTTTAGTAAAAAGTGGCTCAGGCATGGTTGCCATGATAAACAACCCGCTAGAAGACATTTTGTTTTGCGGTTTCATAATTAGGTTTCGCCCCAATAAATCAAAAGTCTTGCCATTGTATTTACTTTACCTTTTACGAAGTCCAAAGTATCGGAAGTTATTTACAGATAGTGCAGTTCAAACAAATATTTCAAACATCAATCAAGAAACTTTGGGCAATATCTTAATTGATCTCCCAAACTTTTCCACCCAACAAAAAATCGCCGCCGTCCTCTCCGCCCTGGACGCGAAAATCGAGCTCAACGCCCGCATCAACGCCGAACTAGAGTCCATGGCGAAGACGTTGTACGATTACTGGTTTGTGCAAAAAAAGGTTGAAAGTTGGAAGGTTGGGAAGTTGGGTGATGTATTAAAAATATATCTTGGCGGAACTCCATCAACAAAGAACCCTGAATATTGGGAAAATGCCACAATCCCTTGGTTGAACTCTGGTGACTTAACAGAATTCCCCATTATCATATCCAGTTCATTTGTCACGCAAAAAGGCGTGGACAATTCCGCAACGACAATTCTTCCCAAAGGCAGTGTGGTCATTTCACTTGTTCGTTATATCCGCCCGTCCATTATTACGATGGAAGCCTGTGCAAACCAATCGGTTGTAGGAATTCTTGAAACGGAAGATTTGAAAAATTCATTTATTTATCCATATTTGGTGAATGAAGTTCCAAGATTAATGTCATTGAGAACAGGCGCTCAACAACCGCACATCAATAAAGAAGTGATTGATGAGACCTTGCTTTATATTCCGCCTAAGCATATTCTCAAGGAATATTACAAAGTTGCTGAGCCGATTTACAAGAAGATCATCAATCTTGCTTTTGAATCCCAAACGCTGACGGAACTGCGCGATTGGCTGTTGCCGATGCTGATGAATGGGCAGGTGAGGGTTGGGTAAAAGACCTGACAGGTTTCCACAGAGCCATGAACGACTCGCGTCGATATCCGCGCATGAGTTTCGATGGACTCGCGCCACGATGAAACCTGTCAGGTCTGGGATGTAAAATTAGGACCTGACAGGTTTCATCAGAACCACGTCCGACTAGAATCTCTGTCCATTCGTGGATTATGACCGACTCATGTCACGATAAAACCTGTCAGGTCTGGGAAGGTAGAATTAAGACCTGACAGGTTTTCGGAGAAGCGCGCCGATCAGAATCCCCTGTCCGCGTATGGGTTGTGACGGAGACTCGTCGCACTGAAACCTGTCAGGTCTGGGATGTAAAATTAAGACCTGACAGGTCTCCGCGAGTTCATGATTAACCAGAATCCATGTTCACGGATGGGTTATGGTTAACTCAGGTTGCGATGAGACCTGTCAGGTCTGGTAGGTATAATTAAGTCTGGTTTAAATAAGAGGAAACCATGCCCACCGACATTCCCCCGCTCTCCTACGGAACGTACTTCCACATCTACAACCGCGGCAACAACAGCGAAAACATCTTCATTCAAAAGCGGAACTACGCCTACTTCATGGATTTATGGTGGAAACACACCACTCCTGTCTTTGAAACATGGGCGTACGGTTTGTTGCGAAATCACTTCCATGTGGCGGGGTATGTAAAAAATCAAGAAGACCTGACTCCAGACCTGTCAGGTTCTGGAAACCTGACAGGTCTTAAGGAACCCAGCCAATACTTCTCGAACTTTTTCAACGCCTACTCGCGCGGAGTGAACATCGCGGCGCAAAGAACGGGCGCGCTATTCGAACGTCCTTTTAAAAGAATCCCCGTAAACAACGAGGGCTACTTGATGCGACTGATCGTTTATATCCACCAGAACCCGCAAAAACATAAATTTGTTGAAGACTTTCGTAATTGGGATTATTCTTCGTACCATGAATTGATAGGCAACGCGCCGACCCGCTTGCAACGAGATAAAACCTTGCAACTGTTCGGCTCCCGCGCAGATTTCATTCGGCTCCATCAAGAAATTCAACCGCTTGAAGATTTTGAAGACGAAGAGTAAGAGACCCGACAGGTCTCCGCGAGTTCATGATTAACCAGAATCCATGTCCGCATGTGAGTTATGGTTAACTCAGGTTATGATGAGACCTGTCAGGTCTTAAGTCTACGTCCCATACCCCATCGCGTTCAAGACCAACCCCAATCCCACGCACGCGCACATCCCAACGAAGAACAACGCGATGATGATTCCCACGATCCGCCAACTACCGCCTACCTCTCACTGATTACTAGTAGTCATCTCAAAAATGTCACCCTGAGCGTCAGCGAAGGGTCTCTACTGCCCAAATAAGAGACTCTTCGGTCGCAAACCCCGCTCCCTCAGAGTGACATGGTGTTTTTGAGATAAGTTCTAATTACTGATCACTGCTCACTCCTAACTGCTCTCCCTCATCACCCTCTTCACATAACTCCTCAACCCCACAGGCTTGATCGCGCTCACATCCACCTTCTTCGCCTCCACGAACTTCGCAAAGCGCGTCAGTCCCTTCGCCAGCGCGTTCGCAAAATCGGCAGACTTCACGGGCGCGTCGTCTTCGTGCCAAAAACCTTTGATCTCCAGCGTCATCGTCGAGCGATCCAATTTCGGGTCGAGCCGCGCCACCAAATCGTCGCCGTACAAGATCGGCAGGACGTAATAACCCCAGCGGCGTTTGTGCGCGGGCGTATACACCTCCCACGTGTACTCGAAATCAAACAACTTTTTCGCCCGCCCGCGCGCGCTGACGATATCCAGCGGAGCGAGAAACGTGACTTCCTCCAGCGTGGTTGTTTCTTTTGGATTCCAACTTTTGGGGACTCGCCCCTTTTCAAGCGACTCCAACGTTCGGACATCCTCGCCCAAAACGAGATACGCATCGCGTCCGCCCTCGACTTGAACCTGCCTCACCATCCCCGACTCTTTCCACCCTTCGAGCAATTTCGTCATCTCCGTTTTAGAATAATCGCGATGGAGATGATAATTCAACTCGCCGCGCATCGTGCTTTCACGCTTCAATCCATAAAACGCGACCGCTTTCCGCGCAAAGAATTTCTCCGCTTCTTTTTCGGTCGCCGCATAATCGAATTCTTTCGGCGCGATATTTTTGCGGAAGTCATACACGCGATTGAACCCATCGCGATGGTGCATCATCAGTTCGCCTGAAAGCCACATATCGAACAACGCCACCGCCGTTTCTTTGCGCCCGCGATAACTCCAACTTTGAACTCGCGCCCCGTCGAAATCGCGGTTCCCCAGCGGACCACGCTTCCGCAATTCCGCGCGCACTTCATCCAACAGCTTCTGATGTCCTTTTACAAAACGAGAAACGTACGAATCTTTCGCGCGAACATCCATGTGCACCCGCCAATACGGCAGGTCGCGCATTGGGTACATCGCCAGCCAGCCGCCATAATCGAACGCCTCGCGGTCTTTGTACGCTACTTGATACAGATGATCGGGCTTGTAATCCAACACGCGGCTGTGCAACGTAATATCCTGGCTCCGCGCGATAACGATCAGCGGATCCAATTGCACCGCCTCGCACTCGCGGATGGCGGTCGCCGTCCCTTTCTTGCCGCGCCACCTGCGCCCGGGCCACAGTCCCTGCTTGCCGAGTACGAATCGCCTTGCCGTTTGTTTTGAGATGTTGATGGTGTCCATAGGTTTCCGCCCATTTTAGCACATATATTCTAGTAATGCCGACTTGTAGGGCCGACTTAAGTCGGCGTTACGGTCGGCATTACTTCTTTCGCCTTCTCAATCGTCCTGCAAAACGAACACAACTCCGGCGCGGACGTGGGCTGTCCGCACTTGGCGCAGGGATGCAGATGCGCTTGCTTGGAATCTTTTTCCACGAACAACCCCCCGCTTTTGCGGGCTTCGAGGAAGCGCAGGTAAAATGTCAACTTTGCGCCGGGGCGATCCGTTTCGAGTTTGTTCAGCAATTCCTTGTAATAAATAGATTGCGATCCCTCCGCGAACGGACACTCTTCGTAGATGTATTCGATTCCGCGCGCAAGGCAATACGCCGTCATCTCGCGTTCGTAGAAGCGGCAGAGAGGCTTCACCTTGCGAGCCAAGCCGCCCGTCGAAGCGAGAACCGGGCTTTGTCGCAAAAGAAAATCCGCCGACCACGAAAGCGTGTTGCCGAATAACACCGCGGCTTCGTCGTCCAAATTGTGACCGGTTGCCAGCACATCATAGCCGAGGTCGCGCGCGATGCGATTCATCTCGTGACGTTTCGCCAATCCGCAGACCGCGCAAGGCTTGCCGTGTCCGCGATGCGAAATTTCAGACAACACTGGGATGGGCTGACCGTATTCTTTTTCGATGTCAACGATGTGGAGTTTCAAGCCGTGTTGGTTCGCAAATTTTTCGGTGAGACGCTGCGACTCGTGCGAATAATTTATTCCGCCATTAATTCCCAATCCAAGATACAGCCCATCGGCGTGATAACCGAGCCGCGTGAGAATATCCCACAGCCCAAGCGAATCTTTGCCGCCCGAAACCGCGACAAGAATTTTTTCATGCCGCGCGAACATTTCGTATTTTTTGATGAAGCGCTCGGTCTGTTCGGGCATCCATTCAAGGTAATGCTCCTTGCACAACGCCAGTTTGTGCTGGCGCATGTTCACCGAGGCTTTCTCACCGCATTTTTTACATTTCATAGTTTTCTTATGTCGTTGCGAGGAGCGAACGGTAGTGAGCGACGAAGCAATCTCCTGTTATGCGAGAAGGTTGCTTCGCCTTCGGCTCGCAACGACATTAGCCTCCCGAAATCACCGCGATCAACTTCACCTCGTCGCCGTCTTTGAGAATCTCATCGTCGAGGATCATCTCGCCCTCGCGCGTGGCGATCACCGACTCGGGCACAACGCCGCATTTCTTCAACGCGTCGAGCAGCGCCATGCCGTGCTTCACTTCATATTCTTTGTCTCGCAGAATCAATTTCGCCGTCATGCCGACATTCTATCACGCCTCTTTCCTCCTCTTTCCACTTTCCACCTTTCCCTATTCATCCTTTATCCTTCCCACTTCCTCCTCATCTTGACTCTCCCCCCTCTTCCCTGTACGATTAACCCATGCGAATCGGGATGATGACAGACGCCTACAAACCCTACGTCAGCGGCGTGACGAGTTACGTTGACCTGAACAAACGCGCCCTCGAAAAACTTGGGCACGAAGTGTACGTCTTCACCTTTGGCGACCTCGAATACACAGACGACGAACTTCGCGTCATCCGCAGCCCCGGCATGCCTCTCTCCGACACCGGCTTTTACCTATCCCTCCGGCACAGCACAGAGGCGCAGCAGATCATTCAGACGATGGATATTATCCACGTGCACCACCCCTTCATGAGCGGGCGGCTCGCGCACATCTACAGCCGCAAACGCAACATCCCCGTGCTGTTCACAAATCACACGCGTTACGACCTGTACGCGCAGACTCGCGTCCCCCTCATGCCCGCCGAGGTAAGCATGAGCATGTTGCAGGCATACATGCCCGCGTTCTGCGACAACATGGACCTCGTCATCTCGCCGTCGCGCGGCATGGAAAAAATTCTGCGGCAATACGGCGTCACCTGTCACATCGAAGTTGTGCCGAACGGCGCGGACTTGCATCCGTTTTTATCCGCGCAACCGCTCGCGCGCGAAGAGTTTGGCTTCGACAAAAACGATGTCCTTGTCGCGTACATGGGTCGCATCGCTCCGGAAAAAAATCTCGAGTTCCTCCTGCAATCGTTCGCGGGCGTTTCGCGCGCCGTGCCAAACACAAAACTGCTCGTCGTCGGCGGCGGACAAAAAGAACACGAGGAGGGCATAAAAAATTTCGCCGACAAATTGGAACTCTGCGACCACATAAAATTCACCGGCGCGATTCCGTACGCGCAACTCCCCTCCTATCTCGCGATGTGCGACATCTTCGCCACCGCGTCTGTTACGGAAGTCCATCCGTTTTCGGTGATCGAAGGCATGGCGTCTGGACTCCCCATCGTCGGCATTGACTCGCCGGGCATCAGCGATTCCATTGCCGACGGGGAAACTGGTCTGCTCTCCGTCAACGATCTCGCCTCCTACACTGCCAAGCTGACAACGCTCTGCCTCAACAGAGATCTGCAAAAGAAAATGGGCGCGGCGGCACAACAGGCATCGCATCAATTCTCCATCGAAAACACGACAGGGGTCATGCTGGGTCATTACAATCGGTTGGTATCGAACACGAAGCCTGTCAAGCCGAGTATTGAGGTGAGACTGCGTTCCGTGTTGAAGGAATTCCTCGAGTGAATCACAATCAACGGATCGGCAAATGGGGCGAAGAAACTGCCGTTGAATATCTCACCGCGCGCGGATGTGAAATCGTTGCCCGCAACGCGCGGACCCCGTACGGTGAAATTGACATCATCGTAAAACAAAACGACGCCATCATTTTCGTTGAAGTCAAAACACGCACCTCAGACAAGATGGGCTTGCCTGAAGAATCCATCACCGCGCGGAAGCGTCAGCACATGATCTCTGCCGCCGAGCATTACGCGGCTGAACATGAAATTGATCGTTGGCAGATTGATGTGATTTCAATTGAGAGGAAGCCCGGGTCAACGCCGAAGATCACGTATTTTGAAAATGCGATCTGAGACCTCACCCTCACCCCTAACCCCTCTCCCAAAGGGAGAGGGGAATCATCCGCCCTTAATCCTCATTGTCGGTCCCACCGCTGTTGGCAAAACGGAGATCGCGATTCAACTTGCCGAGCGATTGAACGGCGAGATCGTCTCAGCGGATTCGCGTCTCTTCTATCGCGGCATGGATATTGGCACGGCAAAGTCATCGCGCGAGGAGCAGGCGCGCGTTCCGCATCATCTGATTGACATTGCGGACCCCGATGAAATTTTGAGTCTGGCTGTCTTCCAACAAAAAGCGACCGGGGCAATCGCGGGTATTCACGCGCGAGGCAAACTCCCCTTCCTAGTCGGCGGCACGGGACAATACATCCGCGCGGTGACGCAGGGATGGATGCCGCCGGAGGTTGAGCCGAATGAACAGTTACGGAAAGAATTGGAAACGGAGAAAGAGGAATACGGAATAACTTGGCTACACGACAAACTCAAAGGACTTGACCCAGCCGCGGCGGAGAAAATTGACCCGCGAAATTTTCGCCGCACGATCCGCGCGTTGGAGGTCATTATGACAACCGGCAGAAAATTTTCAGAACAACGCGGGCAAGGTGAATCACCGTATCATTTAATTACGATCGGGCTGACGCGTCCGCGCGAGGAGTTGTATCGAAGAGTGGATGAACGCATCGACGTGATGTATGCGAACGGGTTGATGGATGAAGTGAAGAGTTTGCTCGCGCGCGGCTACTCCTCCTCCCTGCCGACGATGTCTGCGATCGGGTATCGCGAATGTGTGCAAGTGCTTGAAGGGCAAATCACGGTCGAGGAGGCGAAACAGCTTACCCGTCGCGCGACGCGAGTTTATGTCCGCAGGCAGGCGAATTGGTTCAAAGAATCCGATCCGAATATTTTATGGTTCCGAGTCAACGATGGAATCGCGGACGAGATCGAAAAAAACATCCGACGGTTGGTTGACTTTTAAATTTTCGTTGATATACTCAGAGTATCCCGCAGTAAAGGAGAGGCATCATGAACGATAAACCGTGGCTCGCTCATTACGATAAAGGGGTTTCGCACACAATAGATATTCCTCAAGCGCCGTTGTTCCATTTTTTGGACGAATCGGCGCGAAAATATCCGAACCGCGCCTGCACGATCTTTAAGGGCGCGGTTATTACTTATAAGGAGATGAACGAACTCTCCGATCACATTGCCGCCGCGTTGGTGGATATGGGCGTGAAAAAAGGCGACCGCGTGGGAATTTTCATGCCGAACACGCCACAATTTGTGATGGCGTATTTCGGAATTCTCAAAGCGGGCGGCGTGGTGGTTGCGACGAATCCGTTGTATACGCCGCACGAGATCGAACATCAGGCAAACGACGCGGGCATCGAGGTAATGTTCGTGATGACGAATTTCTACAACACGATCAAGAAGGCTCAACTCAACACGAAGATCAAAAAAGTGATCGTGACGAATCTGAAAGAGACTCTGCCGCCCGTTCTCCGCGTATTGTTCACATTACTGCGCGAAAAGAAAGGCGGGTTTCACATAGACAAGAATCTGCCCGAAGGCGATGTGTGGATGCAAGACCTGCTCGCCAAATACAATTCTGCGGCTCGACCCAATGTGCAAGCTGGTCCCGACGATACGGCGCTATTCCAATATTCGGGCGGGACGACCGGGGTCTCAAAAGGCGCGGTAGCTTTGCATCGCAACATCGTGGCGAATACCCTGCAGATCCGTTCGTGGATGACCGGACTCGAAGAGGGCAAAGAGATCGTGTTGATGGGTATTCCGCTCTTTCACGTCTATGGCATGGTGGCGGGAATGAACTTCGCCATGTCCACCGGCGCCACGATGGTAATGGTTCCCAACCCGCGCGATCTGAAAGACGTTCTCGATAACATCCAAAAATACAAAGCGACGATCTTCCCCGGCGTGCCGGCGTTGTACAATGGCATCAACAACCATCCCGATGTGAAGGCTGGCAAATACGATCTTTCATCCATCAAGGCGTGTGTTTCAGGTTCTGCCGCGTTGCTGCGAGAAACAAAAGATCAATTCGAAAAACTAACCGGCGGAAAAGTATTCGAAGGCTACGGACTCTCCGAAGCGCCGACGGCGTCGCATTGCAACCCCCTGCTCGGCGAGAACAAGACCGGCTCAATCGGTATGCCTCTGCCAAACATGGAATGTCGGGTAGTGAGCCTCGACGATGGCGAGACGGATCTTCCGCAGGGTGAAATTGGCGAACTGCTCTTACATGGACCCCAGGTGATGAAGGGCTATCACAACATGCCCACAGAAACAGCCAACTCTCTCCGCGCCGATAAGACCGGGAAAATTTGGTTATACACCGGCGATATCGTCCGCATGGATGAGGACGGCTATTTCTTCATCGTTGATCGCAAGAAGGAACTCATCAAGCCGGGCGGTTTCCAAGTGTGGCCCCGCGAGGTGGAGGAAGCGATTCAATCGAATCCCAAAGTGTTGGAAGTGGGCGTGGCGGGCATCCCCGACCCGAACCGAGGCGAGACGGTCAAAGCGTGGGTTGTTCTCAAGCCCGGCGAATCGTTGACCGAGGAGGAACTCCGCGCGTTCTGCAAACAAAGCCTCGCACCGTATAAAGTTCCAACCCACGTTGAATTCCGAGATGAATTACCGAAAACAACCGTTGGGAAGATTTTAAGACGTGAGTTAGTGAGACAGCATAAAGAGGGATCGAAGTAAACAGGTAGACAGGTAGACAAGTAGACACGTACACAAGGAAAATCGAAAGAGTCTCGCGTAATGCGAGACTCTTTTCTTCTTTTCCGTGTCGACCTGTTTACGTGTGTACTTGTTTCCCTGCGTACTTGCTACGCTATCTGCGGCGTTCCGCTCTTCTTCGGGAACGGCGGCGGGAAAATCTTTTCGAATTCATCTCGCGTGAGCGATTCCACTTCGAGAAGTTTGTTCGCAACGGCATCCAATTCCTTGCGATATTTGACGAGAAGTTTCTTCGCCAGTTTGTACGAATCGTCTACGAGTTTGCGAACTTCCTGATCGATCTTTTCAGCGACAGCCTCCGAGTAATCACGCTGTTCTGAAATTTCGCGCCCGAGGAAGATCAGTTCCTCTTTTTGTCCGTATAAAATGGGACCCATTTCACTGCTCATGCCCAGCCGAGTGACCATCATCCGCGCCATGCGTGTGACCTGCTCAATATCTCCAGAGGCGCCGGAGGTGATGTCGTCGAAGATCAACTCTTCGGCAACGCGCCCGCCCAAGCCGTATGCCAGGTTCGCAAGTAACTTTTTGCGAGAGTGAAGGATTCGATCTTCGTCAGGTCTAAACCAGGTGACGCCGCCAGCCTGACCGCGACCGACGATCGTCACTTTTTGGACCGGGTCCGCTTCGGCGATGGCGTTGCCAACCACGGCGTGACCAGCCTCATGGTAAGCGATGATGCGCTTCTCTTCGTCTGAGATCAAACGCGACTTGCGCTCGGGTCCCATCACCACGCGCTCGATGGCTTCTTCCAGTTCGGATTGTCCGATGGATTTTTTGTTGCGACGCGCGGCAAGGATGGCGCCTTCGTTGACAAGGTTTTCGATATCCGCGCCAACAAAGCCGGGCGTGCCGCGCGCAATTGACCCAAGATCCACATTCGGATCCAACGGCTTGCCCTTAACATGAACCTTGAGGATCGCCTCGCGTCCTTTCATGTCCGGGCGGTCGAGTGTAACGCGGCGGTCGAAGCGCCCGGGACGCAGAAGCGCCGGGTCGAGAATATCGGGACGGTTGGTCGCGGCGATGATGATGACGTTGGTGTCCGTGTCGAAGCCGTCCATTTCCACGAGCATCTGGTTGAGGGTTTGTTCGCGCTCATCGTGCGAGCCACCCAACCCCGCCCCGCGCTGGCGACCGACGGCGTCAATTTCATCCACAAAGACGATGCAGGGTGAATGTCGCTTCGCCTGATCGAACAGATCGCGCACGCGGCTTGCGCCCACGCCCACGAACATCTCGACAAATTCAGAGCCGGAGATCGAGAAGAACGGGACTCCCGCTTCGCCGGACACGGCTTTTGCGAGAAGGGTCTTGCCAGTTCCGGGAGGTCCAACAAGCAGAACGCCCTTCGGAATCCGCGCGCCCAATTGGATGAACTTCTGCGGTTCTTTCAGGAATTCGACCACTTCCGCCAACTCCTGCTTGGATTCTTCCGCGCCAGCCACATCCTGAAATGTGACGGTGGGATGCTCGCCGCTGAACATACGCGCGCGGGATTTCCCGAACGACATGGCGGCGTTGTTCGACCCTTGCGCCTGTCGGAAGATGAACCACAACACGCCAGCCATGAATATGACCGGCAAAATGTAGAGCGCGCCGCTCAACAGCCCCGCCCACTGTGACGGCGGCTTGACTTCGATCGTAACGTTGTTCGACGCGAGTTGTTCCTGCGATACCCCAAGGGCTAACAGTTGCGTCACCAGGGGAGAATCGGATTCTTTGTATGATTCGACCCCGTTTTCATCGCCGTTTCGGTATATAACGCGTAAACGGTCATCGGTGTCAATCACAACGCGGGAAATCTTCCCCGCTTTAATATCATCCGCCAGTTGGTTGATGGTAAGCGAATTATCAGACGGGGTCTCCCGTTGAATCATCATGAATACCATTGCCACCACGGCGGCAATTACGATAAAGGTAACCACAAAAGATTGACTTCTTTGATTCACTGTGCCTCCAAATAATACCGAGCGGGATTATACCAACGAGGGCAGGCTGGGAACAGCCTCGCTGGAATCTTTATATGGAACTCTAATAAAGTCCCGGTCAATCCAAAACCAGTTCGATCGGGCAATGATCAGAACCGGGAATGCCATCATGGATGATGGCATCTTTAACCCGAGACATCAGGGGTTTGGAAACGAGGAAATAATCGATTCGCCAGCCCACTCCACGCTGACGGGCATTGAGTATATTCGTCCACCATGTATATTGGATGCGCTCGGGATATAAGTGACGGTAAATATCGACAAATCCGTGGTCAAGGAATTTCTGTATCCATGCCCGCTCTTCCGGCAAGAACCCCGAGGTTTTCTGGTTCGATTTTGAGTTCTTCAAATCCAATGACGTATGCGCTGTGTTGAAATCCCCAGTGAGGATCAGCGCTTCTCCATTTTTATGCAGGCGATCACACAGTTTTAGAAGGTGTGAGTAAAAATCCAGTTTAAAATCTACGCGCTCCCTGCCGCGAGTGCCGCTTGGCGCGTAGAGATTCAAAAGTCGGAAACCAGGATGAAGGGTGGAAATGATCCGTCCTTCCACATCGAAGCGCCGCCGACCTATTCCCAATTTTGATTTAAGAGCGGGAGACTTCGTGAAAGTAACCACCCCGCTGTAGCCGGCCTTTTCCGCAGGGTTCCAAATCGCATGGTAGCCAGCAAAATCCCGTTGCTCCGGCGTCAATTGATCGGGTCGCGCCTTGATCTCCTGCATGCAGAACACATCGGGTTTTTGATTCCATACCCAATCCAGCGCGCCTTTTCGAAGGGTTGCCCGCAGACCATTGACATTCCATGAGAGTATCTTCATAGCCTTTGCTTTATGGTAAACTCTTTCAGAGATTCGGCGATGAACACAAGAGCAAAATCAATACTGTGTATTGAAGATGAAGCGGAAATGATCGATCTGATTCGGCTGATCCTGGGCCGCAGGGGATATGATGTCAAAGGCGCTATCAGCGGCATAGATGGATTGAAGATGATTCGGGAGCACTCCCCAGACCTGATCTTGCTCGACTTGATGATGCCCGAAATGGATGGCTGGGAAGTATATCAGCAAATCAAAGCAGATGAAAAAATGAAGAAGACGCCGGTCATCGTGGTCACGGCAAAAGCGCAAAGCATCGATCGCGTGCTGGGGCTTCACATCGCCAAAGTAGACGATTACATCGCCAAACCATTCAGCCCTCAAGAATTGCTCACCAGCGTGGAAAAAGTTCTCAACAAACCCAAAGAGTGAACTCGCGCGCCGTGCCAGAACGATCTTTTTATTCATTTCATGCCCCGCCAAATTTACGTTCTCAACAAAACCAAGCCGGCAGATACTCACCCGCGCATCGCATATTGCGACACCTTCCTCACCCAGCTACGCGGATTCACCTTTCGCCCCCGCCTCTCGCCCGACGCGGGGCTGATTCTCGTCGGTGGCCGAAACTCCCGCCTCGACTCTTCCATCCACATGTTGTTCGTCTCTTTCGACTTGACTGTGATTTGGATCGACTCGAACATGGAGGTTGTAGATAAAGTCCTTGCACGCTCATGGCGCCCCGCCTATTTTTCCAAACAACCGGCAAAGTATGTGCTTGAAATTCATCCGCATCGTTGGGATGATTTCGCCATTGGAGATGTTGTGGAATTTAAAGATGCCTAAACGCCTGATCCGTTTTTGTCTCGCCGCGCTTTTTGTTTTTATTGCCGCAGCCCGCCCTGTTTTCGCTCAAACCGATGGGCCCGTCTACATCGTGCAACCCGGCGACACGTTATTTGCCATTGCGGGCAGGTTTAACTTATCAGTAAACGATCTCATTGAAGCAAACCCATCCATTGACCCGGGCAGTCTCGCGGTTGGACAGGAACTTGTCATTCCGGGGTTGGAGGGATTGACCGGCAAACTGGAAACTGAGGTGGTAACATTTGGCGATTCGCTTCGGAGTCTCTTACGCAGAACCCAAGTTTCGAGTGATAACTTGAGGAGGCTAAACCGCCTCATCAGCCCAAGCGAGCTTTATGTGGGGATCAATTTAATCCTTCCCGTTCAGGATGGCCAAACATCCTTTTCCGCGAGACTTTCGCCAGCCCCATCCGAATCACTGTTTGAAATGGCGATCAAACAAGGAAGCGATTCATGGACCTTGTCATCCATTAACAAACTGGATGGGACCTGGGCGGCTTTGCCCGGTGACGTGTTGTATTCGCCCACCATAGACGGACAACTATCATCCAACGCCAGCGGGCTACCATCGGGGTTCTTAAGCGCGAGCATTTCCCCCCTCCCCATCCAACAAGGATCAACCGAGGTGATACGTGTGCGCACCGCAGGCGACACCCCCGTTTTCGCAATACTTGTGGATAAACCCCTGCAATTTTTCGGCGAAAACGGCGATCAGATCGCACTGCAGGGGATCCATGCTCTGCTGGAACCGGGCTTGTATCCCCTGAAAATCCAAACAATCCTACCGGATGGCAGCGCGCAGTCATTTGAACAAATGGTGGTTATAACCTCGGGAAATTATTTTGAGGAAGAACTCATTGTAGATCCCGCGACGATCGACCCGTTGGTGACAGAGCCGGAAAGCAACACCATCCTTTCCGTGGTGGCGCCATCCACTCCTGTCAGAAATTGGAACGGGCAATTCACAGCGCCTGCCGTGTACGCGGATCAATTCACTTCGTATTTTGGCACTCGGCGTATCTATCATGGATCGGGAACAGACCAGACGATTCAAGGCTTTCATAGCGGGCTGGATTTCTCGGGGGGCGAAGGACTCCAGATCTTCGCGCCAGCTCCGGGTCGCGTGGTGTTTGCCGCGCCGTTAACCGTCCGCGGCAACGCGACGATCATCGACCATGGTTGGGGTGTATATAGCGGCTTCTGGCATCAATCCGAGATCTTGGTTCACGTGGGTGATTTTGTCGAGCAGGGACAGGTGATTGGCTTGGTGGGCGAAACCGGGCGCGTCACTGGCGCTCACTTGCATTGGGAGGTGTGGGTAAACGGCGTGCAGGTGAATCCGTTGGAGTGGTTGAATCAGACCTACCCGTAAAAAGATGCGTTGCGCTCCCCTCTTGTTTATGCTACACTACCTCGCAGAGTATTCAATGAGGCGCAAATGTCCAATCCGACTATTGTCACGTTTTTGAAGCAAAGCGACATTTTTTTTCAACTCACGCCAACTCAATTGGAACTGGTTGCGAATCTCTGCCAGGAAGCTACATTCCAAAAGAACGATTTGATTTTCAAAGAGAATTCAACCAGCAAGGAGTTATATGTGATCACCCAGGGAGAGGTGGATATTTTTGTTGATCCGGCATTAGTTTCTGCGGAAGATGAGAGCCGCGAGAACCAGGTGATCGCCACGTTACGACGGGGGCAATCTTTCGGCGAAGTAGCATTGGTAGACGAGGGACTGCGATCTGCCTCCGCGTGCGCTACGCAAAACGATACACGACTCTTGATTATTCCTCGTGACAAGCTCATCATGCTGTGCGAAACCTATCCGCAACTCGGGTATCGCTTGATGTACAACCTGTCTGCCGATCTGGCAATGAAGATTCGCAATACCGACTTGCGAATCCGCGAACAGTTATTGTATAAACCGCAAGACAAAAACCAATAGCTGGCGCAACCTCGCACTTGACCCGATTCCGTATTTGTTTTACCATTAGAATACAATTAAGAAAAAGTGTTTACAGCCGCGAGAATCCTTTCTCCGGCTTTATTCTAAACAGACGTTGAAGATCACTTGCAAGGAGGTGATGCCGACCTGCCTGAAGAGAGCGTAGTCCGCCTGGTTGTCGTATCCGCCTGAGGATACAATTTTCAATACCTATAATTTTCGGAGGAGTAAGTAAAAATGAAACGCTTACAAGTTTTGCTCTCGGTGTTGGTGCTCTCAAGCCTGGTGTTTGTGGCTTGTACGCCCAAAGCCCCCGCGTTTGAATGTACCGACGCGATCGGCTGCGTGGATATCGCCCCCGGCGACCCCATTCACTTCGCCTACATTCAGGCTGTTTCGGGTCCGGTTGCCTCACTGGGAACGACAAATGTGAATGGCGCCCAGCTGGCGATCGATGAAAAAGGCGGCCAATTGCTCGGTCACCCGATTCAATTCGACGGCGAAGATTCCCTCTGCAGCGCAGAAGGTGGTCAAGCCGCCGGCACAAAGGTTGCTTCTGACCCAACAGTGATCGCCATCCTCGGAACGACCTGCTCCAGCGAAGCCCGCTCGGCTATGCCGCTCGTTGCTGACGCCGGCATGGTGATGATGTCTTCATCCAACACCAACCCCGATCTCACCAACCCCGATCACCCCGATCATCACGTTGGTTACTTCCGCACTGCTCACAACGACTTGTTCCAAGGTCGCATCGCGGCGGAATATGCCTACAACGAACTCGGCCTCACGAAAGCCGCGACCGTTCATGATGGCTCTCCTTACGCCGATGGTTTGCGCAAGGTCTTCGAGTCCGTATTCGCTGAACTGGGCGGCACCATCACGTCATCTGAGGCGGTAAACGTTGGCGATACCGACTTCAAACCGGTGTTGACAACCATTGCGGCCGGCGGCGCGGAAATCATCTACTTCCCGATCTTCGAACCTGAGGGTAACTCGTTCGCTTCCCAGAAGTGTGAAGTTTCCGGTCTCGAAAATACAGCCTTGATGGGCGCTGACGGTTTGTTCACCTCCGGCTTTGCCGGCACCGCCGGCTCCTGCTCGGTCGGGATGTACTTGTCCAGCCCGTATGTCGCTGGTGATGCTGGCGCCAACTTCCTCGCTAGCTACAAGGCAAAATTCGGCGAAGATCCCGCCTCTGGCTTCGGTCCTCACTCCTATGATGCGATGAATATCTTCTTCGCCGCGATCGAAAAAGTGGCTGTTGTCGATGAAGACGGTACCGTGCATATCGGCCGCCAGGCACTACGCGACGCCATTTTTGCAACCAAGGCTTTCTCTGGCTTGACCGGTTCGCTCAGTTGCGATGCCAACGGCGACTGCGCCACCGGTGAGGCGCTCGCTGTGTACCAGATCTCGCAAGCCATGGTTGACGGCAGTGAGAATCTCACCACCTCCACACCGATCTGGCAACCGTAAGGATTTTCGGCTGTGTAGGTTGTACGAAATGAATTTCAGCCGGGCGCATTTCGATGTGCCCGGCTCATTTATATCAACCCCGCATGTGAATTGTTATTTTTGTATCGAGCTATTGCCCCACAACTCCTTTACTGGCAATGTTCAAACATCAAAACGAGATGGATGGAACTACAAGTTATCTCAAAAACACCATATCACCCTCTGATGGAGCGAGGTTTGCGATCGAAGAGTCTCTTACTTTAGAGGCAAAGACCCTTCGCTGTCGCTCAGGGCGACATTTTTAAGATAGGTTCTAGTTTTCACCCATACCGATGAATTTGCCATGGGCAGTGAAGCCGGCGAACCGTTTTTGGGCGTTCCCGGCAGGAACGATACCGACGGTTTTCGGTGCGCAAAACCCTATTAGATTCTGACAAATGCACTATAATTGCGCATCAATTAGCCAGAAGAGAAACCATCTTTTTTGAGGAGAAGAGCGTATGAGGCAGAGATTCTTAAACCGTATAAATTTTACGGATATTGCTCTCGGTATCATTGGCGTTGCGTTGGTTGGCTTGATCGTGGTCGGTTCGTTCAGAACGCTGGCGGAGGGGAATTACACAACAAGGCAATGGCTTGATTTTGTTGTGTTCGGTATCGCGCAGGGGAGCATCTATGCGCTCATCGCTCTGGGCTACACATTGGTTTACGGTATCCTGCGCATGATCAACTTTGCCCACAGCGAAGTTTTCATGGCAGGTTCGTTTACCGCGTATTTCGCCGCCGCGGCGATGGCAAAGTCGGGATTCCTCGAAGCAAATACTTTCGTGGCAATATTGATCTTGTTTGGCGTTGGCATGGTTACATCGATCATTGTTGGCGTACTTGTGGAACGGATCGCCTACCGCCCGCTGCGACGGGCGCCTCGCTTGGTGCCCTTGATTACCGCCATTGGCGCGTCTGAAGTTCTAAAGTATGTATTCAAGGGTCTGTACGGCGACCAGTTCAAAGCCTATCCGGAGATTGAAGCGCTCAAGGGCAGTTTCACGTTCGGCGATTTCAACATTACCCGCATCCAGGTGGTGGTCATCCTATCAGCGGCATTGCTCATGCTGGGACTTTACTTATATGTACAACATACAAAGGTGGGTAAAGCAATGCGCGCCGTCTCGGAGGATAAAGACATCGCCGCGTTGATGGGCATTAACGTGGATGCGATCATTGTCCGCACCTTTGTATTGGGAGCGGCATTGGCGGGCGCGGCGGGTATTTTGTACGCGCTCACCTTCCGACAGGTTAATTTCTTCATGGGCTTCTTCCCGGGCATTAAAGCTTTTACCGCCGCCGTACTGGGCGGCATCGGCAATATCCCCGGCGCAATGGTCGGAGGCATCTTCCTCGGTTTGTTTGAATCCGTTGGACCCATCCTTTTCCTTGATGGCTTAAACGTCCCCGCTCCATACCAGTTGAAGGATGTGATCGCTTTCTCGATGCTGGTGCTTGTCTTGCTATTCCGCCCAAGCGGCATTTTGGGCGAACGACTTTCTCGATCCAAGGCATAAAGGCAGGAATCTCATGGAACAAGAAAATACAACCTTATGGTGGCTCAAGTCCATAAAGTCGGGCTTGATCGGCGGCATCGTTGCAATTCTTGCCGCGCTGATCGGAATGGTCGAATCGTTTCATGCAAGAGATATTATCGCCGGGCAGATATCGATGGGCGAAACGCTCTTGTTGCTCATCATCATCGGTTTTGCCTATTCATCGTCCCGCGATGAGCAGTTGCCAATCTCCACGCGGGTTACATCGGGCGTTATCACCGGCGTTGTAGCCAGTCTCATGATCGTTCTTTTCCTAATACTTGGCGCGATCGTCAACCTGCGGTCGGTCTTAGTAAATGCCAGCCCCGCGCTCTACAAAATCCTGACCTTTGAAATATCGAATATCGGGCTTGCCTACATCGTCATACTCCTGATTGGCACTGTCGTTAGCCTTGCCGCGTCGCTCGTTCACGCCGCCACGCCATTCTGGAAACGGATCATCACCTCAGCACTTTCCGTTGTGCTTTTGCTGGCGCTTTTGCAAGACTTGATCCGCATCACGCTGACTCCCTTCCCATTCGTTACATCGGCGCTAAGTTGGATGTTCGGACGGCGCGGCCAGGAAGGTCTTTCTATCATCGGAGCCATCGTGGTAATCCTGATTGTGACTGGCGTAATTTATAACGACGCAAAGAATGGCGCAACGCGGCGCGCGCGGCGCGAGGCATTACCAGAAGTGACTAAAAGAACACGTCGTTGGGTGAACTGGGGGTTGCTCGGGTTATTCCTGTTAATCTGGCCCCAAATTGTAGGTCCCGTGTTGAGCGATGTGACCAACTCGATCGGACTTTACATTCTCATGGGGCTTGGCTTGAATATCGTGGTGGGATACGCTGGCTTGCTCGATCTGGGCTACGTTGCTTTCTACGCGCTGGGCGCGTTTACCATGGGCGTGCTCACCACAACCGGCGGTGAAATCTTCTTTGACATGCGCTGGACGTTTTGGGAAGCGCTCCCCTTTGCGGTAATCGTTGCCACGCTCGCAGGTATTCTCCTTGGCGTCCCCGTGCTTAAAATCCGCGGGGATTATCTCGCCATCATAACGCTCGGCTTTGGCGAGATTATCCGCATCATGTTCCTTTCAGACTTCCTCAAACCGTATTTCGGCGGATCGTTCGGCATTGTGTCGATCGCGTCGCCTACGATAGGCGGAATTGTCTTGGACTCGCCGCAATCGTTATATTATGTCATATTGGCGGCGTGTTTCGTCGCTTTGTTTGTGGCACACCGCTTGCGCGACTCGCGCATCGGTCGCGCCTGGAAAGCGATCCGCGAGGATGAAGATGTGGCGCAAGCCATGGGCATCAACCTCACTGCCACAAAATTGCTTGCTTTTGCAACGGGTGCGGCATTTGGCGGCTTAAGCGGTGCGCTCTTTGCCGCAAAACTTTCCACGGTGTACCCGCATAGTTTCCAACTCACCACTTCGATCAACGTGTTGGCGCTGATCATCGTCGGCGGGATGGGAAGCCTGCCCGGCGTGATTGTGGGCGGCTTATTGCTGGCGGGTTTACCTGAATTGTTACGCGAATTTTCAGAATACCGTTTCTTGATCTTCGGCGTCCTGCTTATCGTTATGATGCTCAACAAGCCGGAGGGCTTTCTGCCAGAAGCAGTACACAAGCGCGAGTTCCACGAAGATGAAAATCTCAGCCACGCCGCAGGCGACTAGGCAGGTATACGAATATGGCAAACATTCTTACAGCAGAAACAGTGACAAAACGCTTTGGCGGTCTGACTGCGGTCAACACACTATCCATCGAGATCCCTGAAAAATCCATCTACAGCGTGATCGGACCGAACGGCGCCGGCAAGACAACATTCTTCAACTGCATCACCGGCTTCTACAAGCCGGAAGAAGGCGATATCGTTTTCAACGGACGTTCGATTCTGGGTCTTTCTTCCGACCAGATCAACATTCGAGGGATTTCGCGCACCTATCAAAATATCCGTCTGTTCTCGAACCTGACCGCGATCGAAAACCTGCTGGTGGGTCAACACCCGCTCATGAAAGCAACTTTGTTCGGTCCCATCTTCGGAACAGCGGCAACCAAGCGCGAAGAGAAAGCCGCCGTTGAAGAATCACTACGGTTATTGAACTTCATTGGACTGGCAAAAAAAGGCGACCTATTGGCGCGCAACCTCCCCTACGGAGACCAGAGGCGTCTTGAGATCGGGCGCGCGCTTGCGAGCAAACCCAAAATGCTCCTGCTCGATGAACCGACCGCGGGCATGAATCCAAATGAAACTGAAGAGATGACGAAGTTCATCCGCCACCTGCGAGACGAATTGGGAATCACCATCCTCCTGATCGAACATGACATGCGCGTGGTCATGGGCATCTCGGAAAAGATCACCGTCCTCGATTACGGCGAAAAGATCGCCGAGGGTACGCCAAAAGACATTCAAGGCAACCAACGCGTGATCGAAGCCTATCTCGGTCGCGGCACTGCCGGGCAAGTTAGTCACTAAGCCGCGAGGAAAATTTCACCATGACAATGCTTGAACTCGACAACATTCATACATACTATGGCAACATTCACGCGCTCAAAGGAATCTCGATCACTGTAGACAAAGGCGAGATCGTAACGCTCATCGGCGCAAACGGGGCGGGAAAGACCACCACCCTGCGCACGATCACCGGCTTGCTCAAGCCGCGCAACGGGACGGTCAAACTCGACGGCGAAGATATTGCCAGACACAAGGCAAACGATATCGTTTACAAAGGGATCGCGATGGTCCCCGAAGGTCGCGGCATCTTCGCCCGCCTCACCGTTACTGAAAACCTCGACATGGGCGCGTACAGCCGCAACTCGAAAACGGAATATGATACGGATATTCAGCGCGTCTTCGGTTTGTTCCCTCGCCTTAAGGAACGCCGCAACCAGATCGCCGGCACGCTCTCGGGCGGCGAACAACAAATGCTCGCCACCGGGCGCGCGCTCATGGCTCACCCCACCCTCCTGCTCATGGACGAACCATCGATGGGTCTCGCGCCGGTATTGGTAGAGTTGATCTTTGAAACCATTCAACAGATCAACAAAGAAGGCGTGACTGTTTTACTTGTGGAACAAAATGCGCTCATGGCGCTCTCCATCGCCAATCGCGGCTATGTGTTGCAATCGGGCATGATCGTGTTGCAAGATTCCGCCGAAGCCCTCAAAAAGGATCCCACCGTGCAAAAAGCCTACCTCGGAATGGAATAACGCCGAAAGGACAACCAAAGCGCAGAGGAGACTTCTCATCCTCTGCGCTTTTTGCTACCGCCTTGTGTAGCCGACGTTCTCTAACGTCGGCGGAGATAAATCTATGCTCATCCTCAACGCAAACGAAGTTAGACAAGCCCTGCCGATGAAAACTGCAATAGCCGCCATGAAGGACGCCTACGCGGCTCTTTCCGACGGGACGGCTGTCGCGCCATTGCGGACTCGTCTCCCCATCCCCAGCCGCGACGCGATCAGCCTGTTCATGCCCGCCTACATGAAAAAAGAATCCACCGAAGCGCTCGCTGTGAAAGTCGTGTCGTTGTATCCATCCAACCCTCCGCGCGGACTCGCCTACATCCAAGCCGCGGTGTTGGTGTTCGACGCAGAAACAGGTCGCGCGATCGCATTGCTCGAAGGGAGCGCGTTGACCGCCATCCGCACCGGAGCGGGAAGCGGCGCGGCAATTGACCTGCTCGCGCGCAAAGACAGCAAAGTGGTCGCCATCTTCGGCGCGGGTCCGCAAGGGAAGACTCAACTCGAAGCCGCGTGTTCTGCGCGAAACATTGAAGCCGCGTTCATCTACAATCCAACCATTTCAAAAGCGGAATTGTTCGCAAAAGAAATGGCTGGGCAGGGAAATATCCCGAAAGATATCCGCGTGGCGCAGACTCCCAAAGAAGCCATCGAAAACGCAGACATCGTTTGCACAGCGACGGGCTCGAAGAAACCTATCTTCGAGGATAAAGACATAAAAGCAGGGACGCACATCTCCGCCATCGGCGCATACACGCCTGAGATGCAGGAACTTCCTCTGGAAACCGTAGCAAGATCGAGAATCATCGTGGACTCGCGCGCAACAGTGATGGATGAGGCTGGCGACATCGTCAAAGCCCTGCGAGCGGGGCTGATTACAGAAACGAACATCCATGCCGAACTTGGCGAAATCATTTTAGGTTTAAAATCAGGCAGGCAATCGGACGACGAAATCACCTTCTTCAAATCCGTCGGCAACGCGGTGCAAGATGCGGTTGCCGCGCAAACCGCTTTAGAGAATGCTCATGCCATGAAACTTGGGGTTGAAGTAGAATTCTAAAAGATCAGCCACAGAGAACTCAGAGATTCTGAGATAAAAAACTCAAAGGTCTCTGCGCGCTCTGTGGCTAATAAAAAAAATGCCCTCTGCAGAAATCATCACCATCGGAACAGAAATCCTTCTCGGCGAGATCGTAGATACGAACACGCGTTACATCGCGCGCGTTTTGCGCGGCATGGGCGTGGACTTGTTCCGCACCATCACCATCGGCGACAACGTCGAGCGCATCGCAGAGTCCATCCGCAACTCGATGAACCGCGCTGAGATCGTCATCACCACGGGAGGCTTGGGCCCGACAATCGACGACCCCACCCGCGAAGCTGTCGCGCGCGCCGCAGGAGTCGAATTGGAATTCCGTGAAGACCTATGGGAAGAAGTTGTTGAAAATATCGCGCGTTACGGCCGCAAGCCATCCGAGAATCAAAAGCGGCAGGCGTATGCTCCCAAAGGCGCGTTAGGAATCAAAAACCCCGTCGGCACCGCGCCGTGTTTTATAGTGGAGAGTTCACGCGCTGAGCGGAGCGACAGCGAAGTCGAAGCGGGGGTGATGGAAAGTGTTGTCATCTCCCTCCCCGGCGTTCCCAATGAAATGGAACACATCCTGCACGAATCGGTGGTTCCTTATTTGCAAAAACGATTCAACCTCAACGAACTTATCAAAATAAAAATTTTGCATTGCGCCGGTTTGGGCGAGGGACTGATCGATGAAAAGATCGCCGACCTCGAAACATTGAGCAACCCAACTGTCGGGCTTGCCGCGCACACGGGTGTGGTGGACATTCGCATCGCGACGAAAGCAAAAAACGAAGCCGAAGCGGATGAAATGATCGCGCGAATCGAGGACGACATCCGCAAGAGACTCGGGGATGTGGTCTTCGGAGCCGATGAAGATACGTTGGAAGACGCCGCCATCCAAGCCGTGGCAAGCCGAGGCTGGGGTCTGATCGGGCTGGAATCCAATTTGAACGGCTTGCTCGCGCGAAAAATCCCGCACACAGCCTCAGTCTCCAATCTCCAGTCTCCAAATCTCCTCGAAACTCTTCGCAACGCGCGCGCGTCCGCCCAGGCGGATGTTGCGCTTGGAATCCTCGTCAACCTCGAAGATCGTTCGGCAGACATGGCGCTCATCACGCCCGAAGGTGAAAAGACGCACCACGTCACCTATGGCGGGCCTGCGCGCAGTCTGCCTATGTGGTCGGTGAATCTCGCGCTCGATTGGATGCGTCGGCGGGCAATGGAAAACACTGGATGAAACGAGGCACATCGGCGCGCGTTTGGGTGTATTCAATTTGGATCGTGAATGGAGTGGTATTGCTGTGCCTGCTCGCCGGGGCAGCATTCTATTTCACCAACCAGACAGTGGAAGCGGTGGCGCCCAGCCAACCGTCAGCGCTCGCCCCCACATCAGAAGCCGCGCCGACAACGTATTTTTTGCCGACGCTTACGGCATTTCCAAATTTCACGCCGTATGTTTTTGAAACATCGACGCCGTTTGTGCTCAACAACGGACCCGCGCCAACCGTCATCGGTTATTCGGTTGCGGGCTACCCCATCGAAGCGTACAAATTCGGAAACGGCGAGCGCGAATATTTGATCGTGGCGGGCATTCACGGCGGGTACGAATGGAATACAATTGCGCTTGCGAACGAGTTGATCGAACACCTCAGCAAAGATCCGGGCGCAATCCCATCGGATGCGACGCTGTACATCATCCGCAACATAAACCCCGATGGCGAAGCGCGCGCCCATGGCGTGGATGGGCGCGTCAACAACAACGGCGTGGATTTGAACCGCAACTTTCCCAGTGAAAACTGGTCTGCCGACTGGGATCGCGACGGCTGTTGGATCTATCGTCCCACCACAGGCGGTCTATACGGCGGTTCTGAACCTGAAACGCGCTCCGTGATGAGTTTCATCGAGGAGCAAAACATCACTGCATTAATCAGTTATCACAGCGCTGCGTTGGGAGTCTTCCCTGGCGGCGTGCCATGGACAGAAGAATCGAAACAACTTTCGAAAGTATTGGCAAAGGCAACAGGCTATCCATACCCGCCAGTGGACACGGGTTGCGTTTACACAGGCACACTTGCCGATTGGGCAGTTGAGAACGGCGTCGGCGCGGCAGTGGATATGGAGTTGCGCGATCACAAGAACACCGATTTCGCACAGAACCTGAAAGCACTGAAAGCGTTTTTGAATTTTATTCCGTAAGATCTTTGTTGGTTGAGTAGGCGGTGTTCGTCCGCCGTATCGAAACCAACAGGTGTCAAGAAACATTTTGTTACAGGAATTACTTTCGTTACTGGTGGTCTCGATACGGGCTTGGTTTCGATACGCTCGCTACTCAACCAACAGCCCTACTCGACCACCGATGTATGATAAGAACAAAGGAGAAATTATGACTCAAGTAGACATCCTCTTCCTCAACGCCCATGTCCTCACCATGGACGAAACGATGACCCAACACAAACACGGCGCGGTCGCAGTGACAGGCGACAGCATCGTCGCGGTGGGACCCGAAGACCAGATCAAAAAAGAATACTCGGGCAAAGAGACGATTGACTGCAAAGGCAAAATTCTCATGCCAGGGCTGGTCAACGCGCACACACACGTGCCGATGACGCTCCTGCGCGGCATCGCCGACGATCTGCGACTCGACGTGTGGCTGCAAGGCTATATGTGGCCCGTTGAACGTCAATTTGCCTCGCCAGAATTTGTTCGATTGGGAACATCCATCGCCTGCGCCGAACTTATCAAAAGCGGCGTGACCACATTCAACGACATGTATTTTTACGAAGACGATGTCGCCACCGCAACCGCAGACGCGGGAATGCGCGGCGTGTGCGGGCAATCCATTTTGAAATTCCCGACGCCCGACGCGGCATCGTACGAAGATGCGATGGAAAAAGCGCGCGACTACATCAAAAAATGGAAAGGTCATCCGCTCATCGTCCCATCCATTGCGCCGCACGCGCCTTACACAACCACAGCTGACATTCTGCGCGAGACCGCCGACCTCGCCAAAGAGTTCGACATCCCGCTTCATACGCATCTCGCCGAAACATCGTTCGAAGTGGACAACATGCGCAACGAACAAGGCATGCCAGTGATTCCCTACGTGAAGAAGCAAGGCTTGCTCGAAGCGAAGGTCATCGCCGCGCATTGCGTGCATCTCGACATCGGCGAGATCCGCACGCTTCACCATGCGGGTGCGGGCGTTTCGCACAACCCATCGTCGAATCTCAAACTCGCTTCGGGCTTCGCGCCCGTGACGAAAATGCTCGATGCGGGACTCAACGTCGGCATCGGCACCGATGGTCCTGCCTCGAACAACGATCTGGATATGTTCGAAGAAGTGCGCCTCGCCGCCTTCATCGCCAAAGCGGTGACGAATGACCCGACGTCGCTCCCCGCGCCGCAAGCCTTATTGATGGCGACTCGCCTCGGCGCCCAAGCGCTTCACATCGGACATCTAACTGGTTCGCTCACCCCCAGCCGCCGCGCAGACCTCATCCTCGTTGACCTCAGCCCCGTGCACAACTCCCCTTCCTTCCGCCGCTCGGCAGATAACGCGTACGCGCAGATCGTGTACGCGAGCAAATCCACCGACGTGACCGATGTGATGATCAACGGCAAATGGGTCATGCGTGATCGTCAATTGCTCACTCTCAAAGAAGATGAACTGCTCGCGCAAGCCGCAGACCTCGCCAAGCAAATCGACTCGTTCCTCGTCGAGCGCGAACAATCAGTGTTGTCGAAACTCATCGCGCTCGGCGGCTCGATGGAAGAGGAATCGTTCGAGGTGCAAGTCAAGGTCAAAATCACGGACCCAGACCGCGTCCTCCGCGAATTGATGCGAGACGAGATAGACATCCTGTACGAACGTCACTATCGTCAACACGACGCGTACTTCATCTTCGACGATGAGTCACAAGGACGCCTGCGCTACCGAGAAGATGATTTCGTGGACGACGCTAAAAACACGGTCACACAAACTCGCGCGCGGCTCACCTTGCTGGGACAAAAACGCGAAGGACACTTCGAGCATGAAGTGTTGCTCTCGCGCAGTCGCTTCCTTGCGCCTGCAACCAACTCGCTTCGTTTCTATCGCGAATACTTCAAACCAAAATCGGAAGTGACGATCGAAAAGGACCGCCTGCGCTGGTACATCAAATACAAAGACACCGAGTTCTACATCAACCTCGACCACATGACCACGCCTTCGCTCGGGCATTTCCTTGAAGTCAAATCGCGCACGTGGAGCCGCAAGGACGCCGACAACAAGGCCGACCTGCTAAGCGAACTACTCGAACTACTCGGCGCGGCAGACGGCGAAGCGGTCGCAAAAGATTACATTGATGTTGTAGCCAACAATTAATCGCGTGGGGCGGGATGGCATCCCGCCCCACGGTACATTCTCGCAACTTCCAACGACTCATCCCTGTACCTCTACAGGAGTATCCTCATGTCTCAATCGCCCACACCTGAAAAACCGAATCCCGTCGGCAACGCGAGCATGTACCTCGGCATTGCATCCTCCGCGCTTGTGTTCGGGATCGCACTCTGCGCATGGACAGGCATGAGCCAACGCTGGATTCAACTCGCTGGCACGCCTCTCTTCGTGTGCGGAGGCGCGAGCGCGTTCCTCGGTTTTCTCGCCGCTATCCTTGGCGCGGCTGGCTTATTCGGCAAAGACCGTTCGCGCACAACTGCGATTGTCGGCTTGATCCTCGGCATCCTCGGAACGTGCATGTTCCTGGGATTTCTCCGCGCCATCGCAAGTTAATCGCGCAACTTTTTGTACCTCTCTTCTGTATCAATTTATATCGGTGGTCGAGTAGTCCCGCGTGCAGTTCGCGGGACGTATCGAGACCACGAGTATTCATGCAATAATCTGCTTGCATGTTCCCTGCTGGTTTCGATACGACACTCGCTTCGCTCGTGCCTACTCAACCAGCGATCAAATCAAACAATGAACCGACTCACCCTCACCCTCACCATCCTCCTCCTCGCCACCCTCGCCTGCAACGGCGGAGGCGTTCCTCCGCCTCCCGAAGATTCCGTTTTCGATTCAGGAAAAACCGCCTACGGATTCTTCCCCTCTCCGCCCGAAGCGACTCTCGACAGCATCTTCCAATTGTACAAAGACATGGATCAACACGCCGACTTCGTATTGATCCAACAAAACACCGCGTGGGAAGATTTCGTCAATGGAACTGAAACAGAATCGCAAACGCGCACCGATCTCATCAATCAAGTAAAGTTGGCGAATCAAAATAATCTTGAACACATCTTCGTCATCGACGCGCTCAACGGACTCAACCGCCGCGAGTTCATCGGCTTGCCTGCGGGCTGGGAGGCAAACTTTGCAAACCCGAACGTGCGAAGCGCGTATCGCAATTACGCGCTGTGGGTTGTGCGCACATTTCATCCGCGCTATCTCGGGCTCGCCTCCGAGATCAACACCTACATGGACGCGTATCCCGACGACGCGGGCAACTTCATCAGCCTCTACAACGAAATTTACGCGCTCGTCAAAGCCGAAGCGCCCGAAACAAAAATCTTCGTCACGTTTCAATGGGATGACCTCAACAACATGTTCCCCCAGCCTGAGGAGGGCAATCGCGCGCGACTCAGCCCGAATTGGGAACAGATCGAAGCGTTCGAACCAAATCTGGATTTGTGGGTGATCTCGACCTATCCATATTTTGTATTCCCCTCTGCCTCAGAAATCCCTGCGGACTATTACACCCCGCTTCTCTCGCGGACGGGGAAGCCTGTCGCAATCGCGGAGAGCGGATTCTCCTCCCAGCCCGTCGGCTTCGCGCAAGGTTCGCCCGATGACGAAGTCATATTCCTCAACGCAGTTCACGACCAACTCGGTCCGCGCCTCGCGTTTTGGGTCAACACGATTCTCACCGACCTCAACATGGACTCATACGCGGCAGAAATGGCAAAGCAGGGACGCGACCCCAAAGACGCCGAAGGCTTGTCAAATTTTGCGTTCATCGGCTTTCTGAATCCTGACCGCTCCCCCAAACCCGCGCTGGACGTGTGGGATGGGTTTAGGAATCCATAACAAATGAATGTGACAGTCATCCATTTAGGGCGATTGAATCTTTTGAATCAACCCTTGTATGATTCTTTCTTCTTCGGGGGATAGATTTTCTTTTTGAACTTTATCGTAGATCGTAATTAGCCAGACTGTGTTTTCAAGAACAAAATAATACACCACACGATAACCTCCCCGCTTGCCGCGACCCTTGGCAGACATTCTGGCTTTACGTGCGCCGCCCGTGCGCGGGATGATGGGATGCGCCTCAGCATCGAACGTTTGCAGGAAAGATTCAAAATCGCCACGCAAACTGTGGTTATGTTTGCGCAGCGATTTCAAATTTCGGTCGAACCAGTCTGTGAAGATGAAATGATACTTCATCAAGCGTCTTCCAACACGGCGTCGAGATGGGAAGCCATTTCGTCGTTGGAATTTACGCGAGAGACCCTTCCAAGAAGAATATCTTGCAATCCAGCCGCGAGATGCTCGCCAAGAGTCAACGAGTCTAGCGGTGTTTCATCCATGATGGTAACTAATATTTCTGCGTTCTCAGGCAATCGAATATCATCTAACAATTCGATCCTGCCGTTGTGAACCGTAGCGCGCAAGGTTGGGTAGATCATTGCTTGAACTCCTTTGTGCAACAGCGATTATATCTTGTTTCAGTAAAACAGACCGCTCCCCATCCTGTGCTGGAGGTACGGGATGGGTTTCGTAATTAGATTACTAATGCCAAGGCAACCATGGATCAGGCTGGAATGGTCTAAACTTTTCCGAAAGGTAGTAAGAATTCGAAGATCCAAGCTCAAATAACTCACCTTCATTAAAATCAATCAATGCCAATTTGGTATCTTCAGGAAAATCACACCAACCTACAGGACATCCTTTACTGTCATATTCAATTAAGACATAGTGTCCATAATAAGACAATGAGTAATTAATAATGAATTGATCACGGAGAACAGCAAAATGATCATCTAAACATCCTAGCCCGCCATCAATCAATCCATACGAGCAGTATCCGCCTTTCTGTTGCGAAAAGTATAAAAACCGAAGATTTCCAGCATCCTGATAGCTATTTTGGCTGAGAATTATAGTTGAATCAGGAAATCGATTCGGGATGTTATGAACGCATTTTTTCACTTGAGATAGAATCAGAATTAAACACGGTGTATTTTCCCTCATATAAGCAAGAGTTACTTCATCGATGAAGGACACTTCAGGCAAAATGGATTGTTCCTCTGAAAATTGCAGTACCAAACGTCGAGTTCTGAGATCGAATAGGGAAACCCTGTTTCCGTAAAAAGGCTTTCGAGTTTCTGGCATCTCAATTTCGCCAGCAAACTGTACTACTGCGACAAAACGATCATATTGGGATAATTCGATAGAAATATCTGTAATGCCATCATTTGGATCGGTAAGCAAGGATACTTCCCTTATCAAAGGATCAATATACTCGAGCGCTGATTCCTCATATCCATTATTCAAGCGTACAGTTCCATATTCCAGATCAAGATGGCAATTCAAGATATTTTTTGGTAGATCGCCTTTATTTTCATATATCCGAAGAGCGCCACTGAAAATATTTAACTCGGAGATATATTTTGGTGACCCAGCACAATCCCCTTCATGGAGAAACACAATGTTTTCACTATCTCTCCAAGAATAAAAGTAAAACTCTTTTTGCAATTCAATTATGAAGTTTTCGCCATCATCTGGGTTGACAAACACCAATCTAGAAGGTTTATCAGGTATGCCATCTCCGTATGGTAATGCCAGAATTCCACCTGGAAAAGAGGAATTAACCCATCTGGGCAATTCAATCACTCTAGGGTTCTGATCAACAGGCGTGGATGCAATAGTGGGTTTCACTTCTGTTGTTGATGTCATGATGCTTGCCTCTGTTGGCACGGAAGGAAACACAGGGGTTATTTTTGGGGAAACTTGATTCATGTTAGTTGGCTGGCAAGCAACAAGAAAGAGTGCAAGCAAAACGGATTTCCTGAGATCTATCTTCATATCATCTCCTTGCAAACAATTTTGCCTCAAACATCGCAAAGTGTGAAAAAGGTTTACAGAACACCAGATTACTGTTTGGACAAAAACTCCAACACGATGCGATTAAATTCATCGGGTTTCTCAACGGGCACGGCATGACGAGAATCTTCGATGACAACCAGTTGCGCATTCCCCAATGCAGGGATATACGCTTCTTTGGCTGATACGGGCGTGTAATCTTTATCCGCGGCGACAACCAAAACGGGCATTTTGATATTTTTGATTTTATCCGCCACACTCCAACCGACGATGGCACGCATCGTGTCCAGGTAAGCGCGGATGTCATTCTCCGCCCAACGCGCGACGAAAAGCTGGCGCAAATTCTCGTGCCCATCTTTGGGGAACAATCGTTTACTCAACACCTCGCCCATCTTACGCATGCCCATCAAACGGACAATTGCAAAACGCATGAACACCTGCCAGCGTTCTTTGAGTGTCCGAACGACAAGTTCAGGTCCAGAATTAACGATCACCATGCTCTTGATCAGTTCTGGATGATCCACTGCAAGTTGAAAGGCGATCATCCCGCCTAACGAAATTCCCACCACGTGGACAGAGCCAACCCCTAACGACTTAATTAATTCGGCGGTGTCCTTCGCAAACAGCGACATGCTGTACGGTCCCTGCGGTTTTTGCGATTGACCGTGTCCGCGCAGGTCGAAGGCTATCGTTTGGTAATGTTTGGCAAAGGCGGGAATCTGCGTCTCCCAGTCGCGCGCGCTGGAGCCAAGTCCATGAATGAACAAAACGGTTTCCCCGCTTCCAGCAGATTCAAAATACAACTCGATGTTGTTGACCGTGGTTTTTGACATCTTGACATCCTCTTTGAGCGGAGATTGCGTCAGGCGAAAACGCATTGATGTCAATTATAGTCATTAGCCTGACAACTGAGCGGTTGATTTTCTCCTTCGTAGTTTATACAGGCTGATTCCAAACAGGATAAATCCGAGCGGGGTTGTGATGAGATACAAGACCCAATTCGTTTGCCACTGCAAATTCAGGGATATGGCAAGCGCATAAAAAGTAACACCCGCCGCAGGGATGCCCAATAGCGAGAGATATTTCCATGCAGGGGCGGGGACGTTGAAACTGTTCAGCATCGAGCTATCCGCTTCGCTTGATCGATTCCAACGTAATCCGAGGTATGCCAGCCCCAACAAGATCGGCAGGATAATGATCGCAAGCGGCACACTTGGCACGACGATTAAGCAGAACATCAACGCGAACATACCCACGATGACAGCGCTTACCCAACGGTTGGGATGAAACGATTCGGATGAACTCCAGTCTGCCAGCCAATACGCAGGGATGGCGAGAATCACTGCGGCAAATGAAAACGCCGCAAATTCAGCGACTGACGAAACTCCCCCGTCGGGTTCGAGCCACCACATGATCGCCCACAAGCCGTAACAAAGCCCGATGGTTAGAGACAGCTTCAACGTCGAAAAAGGATTCGAGGCGTGGAGGGCTCGTCGAATCCCGTACCATCCGATCCAAACAGTGATGAGCGCGTGCCACGCGAGGGCAGTGAACGAGATCGAGAGCGGCAGGGACTCGTACGTCGTTTGAACCACGATCCCTTCGCCAAGCCAGCCGAAAACCGCGCCCGCGAGGAACAACGCCCAGATGTTGTTGACTTTGAAATACGAGACGATCAGGAGAAAGACGAACGCCATCAACGAATACGCCAGCCAGGTGATCGTCCATTCGCCCAGCGAATCCTCAGGACGTTTGCGCGCCCAAAATAAAAGTTCGGAAAAGAGGAAGAAAATGTAGCCAGTGGACAACGTCAACACAATGTTCTTGAAAGTTTTCATACCATACGTACAGGATTCGGCTCAAGAATGTTGCAACGGATTACATGTAACCGCTTGCAAAGTGTCCCCAACAGTAGATAGACGCAATGATGTTGTTACAAAACATCGGGTTGGCAAATTTGATTCAAACGATCCTTCAGCCAAGACCCATAACCAAACGTAAGCCCACTTCAACTTGTTCGAGAAGATAACTTGGCAAGTCGCTAATTTTCTCTGTCAGAAAACTTTTATCCACCGTTAAGACCTGCGAGATATTTACAACCGAGTCTTTTGGCAGACCTGACGCCTTCTGAGGCAAAAACACATTTCCAGGAGCGCCTGTTAATTTGAGATTGGATGTGATGACAACAACAATCGCAGTAGCGATGCGACTGCGATTGAAGTCATCGGACTGAATGAGTAAGACTGGGCGGCGAAAGCCAGGTTCTGAGCCTGTGGGTTCGGGCAGGTCTGCCCACCAAATTTCCCCGCGTTGAATTACCACTGTTCCCGTTCCAACGAAACAACTTGCATTTTGACCAGTTCAGGTTCGAGAATGGATGCTTCTTCGATATATACCTGATCCAACGCTTCTGTGATGTTTTCCTTTTCATGTTCCGTCACATACGCATTTAACGCGGCGGTATATAACTCGCTCAATGAAACGCCCATTTTCTTGGCGAGGTTTTGCGCTGATTGAAAAACGGGGTTCGGGATGGATATATCGAATTTCATGGTTCACCTGATTTCGATTACGACATTCAACGATTTTGATTATACTCCCAATTACTCACACCCATTTGCCACATGCTCCTCGAACGTCTCGGCAAAGTTGTGATATCCCGAACCGTCGCACTTGGCGCGGAAGAAGTAGTACGGCGTCTCGGCAGGGAACGCGACCGCTTGCAAAGAGCGAGGCGATTATTCCTGCGACAACAGATCCGCGTCTATCAAATCTTGCGGACGACCTGCGGCACGTTTGGAAGCAATCAAGTCTTGTTTCGAGATGAAGATGACTTTCAGTCCATCGAAATCAACTTCCATACGCCTGTTCCAACATTCTTCAAATTGAATACCAGGGATGCCCATCAGAATATCCACCCGTACAGGCGGTACGCCCATTTGAAAGAAAAATCCATCCTCGGTGAAATCTTTTGCCGTCAAACCAGATAACGGAGCCCCAAACGCAAGCAATGCCCTGTACACCACCTCCGCATTTGCAATCTCGGTGCTGATCAACACGTCGAGGTCTTTGGTAAAGCGCGGTTCGGCATATTGAACAACTGCATACCCGCCTATTACCATGTACCTAACGTTGTGGTCGTTGAAAATGCGTAACAGATCGCTGAAGTCGGAGTTGACGAACATCCTGTCCCTTCACCTTCATGTAATGAACGATCATCTCCCAAACGGCATCAAAGCGCGCTTTGGGCGGCTGTGACTGCCAGAATTTCAGGTCAAATGACCTGTCCATATCTTCTATTTTGCCTCTGCGTTCTGTAAAGATGGTCCTCATGTCTACCTATTCGTCGATTCTACCTTATTCTTGAAAATTTACTCACATCCATTCGCAACGTGCTGCTCGAAGGTTTCGGCAAAGTTGTGATACCCCGAACCGTCGCACTTGGCGCGGAAGAAGAAATACTGCGACCTGGCAGGAAACGCGACCGCTTGCAGAGAATCTAAATCGGGATTGGAGATCGGCGCGGGCGGCAAACCTGTGTAGAGATATGTATTGAACGGCGAGTCGAATTGCAGGTCATTCAAACTCAGCGGATTCTTCCACCAGGTTCCGTTTGCGAAATCAAACCCAAGCGCGTACTGGATCGTCGGGTCGGCGTCGAGTTTCATGCCGATTTTTAAACGATTGAGATAGACCGAAGCGATCATCGGCTTCTCTTCATCTTGTACGGCTTCACGCTCCACAATGGATGCGAGAGTCACGGCTTCATAGACAGTGAGTCCTTGCTGTTCAAATCCATGAGTCAATTCGGGAGTAAGCCGCAGTGAAAAATTGCGGAGGAGTTCATCCATCAACTCGTGGACGGATGTGTTGCGCGACAAAATGTACGAATCAGGGAAAAGGAATCCTTCGGCAGAGTCTGCGTCCGCGAGAAAATCGAAATCGTCGCGACGAGTCCGCGCGGCGGTGAGAAATTCGTCGGGTGAGATCGCCAAGCCTGAGGTCGGGAGAGAAGCGGCGATCTCCTCCATCCGCCAGCCTGGGAGGATGGTAAACGTCGCTTCGGTGGCGCTTGCATCTTGAATCTCGCGCGCGATATCAATTGCCGACATCGCCGCGCTGAGTTTGTACTCGCCCGCTTGAATGGACGTGTCCAATCCCGAATACACCAAATAGTCGCGGAACGATTCGGCATCGCGGATCAACGCGGCATCTTGCAGACTCGCCGCGATCGAATCCACCGACTGGCCCATCTCGATCTTGAAATTTCGTTCGCTCGCATCATTGTTCAGTGGACGCGTGAGCAAGCCGTCGTACCACAGCAATCGCGCGGAATATTGCGCGCGCTGAATTATCGTCAGCCACGGCGCGGGTGGACCGTAAATCCGCGCGGCTTCGGAGGGGATGGTGATGAAGGCGACGAGGAGGCAGAGGAGGATGAAGAGGATTAGGAGAATTGGGATGATTTTTCGCATGAAGATATTTCCGCTGGTTGAGTAGCCCCGCCGCGCTGAGCGGAGCGCTAGCGCAGTCGAAGCGTGCGCGGGACGTATCGAAACCAGCAGGTAACCAAAGTAATTTTGCTACAAATGTACTTTACGGCGTGGTGGTTTCGATACGCGCCTTCGGCGCTACTCAACCACCGAGGTTTTTATGAGATTCAATATACGATCTCAATATCACCACCGCCGCCAACGAATCGTGATGACCCGCGCGTTTCTTGCGCGAGACTCCTATTTCGATCGCAGCCGCGCGCGCGTCTTGTGTGCTAAACGATTCGTCGAACAACTCAACAGGGATTCGAGTCTGCTCGCGCAACGCGTCGGCAAATTTCGCGGCGCGTCTGCCTGCGAGATTCGGCTTGCCCTCTTCGTCGAACGATTGACCAACGACGATCAAGCCAACCTCATTTTCAGCGGCAAGGTTCGCCACTTGCGCCGCGTCGAGCAGACGCGACACATGCTCGATCACTTTGAACGGGCTGGCAATCGTCGCGGTCGGGTCGCTGAGCGCGAGACCGATCCGTTTTTCACCGTGGTCAACTGCTAGGATACGCATACATACTCCGTTGGTTGAGTAGGGCGAGGGCAAGTCGAGCCCGTATCGAAACCAACATGTTTCAAAAGAAATTTTGTCACAATAATTGCTTTACTTACTGGTGGTTTCGATACGTCCCGCGAACTGCACGCGGGACTACTCAACCACCAAATCAATTTGTAAGAACCTCAATCCGAAACGGCAGCAACGGAATCCATTTCCACCACATGGGGAACATCGAGATCACTGGCTCGCTTTCCCAATCGAACGACTCATCCAAACGCGAACGCGCTTCGTCAACGCTGAGTCCGCGGATCAAAGTTGTGATCTGCGCGGGGTCAACCGATTGAATGATCTGTCTTTCAGCCCTCAACTGCCAACGCGCAGAATTGTCTTCGCCTAACACGGGCAAGCCAACCGATTCCATTTTCATGTTGGATGATACGGACGCTGCGCGAAACCCAGAAGGGAGAGAAGCGTTGAGGGCAAGCGAGGCAAGTTGGGTCAGGTCTGAAGCGGAGGCGTACCGCGCGGAATATTCCACTTGCATGGTCAACGTCAACGTAGTGCCAGCCGCGCCTGCAGGCGGGTCAAATTCTTCCAACAAAATTTGCGAGATGGAAATCGTTTTATCGAAAAGAATATCGCCAGTCGCAACGTCGTTCAAAAATTTTATGCGCGCATCTTCGTCGAGCGACTTCATCAACAATTCTTTCGCGCGTGCGCGATCCGCATCGCTCGCTTGCACCGATGAACTTTCGCGCCCGCCCTCCGTCGGCTCGGGGTTCGTGACCGAAAGCGAAAGCCCAAGCGCGCCGCGAATGACAATCAACGAATCTTCGGGCAGGTTTCCGATCGCGCCGCTCTCAACCGCCTCGATGGGAATTTCAAGTTCTTTGCCAACGCCCGCCGCGATGATGCCGTCCTCGAGAGTCACAAATTGCACGAGCGCGTCACGCGCCGCCTCAACAATCGTGCCAGCGGGTATCGTCACCGCGTTCGACGTGAGATTGCGAAACACCACAATGCCAGTCGCTTTCGATTGCGGCACAACGCCTTCGCCCGTCACCACCACCGTTTGCGAACCGTCGAGAATGATTCGTTTTTCGCGCGCGGGAATATTGCCCGTGACAAAAACAGATTCGGTTGTTTCGCTCGCAGTCACAGGCAACACGATGCTTTGCGTTTCGGTGATCGGTTTCAATCGGATTTGCGCGCGCGGGATGAACAACGCGACGATGGAAAACACAGACATCACGCCGACGATGAACGCTCCCAACCTCGTGGCGGGATGCGCGCGCCACGCCTCTTCTCGGACTTGAACCTGCTCCCGCTTCTCGCGCAGATTCTTCGCTGGAGGCTTTCGCGTCAACCTCTTCGGCGGAGTCTGCGCCCACGCCGCTCGTTGCGCTTCAGCCGTTGATTCAAAAACAGGGATGCCCAACTCTTCCGCATCCGCGCGGACTCGCCTCGTGCGCGTCACCAATCCCAATTGCGCCCCAAGCGACGAGGCGTGTCGCTGTAGCACTTTCAAGTCCGCTTGGCGAAGCGTGATCTTCTCGAACTTGGGAGCCACCAACAAAATGCGCGGCGTCTTCGCCCACGACATCCTGTCGCGAACGGAGATCAGGTCGTCGTGTGATTCGAGGGTAATGATCTTGGTCTTCATTGGCACAAATTATAACTTGACCTGCGACTGCAACGCCCGCACAACAACACTCACAAAAAGAGACGGGCAAATTGCCCGTCTCTTTTCGACATCGCAGGTCGAACTATTGCGTAAACGCCATCCACACCACGATCCCATCGTCCACGCTGGTAACGGTAACAGTCAGGAATTTATCGCCTTGCGAGTAGACCAGCAATGCGCCCTGCTCATCCGACGTGGTCACCATCGGCGACCAGCCGGCATTCCCCAAATTGCTGTTGTAAAAGTCCGACGCTTCTTTTGCGGTGCCGGTGAACTTGAAACTGTAATTGTTCGCGTCGAACTCCTGCCCAGCCGTCGCCTGCGGCATGATCGGAATCCCGTTCCATTCGGACACCGGCGTTCCCTGCGGATCGAAATAATTTCCGATCTGCGCGATCTCGCTAGGCAGAGCCTCGAGCGTCGAGAACGGGATCGTGGTCGCCAAATTGCTTACATCCGTTACGATGGCTTGCGCGGTGCTTGCCGTATTTTTCACATCATTGATCGGGTTGGTAACCAGCGAACAAGCGAGCAGAAAAACGAGAACCATCGTAAACATTGAAACTTTAAATAGTCGTGACATTTGAACTCCTTTTGAGATAATCATAAACCTAAACGCTTTTCTATGAAGAGGGATGAATGTACTAAGAACTCCGGAGCGCGAACTTCCAGTCCGCGCTCCTCTGATTTACTTCAACTTTTCTTCGACGACTTTCGCAACCTTATTCAACGCCGCTTGGACATCACCCGCAAGACTCCCCTGCGCCATATTGGGACGTCCCCCGCCTTTGCCGCCGATACCGGTGATGAGATCGCCCGCTTTGAGTCCGCGCTTGACGAGGTCCTCGGTCAACACCGCGATGACAGTTGGTCCAGTTATCAGTACAGCGACTCCACTCTTCGGATATTTCTCGCGGAACTTGTCGGTGAGCATACGGAGCGTGTCCGCGTTGGAATCGGAAATCTCCGCCGCGAGGACATGAGCATCCTTCACCACTTGAAGATTGGAGACCAGAGATTGAAAGGATGAAAGCGCGGTTTGCGCCCGAAGATTCGCAAGTTCCTTTTTCAACTCGACAATCTCGCTGTGAGCGTTTTCCACTTTCTGAGGCACTTCGTCCACCGAAGTTTTCAACAACGCCGCGGATTGTTTCAACGTTTTGAACCTCTTGGAAATTAATTCATACGCGCCGCGACCCGTCACTGCTTCGATGCGCCGCACGTTCGCCGCGACAGAACCTTCGCTCACAATGAGGAACGCACCGACATCGGATGTCCGTTCGAGATGAGTGCCGCCGCAGAGTTCGTAGGAGTATTTAGAGCCTTTGGAGTCGGGCAGCTCGCTGTCTGCCGACGGCAAGCCGTCGGACTCCATAATTGAAATCGTCCGCACGGTCTCGCCATATTTTTCGCCAAACAACGCCATCGCGCCTTCTTTCTTGGCTTCATCCAACGACTTGGTCACTTTGACGACGGACATGTCCGCCGCCACCGCGTCGTTGACCATGTGTTCAATGCGTTCGAGTTGTTCGGAGGTCAACGCTTCGGGGTGATTGAAGTCAAAGCGCAGGCGGTCAGGCGCGACCAATGAGCCCGCCTGCGTGGCTTGATCGCTCAACACTTCGTGCAAGGCTTTGTGCAGTAAATGAGTGGCAGTGTGATTCCGCATGATGTCGTGGCGGCGGGTCAAGTCCACTTCGGCGATGGCTTTGTCGCCAACTTTAGGCTGACCGGCGATCACCGTGCCGACATGAACGATCACTCCCGCCGAGGCGCGGCGCATGGAAGTGATTTCAATCTCCCACGTTCCATCGGCAGTTGAACTGCCGATGGAACGAATGTACCCAGTATCATCCACCTGTCCGCCCGACTCAATGTAGAAACCGGTCTTGGGCAAAATCACTTGCACTTGATCGTCGAGTGCGGCAGAGTTCACACTTTCGCCATTGACGATCATAGCAAGGACTTCGCCCTCCACACGAGGGCTGGCATATGGATCGTTTTCAACGCCGTCTTTGCCGAGTTTCTTTTTCGATTGCAAATCCTTCAAAATCTCTGCGAAGAATTCCGCATCTTCGCCGCCGAGTTTGCCCATGGCTTTTCCGCCACCGGAGGCGAGCGCGTGTTTTTCTTTCGCTTCGTTGAATCCCGCTTCGTCTACGTCGAGTCCTTGCTCGCGGGCGATGTCGCGGGAGATTTCGAAAGGCAAGCCGTAGGTGGCATAGAGGTCGAAAGCCTTATGTCCATCCAATACGCGCTTCGTCTCCGCTCCGCTCCGCTCAGCGAGGAGGCTGGAGAGTAGAGTCTGCAGATGGCTAGTGCCAGCCTCCACCGTCCGCGCGAAGCGGATCTCTTCCCGAGTCAGGTTATCCAGAATAGCGGGCTGGGCTTTTTTGAGTTCGGGATAAAAATCTCCGTAATAGTTGATCACCGCTTGGGCGACTTTGGCGAGGAAGGGATCGTTCAACCCGACCTTCGAGCCGAAGCGCGCGGCGCGGCGGATGATCATGCGGGCGACGTAATTGCGACCCGCGTTGCCCGGCACAACTCCATCGGCGATGAGGAACGCGGCAGAACGCACGTGATCGCAGACAACGCGATACGGCGTGAAATTTGCGAGCATCTCTTTTTCGCTGTGACCGGTGAGGCTTCGCAACACGTCCAGCGAGTCGGCAAAGAGATCGGTCTTGTAATTCGAGTCCACGCCTTGCAACACGGAGACGATGCGCTCGAAGCCCATGCCAGTGTCCACATGTTTTTGCGGGAGCGGCTCGAGGCGGCCGTCGTCGAAAAGATTGTATTGGATAAAGACGTTGTTCCACAGTTCGAGATAGCGCGTACATTCGCCGTTCACGCCGCAGACGTGAGGCTTGTCGCGCAGGTTGTCGAACTCCTCGCCGCGATCCAAATGGATCTCGGAACACGGACCGCAGGGACCCGTCTCCGCCATTTGCCAGAAGTTATCTTTGCGGCCGAAAAATAAAATGTGCTCAGGGTTGATGCCGGGCTGCGCTCTCCAAGCGTCCGCCGCCTCGTCGTCACGCGGAACATTCCCCTTATCGTCTTCAAAGCAGGTGGCGTAAATTTTATCTTTGGGCAAACCCCATACTTCGGTAAGCAGTTGCCACGACCATGTGATGGCTTCCTTTTTGTAGTAATCGCCGAACGACCAGTTGCCGAGCATCTCAAAGAAGGTGTGATGCGTGTCGTCGCGTCCTACATCTTCGAGGTCGTTATGTTTGCCTGCCACGCGCATACACTTTTGCGAGTCTACGGCGCGGGTGTAGGGTTTTTTGTCGGTACCGATAAAGACATCCTTAAACTGAACCATGCCCGAGTTGGTGAAGAGAAGCGTGCTATCCCCGCCCGGGACGAGCGACATCGAAGGCACGGCGGTATGTCCGTGTTCGACGAAGAAGTCTATGAAGGTCTGGCGGATTTCGTTGCCGGTAAGTTTTTTGCTCATGAGAACTCCAAAATTTTGAAAATGACGGGCGAATTATACCAAGCGAGTGAAACAAAAGTCCCGAACCTGTTGGGTTCGGGACTTTGAACAATCTCGTTCGTCTCAAGCCGTGACAGGTTTATTGAACGCGCATTGCAGCGGCGGCTTGAGCGGCGGCAGAGAGAATGAAGTTGGTTTTCATTGGGCAAGATTATACAAGGCATGGCAGATTTTGGGGAGGGAGGTTGGCGATCGCGTTTTGGATTGCGCAAAGTCGAAAACCTCTTGAACGCGAATGCCGCAAATTAACAAGTTGAGAAACGTTCGACGTTGAGAAAGCCATGGCATTTCGGGAACTCCCAGTTGAAAAAAGCCGTCAAAATGACTATACTAAACCAATGAACCAGGTAGTTCCCGCCTCACTGGCAGAAAGGGAAAGGGTACGGAGGATGACCACATTCAAGAGATTTATCACATTGGGGGTCGCTACTTCATTAATTCTTTATGGTTGTATCACGCGCCCAACAGCAACACCAGAGGATATTACAGAGCCTGCAAACTTTTCAGGCGATATTCCATCGGTTGGCTTGGCGGTTGTGGCGGTCAATGGCACAACTGTGTTCAACACGGTTGGACAAACAATCAACTACTCTTATTCAGTGAAAAACACTGGTAACCCAACGCTTACCGGCCCCGTAACGGTTGCGGATAACAGAACGACTCCACCCGTTTGCGTGGCGGTTAATACCGTGGGGAATTTCGATAATAACCTCGACAAAGACGAGACTGTCACCTGCACATCGGCATACACCATTACGCAGAACGACCTCAACGCCGGTTCGGTGGCGAGTACCGCCACAGCGCAGGTCGGTGGAATCACCTCGAATACAGCCACCACCACCGTGCCAATGGCGGCAGTGAACAAGACGCTTACAGTGACAGTTACGCCAAGTACAACAACCTACAACGCGGCGGGGCAGATCATCACCTACTCGTATGGCGTAAAAAACACCGGCGCGGCTGCTATCGGCCCCGATCAATTCAAGGTGACCGACAGCAGGCAAACCGCGCCAATCAACTGCGACATTGCCAACCGCACGCTGGGTCCCGGCGAATCGATCTCATGCTCGGCGCAATACACCGTCACGCAAGCAGACCTGAGCGCGATAGACATCACGAATACGGTCACCGCCTCGGGCGGAGGCGTTACGTCACCAGCAATCACTAGCGTGGTCGCAAAAGGCGTCATCACCGGCGGCAATTACACCAAAGGCTCGAATATTTCACACACGGTGGTCAGCGGCGAATGGCTATATCAGATCGCTCGCTGTTATGGCGCGGATATCAACGCGACGCTTGCCGCCAACCCGCAGATTCCAAACCTGCATTACATCCTGCCCGCAATGACCGTGAACGTTCCCAACATCGGCTCAAAAGGGACGATCTTCGGACCTCCCTGCGCGGGATACTACGTGGCGCAAATTGGCGACACATGGGAAAACATCGCTACCAGATTCAATGCGGATGTAGTCGTTCTGAAAGCCGCAAACAGGACCATCGTCTCTCCCTCCCTGGGGAACTGCCTCAAGATCCCGTTGAATTCTGCCGGGGGAGCCACGCCGGCTCAAACCGCGATCACAGCCTGCCCCTCCACTTCACCGGTCACGCCCCAGCCCGGAACAGATATTCGCATCAACTTCCCCTCTGGGAGCACCGGCACAACCGTGGTTGGTTCGGTCACCGGCACAGCGAGTGTCCGCTATTTGCTGGCGGTTACACAAGGACAAACACTCACGGTAAAACTAACGGGTCCCGCGAACATTCTCACCATTGGCATCACCGCCGCAGGTGGAACCGTGCTCAAGGCGCAAGACGCCAACCCGACATTCACGGGAACCGTTCCCACCTCAGGCGACACCATCATCACTGTCACCGGTACCGATGCTTCCACCAAACAATTCTCGCTCGAAGTATCGGCGGTAACCCCGGCAACAACCTCCTTCGAACGCGTGGCAGACGTCAACACCGGACCTCCAAACTCCGACCCGGCGTTCCTCGCAAACTTCAACGGGCAGTTATTCTTCCGCGCCACAGGCAACAACAACGCCGGCGCCGAACTGTGGAGATATGATCCAACCACGAAACTTCCCACCATCGCCGACGATATTAACCCGGGTCCCACCGGCTCCGACCCTGCTTACCTCACCTCGTATAACGGCGCGTTATATTTCAGGGCAAACGGCGGCGACGGCAACGGCGCGGAACTCTGGCGCTGGAACGGCTCCGATTCCGGCAGGGTTGCCGAGATCAACGCCGGCGCGGCGGACGCAAACCCCGCTTACCTGACCGTGTTCAACAACTTCCTCTACTTCAGCGCGACAGGTTCGGATGGCAAAGGAAATGAACTATGGCGCACAGACGGCACTTCCACCCAGTTGATCGCAGACATCAACGGGTCGGGCGATTCGAACCCCTCGCATTTAGCGGTATTCAACAACGCCTTATATTTCAGCGCCGTCAGCACAGATGGCAAAGGCGTGGAGTTGTATAAGTTCGACGGCGTCACCGCCCCCGTCCGCGTGAGCGACATCAACCCCGAGGCGGGCAACGCCAACCCCGCCTACCTCGCGTCATTCAACAACGCCCTATATTTCAGCGCCATCAGCAACGACGCCAAAGGCATCGAGTTGTGGAAATACGATGGCACGAATAGCCCCGTCCGCGTGAGCGATATCAACCCCGAGGCTGGCGATGCCGCCCCATCCTTCCTCACCGTATTCAATGGCTCGTTATATTTCAGCGCCATCAGCAACGACGGGAAAGGAATTGAATTATGGAAGTTCGACGGCGCCTCCCCAAAACTCGTCGGCGATGTAAACCCGGCGGGCAACGACGGACCTGCGTATCTGGTCGTCTTCAACAACGAATTGCTCTTCCAGGCAAACGGCAACGATAACGCCGGCGTCGAACTCTGGAAACTCAAAGGACAATGAACCAATAAAACCGATCAAAAAGCCCTCGCAAACTCGAGGGCTTTTTTGATTCACTCCCCTTACGCAGAACGTCCCGAAGGTTTCCTTGAAAGTACCTTGTTGAGCCAAACCAACCTTCGGGACGGTGCGTAACATCAGTGATTCAAACGCAATGAGGTAAGCCATTAAGGAGTAATAACCAAACCCAAAAAAGCGTCGTAACGGCATGAAAAAATTACGCGCCGCCAATTTCATCCTCCTGATGGGATTCCTACTCTTGAGCTCCTGCGGGACGACAAACAACGCCTCCTCCCCAACCGCCACGCCCATTCCCCATCCGCTATCCATCGATGCCATGCGCGCGCGCGACTACCCCGGCAGCGACGTGGTGATTGAAACCACGCTCGACCCCGGCGTAAACTACAACCGCTACATCGTTTCCTATCTCTCCGAGGGACTCAAAATCTACGCGCTGATGACCGTGCCCAACGGAGAAAAACCCGCAAACGGCTGGCCCGTTGTCATCTTCAATCATGGCTACATCCCGCCCGATGTATATGTAACAACTGAACGCTACATCGCCTACGTGGACCTCATCGCCCGCAACGGATATATCGTCTTCCGCTCCGATTATCGCGGGCATGGAAATTCCGAAGGCAACGCTCTGGGCGGATACAGCCGACCCGATTACACCGTAGATATCTTGAACGCGGTCGCTTCGATGAAACGCTATCCCGGCGCCGACCCGAACCGCATCGGCATGTGGGGACATTCCATGGGCGGGTACATCACATTGCGCTCGATGGTCATCACGAAAGATATCAAAGCCGGCGTGATCTGGGCGGGCGTTGTCGGCTCTTACCCAGACCTTTTGTACAACTGGCGGCGCGGCACCGGCGCGTCTCCCGACTCATCGCCGCGCCCCGGCTCATGGCGTTCGACATTTGTAGAGCAATATGGCTCGCCGGAACAAAACCCCGAATTCTGGAACTCCATCTCGGCGAATTCATATCTGGCAGACATCTCCGGTCCCATTCAATTACATCACGGCACAAACGATACCGATGTGCCCCTGCTTTTTTCGGAAAACCTGTTCTTTCAGATGCTGGACGCTCAACAATACGTGGAGCTTTATAAATACGAGGGCGACAACCACAACATCTCGAATTATTTCAGTACGGCAATGCAAAGGACGATCGAGTTCTTCGACCGGTATTTGAAATGATGGAAGTATCTACGCCGAGAACAAAACCCGATCCATAAGCAAGCGCAAAGCGGACTTTGGGGCACAACCAGCGAGAGATTCAGGGGATATTGAGAAAGTTACATAGGAAGAATCGTTATCTTGATGCGCCGATGGGCATGTGCTATAAAAGGGAAATCTTTCACGGAGGTTTCGTCATGCGCCCGCCCAACCGCTTGAATTTCTTCAAGGGAATGATCGTTCTCGCTCTTGTTTCCATTGCGTGTGGAAACTTCACAGCCAGCCCTGTCACGTATCGCTACGATGACTTGCCCGTCCCCGGAAACGAAAGCGCGGCATTCTCAGAATATCGCGCCATCTCGCAATGGAACAAGCTGGGTATTGCCTATTTCTTCGTTAATGGCACAAGCGCGTTATCCGGCAACGAGGAGCAGGAGGTGGTACGACAGGCTTTTGCAGTGTGGGCGCAATCAACGCCGCTCACATTTACCGAAGTTGCCAGCAGTTCACAAGCGGACATTGTCATCGGCTGGGCAGAAGGCGAACACGGGGACGGCGATCCCTTTGATGGGTCGGGCGACGTGCTGGCTCACGCATCCTTCCCAAATCCCTATGAAGACCGTCAGGTATTCCTCCATTTCGACGATGCGGAACGCTGGGTAAACAGCGACACGCGCAACGTGGACTTGCTCACTGTTGCCGCGCACGAGATCGGTCACACCTTGGGGCTGGGTCACAGCAACGACTCGAACGCGTTGATGTACCCCAGTTACAGCGGACCGCATCGCTTTCTCGGGAACGACGATATCGCCGGCGCGCAAAGCCTGTACGGTGTGGCAAGCGCCCCACCGCCTGCGCCAGATGTCCCTGCGGAAGACGCGCCGCCTCCCAGCGCGGAGGATGATTCAGACCGGGATGGAATCTCCGACCGTGACGAGGTTCTCGTCACCGGCACCGATCCAAATAACGCAGATAGCGACAACGATGGATTGAACGACGGCGTGGAAGTTGTCAACCGCATGAATCCGCTGGATGCCGACATGGATCGCGATGGCGTGAACGACGGGCAGGAAGTTGCCGCCGGCACGAATCCGTTCTTCCCCGAGCAGGCAGACGTGTCGCCTGAACTGGAAGACGAAGTCAGCGATTTTTTAACCGAGGCAATCGAGTTGCAGATTCAGGCATATCGAAACAGCGACGCGTCGATCGCCTCTTCGATCATGGCAGGCGATATTCTTGAAAATCTTTTTGCAGAAATCGACGCGCTCAACCAACAGGGACTGGTGTCGATCTCGGAGGTCGATTATTACAATAGCTTCATCAATGATATTCGCGTGATCAGCAACGCTCATCTCGAGGTGGATACCTGCGAAGTGTGGACGATCACCGTCTATCGCCGCGCGGACGGGCAGGCAGTTTCAAGCGACGGTCCCATGCTGTTGCCGCAGACGATCACGATTCAAAAGCTCGACGCAGGCTGGTTCATCACCGCGGTGAATTTTTTTGACGCTCCCGCGTTTTGCAATTAAGGTTGAAAACTATACCGGTGCCGCAAAGTTCACTTTGTGTCTATGTTGCGCGCGGTTTGACGGAAACATATCCGCTCGCAAGGCAAACCTTGCAGTACTGCGATAGCGCAGGAAAGGCTCAGCTACGATGAATATTAATTTCAACAAACGCTCCACACAGGTCGCCACCATCGCGTTGATCCTCTTGCTGTTCGTGTGTGGCGCGGCGATCCTGCTTGGCATCTTGTTCCGGTCCAGAAATGCCAGCCCTTCCTCCGCAACCGACACGCTCACTTCCACCTCGACATCCGCGCCAGCGTTCTCAGAAACGCCAACCGCCCGACCCACCTTTTTCCCCACATCGACTCCACTCCCAACATTTACCATCGTGGTTCTGCCCCCCGGCACGATCAAAAAGCCGACGCGCACTTTCACAGCCGTGTCGGCAGCCACCCGCACAAAGCCGCCAAGCGGGCCAACTTCGACGCCGACGCTAACTAAAACCTCCACATCGACATCGAATGCATCATCGTCAAACACGCCTGGCGGTCCGACTCCAACCGATACGATCACGCCCGGCGGTCCTACTTTAACGCCGTCCATTACCAATTCACCGACGCTGACCTCAAATGCGCCGACCGCCACCTCAACGGCATCGGCAACATCCACGTCAACTGATGCGCCAACCCCGACGAACACAACCAGCGCGCCTGTTGGATCCGCCGTCTTCGCAGTGGGACCTGGCGGCGCGGATGTGATTCCTCACCAGATCGTGCGCGCTTCCAGTAATTTCCTCTATCTGTTTTCCAGCCAGGATTCGTCCTCGCTCTTGCGCGTGTATCGCACAAACAACGCCGGCTTCCCCAACTCTGCCAGCGACTTCGCCGCCCCGATCACCGTCAACGAATCCAGCAGTCTGCTTTCTGTGGATGCGGTCTACAACGGCGGGACGATCATCCACGTGTTGATCAACTTGCGCAACGGCGAGATCAAAGATTATCCGTTTGACACATCCACGAATTCGTTCAAGCCTGCCATCACGCTTGCTACAGACGGCGGATCGGTGAGCGGTTCTCCGTATGTGGGAACCAGCGGCATCAGTGGAATGATGGAGCCAGGCGGCACTCTGCACGTCGGCTATTGGACGAACAGCAACCATATTCTTCACCGCTCCTACACGTACAACAGCGGAGCGAACACACTCACTCCCACTGGCGACTTCACACAAGTGGATACGGCAGGCAACGCAAATCATCCCTCCCTTGCCATTTCGCCAGCGAACAACTCCCTCACCGTGGCGTGGATATCTCAGGCTGTCAACCCACCGCAAATCCTCACCCGCACCCGCCAATCGAATGGAACATGGGGTTCCATTGAAACCGCCAGCACATCTCCGGTGTGGACGAGCCCCTCCAATGGACTCAACATCGACCAAGGTCCGAGCCTGATCATCGACTCGTCCGGCACGAAACACATGGCATACATTCAGGAATTCGACGCGTCTGTCGGCGATTATGGGCGTATTCATTACGTGAGCAATAACGGCTCTGGCTGGGCGGATCAGCCTCTCGCGGCATTCACGCACGATCCAGCCGTCGCCATTAACAGCAGTGGGCAGATTTACATCATCGGACATGGGCATCCGCTCAATGCGACCTGCACATCCATGGACGATATTTGCACCATACGGAAAAACGGCGCAAGTTGGAATAACCCCGTTCTGTTTGCCTCGCCCCCAAGCGGATTCTCCTTCGACGCCAGCCCTTCCGTTAAATGGTCGGTCGTTGGATTCAACCGCGCGGACATCATCGAATTCGTCTTCTTCATGACTCCCTACGAAAGTCCCACGCTATATTACGGACGCTTCCCATAATGCAGAAACTCATTTCAGTCGTTGGCGCGAGCGGCGTGGGCAAAACGACGTTCGTCAACGCGCTGGCGAAAACTGGAAATTTTGCGACCGCGTTTGAACAGCATGACGAGCGTCCGTTTCAGTCGCTGTTCAAGCAGGACAAAAAATACGCGCTCGCCAACCAGATGGATTACCTGCTCTTGCGCGCCGAACAGGAAAAGCAATTGCGCACAGAGGATAAAACGGGATTAATGGATGGCGGACTCGATCTTGACTTTCACGGATTCACCCGCCTCTTTCATCACCGCGGCTTGCTCGCTAACCCTGAATTTGATCTATGCCTGCGGCTTTATTCGCTAGCCCGCGAAGCGCTCCCTCCACCCGATCTCATCATCGTGCTGAGCGCGCCGCAAAAAATAATCGAAGGGAGACTCGCCTCCCGCAGGCGAATCAACATCGCGTCCGCGAAAGACGCGGAATTGATGGACACGTTCATCCGCGAATGGCTCGAGTCCGTTCCGCCTGAAAAAATCCTGCGCATTGACGCATTCAATGAAGATGAAAATTACTCCGGCGCGGTGAGTCAAATTCTTGAATGGATCGAATCGAGTTAGTGGAATCTCGACCCGCGCGGCATGGAAATCGGTTCGTCGGCGATCGGCTCGGCAAGGATGAACAACCTGCCCCACGAGAGATTTCCTTCGGCGTTGATGCAGGTTTGCAAAGTCACACCGCCCGGACGGTTGAACACCTCAAAGAAGAGTTGCGTTGACGATAGCCGCTCGCCGGTCTCAAGGTCTACAAAATTACTGGTGACGCTGTTGGGGCTGAGCGCCTGAAAACGCATGAACTCGCGGATAATATACGTTTCAATTCGGCCGTCGCCATAAATTAGGTAAATCCATTGCCCCTCATTCAATGAAGAGAAACTTTCGCCGGCGAGATAATTGTGCGCCAGCAGACCGGTGGTGTCATATTGCGAAGCCGCGCCAAACTGCGTAACGATATCCGGTTGAATGGAAACAAAAGCGGGACTGCCCTCAGGCTGGGATACGACCGGAAAGGCGAACACCTCCGGCGCGTAGACGCCGCGTAATTCATCCGCTTCGCCGTTCGTCACCTGCCAGATGAATTCCTCCAGCGGCGGGACTTCGCTCCCATCCAACGCCCGCGCAGGCGACGGAAGGATGAGGAATATAACGGCAATAACCAAGAGCAGGCTTTGCAGACGCGCGCGTTGACGGTTCATGCAGGAAATTGTAGAAGGCTCGTTGCAATCTACAAATGCCCGGCGCGCGATTCTTGATTACAGTTATGAAATTTATCCGTTGGTACTGCGCTTGAGAAAGAAAAAAACGGATTCGAGAATTGTCATGTAGTACTTTTGGTCAAATTTGTGATTTAATATCCCCAACGGATAACTTTTCCCATGAGCGACACGACCATTATCGTCATCAGCATTCTTATCTTTCTCCTCATCCTGTTCGGTGGAACAGCGTGGCTGGTATTCGTCTATTTCCCCAAAAAGACTTTTTCGGTTGCCAACGAATTGGCTGAAGCGGTCAAGAACACACTGGGACTGACTCCGCAAGTGACCATCAACCAGAAGATCATCTACAAACGGACGAATGAAATCCTCCAATTGGCGATGATCGAGCAGGATTACGATGTCGAGTACGAGACCAGCGACAAACTGCTGGGAAGCGAAAAGCGGATCCATCTGCGCGGCATGTACCGAGCGAAGATCGGGTTCGACCTGCAAAAGGGATTCAACATCGAAGTCCATCGCGGAGGATTCCTCAAGCCGGGTCAAGTCACTTTGCATCTGCCCCGCGCCGAGATTCTCTCCGTTGAGCCGCTGGATATCCAAAAGACATCTTCTTCGGGGCTGATCAATTGGGTTCTGAACAAGGATATTGAAATCGCCACAAAGGAACTCAACGCCTTGGCGCTGGACAAAGCCTCCAAACTGGAAATGCTCGATGATGCAGAAAAACGGATCGAAAACCGATTGAACGAAGCGCTCTTGCCGAGATTGGTTAACTACCAACTCAAGCATGAGGTCAAGTTTCTCGAATTAGGAACTGGCATTTGAGGCATCCACCATGCGCAAGTCTCATTGTTTGATTCTGATCTGTGCAACGCTACTCGCCGCTTGTGGCTCACCCGCCAAGACAACCCCGTCCATGACGGACACAGCCGAGCCGTTAGCCCCTACGGCTATCCTCACATCAACACCAACACCCGCGCCAATATCAATTCCGATTTCCGAGACCTCACTGGAGCACTGCACGCGTATCCTGGGAAGCCATATTTCCGATTCAGGTGTTTTGAACATTCTGTATGCCAATGATCTAAAAGATGTGACGGTACTTTCCAAGTTCGGATATTCTGCTTCGCTCAACGGCGGACTCACCCGCTGGAGCGATGATACACAGCAGGCGATTCCTTATGAATTGCCAGAGAATGCACAAGGTCCGTTACTCTCGCCGAATGGTGAATTGATGGTCTTTCGACACGACAGCGATGAGAATCGCAGCGAGATCAGAGTAATGGATATAAACGGGCGGAACGAAAAAACCCTCGCCTCACTCGATCACGGTGAGATCGAAAAGCAATATTCTTCCGAGACGATAGCACTGTCCTATACTTATGAATGGATTCCGAACACCAGCAAGATTGTTTATTCTGTTGATGTCTATCTGGAAGACTCAGAGCTTGCCCCAAAGATCTATGATCAAGTTGCCGTAGTAGATGCTACATCGGGAAACACGTTTTTTCTGGATAACCCGGCAGAGATTCAATTTTACAAATTTTCACCGGATGGGTATCAGATGGCGGTACGGTCTGAACAGGAATTACGCGTACTAGCCACCGATGACGGGAAAACGCTCTTCAAGAACCCGGGGTTACCTACGAATGGTTTCGTTTTTTCGCCTGATTCAAGCTATCTTCTCGAATTTATTGCAGGAGGTATCCAAAGCACGGACACAAAAGATGGAAGCCGGCAATTGATCTCATTGGACTACACTGTGATGAATACAAGGGTGGACGGACCAGCGCTCTCATTCTCGCCAAATTACTTGTGGGCTGATGACACACATATTTTGCTTTCATCTTTAAATGCAGATGAACAATTTGTCTTTGCCGTCAATCAAGCTGATCCCGATTGGACGTTCACCATATTTCAGGTCGATATCTCTAACGGCACAATAGAAACGATACAAACCTTCAATGGGTTTCCCCTTGGTTCCGTTATTTCACCGAACCAACAGCGTGTGGCATTTTGGAAGTATGAAGGGAATCTACCCGATCAAAGCAGGGATTTGTATATCGCCGACTTTGTCAGCGGGGAGATCCTTGAGATAATTGAAACGGGAGAATTCAAAGGTTGGTTCCCGGACTCTGAACGATACTTGTTTGCAACAGGCATCGCCTATCCACCGCCCGGCAAAGGCGACCCTGGTGGGTCTACTGAGGTTGAGATCAAATATTATCTCGGTCAGATAGGCAAAGAATCCGTGCAGATCAACTGGGATTCGCCTGCGCTCGACATGGTAAAGAATGCGCAATGGGTAGACGCAAACCGCCTGCTGGGAGATTGCAAGATTTCTAAATTTGAGTAATACCTCCCTCTCCCGCCTCATCTACACGACATGAATAACCCACGAAAAATCTCTCAACTCATCAAACCACAGGTCACCATCGAGGGTGCGGGCGTACGCTTGCTCCGTTCGTTCGGTCCAAAGGTCAGCAACCTGTTCGACCCATTCTTGCTCTTCGACCACTTCGCCTTCAACGATCCCCTCGAAGGCCCGTTGCGCGGCTTCCCGTATCATCCGCATCGCGGCATCGAAACCGTCACCTATATGCTCGAAGGCTCCACCGCCCACCGCGACAGCCTCGGCAACGAAGGCACGATCGGTCCCGGCGACGTGCAATGGATGAGCTCCGGTCGCGGCATCCTCCACGAAGAAATGCCCCGTCGCGGCGCAAGCGGAAACATCTACGGCTTCCAACTTTGGGTCAACCTGCCCTCGCATCTCAAAATGTCTGAGCCGCGCTATCAGGAAGTGAACGCATCAACAATTCCAACGTTTGAAAAGGATGGAGTCAAGATACGCGTCGTCGCTGGGACAGTGGACGGAGTCAACGGACCCGTCGAAGACATCTCCGCCTCGCCTCTTTACATGGACGTGGAACTGGCTCCGGCATCCGTCTGGCGTTTCCCCATCCCCAGCGGACACACCGCAGTGGCGTACGTTTTCCACGGCGAAGGCGTGTTTGCCGATGAAACGATCAACGCAACACACATGCTAAAATTTTCAGAAGACGGCGATCACATCCAAGTCAAAACCGAAAACGACTCTGTCCGCTTCATGCTCATCGCAGGCGCGCCGTTCAAAGAACCCATCGTGCCGTACGGTCCGTTCGTGATGAACACCATCGAAGAGATTCAAGAAACGCTGAAAGAATTGCGTAACGGAACGTTTATCAAATAAAAAGGAGATAGACCTCACAGATCTCAGAGACCCGTGAGGTCTTTTTGTTAATATGACCCAAACTCTTTACGGCGACCGCCTCGGCAAGCAGGGGAAACTCCGCCTCGGGTGTTCAGCCATCATCTTTGACGAGAACAAGCGCGTCCTGCTTACGCGCCGAACGGACAATGGGCAATGGTGCTTGCCCGGCGGCGCAATCGACTCGGGCGAGAGCGCGGCTGAGGCTTGTATCCGCGAGGTGTGGGAGGAGACAGGCCTCCACGTCCGCGTGAAGCGTTTGGTCGGCGTGTACAGCGATCCGAATCAACTCGTCATTTATCCCGATGGGAATAAAGCTTTCGTCGTCGCGTTGTCGTTCGAGGCGGAGATCGTCGGTGGCGAACTTGGCTTGAGTAACGAGACGACCGATGCGGGGTTTTTCTCGGTAGCTGAAATGGACGCGATGACGATGCTTGGAAATCACAAGTTGCGCGTGGAAGATGCGCTGCTCAACCAGGCGGAAGCGTTCATCAAATGATCGCCACATTCAATGTCATTCTGAGCGAAGCGAAGAATCTAAGACGCTATCTTGATGCAGTGCAACTGCATCAAGAACTATAATCAAATGATCACGGAGGAAAAGATGCTGGATAAATTGAGCGCGACACTGAGGAAATTTGCAAGCGGCTGGCTGGTGTTGGTTTTTCTCGCGGGCGAAATATTTTTCAACGCAGTGATCTTGCCCGCGCAACAAGCCAAGATGGAAACGGGTCCGATCGACCTGCAACTTTTTTACACGCCTGAGAAGGTCTATTCGATGGTGGAGTCGTACGGCGAGGCGGGACGCTCGAATTATCGTCTCTTTGAATTGACAGGCGACATCATTTACCCCATCGTGTACACGTTGTTCTTTTCGCTGGCGATCACATGGTTGTTCCAACGCGGGTTTGCGTCCAACAGCACGATGCAAAAATACAACGTTGTCCCATTTGGAGCCTGGCTGTTTGACTTGTTTGAAAATCTCGGCATTGTGACGATGCTGTCGGTGTTTCCATCTACGCCTGCTTTGCTGGCATGGGTCACTGCGGTGTTCACATTCATCAAATGGATGTTCGCCATCGCCAGTATCGTGTTGATATTGACCGGCTTGGTGAAAGCCGCGATGAATGGGTTCAAGAAACAATCGTAGTAACGACTTAAGTCGTTACTACGATTTTCTCCACCACACCCCCGTACACTCAGGCAGGACGATCCATTCGTTCTGCCTGACTTTTTCTCCCAACTCATCGCCGAAGAAAAAACGCGACAACTCCTCGGCTTCCTCCAGTGACTCGAATTTGTAATCGGTGCGAATCCATTTGCTTTGAAATCCATTTGCATCCAACCATTGATACGCGGACTCGACATGCGCCAGCCGAATCGGATTCTCATTTCCCGTGCCAAGCGACTCGAAGAGGATGATCGTCCCATCCTTTCGTAGAACGCGTTTCATTTCAACCAGCCAATTGTCCAATTCTCTAATCCCCTTTTCTCGATTCCACACCGCGAGATAACTCACACTCCAGCCAGAGACGGCGAGGTCGGCAGAGTAATTTGTAATTGGTAATTGTCGGTGATCGGCAATCTCTACTTGCCAGTTGGAGAGTCCGCTTGCGACAAGTCTCTCGCGGCAGACGCGCAGCATCTCGCTCGAAATATCGAACGCGCGGATTGACTCTGCGCGAGACGCGAGTAAGAGAGTCAGTCGTCCCGTCCCCGCGCCGAGATCGAGGATGTCCAAGCTGTCGGGATCGATGATTTCTTCGATTGCCTTCAGAATATTTCCTTGATGATCTTCGCGCGCGATCAAGGCTTCATAGCGATCCCCATCGGTTTGGTAGATTTTTCTTTGTTGCGCGTCACTCATTCCACTTTTTTCCAATCGTAATTTTCCTTCAACACCTTCGCAGGGACTCCACCTACCAGCGCGTTGCTCACATCTAATTTTCCGCTGACCACGCTTCCCATCGCAACAAGCACGTTATCGCCAATCGAAGACCCTGGCGCAAAACGGACCGCGCTGCCAAGATAGCAATCGCTCCCGATTTCAATATCTCGATCTCGCACGCCGACGCCATGTGTCCAGAATTGCGAACCGATGCCCGCAACCCATGAACGGTCGCCGAGTTTGAATTCGCCAGCCACGTCGAAGTGATGACCCGACGTGATCAACGTGTCCGCGCCGACATCCAAAGTCCGCGCGTAGTTCATCGCTTTGTTGTCCTCCCGCAGTACCCAATATCCGCATGAAAAAACGTTTCGGTTTCCAATGGATGCGCCCTCCGCAATGTTGACTTTTATCGGCCCGATGAACTGATTGAGGAATCCGATTCTTGATCTCGAGAGGGAGAATTCGTCAACGGCGATGATCGTGCCGAATCCGATTCGGGAATGTTCAATTCGATAACCGAAAAGCAGACGATAGCCAAGAACGCGCAAGATGTTCAACGGTAGGATACTGACAAGGACGGCGAGAGCAACTTTGAAAATAGGCATGAGTAAAAACCTTCTCAAGAAGGGTGTGAGAATTGAATCGGCATGGTAGATTATACGGTATCACGGTTGAGGAGAGAACAAGCATGAACCCTGAAGATCAATTCGATTTCTGGCTCGGCGAATGGGATGTGGCGTGGGGTGAAGACGGCAAAGGCACGAACCGAATCAAACGAATCTTGGATGATAAGATCATTCAAGAAAACTTCGACGGCGGAGGCTTGCTCGGCTTGAGTTTCTCCGCATATGACACAGAGCGCGGTCTCTGGTGCCAGACGTGGGTGGACAACAACGGCACCTATCTCGATTTCACTGGGAAATATGAAGATGAAAAAATGACCCTAAGCCGCGACGCCATCGTCAAAGGCGAGGCGTGCAAACAGCGCATGGTTTGGCATAACATCAAGATGAATCAATTCGATTGGAATTGGGAACGCTCTGATGATGGCGGCAAAACCTGGCGCGTGGTGTGGCACATCAAATACACGCGCAAACTGTAAGGACGACGTTTCATCGCCCAAACATTGAAGAAAAAATTGCTCTGGGCGGGATCACCCCGCCGCTACTATAATCTGGGGTATGACACAACTTTCCACTTCCGCACAAAAAATTCAAGACCTGCTCAACTCGCTTGGATACAACTATGCCGTGGTCGAACACGCCGAGTCCACGCGTACGGCACAGGAAGCCGCTGATCGCGCGGGATGCGAACTCGGTCAGATCGTCAAGTCGCTCATCTTCAAGGGCAAAGAGTCGCACAAGCCGATCCTCGTCCTCACCAGCGGCGCGAATCGCGTGGACGAAAAACGCATCAGCGAATATGCGGGCGAAACTATCGGCAAAGCAGACGCCGATTTCGCGCGCGCCGTCACGGGCTTCGCCATCGGAGGCGTGCCTCCGATTGGACACACGCAAAAAATCGAAACGTATCTCGATGAAGATTTTCTGCAATATCAAACCATCTGGGCGGCGGCGGGGACTCCCAACGCGATCTTTGAATTAAAAACGGATGACCTGCAAAAGATGACGGATGGAAAAGTCTGCCGCGTCAAACCATGAAACAGATTCTCTTTGCGCTTCTCGCGCTGACCTTCAGCCTGCTCGCCTGTTCCCGAAACGTTCCCGCCTCCTCAGCAGACAAAACCGTCGTATTAACTCACAACAACATTGAGCGGACATACATTCTGCACGTCCCATCGTCATACGATGAAAGCAAGCCAACTCCGCTTGTGTTGGCATTTCACGGCGGCGGAGGCAACGCGGAAAACCAACGCCGCGTCAGCGGATTCAACGAACTCTCCGACGAAAACGGATTCATCGTCGCCTACCCCAACGGCACTGGCAGACTCGAAGACACGATCCTCACATGGAACGGCGGGAACTGCTGTGGCTATGCGGTTGCGAATAATATTGACGATGTTGGATTCGTCCGCGCGTTGGTTGCCGAACTTCAATCACAATACAACATTGACCCGAAACGAATCTACGCGACGGGATTCTCGAACGGCGGAATCATGTCGTATCGACTGGTGTGCGATGCGGCGGATATTTTCGCGGCAATCGGCGCGGTTTCAGGCACGCTGAATTACGACCAATGTGAGCCAAGCGAACCTGTTTCAATCATCCACTTTCACGGCACAGACGATACGCATCTCCCCTACAACGGCGGCAAGGGCGACGATTCGCTCACACAGGCTGACTACAAATCAGTGGATGAGACGATTGATTTTTGGCTGAATTTCGATCAATGCAACTTGACCGCGCAAAGCGAAAACTTTGATGATGTTCAACACGAAACCTATTCAGTTTGCGCGAACGGAGTTGGAGTAGAGTTATACGCCATCATTGGCGGCAAACACGCATGGCCCGGCAGTGATGGTCCCGCAGGCCCCAACGGCGATGAGCCATCCCAATCCATTTCGGCGAGCAAACTCATTTGGGAATTTTTCGCCGCGCATCCGAAACCGTAAATTTGGGATTGTCATGCTGAGCCGCGAGCCATAAACAGCGAGTGCGGCGAAGCATCTTTCCACTGACTGGAAATCTTCTTGGGGTAGCAGAGATTCTTCGCTATCGCTCAGAATGACAAAAGCTAGATAAAACTCCCTCCTGAGAATCAGCCATCCCGTCGAATGAAGCGAGGGGTTTCATCCGCAACTAATTTTTTGTTTGCATGGAAACATTCTTTGGCGTACAATCCAATCATCTTACCCAAGGAGGCTCAATGGCTACTACAATCCAAACCGAAACCCGCCCGATGACAGAGGAGGCGGACTTTTTGCAGATCAAATCCGTTGACCATGTGCATTTTTATGTGGGCAACGCCAAACACGCCATGTATTATTGGTGGAAGGCTTTCGGCTTCAAGCCCATTGCGTATTCGGGACTTGAAACAGGCAACCGCGACTTCGCTTCGTATGTGTTGGAATCGGGGCAGGCGCGGTTTGTTGTTTCTGCGCCGTATTCGCCGTCGAGCGCGCTCGCATCGCATCACTTGGTGCATGGCGACGGCGTGAAGATGATCGCGCTCGAAGTGGAGGACGTGGAAAAGGCATGGAAAGAAACCACTGCGCGCGGCGGCAAGTCGGGATGGACACCGCGCGAAGAGAAAGACGATTTCGGAATCTATCGCACGTCGGCAATTTACACATACGGCGAAACCCTGCACGTGTTCATTGATCGCGGCGATTACAAAGGCGTGTTCGCGCCGACGTATAAACCGATCAAATACGAAGCTGAGTCAACGGGGCTTGCGGCAATTGATCACATGGTGGGCAATGTGCAACTCGGCAAGATGAACACCTGGGTGAATTTTTATCATCAGGTGATGGGCTTCCGTCAACTGCTTCACTTCGACGATAAGGATATTTCAACCGAATATTCCGCGCTTATGTCGAAGGTGATGCAGAACGGCAACGGGCGCGTCAAGTTCCCAATCAATGAACCCGCCGAGGGCAAGCGCAAGAGTCAGATCGAAGAATATCTCGATTATTATCTTTCGCCAGGTGTGCAACACGTCGCCATCATCACAGGCGATATTCTCAAAACGGTTGACACTCTTCGCAGTCGCGGCGTGGAATTTTTGCGCGTGCCAGACACCTATTACGAAGCATTGCCCGACCGCGTGGGAAAGATCAAAGAGGATATGAAAGCCGTTCACGAACTCGGCATTCTCGTTGACCGCGACGATGAGGGCTACCTTCTGCAAATTTTCACGCGCCCGATCCAAGACCGCCCGACGATGTTCGTCGAGGTCATTCAACGTCACGGCGCGAAGGGATTCGGCAAAGGCAACTTCAAAGCGCTGTTCGAGTCAATTGAAGTGGAACAGGAACGACGAGGCAACCTCTAGTTGATAGTTGAAGGTCAAAGGTCGAAAGTCAACGACCTGCGACCTTCAACTTTTGAAATGGAACCATACACAATGAAATTTGCAACCGTATCAACGCTTCGCGCCACAACTCAGCCTGCCCTCGTCGTGGACGACCGCGTCCACACCCTGCCCTACCCCGATATGCTCGCGGTCATCGCCGCGGGAGCGGGAGCCGCATCGAAAAAAGCCGCGAAGGAATCGCTTGCTTTCGATGAAGTGAAATTCCTTTCGCCATTGAAGCCAAACACGTTACGCGACGGATACGCCTTCGAGCAACATGTGAAGACTGCGAATAAAAATCGCGGACGCGAAGTTCCCGAGGAGTGGTATCAGTTCCCCGTTTTCTATTTCACGAATCCCAACACGGCGTTCGGTCACGACGATACGATTCCGTATCCGCATTACACGAACGCGATGGATTACGAGTTGGAAATCGCCGCGATCATCGGCAAAGGCGGGATGAACATCAAAGCCGAAGACGCAGAGAAGCACATCTTCGGTTACACCATCTTCAACGATTGGTCTGCGCGAGACGTGCAACGCAAGGAAATGGTCGTGGGACTCGGTCCCGCTAAAGGCAAGGACTTCGCTTCCGCGTTTGGACCAGTCATCGTCACGCATGAAGCGCTTGCCGATAAGTCAACGGGACGCGCGGGCGTGTACGATCTCGAAATGGTCGCGCGAGTCAACGGCAAGGAATTATCCCGAGGCAATTGGAAAGATATGCACTGGTCGTTCGGCGAGATCATCGCCCGCGCATCCGATTCGGTCATGCTGAATCCTGGCGACGTGATCGGCTCGGGAACTGTCGGCACGGGTTGTTTGCTTGAGCTGACGAAGTTCCAAGGTCCGTGGTTGAACGAGGGCGATGTAGTTGAATTGGAAGTTGAGCGCATCGGTTTGTTACGAAACACTGTCGGCGCAAAAGGATAATTCATTGAACTCACTCAAACCATTTGTATGCGCGACAATTTTGTTGGCGCTTGGTTTAACTGCGTGCGGAACCGCAAGCGCGCCCACGCAAAATCCAGAACAACTCGAAACGGTCGTTGCGGCCACACTTCAAGCCTACACCGCCGAAGCGCCTGCTGGAGTGGAAGTCTCCTTCAATAACGTATCGTTCGTCATCCCCAACGGGCTCGCCAGCGGCGCAACACCGATCCTTGAGCCGGCAGTCGGCGGCGATACCGCCCCATGGGTAATGGCTCCTGAGCATATAGTTTTTACGCTGACCGGTTATAACGGAGCAGACCCAAACCATCCCATCCAGCCAACCATTTACGTATTCCCAACGCAAGCATTTGCGGAGGTCAGTCCGGGCGCGAGCCTGAGCATCCCGGAGTTGCAGGCGTTGCTCGCCAGCCCTTCCGCGCCGATCGATCTCGATTCGGCTCCGGGCGTACCATTCTTCAATGCCGGTCAAGATATGGTTGCCAACGGCGCGAGACTAAACTTCCAAAGCGGCTCGGGCCTTCGCATGATCTCGCACTTTTCGCAATTCCCCGGTCCGATCATTCGCACCGGACAGATCTACCACTATCAAGGCCTCACCAGCGACGGCAAATATTATGTGATCGCGATCCTGCCGGTTGTGTCTCCGCTTCAATCCACAGCGGATAACCCTTCGGCAGACGGGATCAATTTCCCCGATTACGCCTCCGCCGCCCCGGGTGAAATGGATGCGTATTACCTGGCGGTTGCGGATAAACTCAACGCGGCGGACCCATCTTCGTTCACGCCGGTTCTTTCTTCCTTAGACGCCTTGATCCAATCTATAACGATCTCGCCTTAGGAGAGTTGCCCACACCCATTCTTTCCGCAGCTCAACTGCGGACAGAACGAAATCGCTATGATCTTTCGGCAGTTGAACTGCCGAAAGATCGTCGAATACGCAATACGAAACACGGAGTACACCATGCCTTTCTATCAAAAACTCGGACGAATCCCGCACAAGCGGCACACGCAATTTAGAAAACCGAACGGCGAACTATATCGTGAAGAATTGATGGGCTTGGAGGGATTCTCATCGCTTCAATCCATCCTCTATCACAACTTCATCCCGCCGCGCGTCAAACACACCGAAGACCTCGGCTCGCGCCTGCCTGAAACGGTCGAGTTCGGTCCGATCCGTCACCGCGCCTTCAAAACAGCGGATGCGCCCCTCGGCGGCGATGCAGTCTCCGCGCGGATTCCACTTCTGGCGAACAAGGATGTCATCCTCGGCGTGGCGCGCGCGTCGAAAAGCATGGATTATTTTTATCGCAACGCGCAGGCATACGAAACGTGGTGGGTGCATGAAGGCAGTGGCGTGTTGAAATCTCAGTTCGGGAATCTCAAATTCCGCAAAGGTGATTACATCGTGATTCCCTTCGGAACCACGTGGCAAATGCACATTGACGGGAGCGAAGCGCGCTTCTTCACCATCGAGAACCCGTCGCAGATCGAGCCGCCGAAACGATACCGCAACAACTTTGGTCAGATGCTCGAACACGCGCCGTATTGCGAGCGCGACATCCGCACGCCCGAAGAATTGGAAACACACACCGAACGCGGCGAATTCGAAGTCCGCGTGAAAGTGCGAGACCGCTTATCGAAACACATTTTGGATTTTCACCCCTTCGACGTTGTCGGCTGGGACGGTTATCTCTACCCGTGGATCTTCAACATCGAGGACTTCGAGCCGATCACGGGACGAGTCCACCAGCCGCCGCCCGCGCATCAAACTTTCGACGGGCATAACTTCGTCGTGTGTTCGTTCGTCCCGCGCCTCTTCGACTATCACCCTCTCGCCATCCCCGCGCCGTACAATCACTCGAACGTCAACTCGGACGAGGTGATCTACTACGCGGAAGGCGCAACTTCATGTCGCAAAGGCATTGACCGCTGTGACATTTCCATGCACCCCTACGGCTTGGCTCACGGTCCGCAACCCGGCATGACCGAAGCCTCCATTGGAGCAAAGGAAACGAAAGAATTAGCCGTGATGGTGGACACGTTTTACCCATTAAGTCTCACCAAAGATGCGCTCGAATTCGAGAAGCCCGAATACCAATCCACTTGGATGGAAGGGACAGGAGAATAACATTGGAGGTCACGCTTGAAGCGTGACCTCCGTTTATAAACAGGCTTATGAAAACAACAACTTCCCCCAACGCAAACTTCAAGACCATTTCCACGCGCATTCAAAAAGAAATGAAGCGACTCCATGTCCCCGGCGTCGCCATCGGCATTTATCACAAAGGCAAAGAATGGACGGCTGGTTTCGGCGTCACGAGCGTTGAAAATCCTTTGCCTGTCAATTCTGACACGTTGATGCAAATCGGCTCGATCAGCAAAACGTTCACCGCCACGTTGTTGATGATTCTCGCGGAGCAGGGAAAAGTGAATCTCGACGCGCCTGTGCGGAAGTATCTCAAAGATTTCAAACTGAAGGATGAAAGCGTGGCGAAGAAAGTCACCATCCGTCACCTGCTCACCCACACGGGCGGATGGGTCGGCGATTACTTCAACAGTTTCGGCGATGGCAACGACGCGCTCGACAAAATGGTGAAAGACATCGCGCACCTCCCGCAAATTCAACCGTTGGGAAAAATCTGGTCGTATAACAACACGGGATTTAACGTTGCCTCGCGCGTGATCGAAGTGGTGACGAAAAAATCTTATGAACAGGCTTTGCAGGAAATGTTGCTCGACCCGCTTGGGTTGAACATGTCGTTTCTCTATCCGAGTGACATCCTCTTCACGCATCGCTTCGTGGTGGGTCACCAAAAAGTGAAGGGCAAGGTTGAGGTGGCGCGTCCGTGGGCGATTGGCAGAGCAGGCAACGGCGTGGGAGGAGTCGTCAGCACGGTCAAAGACTTGCTGAAGTACGCGCGCTTCCACATGGGCAGCGGCAACAGAATCGTCACCCGCAAAAGTCTCAAAGCGATGCGCGTCAAACAAGTCAGCGCGGGCGGACGCGGCGACATGGGCATCACGTGGTTCATCCGCTATGCCGATGTTCTCACCGTGTACGCGCACGGCGGCGCGACGAATGGTCAACAGGCGTATTTCTTTTACATCCCCGAAAAAGATTTCGCGCTCGCCGTCCTCACCAACAGTGACGAGGGCGGCGTGATCACCGCGCAAACGTTTGGCTGGGCGCTCGATCTTTACTTCGGCATCAAACTCAAATCGCCGAAGCCGATGAAAAATCCGCAGGACGGAAAAGAATTCGTCGGGCGATACAAGATCGGCACCGAATGTTTCGACATCACGACCAAAGGTAAACATCTCATCTATCATCACATCCCGCTTGGTGGATTCCCCACACCCGATGTGCCTCCAGGTCCCGCTTTGCCGCCAATGCGATTTGCGTTTTACGACAAAGACAACCTCATCGGCTTGGACGAACCCTACAACGGCGCGCTCGCCGACATCATCCGCGATGAAAAGGGACGCGTGAAATATTTCCGTGTGGGCGGGCGCGCGCACTTGAAAATTAGATGAGATACAAAGCCAAAATTGCAATCGCATCTTTCGCGGTGATCGCGGCGATACTTGCTTGCAATTTGCCCAACGCTCAACCGCCTTCGGATGAAAACCAAATGCCACCGGAGCTTCAAACCGCGCTCATGGAGGGTCTCCAAAACGGCGCGGACGTTCCCATCACCGCCACATTTTCGCCGATACCAAGTCTAACAAGCACAACAAATCCAAACGCGCCGACGGCAACCATCACGCCAACATATTCCGTGCCGATGCTCGTTGTGAAAGAACAGACGAATTGCCGCGCTGGACCTGGTCAAGACTACGCAGTGGTATTCACCTATTTGCCCAACGCCAAACTGGAGATCGTCGGCAATTATGGCGTCACAAATTACTGGCTGGTCAAATCGCCCGACAGCCCAACGGGCCAATGCTGGTTGTGGGGCGAGTTCGTCGAAGTAAGCGGCAGTTACTGGGTTGTGCCGAGCGTCACGCCGCCGCCCACAGCCACAAAGCCGCCACCCAATGCGCCGTCGTTTCAAAGTTGGGATTATTCTTGTGAATTCAACGGGGTCAGCGCCGAACTCACTGTGACGCTGACATGGTCAGACAAATCGGACAACGAGACCGGCTTCCGCCTCTATCGCAACGGGGAGTTGATTGCCGACCTCCCAGCGAACACCACCTCGTACGTGGACAAGTCCGCAGTGGACTCCGGGCAGACAGTGAGTTACCGCATCGAAGCATATAACGCAACAGGAATCGAAACCGATTCCACTAGCGCCTTCGGTTGTTAAACATGCGATAAGAAAACAGGTCTCGTGAGCAATTCACGAGACCTGTTCGATTCTATGAGATTGGAGAAACGTTACTCCTCTCCCAACGCCTCTTTCATCTTCTTCGTCTGTTTACCGCGATCATCAGTATTGAGAATCCTCTTGCGGATGCGATACGACTCAGGCGTGACTTCGAGCAGTTCATCGTCGGACAAATATTCCACCGCCTCATCCAGCGACATACGGCGCGGCGGCGTCAGGCGGATCTCCATATCCGCGCCAGCCGAGCGGATGTTGGTAAGATGTTTTTTCTTGCACACGTTGATCGGCATATCCTGCCCGCGCGTGTTCTCACCCACCACCATGCCTTCGTAAACCGAAACGCCGGGACCGATAAATAACGTGCCGCGTTCTTCGGCATTCTTCAGCGCGTACGCCGTGGAATCGCCCGCCTCCCATGCGACGAGTGAGCCTGTTTGCCGCGTGGACATCGCTCCCGCCATTTCATCGTACCCGTGGAAGATGCTGTGCATCACGCCCGCGCCGCGCGTGGAGGTGAGGAATTGATAACGAAAACCAAGCAAGCCGCGTGTGGGCGCGATGTAGACCATGCGCGTCATGCCCTGACCCGCGTCGTGCATTTCCATCATTTTGGCTCGCCGGCTTCCCAGCATTTCCACCACCGCCCCAACCGTTTCGTTGCTGGTCTCGATGTGCACTTCCTCGAACGGTTCGAGCAACATACCATCGTCCGCTTTGTGGAAGATCACTTCCGGGCGCGAAACTTGGAACTCATACCCTTCGCGCCGCATCGTTTCGATGAGAATGCCAAGATGTAATTCGCCGCGGCCCGAGACCAAAAAGTTTTCAGCCGAATCGGTTTCTTCCACGCGCAGGGATACGTTCGTGCGCAGTTCTTCAAATAAACGCTCGCGCAGTTTGCGAGAGGTGCTCCACGTGCCTTCCTGACCGGTGAACGGCGAGGTATTCACGCCAAACGTCATGCGGACGGTTGGCTCCTCCACTTTGATCGTCGGCAAGGCAATGGGGTTGGCTGGGTCGGCGAGAGTTTCGCCAATGGCGATCTCCTCCAAGCCTGCCAGCGAAACAATATCCCCGGCATTGGCGGCTTCGATCTCGATCTTGTTCAAACCCTGGAATGTGTAAAGGTATTTCGCCGATTCGGGTAAATTTCTTCCATCCATCGTTAATCGCGCAAGCCGTTGGCCGGCTTTGATTGTGCCGGAAAAAATTCTGCCCACTGCGGTCACGCCGCGATAGTCGTCGTAGCCCAGGGTGGTGACGAGCATTTGCAAGGGCGCGTCCGCGTCCACTTTGGGGGCGGGGATGTGATTCAAAATCACGTCGAATAAAGGTTGAAGGTCGGGACCAAGTTCAGTGGTCAGCCCGGCGCGTTGGTCGATCCCGATGGCGTAGACTACGGGGAATTCCGCCTGCTCGTCGGATGCGCCGAGTTCGATGAACAGGTCGAACGTCTCGTTGAGGACGCGTTCCGGTTCGGCATCTTTGCGATCCACTTTGTTGATGACGACCACGGCTTTGTGTCCCATTTGAAGCGCTTTCTTGAGCACGAAGCGCGTCTGCGGCATGGGACCTTCCGCCGCATCCACGAGGAGCAGGACGCCGTCCACCATATTCATCACGCGCTCGACCTCGCCGCCGAAATCCGCATGACCGGGCGTATCCACGATGTTGATCTTGATGGGCTTGCCGGTCTTGGGATCGTTGAGCGTGATGGCGGTGTTCTTGGCAAGGATGGTGATGCCGCGCTCGCGTTCGAGATCGTTGGAATCCATGACGCGTTCTTCCACATGCTGGTTGTCGCGGAAGGTATGTGACTGACGCAAGAGTCCGTCCACGAGGGTGGTCTTGCCGTGGTCAACGTGGGCGATGATGGCGATATTTCTTAGATCGGTTCGGGTGGTGAGCATAGGAGGAGAACTACTTTCGAGAGAATTAGAGAATTGGAGACTAGAGATTAGAGACTGGAGATTGGTAAGTGGTAATTAGTAAATGGTTTGGTAACTGCCGACAAAAAAGCCCCAGCCTGTGATGAGCGAGGGCTTTCGAGAGCCTTCCGAATTTCAGGACGTGCGGGCGGTATTGTATCAGAATGTTCGTAATTTGAGCAGGGAATGTTATAATCCGCGCCATGCGATACGAAAAGTCAGGCAGCGCCTTCCTCTGCATCGGTGTGCGTGGATTTGTGTCAACTCCACCTCCTCGAATCGCGCCTATTGCCTGAACGGATTTTTCATCCTTTCGCCGTGGCGCTAGCGTCACGGCATTTTTATTTAATTTCATCAGAGACCTCACAGGTCTCACAGACCTGTGAGGTCTGAACGATATAATTTGGAGCAACCATGATCTCGATCACAATTTCAAACGCCACCCTCATCCTCGGCTCACATGTCATCTTCCGCGACCTGAGTTGGGAGATCCAACACGACCAGAAGATCGGGTTGATCGGACCGAACGGCGCGGGAAAATCGTCGCTGTTGAAGTTGATCGTCGGCGAACATGCGCCCGAAAAAGGCGGAACGGTCATCCGCGCGAAGGGCGTGACAGTCGGCTACCTGCCTCAACATCCCGAATTTGAACCGAATCGAACGGCGATCTCGCTCGCGCTGGAGGGGAATCCGCGCGTGGCGGAGGTGGAAGCGGAACTGCATCGAGTCGAATCAAAACTTGCCGACCCCGAAGTGTATGGCGATTCCAAAAAATTGGAACGCGCGCTCGACGAGCAACACAAACTGCTCGAAGAATTCGAATCGCTCGGCGGCGCGAATTACGAATCGCGCGTCCGCGAGATATTGCGCGGACTTGGCTTGCCAGAATCGGATTTCGAGAAACCCGTCCATGCGCTGAGCGGAGGGCAGAAAAAGTTGATCGGGCTGGCGCGGCTGATGTTGGCGAAACCGTCTGTGCTGTTGTTGGACGAGCCTGATAATCATCTCGATATGCCCGGTAAAGCGTTCCTTGAAAAACTGATCAACGACTACGACGGCGCAGTCGTCATCATTTCACATGATCGTTACATTCTCGACGCGGCTGCGAGTCACATTGCCGAGATCGAAGATGGAAAGATCACAACATTCACGGGAAATTACACCGAATACATCGTGGACAAAGAAGAACGACTCGCACGGCAGGAGGAGTTGTTTCGAGTCCAGCAGCGCGAGATCGGGCGGCTGGAAACCGCCATCAAACGGTTTGCCATGTGGGCAAAGGTCTACGACAATGAGAAGATGGCGATCAAAGCGCGATCCATGCAGAAGCGGCTCGATAAGATGGATAAGATCGAAAAGCCCGTAACCGAACGCCGCAAAATGGATCTGGAACTCAACGGCTGGCGCGGGTCGAATCAGGTATTGGAGTTTGTGGAGGTGAGCAAAAGTTTTCTTCCTCACCCCAGCCCTCCAGCATCTCCCCGCTTCGACTTCGCGGCGCAAACATCACGCGCCGCTCCGCTCAGCGCGGAAAATATTTTGAATGATCTCAACTTCCTCATTCGGCACGGCGAGCGCGTGGGGTTGATCGGCGCGAACGGCGCGGGCAAGTCTGTGGCGCTGCGATTGATCCTCGGAAAGGAAACTCCGACCAGCGGCGAGATCAAGATCGGTCCGAGCGTGAAGATCGGATATTACGCGCAGGAGCATGAAACGCTGGACTTCGATCAATCCGTTTTGGATGCGGTGCGACTCGGCGGCAACATGAGCGAAGGACGCGCCGTCTCATTCCTGACCCGCTACCTGTTCACCTATCGTCAAGCGACTCAAAGGGTCGGCTCGCTCTCGGGCGGCGAGCGGAGTCGGCTTCAGTTGGCGTTACTCGTCCTCTCGGGAGCCAATTTCCTGTTGCTGGATGAACCGACGAACAATCTCGATATCGCCTCCGCCGAAGTGTTGGAGAACGCGCTCAACGATTTCAACGGGACAGTTCTTGTCATTTCGCATGACCGTTATTTTCTCGACCGAACCGTCAACCGCATCTTTGAGTTGAAAGATGCGCGCATCGCTGAATACACCGGCGGTTACAGCGATTACACGGAAGCCCTCGAAAGAAAAAAAGGGAAAGAATCATGACCACGCTAGAAACCGAGAGAGTGATCCTGAGAGAATTCACTGTAGCGGATGCCGAATTCATTCTCAAGTTGCTAAACGAACCGTCGTTCATCCAAAATATCGGCGATCGCGGCGTTCGAAGCGTTTTCGACGCGGAGGGATATCTCGAACGCGGTCCAATCGCCAGTTACGCTAAAAACGGATTCGGTCTACTGGCGGTGGTTTCGAAAGAGACCGGCAAAATGATGGGCATGTGCGGGTTGATCAAACGCGAGACGCTGGAGGATGTGGACATCGGGTACGCGTTCCTGCCGCAATTCTGGTCGCGCGGCTTTGCCGTAGAGGCGGCTCGGCGAGTCGTTGAGTTTGCCCAAGAGACGCTCGGGCTTACACGCATCGTCGCCATTGTAGACCCGAAGAACTCAGGCTCGATCCGCGTGCTCGAACGTATCGGCCTCGCATACGAAAAGATGATCAGGCTGTCTGCGGACGATATCGAATTAAAATTGTATGCCCGTCAATTAAGGCAAGAGTAAAGTAATTGACGAAACCAATAGCGGCTATGACAAAATCGAACCTGCTCCCCTATCTCGAAGCAACTTTTGCCGCCACTGTCTGGGGCGCGTCTTTCATTGCGACAAAAGTTGCACTGAACGATGTCTCCCCGATCACCATCGTATGGCTCCGCTTTGGGATGGGCTTGCTTGTGTTGGGCGCGGCGGTTGCGTTACGCAAACAATTTTCCATGCCGAAGAAAAACGAATGGGGCTATTTTGCATTGCTCGGCTTTTTGGGAATCACGTTTCATCAATGGCTGCAATCGAACGGTTTGCAAACCTCGGAGGCTGGCACAACCGCGTGGATCGTGGCGACGACCCCGGTCTTCATGGCGCTTCTCGGCTGGTTGATTCTCAAAGAAGGATTATCGCCCGTCAAGATTTTCGGCATCGCGCTGGCATTCTTCGGCGTTCTGCTTGTCGTTTCGGATGGAGACCTCGGCTCGATCTCGATTGGGAAGTTTGGCGCGCCGGGCGACTCGCTCATCCTCGTCAGCGCGATCAACTGGGCGGTCGTATCGGTCCTCTCGCGTCGCGGATTGAAAACGATATCCGCGAGCCTGTTCGTTTTTTACATGATGCTGTTTGGCTGGCTGTTCACGTCCGCGCTATTTATTGCGAACGGCTTATACACGGAAGTTCCCGCGTTAACTTTCAACGGCTGGCTCGGGGTCACTTTTCTTGGAGTCTTCTGTTCGGGGTTGGCATACATCGCATGGTATGACGCGCTACAAACGCTGACCACCGCAAGCACCGGCGCGTTTTTGTACATCGAGCCGCTCATCGCAATGATCGTCGCGTTCTTTGTGCTGGGCGAGGCGATCACGCCCGCGTCGCTGGTTGGCGGAGGAGTCATCCTTTTGGGCGTGTGGTTGGTAAATAAATGAAGCAGCGCGGGATGGCATCCCGCGCCACGCGTTGAAGGGTGGATAAAGTTGAGCGGCAGAGTCAAGCCTGCCTGTCGGGCGAAGCGATGTCCTGAGTTCATCGAAGGGCGGGTTCTTCATCCAAATAAAAATTGTGGGTGTATAATGCAATCACTATATTCCCACGAAACGGAGGAAAGACTCATGGCAAGCGTAACGTTCGATCACGTGTTCAAAAAGTATGGCGATGTGACCGCTGTGAATGACTTGAACATTCACATCGAGGACAAGGAATTCCTTGTGTTGGTTGGTCCGTCAGGATGCGGGAAGACCACCGCCCTGCGCTCGCTGGCTGGGTTGGAGGAAATCACGGGCGGCGAGATTTTGATCGGCGACCGCGTGGTGAACGATGTCGCCCCGAAAGACCGCGATATTGCCATGGTCTTTCAGTCGTACGCGCTGTACCCGCACCTTTCGGTGTACGATAATATGGCGTTCGGTTTGAAGCTGCGAAAATTCTCGAAGGATGAGATCAAGCGCCGCGTCGGTGAAGCTGCCGATATCCTCGGCATTCAAGATCTACTCGAGCGCAAGCCGCGTCAACTTTCAGGCGGACAGCGCCAGCGCGTGGCGGTTGGGCGCGCCATCGTGCGCGAGCCGAAGGTCTTCTTGTTCGACGAGCCGCTGTCGAACCTCGATGCCAAATTGCGCGTGCAGATGCGCTCTGAGATCAGCAAACTTCATCAGCGGTTGCAAACCACCTTCATCTATGTGACTCACGATCAAACCGAAGCCATGACGATGGCGACGCGTATCGCGGTCATCAACAAAGGTGTGTTGCAGCAACTGGACACGCCGCAAAACTTGTATGATCTCCCGAATAATCTTTTTGTGGCTGGTTTTATCGGCTCGCCCGCCATGAACTTCTTCCGCGGCAGATTGCGCAAAGATGGAGATAAATTGCTGGTGGATACGGGCGATTTTTCAGTAGCAATTCCCCCTTCAAGGTCAAAAGTATACGAAAACCACGCCGGCAAGGATGTCATTTTCGGCATTCGTCCTGAAAACATTCACGATGCCGATTTTGTGCCAGCCAACATCGATTCAGAAAAGGTCAATGTGAAAGTGGACGTGACCGAGTTGATGGGCAACGAAATATTCCTTTACTTGATGAGCGGACAGAATACGTTCGTCGCGCGCGTCGATCCACGCTCGAAATCGCGTGTGGGTCAGCAGGCGACAGTTGCGTTCGACATGGATAATTTCCACATTTTTGACGCAATGACCGAGCAGGCAATTCGCTAGCTCAGCCAAAAGAACCTAAGCAACCCCAAAAGACAGCCCACGCAAGGCGCGGGCTGTTTTTTTGCCATTAGATAGAACTGTTGAAAAACATGTATTTTGTTAAAACACTTGAAAAAATGGATGACCCGAGGTAATATTGCAGAGAATTCCTAGAGAAAAACACCGGACGAGCAAAACTTGAGCACATTTTACTGGCTTCCCACCGAACAGAATGTCAAGGGTTTCAACAAACACGCTGCGCTGGATCTGATCCGGTTCGCGGGGGGTGGTTTGTCGCGTACCGATTTGGCAGACAAAATGGGGTTGACGCGCGCGGCGATCAGTCTGATCGTGAACGATTTGCTAAGTTCGGGGGTTATTCAGGAAGCAGAGGTCCGCTCTGCCCCAAGCGGACGACCACCTGTCATATTAGAGATCAATCCACAAATCGGCGTGGTTGGCGGGGTAGATATCGGAGCCACTCACTGCTCGATCGCCATCGCCGATTTCACAGGGCGAATCCTCCAAGAGGTTGAATTTCCCTTCGATATCAAGGAGCATCCTTCAACCTGCATCAAGATAATCAACGATCACTTGATGCGATTATTGGATTCGCAGGGGCTTACAAAATCAGATCTTGCAGGGGTCGGCATCGGAGTACCGGGACCCGTAAATACGGAGGCGGGCATGGTGGTTTCACCGCCGATCATGCCCGGATGGGATCGTTTCCCGATCCGCGCTACTCTCGAGAAAATATGGGAGTGCCCGGTAACATTGAACAACGACGCGGAATTGGGAGCATTGGGCGAATGGGCATACGGCGCGGGGCGCGGCGAAAATAATATTGCATACATCAAGGTGGGAAGCGGTATCGGCGCAGGACTCATGCTCAACAAACAGATCTACGGGGGAACTACCGGCGCGGCTGGCGAGATCGGGCATATCACCATTGAAGAAAACGGACCCTTATGTAATTGCGGAAACCACGGCTGTCTTGAAGTGTTCGCCGGTGGACACGCGATCGCAAAAGAGGCGCAAGCCATCGTTCGATCCGGAAAAAGAACCATGCTCGCAGACCTCCCGCCTGAAAAGCTCAATGCGCGAGAAGTTGCAAATGCCGCGCGGCGAGGCGACCTGCACGCGCAAGAAATTTTGAGCCGCGCAGGCACACATATTGGCGTGGCAGTTGCAAGTTTAGTGAATCTCTTTAACCCCAGTATCATCATCATCGGCGGCGGGGTGGCGGAAGCGGGAGATATTTTGACCACCTCGATCCGCGACGCTGTACGCGAACGCGCAATGCGCGCATCGGAGCAAAGCGTTCGCATCACGACAGCCATGCTGGGCCGCCGTTCTATCTTGATCGGCGCGACCGTCCAGGCGATCAATGTAGCCGTTCACATTGCGGTGGAACAACGAAATTATTCGGCAAATGAACATGCACACGCTGAAGAATCTCTGGAAGTAAATTCACAATAGAAGGAGGTGATGTAAAAACTCGAACAACAATTTTCCCATTTGAGAAGTGATAAAATCCGAACCAATACAAATAAGGAGAAGAAGTAATGAAGAACAAATTCAATTTGCTGATCAGCCTGATCCTGATCTCAGCATTCATCCTGACCGCCTGCGGCGGCGGAAGCGGCTCGACAGCCACCGGCGAGGTGACTTTCTGGCACGCCTACGGCACCGGCTCGGCTGAAGAAGTGGCGTTGACCGCCATCCTCGAACAAGCCAAGGAAGATATGCCGAACGTAACCATCAACGTGTTACAGGTTCCGTTCAACGATATTTACAACAAATATCGCACCGATGTTGCTTCCGGCGGCGGACCAGACATGTTCATTGCCCCGAACGATTCACTCGGCGATGATGCCCGCGCTGGTTTACTTGCCGACATCACCGAACTTGCCAACGGCAAACTCGGCGATTACGGCGCTTTAGCCGTTGACGGCATGAGCGTGGAAGGCAAACTGTACGGCATTCCCGAATCGTTGAAGGCTGTCGCGCTTTGGTACAACAAGGATTTGGTCGCTACGCCTCCCGCGACGACTGACGAACTGAAGGCGCTGATGGAAGCCGGCACGCCGGTCTCTCTCAGTTACGGCTGTTACCACCACTACGGCTTCTTCGGCTCGTTCGGCGGAAAAGTCTTCGACGATAGCTGGAAAGTGGTTGCGGATCAAGGCGGCGTTGCGGATGCAATGTCATACCTCAACGATCTGTATCAGATCTCGGTCGCCAACGGCTGGCCCAAGAATGATGGCGATGGTCTCGCTCCGTTCACTGAAGGAAACATGGCGATCATCACCAACGGCAACTGGGCGATGGGCGATTACCGCAAAGCGCTCGGTGACAAACTCGGCGTAGCCCCGCTTCCCGCTGGACCTGGCGGCGCGGCAACCCCCCTCCTCGGCGTAGACGGTTTTTACTTCAACCCGAACAGCACCAATCTTGAATCGGCGCTTGAAGTGGCGTTGTACCTCACAGGTAAGGATGCCCAAACCGCCATGATGAATGAGGCGGGTCACGTCCCTGCCAACACTACGGTCGAAGTGACCGATCCTCTCATCCAAGGTTTGCTCGATGCGTTCGAGACGGCGTACGTTCGCCCGCAGGTTCCTCAATTGGGCAACTATTGGTCCAACTTCTGCGGCACCGACCAGGTCTTTGAAGCCGGCGTTCCCGCGGCGGACTGGGTTGCTGAAGCCACAACCAACGCGAACAAGTAAGTCGATTTGATAGTAATGAAAGTGAGCAGGGAAATTTCCCTGCTCACTTTCGTATTGAATTGTTGAGGAGAAACGACGATGGCATCTACCAGTATGATCGAACGAGCAAAGAAAAAGTCAGACTTTCGCAAAACGGTCACGCCGTATATGTATCTTGTTCCGGCGTTCCTCGTGATGGCTGTGATCACTTTTTATCCGTTGATCTATCAGGTCGTCGTATCCTTCACCGATTTCCAAACAAAAGATCTCCTTCGCGGACTTGCCTCCGAAAAACTGAACCAAGTGGGGGTTCAAAATTACGTAGACATTCTCGCCGGCGGACTCCCCGTTCAAAACTTTGATTTCTTCCGCGTGCTTACGTATAACTTATGGTGGGCGATCACAAATGTTGCCCTCCATGTGCCTGCGGGAATCGTCATCGCCGTCCTGCTCAACACCCCCGGCTTGTGGATGAAGCGCATTTATCGTTCTCTTTATATTCTGCCGGTCGTTATCCCTCCATTGGTTGTGGCTACGGTGTGGCGCAACATCTTTGACGAACAATACGGCGCGATGAATCAATTCCTCACCAGCGCCGCCATGCTATTCGGCTCCATTGACCCGGTCCGCATTCGCTGGCTGGAGGATTTTACGCCTCCCATCGCATGGCTCCTTCCAAACGGACCGCTCACCCTCGCTTACTACGCGATGATGATCGCCAACTTCTGGCTTGGCTGGCCCTTCATGACGTTAGTGGCAACCGGCGCGCTTCAAAGCATTCCCAAAGACCTATACGAAGCGGCATCCATTGACGGCGCATCTGCCTATCAACAATTCATGAATATCACGGTTCCGCTTCTGCGCCCCGCAATGATCCCCGCCACGATCTATGGCTTTACAACCTCATTCAATCTTTTTAGCTTTGTCTTTTTCATGACCGGCGGCGGACCTGCGCGCTCCACCGAGATCCTTGTCACATTCGCCTACGATCTTGTGAGAAACCTCCGGCTGTACGGAGCCGCGGCGGCGTTCTCGGTGATCGTATTCTTCGTCGCATTGATCATCTTCCTGATCACCAACCGCCTGACC